>Ga0272446_1005734_pt1 | contig 13452 bp, 10 predicted proteins | sample YNPCB0061_FD_194587 | JGI IMG/M metagenome (GOLD analysis project Ga0272446, IMG submission 194587) | Hot spring microbial mat communities from Yellowstone National Park, WY, United States - YNP-CB-006-1 | ecosystem: Environmental > Aquatic > Thermal springs > Hot (42-90C) > Sediment | place...
GAGTTGGGCTGCCACCAGATCCAGTTCCCCCCAACGACAATGCCAGCGCCGCTGCAAAATCTGCCAGCCCCGCTGCTGTAACCAGGCGGCAACCAGTTCTTCCCCTAGCAGCCCTGGATTGGGTGAGGATGGGGCGGCATCCAGCGATCGCGGACGGGACATCTCGGTAAGAATGAAACGACAGTGAAGGGCTTCAGGGGTTACGAGATTCAGGTAGTATCAGGATAGTAGCAAGATTTCGGTTGCGATCGCCTTGGCCATGACCCGTCACCCCTTTCTGCTTTTCTTTTCCTGGATCCCCTGGGTTCTGAAGTTTCTGCAATTGTTCTTGCATCGTAACTGGCGCGCTGGCCTCAGCCTGGCCCTGGGGGCGCTCCTAACCCTGGCTGGCTGGAGTCTGGCTCCCACCGTTAGCCTGGCCGCCGACTACAATGCCAATTCCCTGATTGGGGCCGACTTTTCCGGCCAGGATCTAACCGATTCCAGCTTTACCCGCACCAACCTGCGGGGTGCCGATCTGAGCCGGGCAAATCTGCAGGGGGTGAGTCTATTTGGGGCCAACCTGGCTGGGGCCAACCTGGAAGCAGCAGACCTGCGGGGCGCCACCCTGGATACCGCCCGTCTGACTCGGGCCAATCTGACCAATGCCTTGCTGGAAGGGGCCTTCGCCTTCAATGCCAAATTTGACGGCGCCACCATTGACGGCGCCGACTTTACCGACGTTGAATTCCGTCAAGATCAGCAAGCCATCCTCTGTAGCTTGGCCAAGGGAACCAACCCAGTCACCGGCCGGCAGACGAGAGAAACCTTGAATTGTCCTTGATCGAGTCGGGTCGCTATCAGCGGTCAGCGGTCAGGGATTGGGTTCTGGTTTGTCGGTTTTGGCTTTTGGGTTTTGGGCTTTGGCTTTTGAGTTTTGGGTTGCTGACACCCCACACCTAGCACCCGACACCCTACACCTGATTCCCTAGTTGCCACTCCCTGCTCCCTGCCTACATCAGTTCACCGACCCAGGGCGTCTGGGCCAAGTCGGTATAGGTAACCTGCCGCAACCGATCTAACTCGGCGATTCGGACTTTTTCAGCGTAAATTCTTTGTTGATACAACTGGCCCAAGTCAGTATTCTCGGTCGGATCTACCTTTTCCCACAAGTCCTGGAAGTGACGGCAGCGCTTTTCGCAGAGCACCCGTTCCATGCAGGCCGTGGCGGCGCGGATGGTCAGGTCAGCCCGCAGGATATCCCGTTGGGTCTTTTCGTCGGAATGGAACAGGTAATACAGCCGCATCATTTCCCCTGGAAAATCGGTGCAGCGGTCCTGCAATAGGGAAATCAGGTCGGGTGCGGACGGGGGTGATGGGGATGGCAGGGGAGATGAAGGGGATGGCGATTGGGCTAGGGCTGCTTCTAGTTCCCGGATCTGCCGCCAGAGAAAGCGGTGGTGGGATAGACTGAATTCCAAATCCCGTTCTTCCAGGGCGGCGCAGATGGCAGGCCGGTGTTCGGGTCCGTGCAGATAGAGCCGTAGCAGTTGGGCTTCCGCTTCTTCCAACAGGGTGCGATCGCTTTTGGTTTGCCATTTTTGCGATCGCCCATGCCAGCGTTCTCCCCGCACCTGTAGGCGCAGGTCTTCCTCTAGCCGCAGGGCCAGCCGCGAGTCGCCCTGGCTCAGCAATTCGGTGGCCCGATGGATATAGTGGGTGCGCAGGGCCGCGTTGGGCAGGTTACCCAGCAGTTTGACAATGGTCTGTACACTTTGTTGAAACTGATCGGCCTGGCGCAGGTCCCGACCGGCGATCGCCTGTTGCAGTTGCCAGTCCAGCCATAGGGGGGCCTGGTCCAGCAATTGCTGGTAGTCCTGCGGCGGGTGATGCTGGAGAAATTCGTCCGGATCTTTGCCATCCGGGATGTTGAGAATCCGCAGTTGGATCTCGCCCCGGTAGGCCAGATTGGCCACTTCTCCGATCGCCCGTTCCGCTGCCTGGTTGCCCGCCCGGTCGGCATCAAAGTTGAACACAATCTGTTTGGACTCGCTGTAGCGCAGCAGTTGGCGCACCTGACCCAGACTCAGGGCAGTTCCCAGGGAGGCCACCGCATGGGTGATACCGGCAGCATGCAGGGCAATGGTATCAAAGTAACCCTCGACCACAATCGCCTGGTCCCGTTTGGCGATCGCCGCCCGGGCCTTGTCCAGCCCAAACAGGAGCTTACCTTTGTCAAACAGTTCTGTTTCCGGCGAGTTGAGGTATTTGGGCGACTCATCCCCCAAGGCCCGCCCCCCAAACCCCACCACCCGTCCCTGCAGGTCATGGATCGGAATCATCAGGCGATCGCGGAAGCGATCGTAGTAACCGGCGCCTTCCTTGCGGGCCACAATCAAACCGGCCTGCTCCACCAGTTCCACCGGAAAGTGCTTCTGGTTCACCAGATAGCCCAGCAGGGTTTCCCAACCACCGGGGGCATAGCCCAACTGAAACTGTTGCACGGTTTCCCGGCTGAGGCGGCGGTTGGTCAGCAAGTACTCCAACGCCGCCTGGCCCTGGGGCTGGAACAGGGCGTGTTCATAGAAGCGGGCGGTCACCGCCAGAATTTCATAGAGCTGTTCTCGGGTGGAGAGTTGCCGTTGCAGTTCCAGCCGCTCTCCCACTTCCAGGGTCTGCACCGACACCTGATAGCGTTTGGCCAAGTCCAGCACAACCTCGCTGAAGGACTGCTTCTTCAGTTCCATCAGGAACTTGATGGCATTGCCACCGGCTCCACAACTAAAGCAGTAATAAAACTGTTTGGCCGGGCTGACTGTAAAACTGGGGGACTTGTCATCATGAAAGGGACAGAGGCCAGTAAAGTCTTTTCCCTGTTTGCGCAGCACCACATGTTCGGACACCACATCCACAATGTCGGCCCGTTGTTTGACCTGTTCAATCGTATCGGGGTGCAACCGGGGAACTTGCATAGGGAATCAGCGGTTGGTCATCAGCGGTCAGCGATCAGCAGGCTTCTACTTTACGCCGGTCTCTTCTGGTTGTCTAGAATAATGCAGGGATTGCAATTCGGTGCAGGTTCATGACTGTCAGCCTGAGTGCCGCTCCCCTAATTCTGAACCTGGCTGTCAACCGAAATCGGTCCATCTGACCTTGAAGTTGTTGTTGCTCCTGTTCTTTTCTGCCGTACTGTTTGAACTGGCATGACTCCACCGCCGCCGCGCCCAAGCCAAACCATCATGGGAAAGCTGACCCAAGCTGTCCAAACGGTGCAGGCCAAAATTAACTTTTCTAAATTAAAACTGAAGCCAGGGGCCCGGGTGCCCGAATTATGGGTGCAGGATGCCGGGGCTGCCCAGGCACAGGTGTATCCCCTACTGGGCGATCGCTACATTCTGGGCCGCAGTTCCCGCTCCTCCGATATTGTCGTCCGCAACCCGGTGGTCAGCCAGGTCCATCTTTCTCTCACCCGCCAGCGCCAGTCCACCAGTGCCCTCGGCGCTCTTTTTCCCCCTCCCTTTATTCTCAAGGACGAAAACTCCACCAATGGAGTGTTTCGCGGACGGCGACGGATTCGCTCTACCCTGTTGCGCCACGGTGATGTTTATACTCTGGGGCCGCCGGAGTTAGAAAATGCCGTCCGAATTAAGTACCATAACCCGCCCCCTTGGTACGCCCGGATCTGGCAGTATGGAGTTTATGGCGTCAGTGGGCTAGCAGCGCTGGCTACCCTGACGGTGCTGATCGAATGGCAGAAGTTTTCCGTAGCACCGCTCCCGAATACGGTGCAGGGGCCAGTGATTGTTTACGCCCGTGATGGCGAAACGCCGCTGCGTACTCCCTCTAATCGGGCCCACCGGGAATTTAATCGCTTGTCGGATTACTCGTCCTACCTGCCCAAAGCGGTTATGGCTTCGGAAGACTCCCGCTTTTATTGGCATCTGGGGGTCGATCCGATTGGTGTGCTGCGGGCCCTGATGGCCAATATTCGGGGCGGTGGTATCCGGGAGGGCGGCAGTACCCTGACCCAGCAACTGGCTCGTAATCTGTTCCGCAGTTACGTTGGTACGGAGGACTCGGCCGCCCGCAAACTGAGGGAAGCAGCCGTGGCCCTGAAGCTGGAAAACGTTTATAGCAAAGATTTCTTGCTGTTGACCTATCTCAACCGGGTCTATCTGGGCAACGACGTCTACGGCTTTGAGGATGCGGCCCAGTTTTATTTCGGTAAATCGGCCCAGCAATTGAGTCTGTCGGAGGCGGCTACCCTGGCGGGTATTTTGCCCGCGCCCAATCGGTTTAATCCGGTGCGGGATTACGAAAAGGCAATTGAACAGCGCAACGGGGTGCTGCAACGGATGCTGGAACTAGGTCTAATTAACGCCGAAGAGGCCAGTCGGGCCCGTCGATCTCGACTGGAAATTAATCCCAAGGCCAAGGACGAGTTACAGGGCACCCGAGCTCCCTTTTACTACGATCAGGTACTGGCGGAACTGCAATCTCTGTTGGGGGAGGACGTGGCCCGCGAGGGCAACTTTGTGGTGGAAACGGCCCTGGACCTGACGGTGCAATCCAAGGCGGAAGCCAGCCTGCGCAACGCGGTTGAGACGTCCGGAGCCAGAGATGGCTTTTCCCAAGGGGCGATCGTCACCCTGGATGCGAGTAAGGGCGAAGTCATTGCCCTGGTAGGAGGCGTGGACTATCAGCAGAGTCAATTTAACCGGGCCACCCAGGCCTGGCGCCAACCCGGTTCTACGTTTAAGGTATTCACCTACACAGCCGCCTTGGAAGAGGGTCTATCGCCCAGTACCGCCTTCTCCTGCGCCCCGCTCAACTGGCAGGGGCAGTACTTTGAAGGCTGTCGCTCCGGTAGTGGCAGTCTGGATCTCTATGCCGGTCTGGCACAGTCGGAGAATGTCATTGCCCTGCGGTTAGCCCAGGAAGTGGGACTGCAGCGGGTCATCCGTACCGCCCGCCGCATGGGCATCGAGTCGGAACTGAAGGCGGTGCCGGGCCTGGTCCTGGGACAAAGCGAAGTCACCGTCTGGGAAATCACCGGCGCCTTTGGGGTGTTGGCCAACCAGGGCATTCGCAATCAACCCCATACCATTCGCCGCATCCTGGATAGCAGCGATTGTCCAGATCGGAATAATCTGCAAACCTGCCGGGTCATCTTTGCCGCCGAGGATGATCGCGCCAAGCGGCAGCAAGAAGTGCTCAAACCAGACGTCGCCAACACCATGACCACCTTGTTACAGGGCGTCATCCAATCCGGCACGGGTCGGGCCGCCGCCATTGGTCAGGGAGCAGCAGGCAAAACCGGCACCACCAATGACAATGTGGATCTGTGGTTTATTGGCTATCTGCCAAGCGGCCTGACCACGGGCATCTGGCTGGGCAACGACAAAAACGACCCCACGTCTGGTAGCAGTGCGATCGCAGCCCAACTGTGGGGCGACTACATGCGTCAGATCCTACCCTGAGGCTGCATGGCAGATCCGCCCCGAATCACCTGTCTTCTGCCTTCTATCTCCCCAACCTTCCGGCTGCTGCACTCACTCTTCTAGCGGGCCGCCGATCCGCGGTAAATCCGCTCCGCCTGTTCCCGCGACAACCAGGTGGGATAGGCGGGAAACTCCCCGCCGTCGAATTCAGAGGTCGCTGGGGCTGGCTCAGGAGCCGAGCGGCCAGTGGCAACCGCCGGTCGGGAGAGAAACGGAGCCGCCGTGGGAGCCTCCTGTGGCGGCAGGTCACAAGCAACCGTTGGCGGGCTAGTCAGAGAGATCGGCGCCCCAGTCGTGTCGTCCAGTTGGCTTTGGGGCGGCACATAGGAATGGGTGACTGGATCGTAAGCCAGGACTTCCCCGGTCTCAATGTGATAGATCCAGGCATAAATGTGCAGCTTGCCCTGATACATGCGGGAATGCACAACGGGATAGGTTTTCAGATTCTCAATCTGGGTCAGTACATTTTCGGCAATGGCGATCTCCAGCAGTTCCTCATTGGAATAGTTGCTGTAGTTGTCCTTAACCAATCGTCGCGTAGCTTCTGTGTGCTTCAGCCAGTCGTAGACCAGGGGCATTTCCTCCTGCAGGCTATTCAGTTTCAGCAGCCCTTTCATAGCGCCGCAATGGGAATGACCACAGACCACAATTTGTTCAATTCCCAACGCCTGAATGGCGTACTCAACCGTAGCTCCCTCGCCCCCATTGGCAGCTCCATAGGGAGGAATGATATTGCCAGCATTGCGAATAATAAATAGTTCCCCTGGCTCAGCCTGGGTAATCAGGTTTGGATCCAACCGGGAATCGGAACAGGTAATAAACAGAACTCGAGGCTTCTGCCCGTGAGATAACTCTTCCAACAACTCCCAATGACTGGGAACATAGTGGGCCCGAAATTCCTGAATACCGCGAATTAACTTTTTCATCGCTCTCGACTGGCTCCCCTAACAATTTGGCTGGGAATCATTGATCGGGCTGGTGAGGCTGCGCCCTATCCACCCTATTGATTATTAGCTATCCTCACTCGCAATATTTCGCTGAATTCAGACATACTTCTGATGCCCTAAATAAGTAGCGTTAATCTGCGGTTGATAGATTGACTTGGTATCATCCCATCTTTTGAGGTTGACTCCAACCTATTTGTCATGCTTTTTACCAAGCAGACAGGGACGGATAACTGAGATCTTGCACCTCTCGCAACAACCCGCCCTGCAATGAATTGCGGGCTAACAGAACTAAGTCCGTTTAAACGGACTGACGATCCACAACTTGGGTTTTCCAGTCTACTTCAGTGGACTTGCCTCTATGAGCCCGAACTTTTAGTTCAGGGCGGGGCAAGGATATCGTCAGAAATGCTGGAAATACGTCTTCTTGAGAATGATGCAAGATCTGAGATAAGCCCTGAGTTTTATCAGGTGAGTTACTTGCAGGTAAATCACTCCCAGGAGCCGCCGGTTGCCTGACGGCCATGGTCGCAGCAGGTGGCATCAAGGTTGCCGAGGTCATCCAGCCGATGGACGATCCAACCATTTCCAGATGGCGCTGGACAGCCAGTTGGTCACCACATGGGCAATCACCGGAATCAGTAAGTTGCCAGTTTGCCAGGCACTATAACCCATCACTCCGCCCACCACGGTTGCCCAGATGACGTACGGCCATTGCCGCAAACTACTCATATGCAGCACCCCAAAACACAGACTGGAAACGGCGAGTCCCTCAGGGTTCAGGCCAAAGGCTGGCAACATGACACCGCGAAACAACAGTTCCTCACTCAGACCCGGCAACAACCCCAGCCAGATCAGGTCGGACCAAACCAGGGGATGTAGGACCAAACGCAGATAGTAGTCAGCCGCTTCACGATAGGCCGGCCAAAGACGGTAGATGAGACTGCTGGCGATCGTGATTGCCACCCCCAATCCTACCCCCAGCCCCACGTCTTGAACGGACCAGCGGAAGCCAATGCGGGGAACAGCGCCAAACTGGATCCAGAGCTTGGCAACCATTAATAACACCACGGCTGTCACTCCCATGGCAATTAAGACCTGGGTCCGACTCAACGGCTCAAATTCGGGACTGTCAGGAAATTGTTCTGCCACGGGTGCTTTCCAACCTTGATGCAAACGTTGCGGCGTCCAGGAATGCATGCAGTGATGGCTGAGGGGAAGCACCGTTCCAGCCCATTCCAGCCCCTGCCGCATCCAACCTGGAGTCATCGGCTCTATCGGTCCATCCTATCAAGGTTTCCAACCCTTCAGAGAAGTCAGAGCCGGAGTCAAGGCTGACCAGTGGATGCCAGCTCGCTGGCTGACCAGGATACCCAGGGCTTCCAGATAAGAAGACACGGCAACCGCAGGTAAACCTAGCGACCCAGGAGAAACCTGCATCGTTGTCTGGTTATCTCGAACGGCAATAATCAGGGGAGATCCGCCACTGGAGCCCGCGGCACCGGCAAAGTTGAGTAAGGCGCTGCCTCCACAGGCGCTCTCCGGAATGACTACAGCTTGCACCTGATCGGCCCAGATATCGGCTGGCTGCGGCTGCAAGCCTGGAGTCTGGCGGACGAACTGGGGGGCGCGGCTCAATCCCACCAGAACGCAGGGAAGAAAGGTGTAGCCTAGTTCTTCCGCCGCCGATCGCGGTGATAGGGTGGGGTCTAGGGGCAGCGGCGACAGGGCCGGTGCATGGGCGCAGGGAATGCCAAACTGGCGCACGACCAAGTGGCTGATCACGGCTTCCGCACCCGCCAGGGGATCGACCCCCTGACCGTGGCGATATTGTTGCAATGCCAGACTGCCGGGATCGTCGGGAAAGCGAGCCACGACCGCGATCGCCTCTGCGCCCACTTGCTGGATTAACGTTTCGGCTGCCCGCAGCAAGCTAGCCGGATTGTCAATCGTGCCCCAACTGGCTCCGGAGGCAGCGGTTTTGAGCTGGACGTTCAAGGGTTGATCGGTGACGACGTAATCGGTCAGGGTCAGACCCAGAGTAGCGCGGCTGGCATCGGCAGCCTGCAAATGGCGCAGCCGCAAATCTGCTTCAATGCCCTGATCCAATAACAATCCAACTCGATTTTGCGCCACTGGCCGCAAGCCCCACTGGCCCGCAGCAAACTGATCCAGGCCAAACCCCTCGACATACAGGGCATTGGGCAGGTTCCAGTACAGTTGGGCGCCATTCAACACATTGGGGTGAGTAATCAACCGATCAGCCACCTGGGCCATAGCCCGAGCCACCGGCAGGGCATCTCCGGCATAGCCGCCAATGGCCGCACCAATTCCAGTCGGCACAATGAGGACAACGGTGTAGGGGGACTGCAACATTTCAAATCGGCGATCGCGTCTCTGCTTGCTGATCGTCAGGCTGGATCGAGTTTAGCGTCCCAGCGGAGTCAAGACGTAGGATCAGGCTTGAACGGCAGTAGTGCTGGTGGCAATCAGGAGGCATGAACCGCAAATAATCAACAGGCTAGTGTTCTGTCAAACCCTAATTTTAAGGTGAACCCATTGGCTCGTAGTCGGCGCTTTAGCGCTGAAGCGCTGACTACAAACCCTAATTTCTAGAGTTGACGCTGCACTAGAAGCTTTAGCAAGGCTGTGCAGAAAATCTGACAGGAAAATCAAAGCCATTGTTTGGTAAGGAAATGGGGTATGGTGTGGGTCTATTCCAGCATTACTCGGTTGTCACAGGTGGGGCGAAAGCTACGAACAATTGCTGGAGATGCTCAAGAATGCAATTCAAGGTTGGCTTGAAATGGGAATCGTAAATTAGTTTGTGTCAAAGGGAATGAGATGAGATCCTATGAACTATAACCTATGACTCGACTTCATCCAATTACGCGGCATAACAGAGTAGATCAGACCAGTTCTCCAGTCGTTCTGGACGGCTAGAGCGTCCACGAAGCTCGGCAGAGAGTTGGTATACCAGGCGGTTTGGGGCAGTTGAAACGGCTGTTGGGTTGGCAGATGATGGGCCAACAGAGTCACTAGAGAAAGCAAGCCAAACAGGGCCGGTGTGGTGCGTAAGATAGCCAGGTCAGACCATTGTCGTTGCATTTCCACTCCCATGTGGGTGCGGACTTGCTCAGATGCAGAGGATGGGCATGATGACTTGGGATTTCGAGTGGTCTGTCAAGATGTAGGCATTCCGGAACAGCCTGAAATTGGGGCATCATTCCGGCGCTATGTTGACTAAAATTGATACGAGCTCCTTCATTCCCTAGAGCTTGATTATGGTGTTGCAACAGCCAACTCGTTCCATGCCGATTCCACCCTTGGAGAGTGGCGATCGCCTGACTCGCGCTGAGTTTGAGCGCCGCTATGGAGCAACCCCAGAAAAATTTAAAGCGGAACTCATTGAAGGAGTGGTTTACGTGGCATCCCCCGTTCGAGTTTTTCACGGTACACCCCATGCCGCCTTGATTACCTGGTTAGGAGTCTATTGTGCGGCAACGCCCGGAGTCAGTGCAGCCGACAACACGACAACGCGGCTGGATCTAGACAATGAACCCCAACCCGATGCCTTACTACGGATTGAAGTTGGGGGTAGCTCGACGATTAGCGAAGACGGCTATATCGAAGGGGCGCCGGAATTGGTGGCGGAAATTGCCACCAGCAGTGCCGCCATCGACTTAGGAGCCAAGCAAAATGCCTACCGCCGTAATGGGGTACAGGAATATCTGGTGTGGCAAACCTTTGAGAATCGCTTCAGTTGGTTCCGGTTGCAAGCAGAGGAATTTGTCTTAATTGAACCAGATGCCGATAGCATGATTCGCAGTCGCGTGTTTCCCGGATTGTGGCTGAACGTGCCAGCCCTATTGGATGGCAAGATGACGGAGGTGCTGAATGGGCTGCAAGCCGGGATTGCTGACCCACTACATCAAGCATTTGTACAGGAGTTGGCGGGGCGTGCTGCTTTGCAAGTCCCACAAGGGTCGCGCAATCTTGAATGAGCTTATCAGTCTAATTTGCAACAAGGAGATTTGATAACGGTGAAGTGGCGGCACTGGTACGGTCGCTGACTGCGGGTGGAACGCAGGGAGAGATTTTGCTGTGGAAGGAGAAAACAAGCGGCAACGGGTTTGGATAAATGCCAAACCAGCGGCAATCATTGGTGGGTGAGGGGTGCAGCCGGGGGTTACCCGACTACTCTGTCCCTCTAGACTTCGTAAATGCGGCACTCCAAGGCGTCGGGGTGGTTGGCGCAGTAGCGCTCAAACGCTGTGGGCAACTCAGCGCGACGATGGCTGATTTCGGCTTGCAACTCTTCCACAATGTCCCAGGCAGCCGCAGCTTGGGGAGAACCACCGCCCCACTGTTGGGAGGTGGTACGGGCTTGAGTGATGGCCTGTTGCAGTTGCTGTTCCAGACTCACACCTGCTGCGCTCACTTCTAGATTGATATTCAACACTTGGGTCATCTTTTCCTCTTCCAGGGTCGCCGTCTGGAAACCCTGTTCAATAGTACTGACTCTTCCACTCTAGGCTGGCTCATTCAAATCAACAGGGGTGGGAAACCCGGCTTTCTGAGGGGTTTTCCGATCCGGTTGGTGGGGAATGGGGAATGGGGAGTGGGGAGGTGCTAGGTGCCAGGTGTCGGGGGCCAAAATCCAAAATCCAAACTGACCGCCGATCGTTGGTCGGCCTATGTCCGTGCCAGCAGGGTCGCTCAGTAAAACTTAACACCCTCCTGAAAGAGAATCGCCTTCAAGCGGGAGTCCCCCTTTTGATAGACTGTTCTCTGAGAACATCTTTCGAGAACAGCGCAAAATCAGCAGTTGGGAGGATTTACGACGTGGAGACTACGCTCGGTCTGGAAATTATTGAGGTTGTGGAACAGGCTGCGATCGCTTCTGCCCGTTGGATGGGCAAGGGCGATAAGAACACGGCTGACCACGTCGCTGTCGAAGCCATGCGGGAACGGATGAACAAAATCCATATGCGTGGCCGGATTGTGATCGGGGAGGGAGAGCGGGATGAAGCGCCCATGCTCTACATTGGCGAGGAAGTTGGAATTTGTACCCGCGAAGATGCTAAGACATACTGCAATCCGGATGAACTGATCGAAATTGATATTGCGGTTGACCCCTGTGAAGGCACGAATCTGGTCGCTTATGGTCAACCCGGCTCGATGGCAGTTCTGGCCATTTCCGAAAAAGGTGGCCTGTTCGCAGCGCCCGACTTTTACATGAAGAAGCTGGCTGCTCCCCCTGTCGCAAAAGGCCATGTAGATATTAATAAGTCCGCCACGGAAAACCTCAAAATCCTCTCCGAATGCCTGAATCGTTCGATCGAGGAGTTGGTCGTGGTCGTGATGAAGCGCGATCGCCACACTGAATTGATCAAGGAAATCCGAGAAGCTGGAGCACGGGTTCAATTAATTACCGATGGCGATGTGTCGGCTGCTCTGAACTGTGCTTTTTCTGGGACCAACGTCCATGCCCTGATGGGAATTGGCGCCGCTCCTGAAGGCGTCATCAGTGCTGCCGCAATGCGGTGTCTGGGTGGACATTTCCAGGGCCAACTGATTTGGGATCCAGCCATCGTTCGGACTAAGGAGTGGGCCGATAAAACCAAAGAAGAGAACCTGGCCCGCCTCAAGGAAATGAACATCCACGATCCAGACAAGGTGTACGAAACTGAGGAATTGGCCTCTGGCGAAACCGTGCTGTTTGCAGCCTGCGGCATTACTCCTGGCAACCTGATGCAAGGAGTCCGCTTCTTCCACGGCGGTGCTCGGACCCAGTCTCTGGTTATTTCCTCCCAGTCCAAGACGGCTCGATTTGTTGACACCATCCATCTCTTTGATCAACCCAAGGTTCTGCAATTGAGGTAAGTCACCTCCTCTGCGATCAGCTATCAGTACTCAGCAACTCGCCTGCAGCAACTGTCATGACATACTGACTTGTTTAAGGTTTGTTATGAACCCTCGGTTGGATAAACGCTGGCCCGATAAGATGCTGATGCTGATAGCTGAATGCTGTAAGCCAATCCAGGAAAGCAATTTAAGACCTTAAACCTTTACATATGAACATTGCCGTTGTTGGGTTAAGCCATAAAACTGCCCCGGTAGAAGTTCGAGAAAAGCTCAGTATTCCAGAAAATCTGTGTGAAAAGGCGATTCGCCAGCTTTGTAGTTTTCCCCATATCGAAGAAGTATCAATCCTGAGTACCTGTAATCGCCTGGAAATCTACCTGGTAACCAGCGAGACACAGCAGGGCATTCAGGAGGTCATTCAGTTTCTAGCGAGCCATAGCAAGCTTTCCGGTCACCAATTACGACCTTACTTGTTTACCCTTTTGCATCAGGATGCAGTGATGCATGTGATGCGGGTAGCGGCGGGGTTGGATAGCTTGGTGTTGGGCGAGGGGCAGATTTTGGCTCAGGTGAAACAGTGCCATAAGGTGGGTCAACAGCATCAAGGTGTTGGACGAACCCTGAACCAGTTGTTGAAACAAGCCATCACGGCTGGCAAGCGGGTTCGGACTGAAACTAGCATTGGCACTGGTGCTGTGTCCATCAGTTCTGCTGCAGTTGAGCTGGCTCAAATTAAGGTGCAAAACTTGGCTGCTTGCCGGGTGGCGATTCTGGGAGCTGGCAAGATGTCTCGCTTGCTGGTGCAGCACCTGATCTCGAAGGGGGCGGTGAATATTTCCATCCTCAACCGATCGCTGGAACGAGCTCGGGAATTGGCCAAGCAATTTCCGGATGTGGAATTGCATCTCCATCCCCTTACCGACATGATGACGGTTATTCCCCATGCCGATCTGGTCTTTACCAGTACGGCGGCGACGGAACCGTTGCTAAACCGGGCTAATTTGAGTCCCTTACTGGAAGTAGGCCAACATCTAATGCTGTTTGACATCTCCGTGCCGCGAAATGTGGATGATGATGTCAATGAACTGCCCCATGTGCAGGCCTTTAATGTGGATGACCTGAAAGCGGTTGTGGCCCAAAATCATGAGGCCCGACGGCAG
>Ga0272446_1005735_pt1 | contig 13452 bp, 9 predicted proteins | sample YNPCB0061_FD_194587 | JGI IMG/M metagenome (GOLD analysis project Ga0272446, IMG submission 194587) | Hot spring microbial mat communities from Yellowstone National Park, WY, United States - YNP-CB-006-1 | ecosystem: Environmental > Aquatic > Thermal springs > Hot (42-90C) > Sediment | place...
CTGGATATTCCAGCAGATGCGGTGGTCTATCTCAGTGCCCAGCGGGGATACAAGCGACATCGGGATACGGCCCGCTTACAATTGCAAATTCTGAAGGCTGTGCCCAACAGTTACTTCTTAATTAAAGGATTCGCTGATCAGACTTCGGTTCAGGGTTTCTTTCGGGATCTGGCTCGCGACGTTGGCGTGGACTGCGATCGCCTGCGGTTTTTACCAGACACCCCCTCGGAGGACATTCACCGGGCTAATTTAAGTCTGGCCGATGTCGTGCTAGATACCTTTCCCTATAATGGCGCTACTACTACTATGGAGACGCTGTGGGTCGGAATTCCCCTGGTTACGCGGGTAGGGCAACAATTTGCCGCCCGCAACAGCTACACCATGTTGGTAAATGCTGGAATTGAAGAGGGGATTGCCTGGAGTGATGAAGAATACGTCGAGTGGGGAGTGCGGTTTGGGATGGACTCAGCTTTGCGACAACAGGTAGCCTGGAAACTGTGGCGATCGCGTCAGACGGCCCCCCTCTGGAACGCCAGACAATTTGCCCGTGATATGGAGCAGGCTTACCAACAGATGTGGCATGAACAGTGCAGGTCAATTTCTCAAGACGCATAGTTATTTCACCGTCTTCCTTGTCATTACCCTCTTTTGGGCTGTTGTTTTTCTGATCAGTGGTTCGTGGAACTCTGGCTATCACTTTACCGACGACCATGATATTGTTGCGATTCACCATGCCTTAACAGCGCAGGGGCTTAGTTTATTTGACACCATTCGGCAGTGGCTGGAAGTCGATCACGCTACTGGTCGATTTCGTGTGTTCTACTTCATCAATCGAATTTTCCAAACTTCTTTTCTGGGAATCAATTTTCCAGCCTGGTCGATTTTTAATGCCTATTTAGCGATTTTGACGACTTTTTTCTTGTTCGTATTGGCACGACTAATTTCCTTTTCGATTTTGGAATCGTTGCTGTTTGCTGGCCTGACAGTGATAGGGGCGCAATCTGCGATTTGGTGGCAGTTGGGACCCTCTGAAACAATTGGCATGTTTACCCTTGCGATCGCGCTGCTCTTTGCTGCGATTCAGGTCAATTCGCGATGGGTAAATGCGGTTTGTCAGGGGCTTTTTGTGGTGTATGTCATCCTGATGTCGTTGTCGAAGGAACCGTTCATCTTGATGATTCCAGCGGTCATTTTTGCAAAACTTTGGATAGATAAGACTGCCAAATCAATCGGCTGGCTCCAATCACTGCAGAGAAATCGCTTTTCGGTTGGTGTGTTGTTGATTGTTTTTGTCGCAGAATTACTATTTGTTAAATATAAAGTTGGCACTACTCCTGAAATTCAATATGCGGGTTACGAAGGTTTGAATTTGGGGAAAATATGGCAGGCCAGTTGGAGTTTGCTACAGGAGGGCAATGGCCTGATTCTGCTGATTGCACTCTTCTTCTTGCTGATGCTCTCTTGCTTGAAATCTGCTGATAACCAAGCTGAAATATATCCCGCTGATATCAGAAATATTGGCTATAGCGATCCGATCAGGATTGTGAGAGGTTTCCGCAGGAAATCCTTCTCACAAAGCCCTTTCACCATCCAGCCGTTCACAAATCATTTAGGATTGCTATATCTGGCGTTACTATTGACGTTGATTATCCTGCCGCAAGCGGTGATCTATGCAAAATCTGGAATCTCCCAGCGATATTTGTTTCCAGGAATTTTGGGGCTGTCCTTCGGCATTACCTGCATTTACCGACGACTCAGGCAAAGAGCAAAACCGTTGGTGTACGTGCTGCTATTTCTGATTGTTTTTAGTCTCATTCTTAAGCTTGGACTGGTGCTGGAAAAATCACGAATATTTGCCCTGGAAGGGCGATCAACTGAAGCATTGCTGACTGCGATCGCAGACAATACAGAGCCAAACTCTCAGATTGTTTTGGTTACCAATCCCTATGTCTATTCAGAGTGGACGGGTTCCATCAAGAAATATTTGGAGTATGTTTCAAAACGACCCTATTTATACTTAGCAACCTATGGCAAAGCAACAGTTGATCCGGTGCTTGAAAGAAAAATTCTTGACTTATATGGGGCTCGAACTTTGGATCGGGTCACAGATCCGCAGAAAATTCAGTGTGTGATTGTTTTTCCTGAATTGCAAAAACAGTTCCTGAAGCGATCGGTGGATTGGTTTATTCGGCAGGACTATCAGGAATATATATTTGGTCACTTTAACCGGAACTTAAATCCGGATTCTAAAATTTATCTTTATTGTCGCCATTAATTGTTTCGCCATTAATTGTTTCGCCATTAATTGATCAGTAATGGGCCAATGGCTAGTGCAGCGTCAACTCTAGAAATTAGGGTTTGTGGTCAGCGCTTCAGCGCTAAAGCGCCGACTACGAGCCAATGGGTTCACCTTAAGATTAGGGTTTGACAGAACACTAGCTTAGTAATGCCATGACCTTATCGAGAAGTTGTTCTGGCTGTTGGATGGGCAAAAGAAAATAGTCATTGGCTTCAGTGGTAAGCCAGGCGTCAGATGGGGCAGAGGGGGGGGCAGGTGTCAGGGCCAGAACTCGAATTGACTGGGTGAGGGGATTGTGGCGCAAGCTATGTAAGATGTCACGGGCATTCAGCCAATTCAGGCGACTATTCATTAACACCATGACCGGGCGCAGAATTTCAATTTGCTGCAGGACAGTGGATCCTTTGACCATCCAAATGACCTGATAACCTGCAGCAGTCAGTAAATCACAAATCAGGGTTGCGGTTTCTTCCTGGTCTTCGATCAGGACGATTCGACCCTGTAATAGTTGGGATGAATCACCATTCTGGCTGCCAACGGTTGAAGATTTGAGGTCGGATGTCTGGGATGGAATCCAAACGGTAAAGGTGGAACCCCGCTGAACGGTTGACTCAACCTCGATCCAACCACTATGCAAATCGACCAACTGTTTGGTCAGGGCCAACCCCAAACCAGTGCCTTCGTAGCGTCGCTGGCGGGACATATCCAGTTGCTGAAACTTGTTAAACAGAAGTGGCTTCTGGTCTGCAGGAATGCCGATGCCGGTATCTTGAACCTGGAAAACGGTGTACTCATCTTCTTTCCAGATCCGCAGCGTTACCTTGCCTCCTGCTTGCGTAAATTTGATGGCGTTGCTCAGCAAATTCAGCAAGATTTGCTTCATGCGCAGGGGATCGGCCAGGAAATAATCTGGCTCAGAGGCTGTGCTTCCCTTATTCTGGGGTTGCAGATCGAGTTCCAGGGACAATTGAATCTGTTTCTCTCTTGCCTTTTCCTTCAACATGCGGATGACCTCACCGGCCAGTTGGGAAAGGGAGAATTCCCGAATATCTAGCAGCATTCGCCCTGACTCAACCTGGGAAAGATCCAAAATATCGTTGATCAGTTCCAGGAGATGTTCGCCGCTGTTTTGAATGGTCTTCAAGTAGTCCCGCTGTCGTTCCAGGGAGAGGAATCGTTCCCCTTCAGTGCCAGGGGGGAGACGCAGGAGGGTGTTGGACATGCCGATAATGCAGGTCAAAGGGGTCCGCAGTTCATGGCTCATCATGGCCAGAAACTCGGCTTTGGTTTGGTTGGCGGCTTGAGCCGTGGTGAGGGTATCTCGCAGTTCTTGGGTGCGCTCAATCACTCGTTGTTCTAGGGTTTGGGCCTGTTGTTGCAGTTGAGTGTAAAGACGGCTTTGTTGGATGGCGATCGCCAACAGTTCAGTTAACCGTTGCATTAAGCTGGCTTCGCTGTCCAACCAGAGGCGCGGGCGATCGCATTGGTGGGCAATCAACAGGCCCCAGAGTTCGTCCTGCAGTACAATCGGTGCTACTAATTTGGCCTGAATTTGGGCCTGCTGCATCATTTTGAGCAGACAGGGGGCATGGGTGTAAGCTGCTGTTATATCGTTGACTGCCTGCACCATTCCCTTACGGTACTTTTCCTGACAATCGGGAACTTGAATCCAGCAATAAGCTCCCTCTTGTAGATTTAAGACGGAGGGAATCGTCTCATTGCTGCGGGCTTCATAGGTGATTTTCCCCCCATTGGCAGCCAGGACCTCATCTGTTGCTGTCTGGTTGACCGGCGAGCGGCTGGCATCTGCCCTTGAAGCGATTTCGCGGGCCAAAAGACCGGGGGTGAATTGAAAAATGACTAACCGATCAGCCTGCAGGATGCGCCGAATTTCGTGAACGGCGGTGTCCAGAATTACTGGTAACTCAAGGCTCTGACGAATCTGGGTGGCGACCTGGTTAATTAATCGCTCCTGTTCGTACTGTTCTCGTAGGGCATCTGCGATCGCCTGATCGCAAGAGGAATTGTAGGGAAACCAGCGACTAAGAACCTGACCGATTTGCCAGCGCAGATCATTCAGCCAATCTGACAGAGGACGGGATAAGTTGAGCCGAAAACTGAACGGTGAATCGTTACTCATTGTCCCTGATAAAGCTTGAACCGCTGCAATGAAGGAATTTCAGTTTCCACGGAAAGGCTTCCATTCACTAAGCGCCGGATCAACCCTGACAGAACAACTTGACTATAGCAGGCTGGTCTCTCGGGTGAAAAGAACTGAGCCCCGGAAGCAGGTGATATGACAATCCTCCGATCAACAGAAGCAAGCGATCATTCAGAACTTCTGCCAGAAAGGAAGCCCATGTTGGTTCCACTTACCAATTCAGGAGGATTGCTATATTAAACTCACGATATCAGAAACGATCCCCCTCTTTCCGGTTAATTCGGTTAGGCTGCGGGCTGATATTTGGTTTTTTCCCGCTTCAGGATAACGAGGCGTTGTACTTTCAAGGGCCGCTGGCAGAAGGCAGACCGCTGGCTGCCGGGAAGGGCCCGGTCGTACAGGGTTTCCAGGCTAAATTGGTGGTTTGTGCTGCCAACGGCCATCTCGACCAGTTGTTCCGCCAGTCCTTCAGTTTGTCCTTGGTGGACTAGTTCTGTTAGTAGAAGGATGCAGTAGCCGCCAGGCTTTAAGACCCGCGCCATTTCCTGCAGGCAAAGAGGCATTTGGGTCCGATAGGCCTGTTGGTTTGCGATCAGGGCGGCTTGCAGGGTTTGCCAGTGGGGGTAGCCCAGAAACCACAGTCGGAGTTGACTCCGCCGGAGATTGTCAAATGCGCCAGGGTGGGGTGGGCTGGAGAGGATGGTATCAACTGAGCTGTCGGCGATCGCCAGGTGAGTTGCCGATCCCTGCTGGACACGATATTGGCGGTCATTCCAGTGGTGTGGCAGTTGGTGCTGCCGATAGACCCGCCGAATTTTGGTCATCAGTCGCGATCGCACATCCCGGTAGGTATATAGGTGAGGAAACTGGTCCGGTGGAAAAGAAGCCCGCTTCAGATAGGGGGCATCCGGCTGCGTGGGATAGGACAGAAATCCGGGTAACACATGGTGCAGGATACCCAGCAGACAAGCGGACAGGAACGCATTCGGTTGTTCGTACAACTGTTGAAAAGCGGCCACAATTTCTTGCAAGGTTTGGGGATGGAAAAAGTCCTGCACCCAGACCGGAATCTGGTTCAGATCGACGGATGCCGCCTTAGCTTCCACCTGGATGAGCAACTGATCGGCCTGCTGTAGGGCTTGGCGTAAACTGCAGGGAGCTGTCAACTTTCCCTGGCTGACCAGATAGGCACAGGGATTTAAATCGATCGCCTCGGCAGTTCGTCCAGACAGCGCAGCCTCAAAGGGAATGACCCCCGACCCAGCGAAGGGATCTAAGACCACTTCCCCTGGTTGGGAATACAGGTCGATCAGCGTCTGAACCAGGGGGGCTGATGTGGGTGACTTAAAGGAACAGAGGCGATGGAGAGAACTGGGTTGCTGATCAAAGGACCGATGCCAAAGTACCTGATCGAGCTGGGTGGCAGTCTCTAGATCTTCAAACAGACACAGTTGTCGCCCGTCCCTCACGCTGGTCTGCAAGCTGCCTACTCCTGCGATCAGTCGATTCTCCAGTCCATCCTATAGCGGTTTGCTGTCAGAAGAAAGAGGTGCGAGTCAAGACCTTTCCTCCGCCCCCTCCCGCTGGAAACCCGCTCTTTTGACCGATTGGCCAGATTTACCGCGCTCAGAAGTGCTCCTATTCTGTTTAACCCGCCAGCTCCGGACCCAGATATGCTACTTTAGTTAAGTGCTGTTGATGTCGGGATGTAGCGCAGCTTGGTAGCGCACTTCGTTCGGGACGAAGGGGCCGCTGGTTCGAATCCAGTCATCCCGATTTTCTCGGGAATGGAAGGATCTCTTGCAACTCCGCATTAGTTTCTAACCAGTTCCCAGTATGACTTTAAGGTTAAACATCAGGCTACACCAGTGCTCACTCAAGCCCTGGGTGAACACAATGAAGTGGAACTGCAATGAAGTCGTTCGAACCAGGCTTCATTGAGGCTCAACCCATTACCCAAAATCTCCTCCAGACGATTCGGTTGATTGGGGAATATAGCTGTAAAGATGTGAGAGTTGTAAGAAATGGTGGCTGGACGCTCAGGCTCTCTAGTGTTCTGTCAAACCCTAATTTTAAGGTGAACCCATTGGCTCGTAGTCGGCGCTTTAGCGCTGAAGCGCTGACTACAAACCCTAATTTCTAGAGTTGACGCTGCACTAGGTAGGGAAGAGGGACTTCTATGAAATGAAAACGCCCTGGCAATTGCACGGGCGTTGAATCAGTGGGAGATATCAGGGTTGCTCCATCTACTGGAGTGGTAGGGTCGTTGCTGCTGCCAGCAACCGATTGTGTGTCTGGCAACCTATAAGATTGGCGCGCCGTAGGTCTGACTGAAATCCTTCTCGACCTTGCGGTTCAGCCGATGGGAAACTTGACGAACCACCTGGGCCAGTAAGCGATCGCCCGTACTTTGCACCAGAGAACTGGGCAGACGGTGAATAAAGCGGGGAAAGTTGATCAGAACCGTCAAATCCAGTTGCCACTGGATGCGGGTAATCGTTTTAATCTCTGGGTGCGATCGCAACTGTCGGGCCAACCGTTCATCGGGTTCGACTTCCACCAGTTCCATTGCCGCCCGAAAATCCACATCATAAGCTTGCGGCTCATAATTCGGCACTGGAATGGTTTCGATGCGGTAAACTCCCCGTTCAGGTGGCAGCATATTCAAGCCAATTTTGGGTTCCACATCGTAGCCAAAAGCGCCAAACCGCCCAATGGTTAAAGCATAGCCGTACTTTCCCAGGGGATCTGCTTTCATTGGATGGGCACACCGGCAAAACCAGGATGCATGGTCATCAAAATATTGAGCCACTGTGCCAGCATCCGCTAATAGCTCCATGTAATCCACATACTGGGTATAGAACCGACTGGGCTCAGTTACACTCCGACCTGAGTCTTCGGATAGAGGTTGGGGCATTGCTGGAAACATCGACGCATCATAGGCAAGACTGTCAGCGACCTCAGTACCTGGGAGATGGGAAGCGTGTAACTGCATAACAAAGTTCCAATATCCTATTTGACTATCAGCATTCCCTGTAGCAGATGCACCTGGCTCATAGTTTTCACTGAATCTTTTGCAGCTCGAACCAATTAGCCCCCAGTCAGATACGGAGATTTGCTGTAATATTTATTAACATAACATTTGATCAAGTATTACAACTCCTTGGATAGGCTTCTGTCATGAAAGCATTGGTTGTTGGTGCAACTGGAGAAACCGGTCGGCGCATCGTGCAAGAACTGGTTAAGCGTGGTATTCCGGTGCGGGCAATGGTCCGAGATTTGCAGGCTGCCCGTGCCATTTTGCCCCCTGAAGCTGACTTGGTGACTGGCGATGTGCTGCAACCCGCCAGTTTGGAAAATGCGTTGTCGGACTGTACGGTGTTGCTCTGCGCCACTGGGGCTCGACCGGGGTTTGATCCCTTTGCACCGTATCAGGTGGATTTTGAGGGAACCAAGAATCTGGTGAATGTGGCAAAGGCCAAGGGGATTGAGCATTTTGTGCTGGTTTCCTCCCTGTGTGTTTCTCAGTTTTTCCATCCGTTAAATCTGTTTTTCCTGATTTTGGTCTGGAAGAAACAGGCCGAGGAATATTTGCAACGGAGTGGTCTGACCTATACGATTGTCCGTCCGGGTGGGTTGCTGAATGAAGACAACTCGGATGTGCTTGTGATGTCGGCTGCCGATACCTTATTTGAGGGCCGGATTCCCCGCACCAAAGTGGCGCAGGTGTGTGTCGAATCTCTGTTTCAACCAGCGGCTCGCAATAAAGTGGTTGAAATCATTGCTAAACCAGACATTCCTGCCAAGAGCTTTGAAGACCTGTTTGCAGGGGTGCCGGCTTAATACCAATTCTCTTTAATGATGAGCATTATCTGACTCCTCCCAACCTCCCCTTGGTACTAGCGTTAGCGGCGCGTAGCGCGGGAGGTGCCGCAGGCGATGGGGTAAATTCTATGCAGCATCAGATTAAATCGGTATAAGAGCGTCAGGTTTAGAGTAAAAATCGATCCAGCGCCGTTTTCAACTCATCAATTTCGGTCTCAATGTTGCCTTCCTCGGCTGCCCGGGCAATGCATTCAGTTAAATGCTCATCCAGAATCATGCGGGCAACCCGATCTAAGGCTCCTCGCACGGCTGCGATCTGAACCAGTACATCTGGACAGGAGCGGCTTTCCTGCACCATGGTCTTGATGCCTCGAATATGTCCTTCGATGCGGGAGAGTCGGTTGACAATGCGGCGCAGCGATTCTTCGCTGTGAACATGGTGGTGGGAAGAAGTTCCATGGGCATGGGAGTGTCCCTGTTCTTCATCTAACCAATCCCTGTCTGGACTTGAGGGGATATCAGTGGTGGTCATTCCGGGTGCAAGTACGGTTATCACGATTCTATCCCAACCCTTTCTGGTGTAGATGGCACCTGTGCTAGCCTGGCAGAATGGGTTTGTCACCCTATGCCGGTTTGTTAATGGGTATGAACACCATGCATATCTCAGCATTTCTCCACACCTTGCGTGCCAGTTTGTTGGCCCTCAGTTTGATGGCGGTCTTCTTGATTGGTGGACTGTCTCCAGTGGCGGCGGCTCCTTTGCCTCCAACTGTTGCTGGAACGGGCTTATTGGCAGACGCCGTGATTAAAGGCAACTTTGTTTCGGAGGCGGTGAAGAAGGTTGGTCCAGCCGTGGTCCGAATTGATACGGAAAAGACCATCACTCGCCGGACTAGCTCTGATCCAATTTTTGAAGACCCGTTTTTCCGTCAGTTCTTTGGGGATGAGTTTTTCTCCCAGATGCCTCGGGAAGAACGGCTGCGCGGCCAGGGTTCTGGCTTCATTGTGGACCGCAGCGGCATCATTCTGACCAATTCCCATGTGGTGAATGGGGCCGATCGCGTAACCGTGACGCTGAAGGATGGCCGGAGCTTTGACGGCAAAGTGCAGGGAGCCGATGAAGTAACGGATCTGGCGGTGGTGAAGATTGACGGCAAAGATTTGCCGGTTGCTCCTTTAGGTGATTCGGATCAAGTGCAGGTGGGCGATTGGGCGATCGCGGTGGGGAATCCCCTGGGTCTGGACAATACGGTGACCCTGGGCATCGTCAGTACCTTGAAGCGGTCCAGTGCTCAGGTGGGAATTCCGGACAAACGGTTGGAGTTTATCCAGACCGATGCGGCCATTAATCCGGGTAATTCCGGTGGTCCCCTGGTGAATGACAAGGGTGAAGTGGTGGGAATTAACACCGCTATTCGGGCGGATGCGATGGGCATTGGCTTTGCCATTCCGATTAACAAAGCCAAGTCGATTGAATCCAGACTGGCTCGAGGTGAGAAAATTCCCCATCCCTATTTGGGCATTCAGATGACTACCCTGACGCCGGAACTGGCCCGCGAGAACAACACAGACCCCAACTCTTCCTTTACCGTCCCGGAAGTCAATGGCGTTGTAGTTCTGCGAGTCCTGCCGAAAACGCCAGCCGAAAAAGCCGGGATGAGACGGGGGGATGTAATTACCCAGATCGATGGCACAGCGGTGACGACCGCAACCCAACTGCAGTCCCTGGTGGAGAATAGTCAACTGGGCCAAACCTTACAGGTAAAGGTGCTGCGAGGCGCCCAGACCCGTCAACTGCAACTGCGGCCAGCCGAAATGCAGAACGCCGCATAGGATGACTGGTTAAGCTTGACTGCAACCCCTCTCAGCGAGAGGGGTTATTTGTTTGGAGTCGGAAATGGAAACACTTTATAGAAGTACTGGTCTTCGGTGTAAAGGACAGCTACTGGACTGGTCATGCTCCAAATCACTCCTATTTTTCGGTCAGGGTCCAGGAGCCATCCCAGTCATCAGGGGGTGGATTTTGTAGCCAGTGTTGGCAGCGGCCCAGGTGCAGGGCGGCGGACTTGTCCTCTTTGTTTAAGCCCAGCACGGTGCCAAATTCTGCCATCGCCAGGGGGAAGTTGCGATTGAGATAGAGTTCTCGTCCTTTTTGGTAGTGCTCAATGACCTGTTCCATTTCCGACGATAGGGGTTCGCTTCGCAAGCCCACCAGTTGGTAGATGGTGACAGGTTTGTCCTTGCCCTTGACCTTGATGTAGTCCAGTTCCCTGGCCCAGATGCGATCGCGACAGGGACGATAGGTGCTTTCGCTAATGATGATATCAGTGCCGTATTGCTTGCTGGCTCCCTCCAGACGGGAACCCAGGTTCACCCCATCGCCAATGGCCGTGAATTCCATCCGCTTGCTGGAACCGATATTGCCGCTGATCACCGTATCGGAATTAATGCCAATGCCAATTTTGATCGAGGGTTGCTGGCGGGCCATGCGGCGGGTATTGAAGTCGGCCAGCCGGGATCGCATCTCGATCGCGGTCTGGACTGCCATCCACTCATGGTCATCCAGGGGCAACGGTGACCCGAAAACGGCCATGATGGCATCGCCGATGTACTTGTCCAGCGTCCCTTTGTACTTGAACACGGCTTCCACCATTTGCTCAAAGTAGTCATTGAGCATTTCCACCACTTCTTCAGCGGTCATGTTTTCGGTCAGGGTGGTGTAGCTGCGAATGTCGGAAAAGAGCACGGACACCTCTTTGCGATCGCCCCCCATCTTGGCCGCATCGGGATTTTCCAGCAACTGCTCCGCCAATTCCTGGGTCATGTAGCGATACATGGTGCTTTTCAACCGTTTTTCGTCACTGATGTCATCCATCACCACCAACGCCCCGGAGATTTTGTGCGGGTCATTAGCGTCGGCGATGGAATTGATGGACAGGTTGATGCTGTGCTGCTCCTCGCCCCGCAGGGGTTGCAGAATCTGGTCCGGATAGTATTGCTGGCGGCTCTTTTCGTCCTTGGCTTCTAAGGCGAGGGCAAACCAGCGAGGAAATTCCCCCTTATCTAGTTTCAGAATGGCTGCCAGGGACTGACTTTCCAGGGTATCGGTGGCAGCCAGGCCCAATAACTGCTTGGCACTCTCATTGGCGGCAATAATCTGACCATTGCGATCGGTGGAGATGACGCCGTTGGTCAGCGATCGCAGGATGTCCCGTTGCAGTTGTTCCTGCTGCTTCACTGTCTCGAACAATTTGGCATTTTGCAGAGCCACGCCAGCCTGAATGTTAAAGGCCTGCATGAATTCCTGATCGTTGCGGTTGAAACTGGCTTTCCAGCAGTCTGGGGCGGCTGGCCAGTCCTGCGGATCGTAGGCGGGATACTCTCCCTGACGCCTTTTGTTAATCAGTTGGGTGACGCCAATCAACTCGCCATCAGCATTGAATACCGGCATACAGAGCATGCTGCAGGTGCGGTAGCCGGTGCGTTGATCGGTTTCTTTGGAGGTTTCCGATCGCGGATCATCGTACAGGTCAAAGGGAATGATGATGGGTTGACCGGATTCCGCCACTTCTCCGGCAAACCCAGCATTGCGGGGAATCCGCAGCTCCCGCAGACTGCCATCGGCAAAGGGAATTTTGGTCCAGAGTTGTCCCTTTTCCCGGTCCAACAGCCAGAGGGTGCTGCGATCGGCCTGCATCAACTCCTTGGCCTCGTTCATTACCCGTTTCAGGGTCTCCTCCAGGTCCAGGCTACTTTGGCTGAGGGACTGGGTAGCCTTCATCAAGGCCGAAGCGGCTCGCTGCTGCTGGGTAGCTTTATAAAAGGAGCGAGAGGACTCAATAATCAGGCGAATCGAGGGGGCAAAGTCCTCAAACACCTGCTCATCTTGCTGGGTGAAGCCAGCCAAGTCAATTTTTTCTTCCAGAGTTGCCGCTGTTTCATGCCCCGGCTTCAGCTTATTAATCAACTGTACCACCGCCACCAGTTTGCCCTCCTCGTCCAGTAGGGGCATGGCTAGCATGGTATAGGTGCGGTAGTGATTGCGTTTGTCTAGCTTCTTTGCTGCTTCCGACCGCGGATCGTCGTAGAAGTCGTAGGGAATGTTGACTGCTTGCTTGTGGGTGGCCACCTCACCGGCAATGCCCATGGTGGCTGGAAACCGCAGTTCCAGATTGTTGCCCTTCTCGTCTTGAGCCAGGATGGACCACAGTTCATGCTTATCCTCATCCAGGAGAAAAATGGTTGAGCGATCGGCATTCAGCAGTTCCCCGGTTTTCAGGGTGATGGAGCGCAACATCTCATGCAGGATGGCGTCAAAGCCTTGGGCGTCCAGCAGGTTATCCAGCATGGACAGGGTGTCATGCACCACCTGCAGTTTCTGGTAGACGTCGTCCACCACTTGCTTGAAGGTTTCTTGGGTTAATGGCTCCAGAAAGGCCCCAAAGCTGCCCCGAGGAGAGACCAAGGCCCCAGAAGCATGGGAGCCCAGGGGGCTGTCTTCCCAATCATGGATGGGATGACCATCGTCGTGGACTACTTCAGATGGAATGGCCTCAGACTGCGAGCGATCGCCGCCGGTCTCAGAGGGGGTGTCCACTATCGGCTGTCCACCCACATCAATCGTGAGGTCGCTGGCAGACGGATTGGAGTGTTGGGGGGGAGAAGCTGTCATAGTGAGTAGGGGGGATGGGTCAATGTGGGTCACAGTCGTTTGGCGGTTTTGGACCGCTTGGCCCTGGCTGGAGTCGCAGATGGGGGCTGGAGTAAGTCGATGGGCAAGGGTTGGGTAGCTTCGGCCTGGCGGATCTTATTGGCCTGGGCCAGCAGGGCATCGGCAAAGGCGATCGCTTCCTGGTCGGTTTGTCCGCCAGCCAACTGGGCCAGTTCTTCCCGCCGTTGTTCTGGGGTCAGGAGGACAACCCGAACCACAGTCCGTTCTTCATCGGTTGGGGTGGGTTCCAGCGGTGGGGCATCCGCCGAGTCGCCTTTGCGGCTACGTTTTTTAGCGGCGCCGTTGGCGTTCGTCGGTTGGCTGGCTGAACCATTGCCGCCAATCACTTGCTTGCTGACCCGGAAGTGCTGGCTGGCCATTGCCGCCACGATTGGCTGGTGGGTGACGCAGAGAACTTGGTGGTGCTGACTGAGGTGGAATAGCTTTTCCGCGATC
>Ga0272446_1005737_pt1 | contig 13445 bp, 14 predicted proteins | sample YNPCB0061_FD_194587 | JGI IMG/M metagenome (GOLD analysis project Ga0272446, IMG submission 194587) | Hot spring microbial mat communities from Yellowstone National Park, WY, United States - YNP-CB-006-1 | ecosystem: Environmental > Aquatic > Thermal springs > Hot (42-90C) > Sediment | place...
AAGTTTTCACTTTAGCTCTTGATAAATAAATTCCGGCAGTTAATCCCGCGGCACCAGCTCCAACTATAATTGCATCAAAATGATTACTCATATTTTTCTCCTGAAATGAAATTTAATTTAGGAAGTCATCCGTTGCGTAAAACTATGGATGACTTCCCAATAAAATGAATTTATTTATTTGCTGGTTCTTTAACTTCCTGACCAAAATATTGATCAAGAATAGAAGTAATTTGTTCTCTTGATTGAATGCTGCTTGTTGCTTTAACAACTTTTCCGTTTTTATAGTAAACCACAAACGGAAGTCCTGCAAAGTTTCTGCACTCGGGTAAATTTCTGATTACGCGTGCATCAGGAATATCAAATTCCATATCAGCAAACTTTACGTGCGGATATTCATTTTCAAGTTCTTCCATTACTTCGTAAACCGGAATGCACATTGGACCCATTCTTCCGCAGCAAACCATTACATTTTCATTTTCCTGTAAAAGTTTTGCGTGTTCTTGCTCAGATAAGATGTGTGTGAGATTTGTTCTTAACATTTTTTTCTCCTTGTTTAAGTGTAATAATTTTTTTGAGGTGTGTGATGAGAAGTTTTTATAAAAGTTTCAGATGCTGTGATATGAAACCTTTGGATATTCATATCATCAAACGCTTGCAAAAATTTTTTGAATAGAATAAGGATTGATTAAAATGCAAACAGCCACACAACCAAAAGTTATTATTTTCACTACACCAACCTGCAGTTTTTGCAATGCAGCAAAAAGATATTTCAGAGAAAAGAATATAAGGTTTACTGAAGTTGATGTATCGCGTGATCAGAAAGCTGCACAAGATATGGTAAGAAGAACAGGACAAATGGGAGTTCCAGTAATATTAATTAACAACCGTCCAATAGTTGGATTTGACAGACAGAAAATAAATGCAATGTTAAACATCAAATAAGTTATAAGGAGAATAAAATGAAAATTAAACCACTTGATGATCGCTTGCTCGTTGAACCAATTGAAGAAGAAGAAAGAACATCTTCAGGATTATACATTCCTGATACAGCTAAGGAAAAACCAAGAATGGGAAAAGTTATTGCCGTTGGTACAGATGAAGATTTAAGAGAAAAAATTTCTGAAGGCGACAAGATTTTGTTTGCAAAGTATGGCGGCGAAGAAGTTGAAATGAACAATGTTGTTTATAAAATTCTTCAGCGCTCTGATGTTCTCGCTGTTGTAGAAGATTAAACTAATTTTTCAGCTGTTAAGAAAGTAAAAAATTATTAAATAAAATTGTCAGTCTGAGTTCATCAAGGACTGACAATTTTAAATTTATAAAACAAGAATTAAGAATTACATTAACTTAATATCTCTTTTATCTTTTCCGGCGGACGAGCGAGAATTGCTTTATCATCAACTTCAACAATTGGTCTTTGAACAAGATCCGGATTTTCAATCATCAGATTAAGAATTTCATCTTCAGAAAGTTTTTCAATTCTGGATTTTAATTTTTTATAAGCAGCATCATTTTTTCTTAGCAGCTCCGATGGCTTCATATTCATTTTTCTCAAAAGCTCTTTAAGCTTCGTTTTAGAAAATGGTTCTATGTAGTAGTTGACCTTATTAAAATCAATTCCTGCTTCTGTTAATGCTTTTGAGACCTTTCTACAAGTGGTACAGGTTGGCTTTTCATAAACCGTTATTTTTTGCATAAAAAACCTCTTTCTTTTGGTTCAGATTTTATTTTGAATTTATGATTAAAAAATTATACGCAAATAAAATTAATATTTATTTATATTTTCTTGTAAGTTTAGGTAATAATTTTTTTCAACAATATTAAATCTCACAGGGAGAGGTTATGCATCGCTTATTTACAATTGCTTTAATTCTTTTTGCAGTTATTACAACTTCTGCACAGAATTACAAAGAGGTAAAAATTTATCTCGATTCAAAAGAACAGCTTTCAAATCTTTATTCACTGGGTTTGGAGTTCGATCACTTTAATTGGGGAAAAGATAATTCAATTACTACCTTCATAAGTGACCGTGAGTTTGAGATTCTTCAAAATTCAGGATTCCGATATGAAGTTCTTATTGATGATTGGCATTCTTATTATGCAAATCTTCCAAAGCTTTCCGATTCTGAAAAACAAAGTTTTCTTCAATTGAGTAAAGAAAAATATAATGTTGAAGGATTTGGATATGGATCAATGGGAGGATTCTTTACATTAAATGAAATCAATGCAAGACTTGATTCGATGTATCAACTGTATCCAAATATTATAACACAAAAATTTCAGATAGGAACTACGATTGAAGGAAGACCAATCTATGCAGTGAAAATTTCCGACAATCCAAATGTGAATGAGAATGAACCCCAGGTTCAGTTCAATGCATTGATACACGCCCGTGAACCTCAGGCAATGATGACAATTATGTATTATATGTATTATCTGTTAGAAAATTATGGTACTAATCCCGAAGTAACTTATCTTGTAAATAACCGCGAAATCTATTTTATACCTTGCATTAATCCGGATGGTTATGAATATAATCGTAGTACAAATCCTAATGGCGGAGGAATGTGGCGAAAGAACAGAAGATTAAACAGCGGCGGAAGTTATGGAATAGATCTGAACAGGAATTTCGCTTATATGTGGGGAATTAATAATACGGGTTCAAGCGGAGATCCAACAAGTGAAACTTATCGCGGAACAGCACCATTCAGCGAACCTGAAACACAGGCGATCAGAGATTTTACTAACAGTAAAAACTTTAAAACCACACTGAACTATCATACTTACTCTAACTTGCTTCTTTATCCTTGGGGTTATGTAAACACACCAACACCTGATAATAATATTTTCGTTGAATACTCAACAGATATGGTTGCATTTAACGGATACGAAAATGGTCAGCCGCCAGCTATATTGTATGATGTAAATGGCTCTGCTGATGATTGGATGTATGGCGAACAATCCTCAAAGCCAAAAATATTTGCAATGACACCAGAAGTTGGTTCATCTGGTTTCTGGCCTTCACAAGCAGAAATTTTTCCGTTGGCAATAGAAAACCTGAGACCAAATTTATACATTACCTGGGTTGCCGGTGGTTTTGTTGATTTGATAAATCCAACTTTCTCTCAACAATATTTTAATCCCGGTGATAATGTTCAGCTTATTATTCCTTCAGTAAAAAATAAAGGTTTGTCTGATGCTGAAAATGTTACTCTTACTCTATCATCTGATAACCCAGAAATTAATATTACAAGCGGAACAATAAATGTAGGTAATGTTGCTGCAAGAACTTCGGTTAACTTAAATCAGAGTTTTGCATTTACAATAGGAAATATTCCTGCTGATGTTACAGTTAAAATGCTGGTAACAACTTTAACAAGTGGAACTCCGATGAAGGTTGATACATTGAGGTTTGTTGTTGGTACTCCTGTTTTGCTTCTTGCAGATACAACGAACAACATCAATACAATGTGGACAATAACCGTTAATCCAACTAGTTCTCCAAAGTGGGCAGTTACAACTACGTCTTTTCACTCTGCACCAAATTCTTATACCGATAGCCCAGTCGGACAATATGTAAATAATGCCACGGTTACTATGACGCTTACAAACCCAATCAATCTTAGTTCATACTCAAATCCGAAATTATCTTTTTGGACTAAATGGGATATTGAAAACAATTGGGATTGTGGACAAGTAAAAATATCTACAAATAATGGATCAACTTGGACTAACCTTCAAGGTCTTTATACTAATCCCGCTTCCGGACAAGGGGCACAGGTTCCTGCTGGTCAACCAGTTTATGATGGTACTCAAACAAACTGGGTTCAGGAAGAAATTAATCTTACAGGATTAACTTCAGCACAATCAAAACTTAGATTTGAGCTAAAGACCGATGGTTCAGTAACAAAAGATGGTTGGTATGTAGATGATATTTCAATTTATATATATGCGGTTGTGCCTGTTGAATTAGCTTCTTTCACCGCAACTGCTTTGGAAAATTCAGTTGAGTTAAACTGGATTACCTCTTCAGAGCTAAACAATTCCGGATTTGAAATTCAAAGAAAAACTGTCGGAGATAATTCTCAGTGGACAAAAGTCGGATTTGTTGATGGAAACGGAACCACAACTGAACCGATTACTTATTCTTTTATAGATAAAAATCCAGCAAGGGGAATTAATCTTTACAGACTAAAACAGATTGATTTCGATGGCAGTTATAAAATATTTAATTCCGTTGCAGTTAATTTCAATCCACCGATTGAATTTGCACTCGAACAGAATTACCCGAATCCATTCAATCCGGCTACAGTTATAAGCTGGCAATCACCAATCGGCGGACATCAAACATTAAAAGTTTATGATGTGCTCGGAAATGAAGTAGCCACATTAGTTGATGAATATCGTGAAGCAGGAAGTTATAAAGTAGAATTTAACTTAGCCCAGGTCTCCCGCCCTGAGCTATCAAGCGGAATTTATTTGTACAAACTAACAGCAGGTAATTTTTCTGCAAGCAGAAAGATGATACTAATAAAATAAAATTCAGTTGCAGGGCAGTCCCTCATCCTTCAGCTGACGGAAACGGATTGCCCTGTCAATTTTTCAGTAACGCAGATTTCAATCTGTGCATAAAATACCCAATTTGATTTAGCGCCAAACACCTACATCTTTTCATTCCACATTTTCTGATAAATAAAGTATATTTCAATCAACAAAAAATTATCGGTGCGAAATTGAAAATAAATTATTTCATCAGATTGTTTTTGTTCTTATCCGCAGTGTCAATTTTAACTTTCTCTTGCGGAGAAAAAAAACAACCAATTATAAAAAGTGATTTGGAAATTAAAATGAACAGTGTAGCAGAAAAGTATGTTAAACTTGCATTAAAAATCGGCAGTTACGATAAAGACTTCATTGATGCTTATTACGGACCACAGGATTGGAGACCGAAAACTGAAGCTGGGGAATTTAATGATTCAGTTTATCAGGTTTTGAACCAGCAGATTAATTCACTGCTTGATGAAATGGAAGCTCTGAGTGTTTACAATGCAACCGAACTGGAAAAACTCCGATATCGCTATCTCTACAAACAACTGCTCGCTTGCAAAACAAAAATCTTTATGTTAAACGGTGTTACATTATCTTTCGAGGAAGAAGCACAAGCTCTTTACGATACTGATGTTCCTGTTCATAACGAAGATTTCTTTAAGAAAACAATTGATGAGTTAGGTAAACTTCTTCCCGGCAAAGGTACTGTTTCAGAGCGGCTTTTAAGTTTTAAGGAAAAGTTCAAAATTCCGGAAGATAAACTTAAGGCAGTGTTTGATGCTGCTATAAAAGAATGCAGAAGCAGAACTTTAAAAAATATTCAACTGCCGCCTACGGAAAACTTTTCAGTTGAGTATGTGAAAAACAAACCGTGGGGAGCTTATAACTGGTACAAAGGAAATTTCTTCAGCGTTATTCAGGTAAACACTGATTTACCAATTTACATTGATCGTGCAATTGATCTTGCTGCTCACGAAGGTTATCCGGGACATCATGTTTATAATGCTCTGCTCGAATGGAATTTATATCGTAAAAAAGGATGGGTAGAGTTTTCAGTTTATCTACTTTTCTCTCCTCAATCTTTAATTGCTGAAGGAACTGCTAATTATGGGATTGAAGTTGCTTTTCCTGGTAACGAAAGAATCAAATTTGAAAAAGAAGTTTTATTCCCTCTTGCAGGATTAAATTCAAACGAAGCTGATCTATATTACAAAGTTTTGGAATTACAGAAGAATCTCTCTTATGCCGGAAATGAAGCTGCAAGAAATTTTCTTAACGGAAAATGGAATGAACAACAAACAATTGATTGGCTGATGAAGTATAATCTTCGTTCTAAAGAAAGCGCCGCAAAGTTTCTTGACTTTATAAAACAATATCGCACTTATGTTATTAACTACAATGTTGGAATGGACATAGTTAAAAATTATATTGAAAAAAATGGCGGAACAGATGAAAATCCTTCTAAGAGATGGGAGTTGTTTAAGAATCTTTTATCAACACCGCAAACACCGGGTGGATTAAAATAAACATTTGGGTTTCATTGAAATAGCAAAACAATTAATTTATTTTTGTTCAGGAATTAAACTTTGGCAAAAACAGCTCATTTTGAATGGGATGATAATAAAAACAGTATAAACATCTTAAAGCATGGTGTTTCTTTTTGAAGAAGCTCAATATGCTTTTGCTGACAAAAATAGAATTATTGCGAAGGATTTAGAGCATAGTAAAACTGAGGAAAGATTTTATTGTTTTGGGAAGGTAAACGATAATATAATGACAGTTCGATTTACATATCGAAAAAATATAATCAGAATTATCGGCGCTGGTTATTGGAGAAAAGGAAAACAGATTTATGAAAAAGAAAATAAAATACACCGACGAAAAAATAGGTAAAATAGAAATCATAGAAGATTTCTTACCTAAGCCCGAAGAGCTGGTCTTTAGAGAAGATACTGTTACGGTTAAATTAAAACTTAGCCGCTCCAGTGTAGAATTCTTTAAACAAATGGCAGAAAAATATGGAAGCAATTATCAGAAAATGATTAAACTTCTGTTAGATAAATATGCTTCTCAATTTACCAACAGATAGATGATAAAAATTCATTTGTCCGATTTACTTTTTTCTGTATTAATTACTTAAAACTTATGGCGCATAAAATTTATTCTGATAATACAACTAAATTTTTTATTACTGTAATCGGACTGATTGTAATTGCAATTGTTCTTAAAGAGTTAAGTCATATTTTTATTCCGCTCGTACTTGCAATTTTTCTTTACTTTGTTTTTGCACCGCTGAATAATTTTTTAATCAACAAAAAAGTACCGGGATTCATCATAACAATTCTTAACCTGGCTATAACTGCTGCGGTTCTTTATGGGGCAGGAAGAATAGTTGTTGATTCACTGCTTCAGTTTGCTGATGGTTTACCAACTTATGGCGATAAACTTAATTCAATTGTAAGAGGTTTTGCAAGGGAACTAAACATCCGCGATCCGTTTTTCAGAAAATTCGATCTGGAACAAACTTTACAAAGACTTGATTATAAAAGTCTGGCAGGTGGAATTTTCAGCACAACAATTAATCTGATAGGCAGTGTTTTGTTTGTTCTGTTCTTCTTTGTGTTTGTAGTTGCCGGCGAAAAAACTGTTTATGAAGCAATCAAGAACTATTATGTATCGCGCAAAGTGAAACCACAAGTTAAAAGAATTAAAAAATCCCTTCAGTCATCACAAGCAGAGGATAAAAGAGATTTAGAGCTTGAACTGTTGCACGAAAAACTTAAGAGAGAAAAACAACTGGCTGATACTTTTAATACAATCACTAATCAGATTCAGAGATACATTATTGCCAAGTTTGGAATAAATCTTATTGCAGGAGTTATAACTTCAATTGCTTTGTCTTTTGCCGGACTAGATTTTCCGATTGTGTGGGGATTGTTTGTGTTTCTATTCAACTTCATTCCCACAATTGGTTCTGCAGTCGCATTGGTGCTGCCCGTTCTGTTTGCTTTAGTTCAGTTCGATTCAACCGGATCAGCAATTCTGATTGCAGTAATTATGGCAATTATACAAACGCTGGCATTTAATCTTGCCGAGCCAATGATTATCGGCAGAAGATTAAATCTGAATCCTTTGCTTATTTTACTTTCAGTGCTTGTATGGGGTTATATCTGGGGAATTGTTGGAATGCTGATTTCAGTCCCGATTACAGCCATCATAAAAATTATTCTGTCAAATTCTAAATCCCGATACCTCAGATTTCTTTCTAATCTTATGAGCCAATCACAAACGAGTCTTTAAATTTTATAATTGCAAGATTTCAACATTACAAGATTGAAAGATTGCAAGATTGCAAAATTTCAGGATTACAAAATTCTCTTTGTCATTACGAATTCTGTTAGCGGCCTTCATATAAGTTTTTTTGTAAAGCTGAACCTAACTTTTGTTATAGAGAGTTACAGAAGTCAAATAGCTGTCATTTCGAATCCGATTTATCGGATGAGAAATCTTTTAACACTTCATTTGCTTAAAGACAAATAAAAAAATCTTAGAATAAAATTGATTTAATTTTTAAAACTCCTTAAGTTCAAACAGCAAAAGAAAGACAACTTTACTGCACAAAGGAAAGCTAAGCAGGATTAAAGGTCTAAGAAAAAAATAAACATCAGATCAATTCGCAAATTCTTTTATCAATATTATTAGTTAAATAATGAAAAATATTCGTTTATTTATTAAAGCACTTCTAATTTTTGTAATATTGTTCTCGTCTAGTTATCCTCAATTAAAGTTTGATTTGAATACATTTTTGGAAGAAAAAATACAGTTAAGATTTATAAAAATATCGGTCATAAATAATTTAAAAAATTCTAATTGGGCAAGGATAGTTGAGTTTGGCGAAGATTATTCTTTATGGTTAACAAATCTAGAAAGATATGTTACGGGGGATTCAATAAAATATGAATTTTATATTGAATTAAGAACTCCTACAATGATAAATCGAGGGAAATTATCGCAAATCAGACACATTACAGTAACTTATGACACATCCGGAACTTATCAAGTTAACGAAAATGATGATAGTTTAATTGAAAATTTATTAGTTCAAAGTCTGCAGAATACTAAGATATATACATCTTTACATCCAGTATGCCTTTTATAGAAACAATTCTTCAGAACTTTATCAGTGATTTTATGACAGAATTTAATAGAGTGCCTACTCCTTTAGAACAATTAGAAGCAAATTTGCTTGCTGCAAAGGTCGTTGTTGAGTTATATGATATGATACAAAATTTTAAGTAGATAAATCTTAAAACAAGAAAAAATAAATTCAAACTTTTTACACAATAGAACTAATGTTTATATAAGATCCTTCTTAATGAGGCAAATTACTTCTAAATTTACACTGAATTCTATCGCATAATTTAAGCTACAAATTAATTTGCCGAGTATATGCATGGAATCATTTTCAATAAATAATTTTTACTAATTACATAAGTCAACTATGAAGATTAAAATAAATCAAAATTCTTTAGAAAGTAAAAACGGTCAGATAAAATTGGATCCCAATTCAACTGAATTAAGATCTTCAAAAACGTTTAATGATGCTTCTGATTATCGGAATCAATTCGAAAGGTTATTGAGAAGTTATAAAAAACTTGAGGAAATAGATAAAACTTGGAATCCAAATGATTTGAACCATTATTTGGATGATATATATTGTTTTTTTATGAATTGCTATCATTTGAAAGATTGGCTAATAAATGATACAAAATTCCCCGCTTCACAGGATGACATTGAGAATTTTGTTAATTCTAACATAGAACTTCAGATTTGTGCGGATATTTGTAATTCACACAAACACTTTAAATTAAAGAGGTCTCGTAGTAATAAAAACCCAAAGGTTCACAGAGTTGATTCTATATTTAAGATTAGTGGCAAAGGACTACAGATGGGAACTAAATTCATAATTGAAACTTCGACAGGAATATTAGATACATTCGATCTAGCAACCAAGTGCAAAAATCTATGGGAAGATTTTATATCTAAATATAAAATGAAAGTAATCGCTTGACCGCTCAACGGGGTTGAAAATGATTTTCAAAAATTTTAAAAGTTTTGGCTTGTTGTTTAATACAGGTTCTTATAATAATAAATTGATTTTGAATGTAAGCAGTTTACATCATCTTACATTTCCCATTTGACCTTTGAATTACTAAAGTTCTTTAAGATACTCCGGACCACCGAGTGAATTCATTTGTCGAAGTATCCAATTCTGTCTGCCTCTAACATAACCGGATGGTCTTACAACCGAATATCGTAAAGGATTTGGCAGCACTGCTGCAAGCAAAGCCGCCTGCGAAGCAGAAACTTGTGCAGGAAGTTTTTTATAGTATGCAATACTTGCCATCTTAACTCCGAAAATCATATCACCAAACTCAGCAATGTTCATATAAACTTCCAGAATTCTTTTCTTATCCCAGAGCAATTCAATAAGAACCGTAAAGTAAGCTTCAACACCTTTTCTGATAAAACTTTTTCCTTCCCAAAGAAATAAATTTTTTGCAACCTGCTGAGTAATTGTGCTTGCGCCGCGAATTCTTCTTCCTCTTTCATACTGCTTAAGTGCTTTTTTAATTTCTCTTACATCAAATCCAAAATGATTCGGAAAGTTTTGATCTTCGGCAGCAACAAAAGCAATCGGCAGATAAGGTGAGCAATCATCATAATCAACCCAGGAATATTTTATGTTGTCGAACTCACCGGAAAAGATTGATTCAATTTGTCTTTGAATCATAATAGAACTTGTAACAGGATTTATCCATCTTAATAAAAAAACAATAAGAACTGACGAAATAAAAATCAGAACAAAAAATTTTATGATAGATTTTGAGATTAAAAGTATTCTTTTACCGAATGAAACTTTACTTGCAGCCATAAAAACTCCTATGGAACAGGATCATATCCGCTTCCGCCCCAGGGATGACAGCGCGAAATTCTTTTTATTCCAAGCCACAATCCCTTCAGAACACCGTATTTTTTTAATGCTTCCAATGTATATTGCGAACAGGTTGGTGTGTATCTGCAGGATGAAGGAAACAGTGGTGAAATAAAAATCTGGTATATTTTTATTAATAAGATAAACGGAAAAGCCAGCACTTTGAGAATATTGTTAATGTATTGTTTAATCATCATTATAAAAAATTTTTCCAAGGCAAATATCAACAATTTCTGGATTATTGTTAAAAGTAAGTGATATTTGTGTGCTACTAAGTTATTGACTTTGATATTTCAATTGAGTTTAACTTAAATTTGCAATCGTTTTTCAAAACATAAAGAATACAATGGCAAAAAATCTTGTAATAGTAGAATCTCCGGCTAAGGCAAAGACAATAGAAAGTTATCTTGGTAAAGATTTTCTTGTTGCTTCATCTTATGGTCATATCCGTGATCTTGAAAAAAAGAATAAAGGAATTGATATAGATAATCACTTCAGACCGGTTTATAAAATTCCCGAAGACAAAAAGAATGTAGTAAAGGAATTGAAGAAACTTGCGCAGAAAGCTGAAACTATCTGGCTAGCAACTGACGAAGACCGCGAAGGTGAAGCTATAAGCTGGCATCTTAAAGAAGCACTTGAGCTTTCAGATAAAAAGATTAAACGAATTGTTTTTGATGAGATAACTAAAAAAGCAATTCTTAATTCGATTGAAAATCCGAGAGGAATTGATTATAACCTTGTAAATGCTCAGCAGGCAAGAAGAGTTTTAGACAGACTTGTTGGGTTTGAACTCTCGCCAATTCTGTGGAAAAAAATCCGCACAAAACTTTCTGCGGGAAGAGTTCAATCAGTTGCTGTAAGATTAATTGTAGAACGAGAAAGAGAAATTGATGCATTTGTTCCGGAATCACGATTTAAAGTTGTTGGTTTATTTTCATTTGTTGATGAGCAGGGAAATGAACAGCATCTTAAAGCGGAGCTTGCAAGATTTCTTAAAGATGAAACAGAAGTTGAAGAATTTTTAAATAAATGCTCAACCGCAGATTTTATAGTTGAAGATGTTGAAAAGAAACCTTTCAAAAGATCGCCCGCAGCACCATTTACTACATCAACACTTCAGCAGGAAGCTGCACGCAAACTTCGTTATTCTGTTTCGCGAACAATGCTGATAGCTCAGAAGCTTTACGAAGCTGGTTATATAACTTATATGAGAACTGACTCAGTTAATTTATCTGACTTTGCTCTTGATGCTGCTGAACAGGCAATAAAAAATGATTTCGGAAATAAATATCATCACAAAAGAACTTATCAGACAAAATCAGCTAATGCACAGGAAGCACACGAAGCAATTCGTCCAACAGATTTTTCCAGAGAAACAATCAGTGCTTCAAAAGATGAAAAAGCTTTGTATGAATTAATATGGAAAAGAGCAATTGCTTCTCAGATGAGTGATGCGGAAATAGAAAGAACAACAATTAAAATTTCTGCTAAAGGATTAAATGATCAGTTTACTGCTAAAGGCGAAGTAATATTGTTCGATGGTTTTCTGAAAGTTTATCTTGAAGATTCTGATGAAGAAAATGGTGAGAATGGTGAAGAAGGAATTCTTCCTCCGGTTAATAAAGGTTTGAAGCTTAAGATGGAATCAATCACTGCGACTGAAAGATTTACGCGTCCGCCTTCAAGATACACAGAAGCAAGTCTTGTAAAAAAATTAGAAGAACTTGGAATCGGAAGACCTTCGACTTATGCACCGACTATCAGCACAATTCAGAAACGCGGATATGTACACAAAGAAGAGCGGCAGGGAAAAGAAAGAGAATACAGAGTTATTTCACTGCTTCAGAACGGTAAACTAAAGAAAGAAACCAAAACAGAAATTACCGGTGCTGATAAAGGAAAACTTTTTCCTACTGACATTGCGATGATGGTTACAGATTTTCTTATCGAGCATTTCCCTGAGATAATGGATTATCAGTTTACTGCTCGCGTTGAAGAAGAGCTTGATGAAATAGCTATAGGTAAATTAGAATACGAAGAAATGCTGAAAGAGTTTTATTTTCCATTTCATGAAAAAGTAGAAAAAACTGGTGATGTGGAACGCCCGAGTTCAGAAAGAATTTTGGGTAAAGATCCGCAAACCGGCTGGATCGTTTCAGTAAGATTAGCACGATTTGGTCCCGTTGCTCAGAAAACTGATCCGAATAATCCCGAAGCAAAACCAATTTATGCAGCATTAAGAAAAGATCAGAAGCTGGAGACAATAACACTTGAAGAAGCTCTCGATTTATTCAAGCTGCCAAGAGTTGTTGGTGAATATGAAGGAAAAGAAGTTGTTGCAGCAATAGGAAGATTTGGTCCATACATCAGGCACGATGATAAATTTGTTTCAATAAAAAAACAATTCGATCCTTACACAATAACTCTTGATGAAGCAATTCAGGTTATTGATGCAAAAAGAGTTTCTGACTCTGAAAAGTACATAAAAGTTTTTGATGAAGATCCTTCTTATCAGATATTAAACGGCAGATGGGGACCATATCTGAAAGCCGGAAAGAAGAATATTAAATTGCCAAAAGATCGCGAGCCATCATCACTTACTTTTGAAGAGTGTGTTGCGCTTGCAAACAATACAGAAGAAACAAAAGAGAAGAAAAAAGGAAGAAAGAAAAAATCTTAAGTATATTTCCTTTATAATAAAATTATTTTTTTATGATGATTATCAGTTCTATCTGGTGGGAAGTTAGTCCCGAAATTCTGAAACTCGGTCCGTTTTCATTAAGATGGTATGGACTGCTGTTTGCGCTCGCATTTGTATTTGGTTATATAATTCTAAGCAAAGTTTATAAGAAAGAAAAGAAGTCTCTTGAAGATCTTGAAAAGCTTTCTATCTATGTAA
>Ga0272446_1005738_pt1 | contig 13445 bp, 9 predicted proteins | sample YNPCB0061_FD_194587 | JGI IMG/M metagenome (GOLD analysis project Ga0272446, IMG submission 194587) | Hot spring microbial mat communities from Yellowstone National Park, WY, United States - YNP-CB-006-1 | ecosystem: Environmental > Aquatic > Thermal springs > Hot (42-90C) > Sediment | place...
ATCTGTTGGTCTTCGAGCCGGACACCGCCAAGGCCCAGGCGTTGCGGACGCTGCTTCGCGAGGCCAACCTCGACACTCGCCGCTGGGCCGTCCTGACTACCTCGCTCGACGAGGCCAAGCTGCCGCCTTATCTGGCGACACGCATCGTGCTGGCCCAGCCTCCCCGTCAGGCCACTCGCAAACGCCTCCTCGAAGCGTTGCGGCCGTATGGCGGCACCTTGTGCGTCCGCACCAGCCCCAACAGCTGGGAGGTGGTCCGCCGCGACGGGCTGTTGCCCGGCTCGGCCAACTGGACGCATCAAAACACCGATGCCGCCAACACTCGCGTGGGCGGTGATACCCTAGTGAAAGCTCCGCTAGGCGTGCTGTGGTTCGGCGGACCGGGCAATCAGGACATTTTGCCCCGTCACGGACACGGCCCCAGCCCGCAGGTGGTCGATGGCCGCTGCATCGTCGAAGGCATGGACCTGCTTCGCGCCATTGATGTTTACACGGGACGATTGCTGTGGACGGCCAAGCTGCCCGGCCTGGGCCAACTCTACGACAACACTGCCCACCAAGCCGGGGCCAACGGCATCGGCAGCAACTACGTCTCGCTGCCGGAGGGGATCTTCGTGGCCCACGAAAATCGCGCTGTCCGCCTCGATCCCGAGACCGGCAAAGAACTGCAAACCTACACCTTGCCGCCCTTCGAGGGCGAGAACCAGCCGCCGCGTTGGGCCTTTCTCAACGTCGAGGGCGACTACCTCATCGGCGCGGCCAGCCCGGCCCCCAAGAAAGAGATCAAACGTAAAAAAGGCGACTTCACCGGCCTGGAGGCCAGCAAACGGGTTTGCATCTTTAACTGGCGCACCGGCCAACGGATCGCCTCCCTCCAGGCCGATCACGCCTACCGCCACAACGGCATCATTCTGGGCGGGGGTCGGCTCTATCTGCTCGATCGCACCGACAAGGATTCCAGCGGCCTCTTGGCCATCACCGGCGCGCGAGGCTCGGTGGTCGGCTCGATCGCGGCGTACGATCTGAAGACGGGCAAGCCGTTGTGGAAAAACGCCCAGGGCACCTTTGGCACCTATCTGAGCTATTCCCAAGCTCATGACATTCTGCTGGAATCGGGTCTGGTGACGCGCGACACCCTACGCGACGAGGCCAAGGGCATCCGCGCTCTGAACGCCAAGAATGGCCAAGTGCTGTGGAACAAGCCGAGCTACACCGGCCCAGCGATGGTACGCGGCGAGTGGGTGCTAAAGACCGAAAGCCGGGGCAACGGCGGCACGGCCTGCGACATCCGCACCGGCGAAGAGATCAGCGTGCCCGACCCGATCACCGGCAAGCCCGTGTTGTGGAAGTGGGAACGCACCTATGGTTGCAACACTCCGGCTGCCTCGCAGCATCTGTTGCTGTTCCGCTCCGGGGCGGCCGGCTTCTTTGACCTGTGCGGCGAGAGCGGCACGGGCAACTTGGGCGGCTTCCGCTCGTCTTGCACTCTGAACCTGATCCCGGCCAACGGCGTCTTGGTCGCACCGGATTACACGCGTACCTGTGTGTGCAACTACCAGAATCAGACCTCGATCGCCTTCGTCCACTGGCCGGACAACGAGTTGTGGACCTTCACCACGGCGCGGACAATCACTGCACCGGTGCGTCGCTTGGGCGTCAACTTCGGTGCCCCGGGTAGCCGCAAAGACGACAGCGGCACGCTGTGGATCGAGTATCCCCGCGTCGGCGGGCCTTCGCCGCGGTTGAATCTGACGGCTTTCACCGCGGGGGACGAAACCCCAAGCGACGAGATAGCGACGTTCCGGCTGCATGCCTCGCAGGTGAGCGGTACGCTGCCCTGGGTGCATGCTTCGGGCATCCAAAACCTGCAACAGCTTCGTCTGCCCCTGGGCGTTGATACCCGCCCACGCTGCTACACCGTGCGTCTTTACTTCTTGGAGCCAGAGGCCAAGAAACCCGGCGAGCGGGTCTTCCGGGTGGCTTTACAAGACGAGTTGGTCCTGGACGCGCTAGATGTGGCCAAGGAAGCCGGCGGCCCTCGCAAGCCGCTCGTCAAGGAGTTCAAAGGCGTGACTGCCAGCACCGAGATGGTCCTGACTTTCGAGGGGCCAATGCTGCTAAGTGGTCTGGAGTTGCTCGTCGAAGAGTAATAAAACGGACTAGACCGATGGTGTCGCGGCACGGCTCTCTCCGTGGAGCAACGGGGTCGAGTCGTGCTGTGCTTAGTGTCGTAGCTCCGCGAGGGCTTTTTGTCGTTCGCGTTTTTCGCCTGCTTTCTCGCCCTTGGCCTTCGCCGCCGCTGCCTGCTTGCTCCGTGTCCGTGCCTTTCGGGATTGCTAGACTAACACAGATCGCAAGGCTCCTTCCTTCGTCCAGGAAACTCCCATGACTCTGCCAGGCAATCCCTTTGAGCTGCTTTCTCAAGGCAAACCAATCACCAAACCGCTTCTCGTCGGAGGCACCTTCGCCACGGCCTGGGTCACTCTACCGTCGATGTTCTTCCTGGCCGCCTTGGGACTCGCCGGCCTCGGAGCTTTGCGTAGAGAATGGCCGCTAGTCGCCATCGCCTTGTCCGTGGCTCCCGTGCCGGGGAGTTTTGCGATAGTGGCGGCGCTGGTTCAGCTAGCACGGCGGCGTTGGCTAGAGGTCACGCTCGACGGCTTCGTATTGACCAAACGCGACGGCAGCCGGCAGAAGTATCAGGAAGAGCAGATCGTCGCCATCGCCCAGCAGTCTATCCCGATGAGTTCCGGCGGCTTCAAACGCCGGGTTATTCTCGAACTACAGCAAGGCGAACGACAGGAACGCCTGGAATGCTTTTACGCCCTGGACCCTGGGACGGCCGATCCATTGTATGCGCTGCTACAGCGTGTGCAGCGAACGTTGATGCAACGGCTTCAAGCCGGCCTGCCGCACGGCGAGCGTCTCACGGGAGATGGCTGGTACTACGACCGACAGGGCCTGCACATCCAGCGTGGTCCAGCGCTGGGCGTCTATCCGGTAGAGCAGCTCACCTACCTGGCCTGGTTCGATGAACAGATTAAAATCTATCGTCAACAAGAATGGCAACCCTTTTTCACGATTGCTCAAGGCTCCCGCAATGCGGAAGTTTTAGGCCAACTCCTCTGGAGCCAGATCGGGGCACGCCCAACGGTCAATGATCCGATCGCCTCGCACCCGCTGGGCCGTTGGATGTACACCTTCAAAAACCGCGATACGCTCATAGGGTTGGTGCTGCTGGGATTCTTGCTACCTTTTCTCTTTCTGTTTGCCTTCCTGGCCTCGGAAGCTGTGCCAGGGCCGTTCGTCTTGCTGGCTTTGCTGTTGCTGTTCGCCAACGGGTTTAGTTTGTGGTTGGTGTGGCGGGGTTGGCAGCTCAAGTTGGATTATCATCAATTCGGCCTGTGTCAGCCCAACCTCAAAAAGATGCTTCGATTTGAGCAGATCCAGGCGATGACCTGGAAGTTTAACCATGCACAATTGCGCTTTGAATCCATCAGACTTCCTGTAAGCCAAGAAATTCATTACGTTGCTGCCTTTACTCATTTTCATCCTGATCTCCTCACCATCCGCAACTTCATCGCCAGTGTCATCGCCGAACGTTGGTGGCAACAACTCAGCGAGCGACAGTCCGTGCGTTGGACCAAGAAGCTAGTATTTCACTACGACGAGTTGGAATATGTGCCTATGTCCTTGTTTGGCCCCGAGGAGCCGGAACGCGTCGCCTACCCTCTTACCTCGTATTACCTGTTTACCGATCACCTGGATCTGTTCGTTCAGGGCAAGCCCAAGGCCGTGCTCCAGCAAAGTACCAACGCGCGGAACTTTTACCCCGGCTGGATGGTCCTCAACTGGATTTATGCTGCCATACAGCCGCAAGCTGACCCCTCACTGGCCGTGGCAGCTTCGCCGTTCACAAGTCGGCCACAACCCAGTACCACCACGCGCGACCAGCGCATTCAGACCAGCCGGGACCATCCCCCGGGCAGCTAGCCGGCCTGGACGAGGCGACCGCGCCTACAATGGTCACAGAAGAGGAGCCAACGTGATGAAACTGCGTGTCTTCAACCCAGCGGGTCAACTCGTGCAAGTCGAGGCCAACAAACTCGTACTCAGCGACGAGCAGTGGCGTGAGCGCCTCACCCCGATGCAATTCGCCATCACCCGAGGCAAAGGCACCGAACGAGCCTTCTGCGGCAATCTTCTCGATAACAAGCGCGAGGGGGTTTATGTGTGCGTGTGTTGTCGGTTGCCGCTTTTTTCCTCCAAGGCCAAATTCAACTCTGGCTCGGGATGGCCCAGTTTCTTTCAGCCGATCGCGGCGGAAAATGTGGCCACCGAATTAGACCTGAGCTACGGCATGCGTCGGGTAGAGATTCTGTGTGCCCGCTGTGACGCTCACCTGGGCCATGTCTTTCCCGATGGGCCTCTGCCCACCGGAGAGCGGTACTGCGTCAATTCCGAATCCCTTCAGTTCGTCGATCAGGCCGATTTGGCTTCCTTGGCCGATCCAACTGCTCCCAACCGTTAACGGCCTCAAGCCGCTGAACGGCCCTGTTGGGTCAAAGCGAGCATGCCGCGAGTGAAGGCGTCCAAAGAGAACGGTTTTTCGAAGAAGCGATCCGCTCCGAGGGCGAGTAAGCCCTCGACGGTGTAATGGCCGGTATCACCCGACATGAAGCCGACGCGGGCATTCAGACCCAGGGCCTGCAGGCGGGCAAGCGTCGCTGGGCCATCGATTTGAGGCATATTCACATCCAACAACACCACACGGATGCTGTTTCGATGCGCTTGGTAAAGTAGGACAGCCTCTGAGCCACAACCCGTTGCCAAAACAGTGAAACCCAGGCGTTCGCACAGCAGCTGGAGAACGTGGCGAACTGCCGGTTCATCGTCCACAATCAGCACGGTACCACGCTGAGTGTCCATAGGAGCTTCCTTTCTCCAATTCGAGTTGTTGTGGTTGTGGACGGTACTCTATTCCTACTTCCGCCGGGCGGCGATGTCAAGGCGATCGTCCCCTGCCTCCTGCCCTTCGCGTGTGCCGTTTGCAAGCTATCCTTGATCGGAGTGAGCGATATCACAAGTTCACGGCTTGACGATAGCCAGAGACACCATGACACGCCGACTTTTCTTTCTGTTGCTGGGGCTGCAATTCGCCGTGCCTGCCTGGCTGCTGACGCAGCCCCGACCGGCTCGCTTTGGTTGGCAGATGTTCTCCGATTACCGCTTGGCCCCGGACTTTTTCCTCGTCGAGGAGCAAGGCCAAGAGCAACCGATCTCGGCCGCGCGTTACCGCATCGCCTTCCGCAATGACGTGCCTGCCGAGGAGGCCCTGGCTCGGCACCTGCTGCAGTTGTTTCCCGAAGCGGTGGCCGTGCGCTGGCGAGTAGCCGAACAACCATGCGGGGAGGTACGGCGATGACCTTGACGCGGGCCTTGGCCGTGGTACGCATCGTCCACGGCAGCGCGGCTCTGTTGTTGCTTCTGGAGATGCTGCCTCTCTGCAAGCAATGGCTACAGCCCGAAGTGTTGCAGCTGCCGTATGCGAGTTGGTATCCGAGTTTGCCCCGCGACGCGATTCCAGTGCTGCTGACCTGTTGGATCTTGAGTGCGTTGGCCTTCTTGGCCGGCTGGGCCACCCGTTGGGCCGGCTGTGTGCTGGCGGTTGTGCTGGCTTATGTGCTTTTTCTCGATCAGCAGTTTTATTCCAATCATCACCTGCTGCTGGTCGTCAATCTGGTCTATCTGGTGCTGGCCAACTGTGGGGCTGAATGGTCGATGGATGCGCGACGTCTCAATCCCGAGCAGCAAGCCGCTGCACCCGCGCTGGCCAATCCCTGGGCGGCACGCTTGCTGCAAACACAACTCACAGCGGTTTATCTGTTTGCGGGTCTCTCCAAGCTCAATCCCACCTTTTTATCTGGAGCCGTGTTGGCCGTTTACTTGCCCCGCGAGGGGTTTTTGGCCTGGCCAGAAGCTTGGCGTACCCAAGAGCTACTACAACCCCTGGCCTGGGCCACCGTCCTGGGCGAAGTGGCCTTGGCCGGGGGCTTGTGGCTGCGGGGTCTGCGCACGTTGGCAATGATTGGAGGCGGCATATTGCATCTGAGTATGTTTGCCTTACTCGATCGTTCACAGCTTTTAGGAATTTTGAGCTTTGTACTGACTTGTCTGTCGATATATGTGCTGTGGCTGACACCCGAAGCGGACGCCGGTGTGCCTGCCCAAAGCTCGAGTGCGCCCGCTACGCCCTCAGTTGCAGCAGAGCACCACTGCTCCTGAGTGTCGATTCAAGGCGAGCCAACGGCAATTAGATCGTTTCGCGACCGACTCGGCGAGCGACACCCGATTGTCGGGCCGCCTCGGCGACGGCACGGGCCACGGCCCGGACGACGCGTCGATCAAAGACACTCGGAATGATGTAATCTTCGCTAAGATGTTCATCAGGGATAATGGAAGCAATCGCTTGAGCAGCAGCGAGTTTCATCTCTTCATTGATCGTGCGGGCGCGGACATCCAAGGCCCCACGAAAAATCCCGGGAAACGCCAGCAGATTGTTGACTTGGTTGGGCAAGTCGCTGCGGCCAGTCGCCAACACCCGCACCACCCCCCGCGCCGCTACCGGATCGACCTCGGGCACTGGGTTGGCCATCGCAAATACGATGCGGTTGGGGGCCATCGTCGCCAGATCGCCGCTGCTGAGCAGATTGCCCACCGAGACACCGATAAACACGTCAGCCTCTTTTAATACCTCTTGGAGCGTGGCAAACGGATGATCAAAATCCACCTGGGCGCGGAAATCGGCCCGAGCCGCTTCCAGCCGTTCTCCCGATGCGTCGACCACCGCCCCTTTGCGGTCGCAGCCGATCAGCTGCGTCACACCCGCGGCCAAGAGAATCCGACAACAGGCCGTCCCGGCTGCCCCCAGGCCGTTGACCACGACCTTGATTTGGTCCATGCGTTTGCCCACTACCTTCAGGGCGTTGAGCAACGCCGCCAGCAGCACCACCGCAGTACCGTGCTGGTCGTCGTGCATCACGGGAATGTCGAGTTCGGCCTTGAGACGTTCTTCGATGAGAAAACAGCGTGGGGCGCTGATGTCTTCGAGGTTGATCGCCCCGAAAGTCGGGGCCACCGCCTTAACCGTGGCGATGATGGCCTCGGGATCTTGCGTCGCCAGGCACAACGGCCAGCCGTCGATGTCGGCAAACTCTTTGAGGAGCATGACTTTGCCCTCCATGACGGGCATGGCAGCCTCGGGCCCGAGGTTGCCCAGCCCCAAAATGGCGCTGCCATCGCTGACGACGGCCACGGAGTTGGCCCGCGAGGTGAAAGCAAACGCTTTTTCGCTGTCGGCGGCGATGGCCTGACAGACCCGCGCGACACCGGGAGTGTAAACGGTCGAGAGGGCGTTGCGTGTCTTGACGGGCACCTTGGCTCGCGTACTGATTTTGCCGCCCAGATGGGCCAAGAACACTCGGTCCGAGGCCGAACGCACGCGCACACCGGGCAAGGCAGCTAATTTTTCCACGATCTGCTGGGCGTGGGCCTCGCTTTGCGCATCAAAGGTGATGTCGCGTGTCATCTTGTTGCGCTTGACATCGACGATGTCGATCGCGCCCAGGTTCGCCCCTTCCGCCGCAAACACCGCCGCCAACTGAGCAAATTGGCCCGGCGTGTTGGTGATCTCGACGCGTACCGTCATCCGAAAGTCGCAGTAAGGTTCTTGATCCGCTTGCATAGCCCACCTCGTTTGACCGCCTTGGCCTCATCTTCGCCAACTTGGCCGACCGCGTCAATCGCGGCTGAGCTTGCTAAGACAATCCTGAGAAATGCATCGTCTAAGACCATCGCTTGTCGAGGTGCTGTTATGTTGATCTCTACTGATAAGGGCAGTGGCCCCGTGGTCGTTTTCTTGCATGCCTTTCCACTAGATCGTCGCATGTGGCTAGGTCAGATCGAATCGCTTGCCGATATGTATCGAGTGATCGCACCCGATTTGCCGGGATTTGGCGACAGCCCGCTGCTGGCCCAACCCAGTATCGACGCCTTTGCTGATCAGGTCGCCGAACACCTCGATGACAAGGACATCTCTCAGCCGGTCACGCTTGTTGGTTTGTCGATGGGTGGCTATGTCGCTCTGGCTTTTGCTCGCCGTCAGCCGCATCGCCTGGCAGGGCTTGTCCTGGCCGATACCAAAGCCCCGCCCGATGACCCCGCTGCTCGCGCCCAGCGTGACCAGTTGATTGCCACCGTCCGCCGCGCCGGGGTGACAGCCATCGTGGACGCCATGCTGCCTAAGCTGCTGGGTTCCAGCACCCAGCATGCGCGGCCCGAGGTGGTTGCGGCCACGCGGCAACTGGCCAGCAGTCAACGCAGCGAGGGCGTGATCGCCGCCTTGCAGGCGCTGCGTGATCGGCCCGATGCCACGCCTCATCTCCAGCAGATTGCCGTGCCCACTTTGGTGCTTGTCGGCGAGGAAGATACCATCACCCCACCGAGTATAGCCCAGAGTCTGGCTCAGGCCATCCCCGGGGCCCGCTTGGTCGTGATTCCTCAGGCGGGCCATTTGGCCAACGCCGAGAACCCCACCGCGTTTAATGATGGGTTGCTGACTTTTCTCACCGGCATCAGTTGAGGCCAAGCCTCTCATCCATCTTACAGATCGGCACCGCGTTAGCCTTCTTGCAGATCGGCCTCGCGCAACAGCTTGCGGAACGCCTCGACGGCCTGGGGGAATAACTCGGGGCCGGTCACTCCGCCCGTCGGACCACCGCCTAACAAGTGCGGCTCTAGCACTGCAAACCCGTGGTAGTCGCGGGCATCGGCCAACACGGCCGGCCATTGTCCGTGCCCTTGCCCGGCCAGGCAGCCATGGGGTTCATCCGTGCGCCAATCCTTGATGTGAAAATGGGCCAGGTACGGCTTGCTCGCCAGCCACCCCGCCCACGGGTCGTAATGGCAAAAGACAAAATTAGCCGCATCGTAAGCCGCCTTTAAAGCGGGGGAGGCAACCGCCTGGAAGAGCTTGCTCAGTCGCTCCGGCGAATCGCCATAGATGCGGTGTTCGTTCTCGTGGAACAAGCGAATGCCGGCCTGTTCGGCGAGTTGTGCCTTACGGCGCATGCGGGCGAAGACCTCGGCTTCCCAGTGCGGGTCGCTGACCGCGTTCCAGTCATGGGCATCGCCCGGGGGATAATAACTAAAAATGCGAATGGCTGACACACCAAACACTTGACACAGATGAAGAGCACGTTCAAAGCGTTTGAGATGGACATCAAAATCGCTATCAATTTTCACCTTGCCGATGGGTGAGCCAATCGCACTCAAGCCAAACCCATGCTGATCGAGGAGGCGTTTAAACTCTTGCACTTGCTGATCTGTCAAATCCAACACATTGGTCTTCCAGACGCTGCGCAGTTCCACGAACCGCACCTTTGAAGCGGACAGCACAGTGAGTTGTTCGGCGGGATCAGCAGAGATTTCGTCGGCAAAGGCACTGAGAAGAAACATAACATCGTCTCTAGGTGGAGGAATGATTCTAGGCTAGGTAGGAGGGTGTTCTTGTGACAGGCCGGGTTTCCACAGAACATCCCCATGTGGCTTGTTGTACACACGCGCCAGCACAAAAAGCAAATCGGACAGCCGATTGAGATAAGCCAACACCTCGGTGTTGATCATCTCCTCCCCCTGCATCAGTTCCACCACCTGCCGCTCGGCACGGCGACACACGGTGCGTGCAAGATGCGCCCAGGCCGCGGCCAGCGTTCCCCCGGGCAGTACGAAGCTATGCAGCGGTTCCAAATCGGCATTGAGCCGGTCGATCGCTTCTTCCAAGCGTTTGGTCTGCGAGGGCTTGACGCGCAAACGCGAACCGGGCGGTTCCACGGGCACCGGAGGCACACACAGATCGGCCCCGACATCAAACAAGTCGTTTTGAATCACCGCCAAGAGTTCTTGTTCGCAAGGCGCTACGCTAACCAACAGGCCTAGGACGCTGTTGACCTCGTCCACCGTCCCATATGCCGCTACTCGTTTCGAGGCTTTGGAAACCCGCGTGCCATCCCCTAGCCCTGTGGTGCCATCGTCTCCGGATTTCGTGTAGATGCGTGAGAGGTATACCATCACAAGCTCCGTGCTTAACACTCGGCCATCTTAGGGAAATTGCCCCCAGATGGCCGAGGAATCCTGGGAGAAAAATCAGGAGCAACCCGAGGTAGCGCCACAGGAGTCACACTTGCAGCAAGCACCGCTACGCACCAAGGTCAACGCGCCACATTCGGGGCACGGGTCACCTTCGTACCCCTTCAGGCGGGCCTGGCGTACCTTCTCCGCGAGGGTTTTACGGCTCGCGGCTGTACCGCTCGAAACCACGCTAGACGCATCGCTGGTTGGGGGCGTCTCGCCGTGCGCCACCACGGGGGCTGCCCCCACCGCTCGGGCGGGTTTGCTCGGGGGGGCTGGCGGACGCGGCGGAGCCACTGGTTTGTGCAAGGCATCGCCACGCAGATCATCCGGCGACACTTGCGACAGATCATGCCGCCCCAAATAGGTGACGGCCAACTCACGGAAGATGTAGTCGATGATCGAAGTAGCCATCTTAATGTGCGGGTTGCCCTGCACGACGCCGTTGGGCTCAAAGCGGGTGAAGGTAAACGCATCGACAAACTCTTCCAGAGGCACGCCGAATTGCAATCCCAAGGAGATGGCGATAGCAAAACAGTTGGTCATGCTTCGGAAGGCGGCACCTTCCTTGTGCATGTCGATGAAGACTTCTCCGAGCGTGCCATCTTCGTATTCCCCAGTGCGCAAGTAAATCTTATGATTGCCGATGCGTGCTTTCTGTGTGTAGCCAGCGCGACGATCGGGCAAGGGCCGCCTTTGCGTTAGATACTTATAGACGATGCGTTCGGCCGCCTGAACGGGCACCGCCTTGGGTTCATCGGCTTGGGCGGAATCGGCCAACTCATCGGGGGTGTCGCTGGTAGTGTTGAGCGGTTGGCTGAGCTTGGAGCCATCGCGATACAGAGCGTTGGCTTTGAGCATCAACTGCCAACTGAGCCAATAGGCCTTCTTGACATCCTCGATGGTAGCCTCGTAAGGCATGTTGATGGTTTTGCTGATGGCCCCACTGATAAACGGCTGCGCCGCCGCCATCATGCGGATGTGCGATTCAGCCGACAGATAGCGTTTGCCTAACTTGCCACACTTGTTCGCGCAATCAAAGACGGGCAGATGCTCCGGCCGCAGGTGCGGCGCGCCTTCGATGGTCATGGTGCCACAGACGTACTGGCTGGCCTCGTGGATCTGCTCGCGAGTGAAGCCCAGGGCGGTCAAGACATCAAAACCAAAGGTCTCGATCTGCTCTTGCTTGAAGCCAAGCGGCCCCGTGAGAACCTCATCGCCGATCGTCCAGCGATTAAAGGCAAAAGGCAACTCAAAGGCGCTAGGCAACTGCGACTCGATGCGTTCGATGACCTCCTCGGGCATGCCTTTGAGCCGCAGGCTGAGTTTGTTGATGTGCGGACAGCCCTCCAGGGTGCCGGCCCCCCGCACATAGCGAACGATTTCTTCGATCTGCTTGGGACCGTAGCCTAGGCGGGTCAAGGCCGGCGGCACCGACGTGTTGATGATCTTGAAATAGCCCCCCCCGGCCAACTTCTTGAACTTAATCAAGGCGAAATCCGGCTCGATGCCCGTGGTATCGCAGTCCATGATCAAGCCAATGGTTCCGGTCGGAGCGATACAGGTCACCTGTGCGTTGCGGAAGCCGTGTCTCTCCCCCAAGGCGAGCATGCGATCACACTCACGCCGCGCTGCCTCGAGTAGATAAGCCGGACAGACCCGATCGTCAATGGGGACCGGCTTGATCGTCAAGCCTTCATATTCCTCCGCGGGCGTTTGATAGGCTGCTCGCCGATGGTTGCGAATCACCCGCAACATCGCCTCGCGGTTGGCTTCGTAGCGCGGAAATGGCCCCACTTCGCTCGCCATCTCCGCCGAGGTCGCATAACTACAGGCGTGCATGATAGCGGTCAAGGCGGCGGCCTGAGCGCGGCCCTCGGCCGAGTCGTAAGGAATGCCCTGGACCATGAGCAAGGAGCCGAGATTGGCATAGCCCAGGCCCAGCGTGCGGAAATCGTAGGATTTCTGTGCCACCGCCACCGAGGGAAATTGCGCCATGTAGACGCTGATTTCCAGGGTAAGCGTCCACAGCAGTGTCGAGTGGCGGTAGCTTTCGACATCGAATCGGCCAGTGTTGAAATCATAGAAGCGTAGCAAATTCATCGAGGCGAGGTTGCACGCGGTGTCGTCCAAGAACATGTACTCACTGCATGGATTCGAGGCGTTGATGCGCCCATCCGCGGGGCAGGTATGCCATTCGTTGGTCGTGGTGTCGAACTGCACCCCGGGATCGGCACAACTCCAGGCCGCAAAGGCAATCTGATTCCACAGGTCGCGGGCCTTGAGAGTTTTACGCGGCTTGGGGGCACGCCCCTCGCGGGCCGCCTTGATCTTCTCTGTGCGCCAATACAGATGCCACTCGCCATCCTGTTCGACGGCAGACATGAATTCATTGGGCACGCGCACCGAGTTATTGCTGTTCTGACCGCTGACCGTGTAATACGCCTTGGAGTTCCAGTCAGTGTCGTATTCTTCGATCTTCAACGCCGTGAAACCCTGGGCAGCCAGCAACAGCACCTTTTCGATGTAGTTGTTGGGCACCAGGGCCTGACGGGCGGCGGCGATAGCCTTGCGGAGTTCGAGATTTTTCTTGCGATCGAGTTTCTCATCGGGAGCCGACCACGAATGCACTGCTTTGAGAATGGCGTTGAGATGCTTACTCAGGGTGCGCGAGCCTGTCACCAGGGCGGCGACTTTGTCTTCTTCGACAACTTTCCAGTTGATGAACTCTTCAATGTCGGGGTGATCCAGGTCCAGCACCACCATCTTGGCCGCTCGACGAGTGGTACCACCGGACTTGATCGCACCCGCGGCTCGGTCGCCGATTTTCAGGAAGCTCATCAAACCTGACGATTTGCCGCCACCAGAGAGCGGTTCGCCCTCGCCGCGAATGGTGCTGACGTTGGAACCCGTGCCCGAGCCGTACTTGAAAATGCGGGCCTCACGAACCCATAGGTCCATGATACCGCCCTCATTGACTAGATCATCCTCGACCGATTGGATAAAGCAGGCATGCGGCGCGGGATGCTCATAGGCCGACGTGCTTCGCACCATCTGCCCCGTCACTGGGTCGACGCGGTAGTGTCCCTGGGGCGGCCCCTCGATGCCATAGGCCCAATGCAGGCCGGTGTTGAACCACTGCGGCGAGTTGGGCGCGCCCATCTGAGCAGCCAAGATGTAGCACATCTCGTCATAATAAGCGCGGGCGTCGGCTTCGCTGCTGAAGTAGCCGCCCTTCCAGCCCCAATAGGTCCAGC
>Ga0272446_1005739_pt1 | contig 13444 bp, 16 predicted proteins | sample YNPCB0061_FD_194587 | JGI IMG/M metagenome (GOLD analysis project Ga0272446, IMG submission 194587) | Hot spring microbial mat communities from Yellowstone National Park, WY, United States - YNP-CB-006-1 | ecosystem: Environmental > Aquatic > Thermal springs > Hot (42-90C) > Sediment | place...
GAGCAGTTCGCCCGCACGCAGGACATCGTCGAGGCGCTGATGGGGCGGAAGCCCGAGCTCCGCTTCGCCTTCATCCAGGAGAACGCCGCGCGGATGGACGCCGAGGCGGTGGACGTGTGACGTCCCGCTTGCCGGTCCCCCTCGGCCCGGCACGGCGAGGCGGCGCCGGGAGGGGGTGAGGCCGACGCGGAAGAGGCGCTCCACGGAGCCTGCCGGGTCCCTGGTTCCGGCTCAGGCCGGAGGCCCGAGGCGTCCTCGCCCGGATCGGCGTGAGCCTGGCCCGGCTCGTTGTCGCAAGGTCCGGCGACCCTCCGGCCGCGATCGGCTCAGGAGATCGGATCAGCGCCCCGGCGGCAGCATCGCGAGGCCGGCGAGCAGCCGAACGAGGTCCGCCTGCCCGGCCGCCCCGGTCTTGGCGAAGACATGCGCGAGGTGGGTCTTCAGCGTCGCCTCGGCGATGCCGCAGGAGGCGGCGACCGCGCCGAGGCCGCGGCCCGACATCGCGGCGACCGCGCGCGCCACCATCGCCTCCGCCGCTGTCAAGCCGAGCAGCTCGCGCAGGATCGCCGCCGGCGGGAGCGGCGGCGGCGCCGACAGGTCGCGCAGGAGCGCCAGCGCCTGCCCCGGCACCCGCCCGACCGAGCATGGGTCTCCGGCCACGAGCCGGCGCGGCAGCGGCGCGACCAGCACCGCAAGCGATGCCGACCCGGCGGCATCGCGCAGCCGCAGCGCGCCGCCCGCTCCGCCGCCGAGCGCCGTGGCGCGCACGAGCCGCAGGAGCGCATCGCGTTCCTCCCGGTGCAGCGCGAGCGCGACCGTCCGGGTCGCGTGCCCACGGCCCTCGGCGCGGACGAGGCGCAAGGGGGATCGCTCGCGCGCCAGCGCCTCCGCGGCGCGGTTGGCGACAAGCACGGTGCCTTCGCCGTCGAGCACGAGCACGCCCATGGGCAGCGCGTCGAGCGCACCGAGCGCAGGGGACGCGGCCAGACCAAGCCGATGCCTGAGCTGCAGCGCCCGCGCGAGGTGCGGCACGATCGCCTCGAGCATCCGACGCTCGTCGGCGGTGAAGTTGGGCCGGCCCGGAGGCCGGTGCAGCCCGATCGGCATCATCCCGGCAGGGCCGAGCGGCGCCACCGTGCCGACGACATAGCGCATCCTCAGCGGCCGCGCGAAATCGTTCCAGAACTCGCTGCGGAGGAACTCGTCGTCGGAGACGAGCAACTCGCCGTGGACGAGCACGCGCGCCCGCCCCTTCACCGCGAGCGCGGCTGCCCGCGTCGTCCAAGGATCGACCCAGCGGTAATGCCGGCGATAGGCATCGACCGCGTCCAGCGGCACTCCGTCGTGATGCAGGATCTCGAGCCCGCCGGTCGCAGGGTCGCTGAGCATGATCGCGCCCGACTGCGCACCGAGCAGCGCCTGGAGGCTGCCGCCGACGGCACGCCACGACCCGCCGCCCGTCGCCGCCTCGTAGATCTCCTCGGTCAGGCCGAGGACCGCCTCGATCGACATGACGCCCCCCCTCGGCCGGCGCATGGAGGCGGCACGCTCCCGAGCGGCCGGGGCGCGGTGCCGCCGCCGTGCGCGCTGGCGCGCGCCGCATCCAGCCCCGGCAGCACGGGCGGAACCCTAGCGTGAGGCCGCGCCCGCTGCGTCATACGAACGGAGGACGGCGGACGCTCGCCCGAATCGCCCTGATCGGCGCCGCCCTCGCCGCCCCCGCCCTCTCCCGCCGCCACGAGGCAGGCGGGCGCCCCTGGGCGCACGCGCCGCAGGTCCACCTCCCGCGGGAGAAGGAGCGCGCGCTGCTCGAGCGCGGCTGCGATACGCTCGCTGAGGTGACGGGCACGCGCCCGAAGGGTTTCAAAGCGCGCGTTCTTCGGGGCAGCGCCAACACGCTTCCGCTGCTCGCCGCGCTTGACCTCATCTGCACGATCGATGGCCCAAGCCGCGACTAGCCCTTCCTCGCGACGGTGCATGGCCGGCCCTTCGCGGTGTGCCCTACCACACCCACGTCGACAGCCTCACCGTCCTCCACAACCAGCTCCAGGGACTCGCGGCCTATGAGCGGATGTCGAGGGCCGAGTTCGAGGTGCTGCACGCCGAAGGCGCGCGGCGCCGGCCGACGATGAGCGTGCCGCTGCGCGGCTTCCTCGCGGGCCGGCCGGGGATCCCGCTGGGCGTCGAGGCGTCGATTGCCTGGGCGAAGGGCTTCCCCGGCGTCTGGTTCGCGAGGCGCGAGGAGATCGCCGCGATCGCGCATGCCGACCCGGCGACGCCGCGCGCCGCTATCTGATCGTGCCTTCCGCGTGGGTGCCGCCCGGCAGGATGCACCAGCAGGGGCTGCCGATGATCCGCATCGTCCGCGTCGGGCACGACCCGCCCGTGTCGGGGACGCATCGGTTCGAGAGGCGCGCCGTCGGGGCCGGGCGCGCGGCGGGCGCCATCTCCGCCAGAGGCGCGGCCGGCGCAAGGCGGCGCGTCGCGTCGCGGCCCGGACCAGGCTGACTGGACCGGCGACCGCGCCAGCACGGCGCTCGTCGATCGGGCCGCGCCTATCCGCCCGCGAGCCCGAGGTTGCGGCAGAGGACCACGAGAAACTCGTAGACGACATGCGCGCAGAGATGCGCAGCCATGTTGTTCACGTCATGAGCTGGACTGACCGTGTTGACGTCGACCGCGACGATATTGAGGTCGGTCAGCGTGCGGATCAGGTCGATGCCCTCCCGCGCGCTCAGGCCACCCCAGGTCGGCGTCGCCACGCCCGGCGCGCAGGAGGGGTCGAACACGTCCATGTCGAAGCAGACATAGACGGGGCGTCTTCCCGCGCCCTCGCGGAACTGGGCGATGATCTGCGCGAAGCCGCGGCGAACGAGATCGTCGATCGAGACCACCTCGTAGCCGAGCGACCGTGCCCGCTGCACCACGCCCTGGGCGAAGGTTGTGCCGCGGATGCCGATGTGCCAGGAGCGCGATGCGTCGATCAGCCCTTCCTCGACCGCATGCGTGAGCTGGGTCGCGGCGTTGTAGCGGTCGTCCGGGTCGTCATAGGGGTAGGTGTCGGTATGGCTGTCGATGTGCAGCACGACGATGCCCTTCTGCCGCCTCGCCACCGCGCGGAGAACCGGCACGGACACGGAACCGTCGCCGCCGACGGTGACGGGGATGGCGCCGGCCTCGACGATCGTCGCAACGCCCGCCTCCATCCGCGCATAGGCGTCGAGGATTCGCCCTGGCGTCAGCTCGACGTCGCCGCAGTCGACGAGCCCGAGGAGCGACACCGGATCGAAATCGGCGTTGGTCGGATTGTAGCGCCGCATCAACGCCGACATTTCCCGCACCGCGTGCGGGCCCTGGCGCGAGCCGACGCGGAACGGATGGATGCCGCAGTCGAAGGGAAGGCCGAGGAACGCTGCCCGGCTGCCAGGGCCGGGCCGCCCGAACGGCGCGCCCATGAAGCTGCGCGGCGCGCGAAACAGCGTCGTCGTATCGCTCTTTGCCATGCGTCGTTCTCCTCCCGGACGGGCATGCGATACCCTATCTGAGCGCGGGCCGCCTCTCCCAGGCGCGGATGGAAAGCGTGAGCGGCCAGCAGATCAGGAAGTGGAAGACCGCGCTGATGCAGACGATCTCGAGCGGGTGGAACGTCGAGGCGGAGCGCTCCGTCCCCTTCCGCGTGATCTCGCTCACCGAGACGACCGCGCCGAGCGAGGAGTGTTTGATCAGCAGGACGAAGTTGGCGCAGAGCGGCGGCAGCGCCAGGCGGATCGCCTGCGGCAGCACGATGCCCGTGACGGTCTGAACGCCCGTGAGGCCGAGCACCTGCGCCGAGTTGCCGTGCCCGCGCGGCACCGCCTGGATTCCGGCTCTGTAGGCCTCCGCGATGAAGGCGGCGGCATGGACGGAGAGGCCGATGATGCATGCCGAGATCGCGCTGATCTCCACGTCGAACACGATCGGCAGCACATGGTACACCCACAGCAGCTGCACGAGGATCGGTGTGTTGCGGATCACGTCGCCGATCGCCACGGCGAGCCACCGCAGCACACGGCTGGCCGGCATCCGCATCACCGCGATCACGAGGCCGAGGACGCTCGCGATCGCGGGCGTGACAGCCGAGGTCACCAGCGTCAGCTCGAGCCCCGAAAGCAGGACTCCGATGTTGTTCCAGACGACGTCCCAGCGGAACTTCGGCACGCTCGCGACCGCAGCGCATCCGGGCCCGAGCATCGCCTGGCTGCCGCCGGTCGTGGCCCAGGTCCTGCGTGACCGTCCGGGCGTCACCATCTCCTTCATCTCGCCCCGCTCTCAGAGCATCCGCGAGATGATCCCGACGCGCGCCTTCGATCTCGCCTTCGCCGAGCCGCCGATCGAGCATCCGATGGCACTGGTGCGGCGGTTCCGGCTCGGCATCGTCGCGGTGATGCCGCCCGGCCATCCTCTCGCTGCCAGCAGGGTGGTCACGCCGCGCCTGCTCGATGGGCAGCCGGTCCTCTCGATGTATCCTGGCCACGCGGTCCAGGAGGCGGCGACGCGCGCCTTCGAGGATGCCGGCTCGCGCTGGGTCCCGGTCGTGTCCTGCGACGATCATGCGACGGCACTCGGCCTCGCCGCGGAAGGCGCGGGCGTCGCCTTCGTCGATGCGATCACCGCAGAGGCCGCGGCCCGTACGGGCAGCATCGTCGCCCGCCCCGTGTCGCCCGGGCTCTCCTGCGAGTTCGCAGTGTTCCAGCCGCTCGGCCAGGTGCTGTCGGGGCTCGCCGCCGCGTTCCTCGCCAGCTTCGAGGCCATGCATGCACGGCATCTGCAGCCGCTTCGCTGATCGCGCGCGCTCGCCTGCCATTCCGTTCCCGAGGGGACCGCGAGGCGCGCCCGGCTCGACCGAGCCGCCCCGTCGGCTGACGTCCTGACGCTGTGCGGCTTCGGCGGCAGGCTGTCCGGCACAGACGGCGTGCGTGCGGGGTCGCCTGTCGATCCATTCCTGTTCCATATCCGGTTTGGCAGTCGGTGTCGGCGGAGCTGACCCGTCCCGATGGCGACGTTTCGCCCTGCCACCTGTTTCTCCACAGCGCTTCCGCGCCGCCCGGAGGGCTGATGGCAGCGGTCGTCGCTCTCCGGCGAGGGACGCCGGAGGAGTTCGCTGCCCACGCCGCCGACCTGCCGGGGCGGGCGGCGGTCGTCCGCCACGAGCACATGTTCGCCGCCGGGACGATCCACCGCGGGCGGACGGTCGAGATGGCGCGCGCGGCAAGGGCGGTCGCATTCCTGATCGCCGGGACGCTGCCCGGCTCGCTCATGGCCGGCTCCTCGGGCCGGGCGGATGATGCGGGGATCCCCGCGCTCGGCGTCTCGCCGGAGGCCGCAGCGCGGCGAGATCGAGGCGGCCAAGGCCGCCGGCATGCCGCCGTTGCTGCCGTCCCGGCGCATCGTCATGCCCCAGGTGCTTCGGTTCGCCCTCCCCGGCCTCGGCAATCGCTGGCAGCGCTGCCTGAAGGAATCCGCGCTCATGCCGGCCACCGGCCTCGTCGAGCTGCTCCGCCAGTCGTTCATCGGCGGGCGGTCGACGCGCGACTTCCTCTCGTTCCTGCTGACCGGGGAAGCGCTCCATCTCGTCATCACCATGGTCTCGTCGCTGCTGTTCGCCCTGGCCAAGCGCCGCGCGATGCGCGGGCTGCGGCGGGCATGACGGACCTCGTGTTGCTCCGCGGGAGCTTCCTCCGGATCATCCCCGCGGTTCCCACGACGCCGTCGCTGATGGCGCTCGCCGTCTCGGCCGGCCTCGTGTTCGCCACCCTGATCGCGGCAGCGCGCCTCTGCCGCATCGCGTGGCTCGACTGGCCGGGGCGCCGCGATGTGGTGGTGTTCCGCGGCACGCCGCTCGCGATCCGGATGTTCCTGCTCTATTCCGGTCTCGCACAGTTCCCGGCGATCCGGACGTCGCTGTTCTGGCCCCATCTGCGCGAGCCGTCCTGGTGTGCGTTCCTGGCGCTGACGCTGAACACCGCCGCCTATGGCAGCGAGATCGTCCGCGGCGGCCTGCTCTCGGTCCCGTTCGGCCAGGTGGAGGCGGCGCGCGCGGCAGGCATGTCGCGGCTCCTGCTGTTGCGACGCATCGTCTTCCCGATCGCGCTCAGGCAGGCAATCCCCGGCTACCGCAACGAGATCATCCTGATGGTCAAGGCGGCGTCGCTCGCATCGATGGTGACGCTCGTGGAGGTCACGGGCCTCGCCGCCCGCATCATCTCGGAGACCCATCGCGTGTTCGAGGCCTTCCTCGTCGCCGCGGCGATCTGCCTCACCATCAACGTTCTCATCGCGCGCGCCGTCGCGGCGCTCGAATGGCGGCTCTCGCCGCATCTGCGCGGCGCCCCGCCGCCGGCGCAGGACCTGGGACCTGCGCATTGACCGGCGCGCCGCCGGCGCTCGAGGTGCGGCGCCTCGTCAAGCGCTTCGGCGCCCTCGAGGTGCCGAAGGGCGTCTCGCTCGCCACTGCCGAAGGCGAGGTGATCGCGCTGCTCGGCGCCTCGGGCGCGGGCAAGTCGACGCTGCTCCGCTGCATCATCGGGCTCGAGCACGCCGAGGAGGGAGACGTGGTCGTCGGCGGCGAGACGACCGCGCTGCGACCGGCCGGCCGATCAGTCGATCTCCGCATCGAGCAGGGCCCAGATCGCCGCCTTCTGCCAGTGCATCCCCGCATGCAGCGTCGCGTAGACGCCTCCGGGCAACGCTCCGGCAACGACGAACTTCAGCGCCAGCAGGCCCGGCACCTCGTAGCGGGTCACCGTGCCCGGGCAGACCCCGTCGAGCGCCCTCCGTGCGGTCTCCGCGGTCATCGCCCGCGCGAGACGCTCGTAGGATGCCTCGTCCCTGGCCACGAGGGTCAGGTCGAGCGTCGCCCCCTTGTCGCCGGACCGGCCGACGGCGAGCTCGCCGACCCTCACCGCACCGTCTCCCAGACGACGGAACTCCCGACCAGGGCACGGTCGATCAAGCCGTCCACGACATCGAGGCGCGGGCGCCGCTCGCTTCTGATGCCGGCTCCGCCAGCGGGTCCGGACAGCGTGAGCGCGTACACCTCGTCCTCGACCGCCTGCGCCGCCTCGGCATCGGGGCAGCGCGCCGAGACGTGCACGCGGCATTCGCGGAGCCCAGCATTTCCCGGCCTCGCTCCGCCGATGATCGAATCGATTCCGACCAGATCGATCCGGACATCCTCCTCCGGCAGGTCGGCGAGCCGGAGACGGAGCACGTCGGCGGCGACTCTCGCCCGGGCCTCGGCGCGGGTGCCGGCGAAACCGATCTCGACATCGGCGATCATGCCGGGCCGCTCGACGAAGCCAGACACCTTCAGCATCGCGGGCCGGCCCCGTGCCCTCGCGCCCGAGACCCGCACGCGGTTGCGGGCGGTCTCCTCGATCCGCATGCCGGTCATGTCGACCACGAGGTCGGGCGTGATGTAGCGCGCGGGGTCATGCACCTCGTAGAGCAGCTGCAGCGTGCAGGTCAGGCGATCGAGCCTACCGGGCGCACCGTCGAGCAGGAAGAGCTCGGCGCTGCCGTCCGGACGCGCCGTCGCGAGCGGATAGCCGAGCGAGGCGAAGGCGGCGGCGGAGAGGCTCTCGCCGTCCGGGCCCTCGAAGTTCCCACCGCTCACCTGGCCGCCACACTCGAGGAGATGGCCGACCGCGAGCGCACCGGCAAGCGCATCCTCGCTCCCGTCCAGCATCGGCACGAGCTCGGCCGCGAACAGGGCGCTGTCGGCGGTGCGGCCCGTCACGATCACCTCGGCGCCGGCGTCGACGGCTGGCGCGAGCGCATCGGCCCCGAGATAGGCATGCGCGCCGAGCAGCGTTCCCTCGATCGGCTCGGACCATTCGATCTCGCCTGCATGCGCGAGCACGTCATCGCCGAGCACGGCGGCGACGCGCAGCCCGGCAAGCCCCAGTTGGCGCGCCAGGGCGGCGATCGCGCGTGCCGCCGCCGCCGGATTGGCCGCACCGAGATTGCTGATGACCCGGCAGCCCGAGTCGCGCGCGGGCCCGAGAAGGGGCGTGAGGCGGCGGCGAAGGCGCGGGTCCGCCCCCGCCTCCGCGTTGGCCCGGCGCGCGCGAAGCCCGGGAACGAGCGTCCGTTCCGCGAGGCACTCGAGAACGACCGCGTCGCACAGGCCCGAGGCGGCGAGCGCGACAGCGGGATCGACCCGGTCGCCCGCGAAGCCCGCACCGCCGCCGACCGTGCGCGCTGCCTCAGCGCGCCGCGCCAAGGCTCCATGTCGATGCTGCGCCATTCTCATAGGCCCATGTAGGTTTCCTGGATGCGCCGGTCGTCGCGCAGGACCGAGGCCTCGCCCTCCTGCGTGATCCTGCCATGGTCGAGGGCGTCGCCGCGCTGCGCGATCGCGAGCGCCTCGGCAACGTTCTGCTCGACGATCAGGACCGCGATCGCTTCCCGTTCCGCGAGCATCCGAACCGTCTCGAACACACGGCCGACCATCAGCGGCGAAAGCCCCACGGACGGCTCGTCCAGCATCAGGAGCGTCGGGCGGCTCATCATCGCCCGCGCGATGGCGCACATCTGCCGCTCTCCCCCGGAGAGCCTGCCGGCGAACTGTCCGCGCCGTTCATCGAGCACGGGGAACACGCCCATCACCTCCTCCATCCGTTCCTCGGCCCTGCCGCTGGCTGCCTTGGGAAAGCCGCCGAGCGCGAGATTCTCCTCGACCGTCATGAACGGAAAGAGCCGCCCGCCCTCGGGAACGAGAACGAGGCCCCGGCCCGGCAGCGCATGCGCAGCCATCCGGGTGATGTCAACACCTGCGAACCGGATGCTGCCCGAGGTGGCAGGCACGAGACCGGCGATCGCCGAGAGGAGCGTCGTCTTGCCCGCCCCGACGGCGCCGACCACCGCCACGATCTCGCCCGCGGCGACGGTCAGCGCGACGTCGTGCAGTACCGGCACGGCCGAGGCGATGCCGCGGGCCCGCTGGGCCGACATCACGATGACGGCGGCGGCGCCGTCGGAGACGAGGCAGCAATCGTCGCGGCGCAGCGGCTCGACCACCCAGGGCGAGGCGAAGTAGCCCTCGCGCGTCAGCGGGAGGCGAAGCCGCGCGGCCGGGTTCGCAGCGCCGTGACGGCGGACGGCGACCGCAATCGCGATCATCGAGATGTTCGACGCCCCGCCCTGGTCCCACACGCCGCCGACGCGCGGCCTCAGCCCCATCGCGTCGGCGAGCTTCTGGCCGTACATCATCTCGACCCGCGAGGTCTGGACCTTGATGAGCAGGGCATCGACCTCGTCGGGCGCGACGCCGGCATCGGCGATCGCGGCCCGGCACGCCTCGATGTTCAGCGAGACCGTCGAGCGGCCTGGCAGCTTGCCGAAGGCCGTCTGGCCGATCCCGGCGATGACGGCCCGCCCGCGAATCAGAACGCCCCCTCCGCGCCGGCGGCGGCGAACTCCTCAGCCGAGAGGCCGAGCCAGCCGCGATGGACGGCCTCGTTGTCGGCACCGAGCGCCTTGCTGGGCGACAGGGGCGGGAGGCTCCTCGCCGAAGCGCATCGCCCCTGTGGGCAGCACGATCTTGCCGAGCGCCGGGTGGGAGACGCGGCGGAAGCCGCCCCGCGCATGCAGATGACGGTCGTTCACCACCTCTGCGAGCTCGCGCACCGGCGCGCATGGAACCCGGTGGCGCATCAGCGTCTGGAACAGGCTCTCCTTGTCGAAGCCGCGCGTCCAGGCGGAGACGAGGTGATCGACCGCATCCATGTTGGCGACCCGGTCCTTCAGCGTCGCGAAGCGCGCGTCGTCGCGCAGCCCGGGCCGGCCCATCGCCTCGGTGAGCGAGGCCCAGTGAACGTCGGTGACGCAGATCAGCGCGAGCCGGCCATCTGCCGTCGGGTAGACGTTGTGGGGAGCGTCGGCGAGCCCGCCATGCCGGTTGCCGGTTCGCGCCGGCCCCTTCCCGCCCGAACCGAACCAGAGGCCGAGGCTCGAGGAGAGCGAGCAGTGGACGCTCTCGAGCATCGACACCTCGACGAAGCGCCCTGTGCCGGTGGCCGACCGTTCGACGAGCGCCGTCGTCACCGCTCCGCAGAGATGCACGCCGGCGAGACGTCGCAGAGCGCCGGCACCGCCTTGGTGGGCGGCCCGTCGGGCTCACCGGTCGAGCTCATCACGCCCGACATCTCCTGGACGGCGAGGTCCATCGCCGGGTCGTCGCGATGGGGACCTGACCAGCCGGAGCTCGCGGCATAGACGAGGCGCGGGTTGAGCGCCCGCAGCGTATCCGGGCCGACGCCAAGACGGTCCATCACGCCCGGAGCGAGGTTCTCGACCAGGACGTCGGCGCGCGCGGCCATCTCGCGCAAGAGCGCCTTGCCGCGCTCCGACTTCAGGGTGAGCGTGACGGAGGTCCTGTCGGAGTTGAGCATCGCGAAGGGCAGCATGGCGCCGCCCACGACGCCGCGGCGGCGCATGTTCCCACCGCCCGGAGGCTCGACCTTGACCACGGTCGCGCCGGCGTGGGCGAGCAGGAAGGTGCAGCAGGGAGCGTTGTAGATCTGCCAGAGATCGACCACCACCAGTCCTGAGAGCGGGCCTTGTCGGGGCTGCATGGTCATTCGCCCCGGAACGCCGGCGCGCGCTTCTCGGCGAAGGCCCGCGGCCCCTCCTGTGCGTCCTCGGTGAACGGGAGCATGCGGTTGACGAGCTGCTCGAGCCGCAGCCCGGAGGCGAGGTCCATGTCGCGGCTGCGCAGCGCGAGCTCCTTCGCAGCCTGCACGGCGAGCGGGGCGTTGGCGGCGATGCGGCGCGCAATCGCGAGCGCGGCCGGCATCAGTTCCTCCTTCGGAACAACGCGGTTGACGAGGCCGAAGCGGTGCGCGGCTTCGGCATCGATCAGGTCGCCCGTCAGCAGCATCTCCATGGCGATCGCGTGCGGAAGCTGGGCGAGCGCCCGCTGCGTCCCGCCGTTGCCGGGGATGATGCCGCGCTTGACCTCGGCGAGGCTGAAGCTCGCATGGCTCGCCGCGACCCGGATGTCGGTGGCGAACAGGAGCGTCATGCCGCCGCCGAGGCAGAGCCCGTTGACCGCGGCGATCACCGGCTTCCACACCTCGAGGCCCCGGTTCAGCAGCAGGTCCCGCTGCGTCAGCCACATCTCCGGCAGCGGCGCCGGGGCGGTGAGGAAGCTCTTGATGTCGGCGCCGACGGTGCAGGCGCGGTCGCCGGCGCCGGTCACGATCGCGACGCGCACCGCGGCATCGTCACGCACCCTCACCCACGCATCCGAGAGGCCCTTGTAGTGCTCGGCGTCCATCGCGTTCAGCCGCTCCGGTCGGTCGATCGTGATGACGGCGATGCCGTCCTCGAGGGCGAAGTGGATCGGCATCAGGCCCTCCGCGACCGCTGCCCGCCGAGCAGGTCGCGCGCGATCACCATCCTGTGGACCTCTGACGGCCCCTCGCCGATCCGCTTGATGCGCAGCTCGCGCCACCAGCGCTCGAGCGGCATCTCCCGCGCCACGCCGAGGCCGCCGAACATCTGGATGCAGCGGTCGACCACCTTGCCGGCGACCTCGGTCGCGTGAACCTTGCACACGGAGGCGTCCACCTTGATGTCGCGGCCCTGGTCGGCGCGCGCGGCGGCCTGCTGGACGAGCAGCCGCGCGGCGCGGAGCTCCACCTCGCTGTCTGCCACCATCCACTGGATGGCCTGCTTGTCGGCGAGCGCCGAGCCGAAGGCGTGGCGCTGGCGCACCCACTCGATGGCAAGACCGAGCGCCGCCTGCGCGATGCCGATCACCGCCGCCGCGTAGCGAACCCGCGCGTGCACGAGCCACGTCTCCGCGAGCTTGAACCCCTCGCCCTCCTCGCCGAGGCGGTTCTCCACCGGCACCTCGCAGTCGACGAGCGTGATCTCGTAGGGGAAGTAGGACCGGATCACCGGGATCGGCCGATAGGAGAACCCCTTCCAGGCCTTCTCGACGATGAAGGCCGTGATCCCGTCACGCCCGCGGCCGGGCCCGGTGCGGGCGAACACGATGCCCCAGCTGCTTTCGCCGACGCCGGAGATCCACATCTTCGAGCCGTTCAGCACGTAGCGGTCGCCGCGCCGCTCCGCCCGCATCTGGATCGCCCGGCCCGGATCGGAGCCGCCGGACGGTTCCGAGATCGCGACGAAGGTCTTCTCGCCGGAGGCCAGCGTCGGCACCGCGTAGCGCTCTATCTGGTCGCGGCGTCCCTGGAAGATCACGTTCGGCGGGTCCCAGCCGAAGGCATGGCAGGCCGGAATGTAGGCGCCCATCCGGCACTGCGAGGCCTCCTCGGCGACGACCGCCTGGCCGAGCAGCGAGAGCCCGGCACCTCCCCATTCCGCAGGCGATTCGACCTGCCAGAGCCCGAGCGCCCGGGCCTTCTCCTGCAGCGGCTTCAGCACCTCCGGCGGCAGCGCATAGGCGTCGTGCCCCACCTTGTCCTCGGCAGGCTTGACCTTGCGCTGCATGAAGCGGCGCGCGGTCTCGCGCACCTGCTCGAGCTCCTGCGGCAGGTCCCAGCCCGAGAAGGACGGGGCCGGAGCGATCATGTTCATCAGGTCATCTCCTTCTGCCGGCCTGGGCGCACCGCGCCGCCGCGTCGCTCCGCGCGGCGCGCCTCGCTCGCCGCCACGTCGATCCGGTAGCGAGGCCTGCCGCCGACGAGCCTTCGCTCCGCGATGACGGCGCCGTAGGCCTCCCGTGCGCTCGTTTCGCTGACGTAGCAGAGATTGAGGTCCTGCTCAACGGCGCCGAGGTCGTGCACGAGCGGGTCGCCCCAGCCGCCGCCGCCGGGCGAGGCGACGCGTATGGAATCGCCCGCCTCCAGGACCCGCTTCTCCTCCTTGCCACGCATGGCCGGGCGCCACGTCCGGCCGACGGTGGTGAACTCGACCACCGAGGGTTTCGCCGGGCCGCCACCGACGACGCCGAAGGGCGCGGTGTCGGCACGGTCGCCGAGCACCGACACGATGGTGGACGCGAGCGGCTCGATCGCATCGGTGCTGCCGCAGCCGCCGCGGTGCCAGCCGGCGCCGCCGCTGTCCTCGCGCAGGGCGAAGCTGCGGTAGCGGATCGGGAAGCGGTGCTCGGAGAGCTCGAGCGACCTGAAGTTCGCCATCGACTGCGGCGACTTCGCGTGCACGAGCCCGTCGGTCGCGCGCGTCGCGCCGTAGCCGCCCGGATAGGGGAAGACGCCGACATAGGAGGAGCCGCTGCGCGGGTGCGTGCCGCTCATCGTCACCACGCCGGTCGTGCTGAAGAAGGCCGCCGGGACGCGGTCCGGGATCGCCTGGGCGAGCGCGCCGAACACGAGGTCGATGATGCGGCCGACCGGCTCGAGACAGGCGCCGACGGCCGCGGGGTAGGCGGCGGCGAGGAGCGAGCCCTCGGGAACCGTGACGCGCACCG
>Ga0272446_1005740_pt1 | contig 13443 bp, 5 predicted proteins | sample YNPCB0061_FD_194587 | JGI IMG/M metagenome (GOLD analysis project Ga0272446, IMG submission 194587) | Hot spring microbial mat communities from Yellowstone National Park, WY, United States - YNP-CB-006-1 | ecosystem: Environmental > Aquatic > Thermal springs > Hot (42-90C) > Sediment | place...
GCTTTGAGTGACGATGCCGTGGACGGTGGCTAGTCCCAGACCGGTGCCCTGCCCGACCGGTTTGGTAGTGAAGAAAGGCTCAAACAGCCGCGCGCGAACCTCGGGGGTCATGCCGATGCCCGTGTCTTGTACGGTGAGGCGAGCATACGGTCCCGGGGGACACTGCGGGGGGCGTTGCGGGAAGTGTGCTGGGACTTCAACGCTTTCACAGCGGATCCGTAGCGTTCCCCCCTGGGGCATGGCATCGCGGGCATTGACCAGCAAATTCATTAGAATCTGTTCGATCTGGCCACGGTCGGCTTCGACATGCGGTGAAGGCAAAACGCTTTGGACCTGCAACGTGATGTGTTCGCCGAGCAACCGCGACAACAGGCCACAGATACTCTCGACCAACGGGTTGAGGTCGATCACCTGTTTGTTGACGATCTGTTGCCGGCTGAAGGTCAGCAGTTGGCGAGTAAGCGTTGTGCCCCGCTCGGCGGCGTGGAGAATGTCCTGCAACAAAGGGCGATCGGGATGCTGCGGCGTGCAGGCTTGCAGCAGCAGTTCGGCACAATTGACGATGACCGTCAGCAAGTTGTTGAAATCATGAGCCACGCCGCCGGCTAGTTGCCCCACTGCCTCAAGCTTTTGGGATTGGCGGAGTTGTTCCTCCAACGTTTGGCGGGCGGCTTCGGCTTTTTTTCGCTCGCTGATGTCGCGCGAACAACACACCAGCGACAAAATCTGGCCCTGCTCATCAAAGCTGGGTGTCGTGATGGTCTCCAGCCAAACGTAGCCACCTTGCTTGTGCCGGCAACGCCATTCGATCTTGGTCACTTCGCCGGCCAGATTGCGTAGGTGGACTTCGTGGGTGCGGGTCCGATCCTCGGGATGGATCAGCGACAGGGTGTCCATGGCCAGCCATTCTTCCGGCGAAAAGCCGGTTAGCCGCTGCGTCGAAGGCGTGACGAAGATCATCTGACCGTTGGGTCGATGCAGCGAGACGGCATCCTGCATGGTGTTGACCAGCATCTCATAGCGCTGGGTGCTTTCTTCCAAAGCGAGACGCGCCTCGTGCAGATCGGTCTCGTCCTGGGCCATGGACAAAAAGCCGACCAGTTCGCCCTTGGTGTTCAGCAGCGGCGAATTGTTCCAGCGGCACCAGATCAGCTTGCCCTCACGCGTGCGATTGCGATTGTGGCCATGAATCGAGCAGCGTTGGCTGGCTAGTTGGTGGATAAGGTCGCAGACGTAGTCAGTAGCCTCTTCTGGGACGAGAGTATCGTAGATCGACTGGCCGATGATTTCGGCGGCGGTCCAGCCGAAGATTTGCTCGCAAGTAGGGTTCCAGGTAACGATACGGCCCTGGAGGTCTTGGATGAGGCAACCCAGGGGCATCTGTTCGAGAATCAGGCTCAGGTTGCGTTGCGTCTCGCGGTTACGGCGCAGGCTATCGGCCAGGATCAGTTCGATCAAACTGGGCTGCACGACCTCTTGGATCAGGGCGATTTCGTGGTCTTGCCAGGGGCGTGCGTGGCCGCGTACTTCCTGCAACCACTGGGTAAAAGAGGTACGCGGAGTCAGTCGGGCGACCCCCTCGCGGACAACCAAGCCCTTGCGTGGATCACCGGCCCATTGCACAGTAGCGGGCCACTCTGGGCGGAACCACAGCAGCCAATCGTCTTTTTCCGGCGTGCAGGCCAGGGCCAGCACGCCACAGGCCACCGAGGCCAGGCAAGCAAACGCGGGGGCCTCGCTGCCTAGACAGTCGGTGGCAAAGAAGCGCTCGCCCCGCTGACGCAACCAGGCGATCAGTTGTACGATCTCGCTTTCGCTCGGGACGGAACCACGACTGTAGCAGCGACCTTGGTAATAGATCGCCAGGCCGGTCGCCTGCACCATCTCCATCCAGCCGGTGCTGGGGTCGAGGACTTGTTGCTGGAAGTCGCGCTTGTCCAGCAGTGATTGCGACAGGCACTGCAGCAGATACTGGGCCTGGACGCGGGCCTGTTGACGTTGGCGGTCGTGGCAGCGCTGGGTGTGCAGTTCCAACAGATGAGCCAGCGATTCCATCAACCGTCGTAGTTCAACACACGGCGAATGCGGCGTGCGGTGGTGGCAGGTGAGCAACCCCCACAATTGCCCCTGATGGAGGATCGAGGCCACCAGTGTAGCCCGCACGCCCATATTGCCCAGATACTCACGATGCACCGCAGCCAGCGGACGCAGCACCGCCATCGACAGATCCACCGGCACCGCCGCGCCTTCGAGGCTGTGTAGAGGCAGACTCTCGGCTTGAGCATCGACCAGCACCCGTAGCCGATGCAGCCGATACAGCTCGCGTGCCTGGGCGGGGATGTCGCTGGCCGGATAATGCAAGCCCAGAAACGGCTCGAGATCGGCAGCGTGCGCTTCGGCGATGACTTGGCCGTGGCCCTGAGGCTCGAATTGGTAGACAAGCACCCGATCATAGCCCGACACGAGGCGGAGTCGCGTGACGAGATGTTGAGCAAACGCCGTTGGACTCTCGAAATCCTGACTGGCCGCGATCCATTCGTGCAGGGCTTGGGTGTAGTCCTGGTCGGTCAGGGGCTGGCCGGGTTGCAACAACTCCAAAAAATGCAGCGGGCCACGTCGATGGGCGACGGCCGGCCAAACCGGTGAAGCCAGCAAAGGAGCGGCGGCCCAGACGGGGCCGGGCAGATACAAGGGACGATTTTCCGGCAGAGAGGCCAAGCGTTCCCGCCAAGTCGCCAGCCAATCGGCAGGCAAACACTCCTCCAAAGGCCGACCCAGAAGGTCAACAGGCGAAAACGGGCAACCGGGCGGAACGAGGCCGGCGGCGTGTTGGACCCGCTCCGAGCGATCCCAGGCTACCAACAAGCCAAACGGTTGCACACCGCCAGGCAGGTGAATGGGTTCCTGAGCACAGTAAGCCAGGGCCTCCATCCAAGCCGGCGAGTCCGGTAAAAAAGGCTCGCTAATGGGCGGAGAATTCGTCATCGCCGACCTCAATCAGGTCGCTTGCGACCATGTTGCACTCATCAAGCAAAAGGGGGAGAGCAACTCATCGTAGCACGTTTTGCGGTCGGGTAAAGAGACTCCAAAGACAAAAAAGCCATCCTTTCCTTCAAAAAGAATAAAACCGCTCCTCTGCGAGAGGAGCGGCTCATAAGAATCAAGCAAAAGTCAGCCCTGAGCCGAAATTCTCAGAGCAGAAATTACAGGCGGCTAACTAGTCCTTTTTTGATGGCCTCGCCGAGGTTATTTTTACCCAGATAAATTTCCCAGATGGCCTGAGAAAATTTGGTGTTTTTGATGAGGAAATCGGCCTTGCCGGGGGAGTGGATGTGGATGCCGACGCCCGGCACATGGGTGAGGAAAATATGGTCGCCCTTGCGCAGCGAGGTGGTCTTCATGTACGCCACCAGGGTATCGATCTCCTCTTGGAACATTGGAGCGTTGTAGTTCAGCCGCACCGCCGAGCGGAAGGCCTCGGCAAAGTCGCTGCCGCTGATGCTGCGTTCCATCACCAGGTGCAGCCGCTTGTACTTATCGCACGTGACCAGATCCAGCGCCGAGCGGACGCCCGCGCCTTCCTCGACATAACTGCCGATGGCATAAACGTTGACAATGAGCTTGGTCCGCAAGGCGGTGCCGGTGAGAACGGTTTTAACGGTCTTGTCGCCGACCTTGATGTCGCTGACCGTGGGGTAGGTGACGGAGCTGCCCGAGACACCGACGTTCTGGGCACGCAAACCCGCAACCAACGCCAGGGCCAAAAGCAAGAACGAAGCGTAACGCATCGTGCCATCCCTCAAAACCAGGGAGATAACGGATCGGCTTAAGCACCGATCGGGATTGTTCATGCCCTGAACGACTCAAAGAATCAAGACGAGAACGACCGGCCGGTTCCCCCAGAGGACCAAGTCCCCCCTTCTCCGAAGTCGAAGCAGGACTTATCATCACAAGGAAAAGAGGGAGACCACGATGAAGAGGGAAGCGTCGCCACACTCGGGGGGCAGAAAATGAACCATCGCCACGCCCATTCGCACTGGACACGCCGAGCCTGGCTGCTGGGTACGCTTGGCGGTGCGGCAGCAGGGGTCGCGGGAACCCTGTTGACCCAGCGATACGTTGCCTCGCTTGTGCCGCAACCCTGGCTTGAGCCACAGGAATCTACCCGTCACGCTGGCCTGCCCGCCAGTGAAGCCATGCCCGGCCGCTTTCCTGGACGCGTCGTCGAAATCCGTCATCCCGGCAGCGTGACACCGGCCAACCGCATCCAGCGTGGGGCTGTCTCAGCTATGGTCGAGCAGGGGATGTCCGAGTTGACCGGCTATGAGCCGGGGGATCTGCAGGCGTGGGCCAGCCTGTTCGAGCGCGATGACGTGGTGGGAATCAAGGTCAACCCGGTAGGGCGCAAACCCAAGAGAGGCGAACCAGGCCGAGTGCCCAACGCGGTGGGGGCGATCTCGTCGTTTGAATTAGTGGTCAAAGTGGTCCGCTGCCTGCAAGCACGCGGCATCCCGGCACGCAACATCCTGGTTTTTGACCGCTACGCCAACGAGTTTTGCGAGGCGGGCTACAAGGATCTGGTCGAACGGGAACTGCCCGGCGTCCGCTGGCTGTGTGCCGCCCTGAGCTACTCCAACGACCAACTTGACATTCGCGGCCGTGATCCCGATTGCCTGCCAGCCGCCCCCGAAGTCGAACGCCGGGTGGTCGGCTACGACCCGGATTGTTTCGTGAGCATGGGCTTTGCCATGCCCCAGCATTCGCCCCGTGATGATCGCCGCTTTCGTTCTCATCTGACGCTCATCGTTAGCCGCTTGATTAGCAAAATGATCACCCTGCCGGTGCTGAAGGATCATCGCTCGGCCGGCGTCACGCTCGCTCTGAAAAACATGAGCCACGGCCTGAATAACAACGTCTGCCGTAGCCACCTTAGCGGCATCGCCCACGGCATGGAAGCCGAAGGCGGCCGGGTGCTAGGGCCAAATCAGTGCAACACCTTCATCCCACAGGCGGTGGCGCAACAACGTTTGCGGGAGAAAGCAACGCTGCACATCTTGGATGGGTTGATCGGCGTGTATGAGGGCGGGCCGGGCAACTGGAACCGCACTTGGTCGACCTGGCGGCATCGCGGGCTGCTCTTCGCTACCGATCCCGTCGCCTTGGACCATGTCGGCTGGGACCTCATCGACGCTCGCCGTGCCGAGGAAGGCTGGGCACCGGTGGCTCGCATGGGCTTGCTGTATCAGACGCCCGCCACGGCTCCGGCCAGTGCCGCCTCGCCGTTGGCGGCCGCCTCCGCGTTGCAGGCCAGTAGCTTGGCGTTAGCCGCCCAGGTACAGATGAGCGGTCGAGCCACCGAGGCGTTCAACGTCCGCCAACCCGATCATGTGATTTTGGCCGGGCAACTGAAGCTGGGCGTCTTCGAACGCGAACGGCTGCATTACTCGCAAAAGGTGTTACCCGCCGATGCGGCCTCAACGGTCTAGAAAAAAGGGCGACGGCACCGCTCCCGCCCTTGCACGGAAGCGATGCCGCCTTGCTGTCCAGGGGCTGGCCCCTACGGTTACGGGTTAGGTACCGCCGCCTGATTCCGGAAGCCCGTCGCTCGCTCCTGTTCCTCGGCCAGCACGATGATGCGGGCGGAGATCATGATGAGCAGGCTCTCGGTTTCCTTGCCGTAACCGACGTTGCGGAACAGTCGGTTGACGTAGGGAATCTTCGAGAGGACCGGCGGGCCGAACTCCGTGCGGGCCTCGGCCATCCGCTTCAGACCCCCCAGCACCACGGTACCGCCGTCGGGAATGCGCACTTCTGTCTGCACCGACAAGAAGGTAACACGCGGCTGTTGGATGTACTGGGTGAAGACGACCGGCTGACCCGACTGCAGACCGTCCAGGCTGGTGAACAGCGGCACCACCAAGGGGAAGACCGGAATCGGCCCCGGAGCCACGCTCGACAACTGCAACGGTGCGCTGATGCGGACGAAGCGGCGGTCGTCAGTGATGAGCGGCTGCACCGTCAGCAGCACGTTGCCCCCATCCGGCGAAGGGGTGAACTGCGGCTGGAAGGCAAACTGACCACCAGGCAGACCCACCACTTGCACACCGGTCAGCAAGACCTGTTGGCTAGCGATCTGGATCAGAGCCGACTGACCGTTGGCACAGGTAATCTTGGGAGCCTGCATGACGTTGGAGCGTGTATCGCCCTGCAAGGCTTCGAGCATCAAGAAGACCTGGATGTCGCTGAGGAACGCCAACCCCACGTTCAGCCCCCCGCCGGTGTAGCGACCAAAGGTCGGGAACGTCTGGTAGAAGCTCTGCTGCGTGATGGGGATGTCCAAGGTCGGCGTCAGGGTGCCGGCCGGCGTCAAGCCAGCAATAAATCGCTTGGGGTTGAAGGCGTTGATGAAGCGGTTGGGGTCCGACACAAACACCCCTTGCAGCAATTGCGGCTCGAATTGGCGGTTCTGCTTGTCGGTCAGGATGTTCATGGCAAAGTTGACGCCGATCCGCTCGAAGAAATCCTCGGTCACCGTGATCAGCCGCACCTCGATGGACACCGACTGATCTTGCAACCGACGCAACGCCTGGAGCAGGTCTTGAATCTGCTCTTGAATGTCGGGAGTCTGATTGACCACCAAGCCAAACGTCACCGGATGGTAGGAGATGGTACCCGCTCCCCCGACATCAACCCACGACTCCGGCGCGATGCTTTCCTGGATCAGCTTGATCAACTGCGCTTCTTGGGTGTTGCCCACTTGCCGTTTGCTCACCACCACATCGCCCGTGCTGTTGGAGATCGGGCCATTAGGCGAACCCACCGCTTGGCCGTTGGTCAGCGACGGACCGGTCATCGACGGCGTGGGCGTGAACTGGATCGGCATCGAGCTGTTGTTGCTGCTGCTAGGGTGGATCATCGGCACGTGCTGTTCCATGGGCACCACTAGGTCGGCAATCTGGTAGGTAACCGGCACCAGTTTGCCGCGTGCGTTTTCCTTGGTGGTGATTTGCAGCACTTCGTCTTTGATGACGTAAGTCAGCCGCACCTCCCGCAGGATCATGTTTAGGGCCGCCTTGAGCGATACTTGATCCAAGCGGATGGTGATGGGGCTATCCAACGAGGTGCCCTGCGATTGCAAAGCCGGCGTGTCGATGTAGATGTTCAACGCGTGCAGTTCTCGCAAATCATCGATTACCTGCTTGAGCGGCGTATTTTCAAAGTTGAGATTGACCGGCGTCAGCAGTTTGCTCTCGATGGCTCGTTCCTTGGAGCCGATCTTGCCGATCCGCTGCGGACCGTACGGCTCGCGTTTGCGAGTCTCTTCCCAGCGTTCTTTGTCAAACGCCACGCCATACTTGACCGCCTCGGAGCCGGGCTGGTACTCGGCGTCATTGAGGGCGACGCGTCCCATCTCGTTACGGCTGGTTTTAACCTTGTTGTAGTCGTCCAGGTTGCGTTTGTTCTGGGCAATGGTCAAAGCCGCCGTGATCACCGGGTTGTCCGGGTCCAGATCACGCGCCCGCTGAGCGACGGCCAGTGCCCCGGCCAGGTCGTTGGCCTGGAACTTGGCATTGTACTGACGCATCAGCTCGGCGATGTTTTTCTGCTTGAGTTCTTCGGCCTGTTTGCTGGCCTTGACGCGTTCCATCGGTGCGTTGCGGGCGGCTGCCTGGCTGGCGAGCATCTCCTTTTGCGCCTTGACCAGCCGATACTGATTCAGCCGGGCCTCCACCGCACGCGATAGCGTTTTGACCTGCGACTCGTCCAGTTTGCTCTCGGCCACTTCACTCAGATACTCTTGGAGAATCTCCAGAGCGGCGGCCATCTGCCCGGTGCGGAACTTCTCGCCGGCTTGGGACATGGCATCGAGGCTTTTGGCGCGCATCATCTGAAACAGGGCCGTCTGGCGTTGCTTGTACTCATCCTGCAAGTCGGGCGTCGTGTCGCTGACTGTCGCCTTGCCGGGTTGCTCCCCCTGAGCCAGGCTGGGCGGCAGCAAGGGTTGCTCATTCTTGACCTGCTGCACCTTGCCGGGTTGCTGGTCGCTGACCACGGCTGTGCCGGGCTTGCTGCTGGGCAGGGCGTTGGGGTTCATCTCGGGCGTGAGATTGATCTCGCGCAGCCGGGCCATGCGACCGGCATCGAGCAGCTTCACATCGATCGCCGCAAACATCGCCTGGGCCTGGGCATACTCCCGGCGACGATAGGCCGACTCGGCCGCGTCAAACGCTCGCTTGGCAGTGAGACGTTTCTGATTGAACTCTTCGGCATCGATGGTCCGCATCAGGTCCATCGCCTGTTGCTGAACACTCGGATCGCCGGCCAAGGCTTCTTCGACCATGCGTCGAGCGGTAGCCAGTTCGCCCTTACGCAGTTCCTGCCGAGCATTGTTGAGGAGTTGCGTACCTAGGCTGGGGTTGCCCATCGGCACATCGGGCGTGTGTCCGACCGGGTTGATCGGTGCCCCCGTGCCGGGCACGGCCCCTGCCAAAGGAAGGTCCACACCGGTCGTCGAACTGCCTTGCAACCGAGCCATCGCCGCATCGACGCCGGCCGTGTCGTGCTTGAAGGCGACAGCCAAGGCACGCGCTTGTTGCAGCTGAGCGGCAGCGACGCTGGCATCTACGCCGCGTCCTACCATTTCGCGGCTTTCGCGGGTCAGGGTTTCGACTTGGTGCAAGGCGGCGGCGGCCAGTTGTTGATACACCAGAGCGGGCGACATTTCATCGGGGGCAAAGGTCACGCGCAGGTTCATCGCCTCGTGGACCTTGTTTTTCGCCTCGATCAGCTTGCCCTCACCTTGCAAGCGCATCGCCTCTGCAACCAGTTGTTGGGCGCGTAGCTTGTGATTCACCTCCGGTGGCGTGGGGCGTGAGCCGCTCGAGGTCGGCGTCGTTTGAGCAGTCACCAGAGATTGAACCGGCCCGGGTAGTTTGCCCGCCGTCGCCGTGCCGGGCGACGTTTTGTTGTCGCTGCGCACGACGGGCGTTGCGGTGCTGGGCACCGAGCTAGAACGCATCTTGGCGGCCTGACAGTCGGCCAGCAGCTTGCTGGGCCGGTCGCCCAGATCCCAGGCATTGTAGGCATTGAAGAGCGTTTGCGATTTATAAGCGCAGCGACTGGCCCCTTCGTGATCCCCTTGGGCCAGCAGTCGGCGACCCTCGATCAAGAGGCGAGCGGCCTCTTCGCGGTCGCGTTTCTGGCGGGCCTTGGCCACGTCCCGACTGACGCTATCCGGCGTATCCTCGAACAATCCCCAGGAAAGCCCCGTGGCCGACTTGCAGCGCTGCGCCATGGCAGCGGCGTCATCAATGCGGCCATCGGCCAAGGCTTTGCGGGCGTCGGCCAACAGCTTGACCGCTTCGGCTTTGGTGCGAGGCATCGGGTAACTGGAGGTTCCCCCGCCCGGTTGCGACGGACGCGAAGCTACAGCGGCGTTGGCCCCCTGTTGACGATCGAGATCGGCCAACACTTTTTCGGGGCTATCGTCCCACCAACCCAGTTTGACGTTTTGAGCGGCGGCTTGATTGGCATAGCGGCGCGCCTCATCCCACTTTTTGGCCGCCATCGCCGTGCGTGCTTGTTTCACCAGAGCGCGAACAGCCTCTTCGCGTTCCACCGGGTGGCTGGGCGTTTGGGAACTGCTCGGGGAAGCGGTGCGGCCCGTGGCTCGCCGCGCGCTCTCGATCTCTTTGAGCAGCTTGGCCGGGGTATCCCCAAAACCGCTGAAGGTGAACAAGCCGGCCCCTTTCTCGGCAGCCCGAGCATATTTTTCGGCTCGATCGTATTCTTTACGCTGCAAGGCGGCCCGAGCGGCCTTGAGCAGCGCGTGCGGGTCGTTGCGGGTTTTTTCAATGTCCGCCTTCAGTTTCGCCGGCGAGTCTTCGCTGGAACCGAAAGTCAGGCCCGATTTGGCCACTTCCTCGGCGACGGCTTGTGCCGCTTCGAGATTGCCCTGACTAAGCAGAGCGCGACCATGTAACAACTTGACCCGAGCGTCGGACTTGGCATCCGACGCGGTGGAGACGATCGGCGGCACGGCCGATTCGCGGGGCGATTGAGCGTGCAAGGAGGCGGAGAAGCCCAAGCCCAGCTGGGCCAACACCCCCGCGACCAGCATGCACGACCGCCAACTTCGCTTGCCTTGATTTGCCCTGGACACCCTTGCCCTCCTTGCGGCTGCGGCCGCTGGCTTCGCGAGTCGAGAACCTCAATTCCCAGCGAAAACCCCCTTCGCCGGGGATGAGCGGCCGCGGCTCCTCCGCCCTCGAGAGGGGAGCGGCCGCGACCCGCAACGCCGAACCAAACCTCCCATGGCTCCTGTGGACAGGAAAACGAGTCGGATTCCCGATCGTTGTTCCCGACAGGTTCCAACCAAACGACCATGGGTTGAAGCGGCAGTTCCATAGCGTCTGAGCCGTTGCAGGTCAAGCGATTTTTCGTAAAAGTCTGAGCGAGTCTCCGGCAACCTCTCACTTGGTCTGATCAGCACGGAGACAACCCGCACAGGGGGCTTGCTCCTTTTGCGGGGCTTCACTAGGGTACGGCTTTGCCTGTCGGTGATCCAACTTCCACGAGGGCCGCATGACTGCTCACCGGCCCCACGGACCCCAGACCCGAGCGAGACATGTATCACTACACTTTACAACCTTCCCCCCTGGGACAAATGCTTGTGGCAGGCAGCGACAACGGGATCGGGGTAGTGTTTTGGGGCGACGACGAGGCTGCCCTCGAGGCAGAACTCCGCCGGACGCACGGCCCAGAGCTAGCCCGGGGGGGAGAGGCTGTGACTGCCTGGGCCGCCGCTCTGGTTGCTCGCTTAAACAAGAACCACAACATCGACAGCTTGAAGCAGGGCCCCAACGCGGCGAACGAGTGGCTCGCGTTGCCGCTGGACCTCAGGGGCACCACCTTCCAACGCCGCGTCTGGCAAGCGTTGCGATGCATCCCCGTCGGTCAAACACGCACCTATGCGGAGGTCGCCGGCAGTCTGAGTAAGCCCCACGCGGCGCGAGCGGTGGCACGAGCCTGTGCCAGCAATCCCCTCGCCCTGCTGATTCCTTGTCATCGCGTGGTGCGAAGCGATGGCCGACTAGGGGGCTATCGCTGGGGGTTGTGGCGTAAGGGTTGGCTATTGTGCTGGGAACAGCTTCAGGCCGCGCGGGGGGCCGGTTGAGTCGTCGTCGTGCCCAGGGCGCGTTGGTAGGCTTGCCAGGTATCGCGGGCACAGGCTTCCCATGTAAAACCTCTGGCGATGGCCGGACCTCCTCGGCAAAGCTCGGCGTGCCAGTCGTTCTCCTCGATGATGCGTTGCATCGCTTCACGCCAACCGATCACGTCCTCGGCCGCGATCAGGTGCGCTTGGCCACGGGCCACTTCGACGACGGCCTCAGCCGTGGAGGCCAGCACGGCCCCCCCGCAGGCGAACATCTCAATGATCGGCATACCAAACCCCTCATAATGCGTCGGGAAGACCAAGGCCCGCGCCGCGTTGTACACGGCCGGTAGTGCTTCCTCGGGGAGATAGCCGACGTGCAGGATGTGTTGGTCGGGGCCGGTGGCTTGCAACCAATCGAAGATTTCGGCGGAGTTCCAGCCCCAGCCGCCCACCAGCACCAGGGGGCAGCGTTCCCGGAGGCGACGCGGCAGATCGACATACGCGCGCAACAAGGTCACGAGATTTTTGCGTGGCTCGAGCGTGCCGACATGCAACAAATAGCGAGGCGGCAGGCCCAACTCGGCCACCTGGGCGGCGACCATGGCAGGAGGCAACGGGGCAAAGCCGCGCCGCACCCCCATGTAAGCCCGGCTAACACGCTCGGGCGGTAGACCCAATTTCTGGATCACCTCGCGTCGGCCGAACTCTGCGATAGTCAACACATGCACACAGCGACGAAGCCCCTGGAAAAAACGTCGTTCAAAATCCCGCACGCGATCGGCCGGGTGCCATTGTGGATGCAGCAAGACCGAGAGGTCGAAAACGGTGGTGATCGTGGGCAGGTCGCACGCCAGGGGAATAAAGTTTGGCTCGTGATACAGATCAAACCCTTGCCGTGCCAGAGCAGCAAAACGCCGGCGATAGAACTGCAAACCGACCTGTTTGGCTGCATCCAACAGGTGCGAGCGAAGCGTGGGGCGTGGAAGACCGGCTACGACCCGAGTCGCCTGAGCCGGTGCCAGCCAGCGTCGCAGCCAAGCCCAGCCAGCCTTCAGTTGCCGTGCCCAGTCCGGCTGGAAGCAGACGACCTCGTCGCCGGGAGGGGCCACACGCGGCAGAGCCTGGACGAGTTCGGCGGTGTAATGACCGACACCTGTCTTGGCTCCGGCCGCTGCCAGACCATTGATCAGCACACGCATGGCGTGACTCCGTGTGGACGCACGAAAAGGAAAAAGCAAGCCATGCGACACACCGCCTCGCTACCCATCAGGCAGCACGATCGCTCGAACGGCTCGGTTTCCACACCAGGCCAACCTCAGGCCGCGTGGCGGAGCATCTTCTGTTGCCGAGCCAGCACCAGGTCGCTATCGACCATCATGTGAACCAATTGCTCAAAACTGACCTGCGGCTGCCAACCGAGTTGTTGCTTGGCCTTGGTCGGATCGGAGAGCAACAGATCGACCTCGGCGGGCCGCATATACTTGGGGTCGATCACGACATATTTCTTCCAGTCCAGGCCAACGCGGTCAAAGGCGATCTCGACAAACTCTTGCACCGTGTGCGTCTCGCCGGTGCCGACCACATAATCGTCGGGCTTGTCCTGTTGCAACATCAACCACATCGCCACCACATAGTCGCCGGCAAAGCCCCAGTCACGTTTGGCCTGAAGGTTGCCCAGGCGCAGTTCCGTTTCCAGACCCATCTTGATGCGAGCCACGTGATAGCTAATCTTGCGTGTGACAAATTCTAAGCCGCGACGCGGCGACTCATGATTGAACAAGATCCCCGAGCAGGCAAACAGGCCGTAGCTCTCGCGGTAGTTCACCGTGATGTAATGCCCGTACACCTTGGCCACCCCATAGGGGCTACGCGGATAAAACGGCGTATCTTCCTTCTGGGGTACGGCCTGCACTTTGCCGTACATCTCACTAGAGGAAGCCTGGTAAAACCTCGCTTGGGGACAGACTTGGCGGATGGCATCGAGAACTCGCGTCACACCCACGGCGGTGAACTCGGCCGTCAAGACCGGCTGGTTCCAACTGGTGGCGACGAACGATTGGGCACCCAGGTTGTAGACTTCGTCGGGTTGAACCTCGGCCAGGACACCGGCGATGGAGCTTTGGTCGAGCAAGTCCGCCTGATAAAAGTCGATGCGATGCCGCAGGTGTTCCAGGCGTTGCAGCGAATCGTTGCTGGAACGCCGCACCATGCCACAGACCCGGTAGCCCTTGCTCAGCAGCAACTCAGCTAAATAGCTGCCATCCTGGCCCGTGATGCCGGTGATT
>Ga0272446_1005741_pt1 | contig 13442 bp, 12 predicted proteins | sample YNPCB0061_FD_194587 | JGI IMG/M metagenome (GOLD analysis project Ga0272446, IMG submission 194587) | Hot spring microbial mat communities from Yellowstone National Park, WY, United States - YNP-CB-006-1 | ecosystem: Environmental > Aquatic > Thermal springs > Hot (42-90C) > Sediment | place...
CTCCCTCTGCTACCCTCGCCCTGTCCCCATGCTCTTCTGCGAATCCGTCTCCAAAGCCTTCGGAGGCCGCGAAATCCTCCGCGATGTCTCCTTCGTCGTCAGCGAGGGCGAGCGCGTCGGCCTCGTCGGCCCGAACGGCGCCGGCAAGTCCACCATCCTCCGCCTCATCGCCGGCCTCGAAACGCCCGATGCCGGCCGCGCCGGCTACCGCGGCGGCGACCTCGGCTACCTCCGCCAGGAAGCCGGCCTCGACGACGGCAACACCCTCCTCCAGGAGCTCTGGCGCGCCTTCCCCGAAGCCGCCGCCATCGAACGCGAACTCGCCAGCGTCGCCGCCGCCATCGAAGCCGGAGCGGGCGACCTCGACACGCTTGTCGACGAGCAGGCCCGCCTCTTCGAACAGTTCGACGCCCTCGACGGCTACCGCATCGAAGCCCGCATCGGCCGCGTCCTCGATGGCCTCGGTTTCGAACCCCCCGACTGGCAGAAGCTCTGCGGCGAGTTCTCCGGCGGCTGGCAGATGCGCATCGCCCTCGCGAAAGTCCTCGTCCGCCGGCCAGAGAACGTCCTCCTCGACGAGCCGACCAACCACCTCGATGCCCGCGCCCGCGACTGGCTCGCCGAAGAGCTCAAGGAGTGGAACGCCGCCATCCTCGTCGTCACCCACGACGCCGAGTTTCTCGACCGCTTCGCCACGCGCATCCTCGACCTCCGCGACCGCACCATCGAGAGCTACACCGGCAACTACACCGCCTTCCAGAAGCAGAAGGCGGCCCGCCTCCAGGCGCTCGACCAGGCCGCCGCCCGGCAGGAGCGGGAGATCGCCCGCCAGGAGCGGTTCATCGAGCGGTTCCGGGCAAAGGCCACGAAGGCGGCCCAGGTGCAATCACGCGAAAAGCAGCTCGCCCGCATCGAGCGGATCGAGCGCCCGAAGAAGGATGCCGAGGTCCACTTCGAAATCGCCGCCCACGGCCGCACCGAGCGCGACGTCCTCGTCTTCAGGCACGTGAGCCACGCCTACGGCGACCACATCGTCCTCGTCGATGTGAACCTCCACATCGAGCGGGGCCAGAAGGTCGCGCTCGTGGGGCCGAACGGCAGCGGGAAGAGCACCCTGCTGAAGATTGCCGCCGGGCTCATCCGCCCGACCGAGGGGGTCGTCGAATGGGCCGAGCGCGCCCGCTTCGGCTACTACGACCAGCACCAGGACGAGGCCCTCGCCATGGACCGCACCGTGCTCGAGGAGGTCCGCTCCGTCGCGCCGCACGAGCCGGAGGTGCGCCTGCGGACCGTGCTCGGCCAGTTCCTCTTCAAGGGCGACGACGTCTTCAAGCCGATTGCGGTGCTCTCCGGCGGCGAACGGAGCCGGGTGGCGCTGGCGAAGTTCCTCCTCCAGCCCACGAACGTGCTCCTGCTCGACGAGCCGACGAACCACCTCGACCGGACGACCCGGCGGAAGCTGCTCGAGGCGCTCCAGGCGTATGACGGCACCATCCTCTGCGCCAGCCACGACCCGGGCATCGTCGAAGGGGTCGCCACCCGCGTGTACGAAGTGAAGGACCTCGGCGTGCGCGAGCTCCTCCACCTGCGGAAGGGCTAGCCAGCCGCCTCGCCAAACTCTTCCGTTTCGTACAGCTCGATGTTTTCCGCGATATCGGCGGCGTCGCCCTCAGTGTTTGGTGCCAGGCCACCCAGGGCGGGCATACCCTGCACCGTGTCCCCGGCCACTGGCTTCCCCATGGCATCGGCGACGAGCTGCAGCAGGCGGGCACGCCGGTCCTGGTAGAACCCGGCAAAGTCGTCTGCCTGCAGGAACTTCAGCGCAATCCGATGGCTTGACAGGGCCTTCTCCAGGCTTTCAGGCGTATGCTCGCCCCTGGCCATCAGGACCTTCAGGTACTTCGATGGCGCGTTCCCGCCGATGAGACGATTCGTATACGAGCCGATAGCACTCTTGTTAACGATAGAATCGGAGATCGCATCAGCTATCCCGTTGCGCCGGCACCAGTCGCGCGGGAAGATGTGGTGGATGTCGATCTTGTCGTTGAAGTAGGTTGCGTGCTGCATTGGCTGCAAGCTCAGCCACTCCAGCGCTTCGGCAGTGAGCAGGGCATAGATTCCCTTGTAGGCTGCACTGTTACGGTAGCGCAGCTCGTCGATGCGGCCGCTGCTGAAGACGGCATCTTTTATCGTCGCAGGTTCTGGACCATGATTCAGGACCCAGTCAATCACCTGCTGCATATCAGCGGAGAACCTGGTCTCGGTGGTGCCTCCGTACAGCTCGCCGAGAACACCGCACCAGTACCATTGCTTGAGCTTGGCGAAGTGCTGCATCGACTTGATTGGCCACCCTAATACCGCAAGGATTGCGGAAAGCGGGACGAGCTGCGAATCGTACGGAATGAATCGTTCGTCGAAGATGTGCTGTGAATGCAGGAATTTCGCGGCATCGATCATGCCCTGCCGTACGGCGGGAGCATGCGCGCGGTACTGGTCGAGTGGCAGGTCGAGCATGTCCTGGCGGCGCGCCCCCACAGCCGGTACGCGCCCGTTTCGCGTCGACCAGGGGATTCCTTCCCGGTTTGCGCGGAAGGTCGCGTAGAGCGTCACCGCCTGGAGGAACTGGGTCTCCGTGACCTCTTTCAGGATTGGGGAGGCGCTCACCATCTGCTTCCGGTGCTCGTTCCAGTCTTTCCGGAGCTCGAAGCCTTCCGCCGCGTACGTGGCCGTCGCCAGCTCGAAGGTTGTGAGAGGAACCCCGGCCGTGTTGACCTTTTCGAAAACCTGGCAGATGGAGGCTCTGTCGTTGTCGTTCTTCAGCTCGATGACCGGGAACAGGTACGTCTTGAAACGCTCGAGGACAGTATTCTGGAACTTGGTCCAGACGTCGTACGCCTCGCTTTCGACGCCGTGGTGTTTGAAAAACCCGGTTTGCCACTTCGTTGGGTCGAACACCAGGTAGCTCGGGAACATCATGTGCTCGAATTCGGCATCGGGAGCGGAGAGGTCACGAATGATTTCCCGGTTGAAGGCCCGGACCACCCTGTCTGGCGGGGTGAAGACGAAGCAGGATTCCCGGTCGGAGGATGCTTCGAGCGCCTGCTGCATGTCGATGTAGAGCCAGCCGGTTAGCGGCTTACCCCGGGGGTCCCGGGTGGTGATGGGCTGGTCGCGCATGAGCGTCTGGTACAGCGACGTGAGGCGCTGCTGTCCGTCGAGCACGAGGCGGTGTGGTGCGGCAGTGGCCGTGTCGGCGCCCTCGATGGGGCGGGGCTTAAACGCAAGGTGCGGGCCCCCCGTCTGGAGGAGCATGAGCGCGCCCGCCGGCTGCCCGAGCGAGATTGTGGCCAGCAGACTGCGAATGTGGTCGACGTCCCACACCCATGGCCGCTGGAAGTCCGGGAGCTGAAGATGACCCTTGTCCGCTTCCTCGAGGAGTGACCGGAGAAATTCCTTTTCGATGCCGAACGACAATTCAGGCCTCCAAAGCGATGCCTAAGTATCGTTACGGCCGGTCACCGTTTCAACTGAATCCCACGCTCCTCACCCGCCCCGCCCGCAGCCGGCCCCGCCCGCCCAGCTCCCGCAGCAGCTGCCGGAAGGCCGTCTCCCGCTCGCGCGCCAGCGAGGCGTAGCCAGCCGCCGTTCCCGGGTTCAGCGTCAGCTGCTCGAGCGTGCCGCTCGCCGCCTCCGCCGCCGCAAACGCCGTCGCCCCCAGCACTGCCACGTCCTCCAGCGCAGCCGGCAGCGTGCACCCGCTGGCGTCGGCCTCGTGCACCAGCCGGCACCAGAGCCGCGCCGGCGAGCCGTCCGGCAGCGGCCCGTCTTCGAACCGGAGCACAGCGCCGTATACCGTGAATTGCCGGAAGGCCGGCGGCTCGCTGCCCGACGGGTACTCCGCCCGGTCGACGCCAACGAGCCCGGCGATGCCCGAGAGGTCCAGCTCCCGGCTCCCCGGCGAGGTCGCCAGCGTCACCCGCTCCTCCCGCGGGGCCGCCCGCGAGAGCTCGGCAATGGCCCGGCGCAGGTGCCGTTCGAGCGCGGCGTCGCTCCACCGGTCGCCGTCGGGGTCCTGCAGGTCGATGCGCATGCGCGCGCGGAGGTCAGCAATCGTCGTCATGCCGCCACAGTGGACGGGCGCGCCCGCAGCTCCAACCGGTGCCTGTCACGTCACTCGCGCCCTGCAGCCCCCGGTGCGACACTCAAGGCATCCCTTCGCTGCGAGCTGCGCGCCCATGCACCCCTGGCACGATATCGCCGTCGACCCCGACCGGATCGAAACCGAACTCCCCGTCGTCATCGAAATTCCCGCCGGCAGCAAGAACAAGTACGAGCTCGAAAAGAAGAGCGGCATCCTCAAGCTCGACCGCGTGCTCTCCAGCTCGGTCCGCTACCCGGCGAACTACGGCTTCATCCCCCGCAGCTTCTGCGACGACGGCGACCCGCTCGATGTCCTCGTCCTTGGGCAGGAGCCGGTCGTCCCCCTGACCCTCGTCTACGTCCGTCCCGTCGGCGTCATGCACATGCGGGACGGCGGCAAGGCCGACGAAAAGATCCTCGGCGTCCACGCCCACGACCCGGCATTCAGCCATATCCGCAAGCTCGAAGACGTGCCGCTGCACCTCGTCGCCGAAATTCAGCGGTTCTTCATCGACTACAAGGTGCTCGAAGAAAAGGAAGTCGTGGTCGACCCCTTCGAAGGCCGCGAACGCGCCCTCGAAGTGATCCGCACCGCCCTCAGCGACTACTGGAAGATGCGCGCCAACGAGCGCTGACCCCGGCCCGGCGGCTCAGCCGATTGCCGTGTACGCGAGCCCGCAGGCGATGCCCCCGAGCACAAGCCACGCCGCGCTCAGCCGGGTCCCGATAGCGAGGACCAGCGCCGCCGCGAACAGCACCGAGGTAAACCAGCCGTCGAGCACCTCGCCGGCGAGGGTGACCCCCACGAACAGGATGAGCGCCCAGGCCGCCGCGTTCACCCCGTCGAGGAAGGCGTTGCCGGGCTGCCAGGAGCGCAGCCGCGGAACGAGCGGTGCGGCCGCCATCACCAGCAGGAACGACGGCAGGAAGATCCCGGCCGAGGCCGCCAGCGCCCCCGGCAGCCCGTCCATCACGTAGCCCGCGAAGGCCGCCGAGCTGAAGAGCGGGCCCGGCGTCACCTGCCCGGCCGCGATGGCATCCAGCAGCTGCCGCTCGGTCAGCCAGCCGCGCCCTTCGACGAACTCGGCCCGCATGAACGACACGAGCACATATCCGCTGCCGTAGAGCACCGCGCCGATCTTCAGGAAGCCGAGGAAGATGCCGGCCGTGGTCGCGCCCGCCGCGCCGGCCGCAGCGGAAACAGCCGCCGGGCCCGCCGGCGCGAGCGGCAGCCACGCACGCTGGCGGTCACTCCGGCCGCGCCGCGGACGCGGCAGCGCCCACGGGTGCTGGCCCGCCCGCGGCAGCTCCGGCAGCGACCGCCGGCTCGACCGGGCCAGCAGCCGGATGAACCACCAGAGCAGCGCCGTGAACACCCCGGCGCCCAGCACGAGCACGACTTCGCTGACGCCGGCCAGCGCCAGGAGCAGCACGCCGACGACGACCCCGAACGACTCCAGCCCGCGGAAGGCCGCGCCCGTCAGCCCCCAGGCGGCCTGCAGGATGATCGCCAGCACCACCGGCTGCGCCCCCAGCAGCACCCCCTCGCCCGCCGGCGTCGAACCGTAGCGCACGTACGCCCAGGCGAGCACGGTCACGATGACGACCGCCGGCAGCAGAAAGAGCAGCCCCCCGGCCCACAGCCCGGCCAGCCCCGCCCGCCGGTAGCCGAGGTGCATCGTCATCTCCGTTGAATTCGGGCCGGGGATGAGGTTCGTCACCCCGAGCATGTCGAGGAACTCCCGGTCGCTCAGCCAGCGCCGTTCGTCCACCAGCTCGCGCCGCATGATGGCGACGTGCGCCGCCGGCCCGCCGAAGGCGATGCACCCCAGGCGAAGGAAATAGCGCGCCACCTCGCCGAATCTGCCCCGGCTCGCTGCCCCCGGCATGGGAGAAGCCTACGCCAGGCCTGCCTAACGTTCGCCGGGCTTGTCGACCCTCGCGAGCCAAAATCTATTCTTGACTTTATCAAGGTGATTCTTAAGATCTGCCACACGGAGGTGAAGAATGACCGCAGAAGATCCCCGGCCGCTCGACCTGCTCCTCGGCTTCGCCCGCACCCTCATTGAAGCCGCCCGCCACGGCGGCTCGGTCCCGCCCTTCGACGAACTCGTCGACCGCGCGTCCGCCGGCCTCCTCACCGCCATGGCGTTCCGCGACATCGCCCGCGACCTCGACCTCCGCGGCCTCGCGACCGCCGCCGCCGCCGCCATCGACGGCCTCGCCGCAGCCGCCCGCGCGGGCGCCGACCCGGAGGCCGTCGCGGCCGCACTCGACGCCATCGAGGACCTGCTCACCCGCACTGCCGCCCGCTCGGAGTCCGCCAGGTGACCCCGCTGCCGCCGGTCCTCAGCGTCCGCGACCTCGTCAAGCGGTACCGGAACGGCACCCTCGCCAACGACCACGTCTGCCTCGACCTCTTCCCGGGCGAAGTCTTCGCCCTGCTCGGCCCGAACGGCGCCGGCAAGACCACCCTCGTCCGCCAGCTCCTCGGGCTGGCGAGGCCCACCTCCGGCAGCATCACCCTCGACGGCGTCGATATCGTCGCCGACCCCGGCTTCGCCCGCCGCAACATCGGCTTCCTCCCCCAGGGCAGCTTCGACCTCCAGTCGCTCACCGTCGCCGAGACGATCGAGTTCGCGGCCCGCCTCAGGGGCGTCCCGCCCCGCGAGGCGCGGGCTGCCGCTGCCCGCCTGGTCGAGCGGCTCGACCTCGGCCCCTTCCGGAACACCGCCATGCACGCGGCCTCGGGCGGCGTCCGCCGCCTGGCCGGTTTCGCTGCAGCCGTCGCGGCCCCCGCGCGCCTCCTCGTCCTCGATGAGCCCACCAACGACGTCGACCCCCTCCGGCGCGCGGTGCTCTGGGACCTCATCGCCGAGCTCGGCCGCGGGGGCGCGACCATCCTCCTCGTGACCCATAACCTCGCCGAAGCCGAGCGCGTCATCGACCGGCTCGCCATCATGAACGCCGGCCGGATCATCCGCGAGGGTTCGCCCGCCGCCCTGCGCGGCCTCGTCACCGAGCGGCTCCGCCTCGAGGTCACCGCCGCCCGGCCGCTTGCCCCGCACCCCGCCCTGGCGCCGGACGGCCCCTCCTCCTGCCTCTTCGATGCCGCCGACCTGCCCGCCGTCGCCGCCTGGCTCGCCCGGCTCCGGGCCGCCGGCGACGTCCTCGACTTCCGCATCGGCCCGCCCACCCTCGAGGACATCTACGCTGCCGCCATGGCCCCGGCCGCGCCCGGCGGCTCCGCACCTCTTCCCGCAGGAGCCCGCGCGTGACCGCCTTCCTCCGCCAGTACCGCGACCTCGTCTCCATGGAGCTGCGCAGCATGCGCGCCGAAGTGCCCATGGTCGCCGTCATCCAGGCCGGGTTCACCCTCGGGTTCGTCCTCGGCTTCGGCTACCTCATCCCCGATATCCGCGAGCAGACGGCCCTCTACATCATCACCGGGACCGCCACCCAGGGGCTGGTGACCATCGGCCTCGTGATGCTCCCCCAGATTCTGGCTCAGTCGAAGCACGAAGGGCGGCTCGACTACTTCCTCGCCATGCCCATCAGCCGCGAGGCGTACCTCCTCGCCCTTGTGACCGTGGTCGGGCTCATGGCCCTCCCCGGCATCGTCTTCTGCCTCCTCTTCGGCGCCTGGCACTACGGCATCGCCCTCCAGCTCAGCCCCCTCTTCCCCGCGGTCATCGTGCTCGGCATCGCCTCGCTCGCCGGGGTCGGCATCGCCCTCGCCGTCTACTCGCCCCATCAGCAGGTCACCAACGCGGCCACGCAGCTCATCATCTTCTACGTCCTCTTCTTCGCGCCCGTCCTGATGCCGCGCGAGCAGCTCCCGGCGCTCCTGCGCGAAACGGCCCGCTTCGCGCCGCCCAGCTACGCCGCCGACGCCGTCCGCGCCACGGTTACCGACCTCCCGGGCACGCACCTCGGCGCCTCGCTCGCCGCGATGGCCCTCTTCGCCGCGGGCTCCATCGCCCTCTCCGCCGTCGCCATCCGCCGCCGCGGGTAGCCGCTACCGCCACGCCTGCCACAGCGCCGCACTGCCGAAGGCGACGAACAGCAGCGCCGCGACGACCGCGATCGCCCGCTGGGGCAGCCGCTTGCCGGCCAGCACACCGGCCGCAATCGCCACCGCATCGGCGAGCACCATCCCCAGCGTCGAGCCGAGCCACACCCCGACGGCGCTCGATTCGCGCCCGGCGAGGGAAACCGTGGCCAGCATCGTTTTATCCCCCAGCTCCGAGAGGAAGAAGGCCGCCGTCACCACGCCGAAGGCGCCGAACCGCGCGCCCAGCCGCGGCTCGCCCGGCTCCTCGTCCAGCCGGTCGCCGCGCACGCTCCAGAGCGCGAACCCGAAGAACGAGAGCCCCACGATGGTGAGGAGCACCCGCTCGGGCAGCAGCTCATCGAACGCCAGGCCGACTGCGACCGACCCCAGGTGCACCACGAGCGTCGCCGTGCTCACGCCTGCGAGCACCAGCCACCACCGGTACCGCGTCGCGAACCAGAGCGCCACGAGCTGCGATTTATCGCCCAGCTCGGCAGCGAAAATCAGGACCGTCGAAACGAAAAACGCCGACATCACGAAGCTCCTCGTGTGCCGGCCGCTTCGGGGAGCACCCTCGGCCGGCACACAGCATGGTGTGCTGGCCGAAAGTCTCGCCCGCCCGGCCCTTCAGCCGGGCCGCGCCACCGCCCGCCGCAGCGGGAGCATGTCGATGACGCGCGCCGGGGCTACTCCCCTTCGGTTCGGTCGCCAGTCTCGCAGCCGCGTGCGCTACCGTCCACCGGCGCGGTCCGGACCTTCTGGCCCACTGCCGATGCGCCATTCGGGGCACGCCGGCCTGCAATGCAGTGTGCTATGGTGCGGGCATCCCACGTGGAGGTGCGTCATGTCCGTCGCACGCGTCACCGAAATCACCGCTGCTTCGCCCGTCTCGTTCGAAGACGCCATCAAGGTCGGCATCGAACGGGCGAACAAGACCCTCCGCAACGTCAAAGGCGCCTGGGTCCAGGAGCAGACCGTCAGCGTCGAAGACGGCGCCATCAAGGAATACCGCGTCAACATGAAGGTCACCTTCATCCTCGAAGACTGACCCGCAGCCGCACCGCCCCGAGAGCCAGCGCCGAGGCGCAGGCCAGCGCTGCCTGCGCCGGGAACTCGAGGGCGAACGTATCCCTCCCCGCCGCAAGCGCCAGCGCGAAGGCGCCCCCCGCGATGACCGTCACCTGGGCCGGCGAGGCCCACCCGCGGCGGCAGAGTTCGGCGGCGCCCACAGCGGCGAGCCACGCTGCGGCCGGCGCCGCGAAGGCGATCAGCCGCTCCGTATCGCGCGCGACCAGCAGCTGGGCAAGCACCAGCGCCGCGAATGGCGCCAGCCGGAGCGCGAGCCCGGGCCGGGCAACCGCCCCGGCCGCCGCCAGCAGGAGCATCAGAGGGCCAAACGTCCGCGTCGTCAGCGCCTCCGCCAGGCTGCGGTCGAACCCGCGGACCCGCCCGTTCCAGCCCACCTCGCGGAGCAGGTCGGGGTAGTGGTAGTTCGCCACAATCTCCGGGAACCGGGCGATGACCGGCGGGAGCGAGGCGATGTAGGCCGGGTCGTCGTTCCAGGCCGGGATCGCCAGCCGCACCGCGAGGGACGCCGCGACGGCCGGGGCCGTCATCGCCGCCGCCCGGAGCGCCCGCACCCGCAGCGGGGCGGTGGTCGGCGCAAGGGTCAGCGCCAGCGGCGCCGCTGCCAGGGTTACCTCCTTCGCCAGCGCGCCGGCCAGCAGCGTCAGCGCGAACGCGCGCGCCCGTCCCTGCCGCGCGAACCGCATCGCCAGCACGATCGCCGCGGTTGCGGCCGCGTCCGGCAGCCAGAAATCTGCGAGCTGGTAGCGCACGCCCCAGCCCGCCGAGAACATGAGCAGCACCCCGGCCGCCGCCAGCGGCGCCGGCAGTCCCTCCTCGCGGAGGAGCATCCAGAGCGCGGCTCCCGCAGTTGCCAGGGCCGCCGCCGCGATGGCAAAGAAGCTCCACTGGAGCGGCAGCGGCGATGCCCAGGCTGCCAGCGGCACCAGCACCCGCCAGCAGAAGGGCGCGATGTGGAAGTCCCAGGGGCCGTCGCGCGCGGCCTGGAGGTAGTAGTGGCGGTCCCAGCCGGGGTCGGCGAACTCTGCCGTGCCCTCGAGCCGCAGCCGCGTCGCCGCCGCCAGCAGCGCGAGCAGCCCCGCCGCGAAGAGGAACGGCCCTGCGTGCGCCGCCAGCCCTGCCGGGCGCAGACGCGCGCGGAGGCGGTCATCCGCTGCCCGGGTGTCCCCGCCCGCTGGCGTGCTCACTGCCGGCAAGGATGCCGCTACTCCTCCTCCCCCGCCAGCTCCAGCTCCTCCTCGGTAGGCGTGGGCCCGATGTCGGTCTCCACAATCTCCCCGGATGTCCCGTAATACCGGCGCAGGTCCCACTCCGTAATCCACCGGCGGATGACTGATCGAACCGTCGTTGTCGCGTGCAATTCTGGTGTTTGCGGTCTTGCCGGCGTCCAGTCCGGGTAGGCCTGGTGGTAGAGCACCGTCACCTTCTGCAGCAGCTGCTCGATGGATTCGTTCGTTGGAGCTGCAAGGGCGATGGATTCCGCGATGGCCGACATCCCGGCGGTTACCGCCTTCGCGAACTCCTCGCCATATTTCTCCCGTGCCACCCTGGGCACTTCCTCGGCGTCGCCCTTCCCGCGGAGCACCGCTTCGTCGAAGTCACGTGTCACGGCCCCGACCACGATAAGCGGCGCATCGGCGAGCTCCGCCCGCGGGACTCCGCCCAGCAGGTTGCCCAGCACCCCGTATGACTTGATACGCTGCAGGCGGCTGTACTGGGCAATCAGCTCGATCTCGTCGACGAACACGACGAGCCCTCTGTGGCCGGTGGCCGCGCACAGCCGGGCGCCGAACGTCAGCCGCTGCCAGTTCAGGCTTTCGGCGGTTGGGAGCCTGCCGATTGCATGGGCGCCTCCCAGTCCGGACTCCCGCAGATATTGGCGGACCTTCGATGCCGTCAACGAGGGCTCCCCGGCCCAGAACCGGGCAATTGCATCAAGGAGTTCATCCGCGGCGCGGAGCCGTTCATAGAGCGCAAGCGTCGCTGACCACCACCCCTCCCCAAAGCGCCACTGGTCGGCCCAGAGGAAATACTCAGAAAACGCCCGTGCATTGAAATTGAGGCGGCTCGCGATGACCGGCAGGCCCCGCTCCGCCATGTCGGGCAGCTCCGCATCGAGCAGGATGCGGGGGATGAGCCGCGACGGGTTCCCGAGCGGCAGCTCCTTCGACACCACCACCATTGCGGTGGCGTAGCCCATCGCCTTCGCCCGTTCGCGCAGCAGCATCAGCAGGTGAGATTTCCCCGTCCCGAAGTCGCCGCGCACCATCATCCCCCGCGGCCCCGCTGTGCCGGCCCCGCTCAGCGCTTCGAATCGATTGACAGCCTCCGTCTGCCACGTGCCAAGAGCTGCCACGGCAAAGCGGTTCGGGACGCCGTTCCTCAGCGCTTCGATGGCCCGCCGGGCGTCAACATCAAGCTGGTAGGTCATCGTCATCGCAGTTGCACCATGGCTGCACACGGGTTCGGATACGACAGCGACCGCACCTCGTTCTCAATCCGCGCCTGGAGGGCTCGGTACTGGTGGTAGGAAATCCGCTCGGACTCGATAAATTCCCGAGGCGCAAGGAAGAGCAGCATCGCCTGCTCCATCTCGCTGGCCGCGTCGAGGAACTCCCGAAGCGTCTCGTAGAGGTCGAACAGCTGCCGCCGGGTGAACCGCGGGTAGCCCCGTTCGTTCGTTTCCCGGTAGTACCTGGTGAGGTCGACGAGCACGCCGGCTGGTCCGAATTGCCTCGTGAACAGCCGCAGGAATGAGAGCAGTATCTCCCGGGCGTTCGTCCGGTCGATCCGCCGGAAGATGGTCGCCGAGCGCACCTGGCTCACGGACGGCAGCGTCCCGTCGAACCACTGGCGAATCACCGCGCAGGATCCTTCGAGGGATTCCGGGTTCTGAAACGGGTCATGGACCAGTCGGACCATGGCCTTGCGGAAGTCCAGCGCGAGCGAATAGTCGCGGAACACCAGCTGGCTCAGCGCCCGCTGGAACTGCCTGCTGACCTCATACGAGTCAACGTCGTAGCTCCGGGCGAGTTCGCCGAGCGTGCACCCCTCGCCATTCGGCCCCGGCGGGTAGCCCGCCTCGGCGGCCACCCGCGCCCGCACGCGCGCGGCCAGCCGTTCCCAGTCCACCTGCCTCGCAAGGGCAAACCAAAACTGATCTATCGAATGCACCCCGGTCGGCTCTGCTGTGAGGTCGAAGACGATAAACCCGCTCTGCTCGAGACGTTCCCGGAGGGCCGAGGTCAAGGTTCCGAACAACTCGTCCGGGACCACCGCAAGCTTCACCGAAGCCCCGCCCTGCGGGATGAACGTCCTGAGGTACTCCGCCTCAAGGCAGTGCAGCCAGGTATCGAGCGGTAGCCGTTCTGGCTGGTCAGGCGCCGCTGACCCGTTCGAACTCGACGAGGTAGTAAGCATGTTCGGCCCCATATTCGTCCAGGATGCGGTAGTGGCGCCCCGACCGCGTGCCCGTCGAGGCGGAGAAGGCCAGCCGGTACCCCTCGATGTCGCTCACCCGGGTCCGGTCGAGCAGATACAGGTGACGCGTGAAGTCGATCTCCGTGTATTCAGGATTGTTCAGGCTCAGGACTTCGAAGATGTCCTTTGCCGGCACCCGGATCGTCGGCGGCAGCTTCGCGACCGGCGTGGCAACGTGCCCTGCCGCAGCGCGCGCCGCCCTCCAGACCAGCCGAAGCACGCGCTCCGGGTTGCCGTCCCGGGCCGCACGGGCCCGCTCAATGGCCGCTGCGATGGCCGCCGGCCGCTGCGAACGCACCAGCTTGCGGTCGACCCGCACGCCCTCGGAGAGGAACCGGACCAGTGCCGGGAACGAAACAAAGGCGTTCGGATTCTCGGTTGCGAGCCATGGCGCGCCGCTGGCGGAGACCCGCTCGCCGACCTCCCTGATAAGGTCGCGGGGGCCTTCGGCGAGCCGGGCCTGCGCCCGTTCCAGCGCGGCCTGCGCCGCCTGAGCCTGGCCGGCGGCCTCGGCCAGCAACGCCCCGCACGTTTGAAGACTGCGTGCCGCCGCGGCCAGGTTGCCCTCAGCCGCGGCCCTGGCGGCCGCCCGGGTTGCCCGGTTCACTTTCGCTGCCAGGGCAGAAAGCGCCGCTGCTTCTGTATCGATTTGTTCGAAATGCTGTTCGATGCTCATAGGTCC
>Ga0272446_1005743_pt1 | contig 13432 bp, 8 predicted proteins | sample YNPCB0061_FD_194587 | JGI IMG/M metagenome (GOLD analysis project Ga0272446, IMG submission 194587) | Hot spring microbial mat communities from Yellowstone National Park, WY, United States - YNP-CB-006-1 | ecosystem: Environmental > Aquatic > Thermal springs > Hot (42-90C) > Sediment | place...
CATCTCGTAGAGCGCCACCCGGACGCCGCGCTCAGCGGCTTGGTAGGCGGCTTCGGTTCCGGCCAACCCGCCGCCGATTACGATCAGGTCGGGGGTGAAGGGGGTCATCACTGAGTGCATCTAGCGTTTTGGGCGTCCCTTATGAATATCATCGATTCATTTTACCATATTCGCCCCCGCCACATGCTACACGTGGGAGGCCCCATCCCCGCACGGCCACCCAAAAAACAGCCTTGCCCAAAGGCGTAAGGCTGTTCAAACTGCGAAATCTGGTGAAGTTAGGCTAGCCGCCGATTTCCTTAATGAGCGATTCCATCAGTGCAATTTCCGCCGTTTGGGCCTTGATAATGCCTTCGGCTAACGCCCTCAATTCAGCATGTTGGGCCGTTTTGAGGATGCGTTCAGACATGTGCAAGGCGTCATCGTGGTGGTCGATCATGGCCTCTAGCCACGCCACCTCATAGGCTGTACCTGTGAGGGCGCTCAGGCCGGCCATCATGCCCATCATCATGGGCGGGTCATCGGGCAATGTGGCCGCGCCGCCCTGCCCACCCTGTCCACTGTGCCCACTGTGCCCACTGTGCGGATCAGCCTTCTCGGTGCGTCGCCCGCCCATGTTCATCCCGCCCATCATGCCCATCATGTGGGACATCGGCATGGGCGTGTAGTCGACCTGATACCAAGCCAACAACCATCCACGCATGGTCTTGATTTCCGCCGATTGTGCATCGATCACGGCTTGACACAGCGCTTTGACAGAAGGCGTGATCGCTTTTGCAAGGCAATCCGCCGCCATATCCAGCGCCATTTGGTGATGGTCGATCATGCCCTGCAAGAAGCGTAGCTCGGCGCGTCCGGCCCGGCCTGCCGTCGGCCCATCGGCCCGAATCACGGGCAGAAAAGCCGTACTGAGGCACAATACCGCCAATAGAATTCCGAATGGTCTCAACTGCTTCATGGATTACAATCCTTTCAGTTCCTGCCGTGCCGTGATTGGCACGCTTCATAACATTCTCTCAGTTTGCCTACGCAACGGGTATGCGCCATTTAGCGTGTTTTTGTGGGAATTGACTAGCCTCTGCATGGCGGCAAGGGGCGATCCTGCCCGCTCTGTTAGGTTGGGGGCTGCCTATCTTGTCGCAAGATTTCGCGTTAGAGTATGGTAGAAGAAAGGTATAGGTTCGCGGGAAGCCCGTTGGGGCGGCTCCCATTTCGCAACCAGAAAGGCATCTCTGAACACCGATGATCCCAGTGAACGTCAGCGTACAATTTATCCGTGATGGGGCGAAAGAGACGGCTCGCCTAACCTTGTCGATGGATTGGACAACCCAACAGGCTATTGTGCACATTGCGACGACCCTTCGCCTGCCCCAAACCGACCCCGCCCATTTCCAGTTGTTGCGGCAGCGCATGGTCTTGCCCAACGACCAGAAGCTCTTTGAGGCGGGTATTCAAGAGCATGATATTCTGCAACTGGTGGCGGCAGACCCGAATGCGACGACGGCGGGGCAGGTCATGGCGGGCAACCTCTTCAGCCGTCTGGGGGGCAAGCAAGGCGGTGGCGACCCTTTGCCCATCTCAGCGGCGCTGTTCACCCGTGCGGGGGCGGCCTTCGTGTTGCGCCGCACCCGTTCGTTGGTGGGCCGGGCCGACCCCGCGCTCGGAATCACGCCGGACATGCTGGACGCCGACCTCACCGAACTGGATGCCAACCTGAGCGTCTCGCGCCCCCATGCCCTGATCGCATACGCGAACGGCGAGTTCACCGTCCGCGACTTGTACAGCCAACGCGGGGTCAAGCTAAACGGCGTGACCTTGCCCGCCAATACCGCCCATCCCCTCAAAGACTCTGACTGGTTGACCTTCGGCGAGGTTGAACTGCAATTCCGGTGCGGCTAGAAACCGCCGAAAAAAGGGAGGAAAGTGGCTTGCCCGCCCCTAACGGGGTACAGTTAGCGCCCGTACCACGAGGGGAGCAGCGCAATGGGAGATCGGGTGTGTGTGGTGGGGGCAGGCCCCGCCGGACTGACTGCCGTCAAGAATCTGCGGGCGGTGGGCCTGAACGTCGATTGCTACGAACGGGAGTCCGCGTTGGGCGGGGTGTGGAACTACGGCAGCCAGACCAGTGCTGCGTATGCCTCTACGCACCTGATCTCGTCCAAGACGCGCACGGCCTACACCGATTTCCCGATGCCCGCCCATTACCCGCCCTATCCGCGCCATGATTTGGTGTTGGCGTACCTGAACGCCTACACCGACCACTTCGATGTACGGCCCCACATCCGTTTTGGGGTGAATGTCGAGCGGGCCGAACGCCAACCGGACGGCACGTGGCACGTCCGCACCTCCGACGGGCACACCCGCCCCTACCGCGCCCTGATCCTCGCCAATGGACACCTGCACATGCCCTTCATCCCGACGCTGCCGGGCCACTTTCACGGCCAATCGCTGCACGCCAAAGCCTACAAAACCCCCGACATCTTGCGGGGGAAGCGCGTCCTGATCGTCGGGGCGGGCAACTCTGGCTGCGATATTGCCGTAGAGGCCGCCCAACACGCCCAGAAGGTCTATCACAGTATGCGGCGGGGCTATCACTACATTCCCAAGTTTATCTTTGGTCAGCCCACTGACGTGATCAACGAGATTGGGTACACCTTGCGGTTGCCTACCGCCCTGCGGCGGTGGGTCAATACCCTGCTGATCCAGTTGGTGCTTGGTCGCCCAGAACAATTCGGCCTGCCTAAGCCGGATCACCCGTTGTTAGCCTCCCATCCGATCGTTAACTCCCAATTGCTGTACACCGTCGGGCATGGTGGAATCACCCCTAAGCCGGACGTAGCCGAATTGTGCGGCGATTCTGTGCGTTTTACCGACGGGAGCCATGCGCAGGTCGACCTAATCATCTACGCAACGGGCTACCAGCTCAGTTTCCCCTTCATGGATCGGGCCGATCTGAATTGGCGGGAGGGTGATCCCGGCCCGACGCTTTACCTGCATTGCTTTCACCCAACCTGTGATACGCTATTCGTGATCGGCCTCGTCGAACCCGATAGCGGCATTTTTTGGTTAATGGATTATCAGGCGCAAGCTGTTGCCCGCTTGTTGACGGCTCCCCCTCACCGAGCGGCGGCATTTCGGGCACAGATGAGCAAGCGTTGGCCGAACTTGCGCGGCGGCAATCGTTATCTCCCGACGCGGCGGCACTTCTACGAAGTGGATCATGTGGCCTATCGGCGGGCCATTCAGCGGCTCATTTCACATTTAGGGCAAAGATAAACTATGGCAGACCTGACCGGACGACAGATTGGACAATACGAAATCCTCGGGAGGATCGGCGCGGGTGGTATGGCGACGGTCTACCGTGCCCGCCAAATGAACGTCGGGCGCGATGTGGCGATCAAGGTCATCGAATCGCGCTATGCCGATGATCCTCAATTCATCCAGCGCTTCCGGCGCGAAGCGCAAACTATTGCGGCCCTGAACCATCCGCACATCCTCAAGTTGTTCGATTTTGGCGAGGTCGAAGGGCTGATCTATTTGGTCATGGAGCTGCAATCGGGCGGTTCGCTGGCCGAACTGATCCACCGCGAAGAACTCTCCCCCGAACGCATCGCCCGCATCACAGAGCAAATTGCCTCCGCATTGGACTACGCCCACGGGCGCGGCATCATTCACCGCGATTTGAAGCCCCAAAACGTCCTCTTGGATGAAGTCGGTAACGCCATCCTGACTGACTTCGGCATTGCGCGCCTGATGGGGAGCAATTTGCCTTCGCTGACGGCGACGGGCGCGGCGATGGGGACGCCCGCCTACATGGCCCCCGAAATGTGGCAGGGCCAACCCGTCGACTCGCGGGCGGATATTTACGCGCTAGGCATCATGGTTTTTGAGATGTTCACGCGGCGGCTGCCCTTCAGCGGCGATACCCCCGCCAGCATCATGTATGGGCATTTGCAGCAGCCCCCCCCTATGCTCCGCACGGCTCGCCCAGATATTCCGCCTGCTGTGGAGTCGGTCATTAGCCGCGCCCTCTCCAAAGACCGCGACAGACGCCAAGCAACGGCGGGTGAACTGGCCGCCGCCCTGCGCAGCGCCATCGGGATGGTGACGCCGCCGGGGGCCGTTGTTCCCCCACGCCCCACGCCGCCCGCCATCGATGCCACCGTACCCGGAATCGCCCCCGACCTGACCGCGCCGGGCATTTCCCCTGACCTGACCGCGCCCGCTTTCACCCCAACGACAGGCGCAGGCCGCACCCCGACGAAAAGCAGCCCGGCCCCCCTCGTCGCGCCGGAGGCCGCCCCCGCCAAACGCAGCAATTCGGGCTTGATCGTCGTGGGGGCGGTGGTGGTGATCGCCCTTCTGGGCGTAATTGGCGTGTTGCTCGCTGGGCGGGGCGGGGATACTCCTGCAATCCCGACCCAAACGGCGGCGGCGGTGGCGCAGGAAGCGACCGCTACCCCCCTCCCCCCTACCGCTACGGAGACGCCGATCCCGACGGCGACAAACACCGCCGACCCGCGTGATTCAGCGGCGACGTTGCGGGCTGAAATCCTCACCCAGACGGCGGCCCCAACCCTGACCTTCACGCCCGACGTGACCCAGACCATTCAGGCCGAACTCACGGCCCTGTTTGAGGGGGATTTGACGGCGACGGCGACCCGCTTCACGAAGACCCCGACGCCATCAGCGACGTTTACCCCATCGGCGACGGCCACTGCGACCAAGACGCTCACCCCGACCCGCACACCGACGGCTGCCCACACGGCCACCGCAACCCGCACGGCGACAGCCACCAAGACCGCCACACCAACCGCCACCCTGACCCATACTGCAACGGCGACGGCCACTAAAACCGCCACAAAAACCCTGACGCCGACGCAAACGCCGTCTCAAACGCCGATTCCCCTCGCGGTGATCACCATTGCAGCCGATACCAACACGCCCACCGCCCTCCCACCCACGTGGACCCCCCCGCCGCCAACGTGGACGCCCGTCCCACCGACCCAATGGGCCTCCCCAACTGCGGTTCCGCCCACATGGACGCCTCCGCCGCCGACGTGGACACCTATCCCGCCCACGTGGACGCCCGTCCCGCCGACTAAATGGGCTTCCCCAACTGAAGTTCCGCCGACGTGGACGCCTCCGCCGCCGACGTGGACACCTATCCCGCCCACGTGGACGCCCATCGCAGCCTCACCCACGCCGCTGCCGCTCATCATTGTGACCATTCCGGCCGGTACGCCTGTGCCCTTCACCCCGACGGCGGTAGCGCTCCGCACCATCCCGACGGTGACGGCCCAAACACAGGCCGATTGGAAGCCGATCATCCGTACTTTTGACGGCGTAGAGATGGTCCTCGTCCCGCCGGGCTGCTTCAACATGGGCAGCACCGATGGTCAACCGAACGAGTTGCCCGTGCATGAAGTCTGTTTTGACAAACCGTTCTGGATTGACCGCTTCGAGGTCACAAACGCGCAATTTGAGCGCCTCAAAGGGCGTTCGCGCTTCTCGGGGGTCAACACCGCCCCCGATCAGCCCCGTGACCGGGTCAGTTGGGTCGAGTCATTCACCTTCTGCACGCAAAACCGGGCAGCGCGGCTGCCCACCGAAGCCGAATGGGAATATGCCGGGCGCGGCCCCGCTGGGCTGGTCTTCCCATGGGGGAACGAATTCGACCCCAATAAAGTCGTTTTCCGCCGCAACGCAGGGGGGAAGTCCGCACCGGTGGGAAGCAAACCGGAAGGGGCGTCGTGGGTAGGGGCGCAAGACCTATCGGGGAACGTGTGGGAATGGGTGAATAGCATCTTCCGGCCCTATCCATACAATGCAAATGACGGGCGCGAAGACACGACGAACCGTAGCGCTCGGCGCTCCGCACGTGGGGATAGCTATCTCGGCGCAACGTTCTATCAAGTCCGGTTGCCGTTGCGGGCCAGTAACGTCATCACGGCCGCTAACCCTAATCACGGCTTCCGCTGCGCTCGGGACTTCTCACCGAGCGATATGGGGTGGTAGCCTTCCTGTCTTGTCCTCTCCCCCGCCCTACCCTCAAAGGGCAGGGGGTTTTGTCCCCTGCAGGGCTATGCCCTGCCCCCGCATCACAAAGATTTCACAATATCGTATGATAATTTGCACCCATTTTTTGCATTTTGGGCATATCTTATCGATCAAGACGGATGAAACGCGCCCTATCAAATACACCCTTTACAAAATTCACGTTTATGCAGTACCCGTCACATAATTGACGGCCTTAGCGGTTAACTGTAATATAGGCAAAATGCAGCTTGAAAGGGTCATCTATGAGCACATTATCTTCGGGACGACGTGTCGTCGCCTTCGTCCTGATTGCCCTACTGGTCACAGTATTGCTGTCTGGGGTTGTACCTATCCGCGCCACAGGCGAGGATTTAAGCATTTCCATGACGGACTCGCCTGACCCAGTGGCGGCGGGTTCAGATATTACCTATACAATCACCGTTACCAACAATAGCGGGACAACTGCAACGGGCGTTCGGTGGGACGATATTATCCCGCTGAATACAACCTTTCGCTCGGTCTCCGGCACGACGGGCTGGAGCTGTACAACGCCCGGCGTCGGCGGGATCGGTACGGTCACCTGCCTAAATGGGACAGTTCCCGCGAATGACTCTGTCGTGTTCACCCTCGTGGTGCGGGTCAATGCCAGCACACCGGGGAACACTGTGATTGAAAACTCGGCGCTGGTGGTATACCCCACTGACCCTGACGAGGGAAATAACAACACAGGCGTGATTGAAACGCTGGTGAAGCAAACCGCCGATGTCTCGATCCAAATGACAGCGACGCCTAACCCCGTTGTAGCCGGCAACGAGCTGACTTACAACATCACCGTGCGGAACGGCGGCCCCGAAGGGGCGAACGCCGTCACGATGACAACCGCTGTTCCCACGAACACAACGTTCGTATCGCTCACGCGGCCATCAGGGTGGGTGTGCACGACGCCTATTGTTGGAGACACAGGGCCAATTAGCTGTCTGTTCGCCACGCTGGGGGTGAGCGTCTCGGCGAACTTCCAACTCAAGGTACTGGTTCCGGGTTCGCTGGCGGGTGGGGAGACGATCCTCAACACCGGGAATGTGACCACCACTTCTTTTGACCCCAACAGCGCGAACGATTCGACGGGCAACGTCGAAACGACGGTGCGGAGTACAGCTGACCTAAGCATTACCCTCGCGGCCAGCCCCTTCCCGAAGGTCAACGGCGGCGAGAACCTCAATTTCACCGTCACCCTCAACAATTCGGCCAGTTATGAAGTCGGGACGGACGTTTCATGGTCGATTGAGACGCCACCGAGCAGCACCTACCGTTCGGTAACGGCTCCGAGCGGGTGGACGTGCACCACCCCCGCTATCGGGAGCACGGGGACGGTCACCTGCAGCCGCTCCCGCGTGGCGGTTGGGTCTTCGCATGTCTTCGTCATGCAGGTGCGTATCAATTCAGACGCCATCGGGGGCACCCAAGTCGGCGTGAGTACGGCCATCGTCACGACCTCTTTTGACCCCGATGATGGCAATAACAATGCCACGGTAGATGTCGTCGTGACGCCGCCTACGTTGGTCTCCACACCGGCCTTGCCCTTCAACGTGACCTACCGAAACTTGATCAACCGCCGCTATACACGGACTATCAGCGTGTCCAATACCGGCGAGGCAGGCTCCGTCCTCAACCTACGGGTGATCAGCAATTCGTCGCCGTACACGGTGACGGGCCTCCCGCTCAGCGTCAAGCAGGGCGACCCCGCCAAGACCTTTACCCTCAGCTGCAACCCGCCTTCGGGGGGCCTGCAAACGGGGACGCTCGTACTCGGTACAAACGAGGTCAGTTCGCCGACCTATACGTTTAACCTCGCCTGTGGGACGGTGCGGCAGGGGATCGGCGTCTTCCGGCCCTCCAATGGCTTGTTCTACATGCGGATCGACCTCGCAACAGGAACCAGTAACGTGATCTCCGGCACGGCGCTGCCCGGCGATCTGCCCGTTGTGGGCGACTGGAACGGCGACGGCATCGAAACGATTGGCTTCTGGCGGCCCTCGACCCGTACCTTCTACCTGCGTGACTCGAACTCCCCTGCTATAACGACGTGGAATTACATCTTTGTCTACGGGAATACCAGCAACGCTATCCCCTTGGTCGGGGACTGGGACGGTGACGGGCGCGATTCCGTCGGCGTCTACAACCTCGGGACGAACCAGTTCCTGCTGCGCAATTCGCTCACGGCGGGGGTTGCTGACCTTAACCAGCGCTTCGGCGGCCTAACCGACCGTGGGATTGCGGGCGACTGGAATGGCGATGGCATCGATACGATTGGGGTGTACAAGTTCGGCACATCGCTTACGTTCTTCTTCACCAACCAAACGTGTAGCAACTGCGCACCGCCTTCGCAGGGCCGTGCCAACTTCACCCCGACGATACTCGGCGACCTGCCCATCGTTGGCGACTGGGACGGTGATGGACGCACTACGTTCGGTCTGTTCCGCACGAGCAGCGGCACGTTCTTCCTTTCAAATGAGGTGCGGACGGGCATCCCAGCTAACGTTGGTATCCCCTTTGGACAGGGCACTGACCTCCCGATTGTAGGCCGTTGGGTGTTCCAGATGCAGACCCCCGTTCCCCCACCGGCCCCCAGTTTCATCCCGCGTTAGTTTTTCCGGCCCCGCTGCCCAGCCGCAGCGGGGCCTTTTTATTCCTCGCTCCCTCCCCCAATCGCTCGGCTTGGTGGTAAAATCCGCGCCCGAACAATTGGCGAACCATGAACACCCAAACGGGGGATTCCTAGTGCAAGCGATCATCGCCCTTGAAGACGGCAGTTTGTATTCCGGTGAAGGCTTCGGCGCGGAAGGCGCCCAAGTTGGGGAGGTCGTTTTCAACACCTCTATGACAGGCTACCAAGAGCTGCTCACTGACCCGTCTTACCACCGCCAAATTGTGGTATGTACTGTGCCCCACGTCGGCAACACCGGAATCAACCGCGACGATGCCGAGTCAAATCGGGTGTGGGTGGCGGGCTTCGCCGTGCGCGACCTCAGCCCTACGGTTTCCAACTGGCGGAGTGTGCAGCCCCTCTCGGATTACCTGCGCGAAAGTGGCGTGATCGGCATCACAGGCGTTGAAACGCGCTCGTTGGTACGCCGTCTACGGACTCGCGGCGTGATGCGCGGCGTGATCGCCCATGGGGAGGCCGCCGCCGACCCCGCCGCCCTGATCGACATGGCGCGGGCGTGGCCGGGCATGAACGGGCTAGACTTGGCGAAGGAAGTCACGTGCGCGGCCCCCTATACGTGGGAAGAACCCGCCGACCCCACATGGTACGTGAACGGGGAAGCCGCCCCCGCCCCCCCGCGTGGGCACATCGTGGCCTACGATTTCGGCATCAAGTACAACCAGCTTCGCTTGCTGACCAGTCGGGGCTTCCGGGTGACGGTCATCCCCGCCACGACGCCCGCCGCCGACGTATTAGCGATGCACCCCGATGGGGTTTTCCTCTCCAACGGGCCGGGCGACCCCGCTGCCGTGACTTACGCCATCGAAAACACCCGCCAGTTGCTCGGCCACGTCCCGATTTTTGGGATTTGCTTAGGGCATCAGATTTTGGGGTTGGCGCTGGGCGGGGAAACTCATAAACTGCTCTTTGGGCATCGGGGCGGCAATCAGCCCGTGATCGACCCCGACTCAGCGAAGGTGACGATTACCGTTCACAATCACGGCTTTGCGGTGACGGCGGGCAGCTTGCCAGACGATGTGGCCGTTTCCCGCCTGAACTTGAACGATGATTGCATTGAGGGCATTCGCTGTGATCGGTTGCGGGTGTTTAGTGTCCAATACCATCCGGAAGCCGCGCCCGGCCCCCATGATGCGCTCACGCTGTTTGACGAGTTCGTTGCTTTGATCGGAAAGTGAGGGCTACCGATGGTTGACTCCGCCCCACCTGCCTACACGCCAGACCTACGTATCCTCGCCCTTGCCGATGCGAGCCTGCTCCCGCCGGAGGTGCAGGAGCCGTTTGATAAATGGCGTATCTGGCGTGCGCGGGAGGCTGTGGTCGCAGCGGTACGCCGCCGCCTCCGCGAGGGTGAAAACCCGATGATTGCGTTCATGTTGGAACGGCTCGAGGCCGCCGACGATGAGCAAGGCATCTTTGAAGGGATTTACGCCCTCTCCGAAGTGGTCGAACTCCATCGGCGGCAATTGGGCCTGCACAGCGGCTATGTAATCCTGATCATGGCCGGGCGGATCAACCCCTACGGCCTGCTGGAAATGGCCCCCGATTTCGACAACCCGCCCGTTCCGGCGGTGGAGGCGGCGATTGAGCTTTGGCGGTTGGCCCGTGCCGCCTACCTGAACGTTGAGCTGCTCTTGCGCCGCGTCAGTGGCGACGAGTTGCTGGTCGCCCTCGAAAAGTACTACGCGGCGAAGGCGGGCCGCCCATACAGCGATGATACCTTACGTCTCACTGGCGATGCCTCTGAACTTCCCAACGACCCCACCCCCCGCCCGAACACCCCATGAATGAGCCGCCCCGCGTAAATGTGCTCGGCGTGGGGGTGAGCGCCATCTCGTTGGCGGAGGCCGTCCAGATCATCCTCGCATGGGCGGCGGAACGCGCCCCGCGCTATGTGTGTTGCTCCAACGTGCATAGCATCATCGAATCGCGGCGGGACGCGGCCTTACGCGCCGTTCACAACCGTGCCGGGCTGGTCACGCCGGACGGGATGCCGCTTGTCTGGGCCTGCCGCGCCGCCGGATTTCCCGCCGTAGGGCGCGTCTACGGGCCGGACGTCTTGCTCGCTACCTGCCAAGCCGGACTGGCTCAGGGCTTGCGGCACTACTTTTACGGCGGCGGGCCGGGCGTGGCTGAACGGCTGGCCGCCCGCCTCATCGAAAAATTCCCTGAATTACAGGTGGCCGGGCTGTATGCGCCGCCCTTTCGCCCCCTGACCGCCACCGAAGATGCCCATATCGTCAATCAGATCAACGCCGCCGCGCCGCACGTGGTCTGGGTCGGGCTAGGGATGCCCAAACAAGAGCGCTGGATGGCCGATCACGTCGGGCGGGTGCGGGCCGTGTTGGTCGGGGTGGGGGCAGCTTTTGACTTCCATGCGGGGGTCAAGCCCCAAGCCCCCCGTTGGATGCAACAACGCGGCCTAGAGTGGGCCTTCCGGCTGGCCACCGAACCACGCCGCTTGTGGCGGCGGTATGCCAGCACCATCCCGACGTACCTGATCCTCCGTGCCCTGCAACGATCCGGCCTCCGCCGCTTCCCAATAGACCCCTAAACCTATGACCTAAACCTATAAAAAGACGGTAAAAGCCGTCTCTTGGGGCTGAGATTCAACGGTAAAACTGAATATAGTTTTACAACCGGATTATGACTCCTATAAGAGGTATCCCGATGACGCCTACCCTTCGGATTCTCCAACGGGGAGCCGCCTTCATGGTGATGGTGGCACTGGCTGCCCTGATGCTCATTGGTGCGTTGCCCGTTGCCGCGCAGGGGCCGGGCCGCAAACCCCCAATCGATATTACGGCGCTGCTGGCGAAGGCCAACGCCAACGGCTCCGTAAGCGTCATTGTCGGCCTGAACATGTTCTACCAAGCCGATTCCAGCCTGTCGGCAGCGGCGGCGCAGGTGCAACGAGCCGCGATCCGCTTCAGCCAAAGCCAACTGTTGACCAATGTGCGGGCCAACTTCCGCAAAGTATCGGCTCAGTTCAAGACGATTCCCTACCTCTCGGTAGAGGTGGATGCGGCGGGCCTACAGGCATTGGCGGCCAGCCCCCTCGTCGCCAACCTGACCGAAAATGTCACGTTCACGACGGCGCTCGCCGATTCGACGCCCCTTATGGGCGGGACGGCAGCCCAACAACAGGGCTACGACGGCACAGGGCAGGCAATCGCAGTACTCGATGACGGGGTTTTCAAGAATCACCCGTTTTTTGGCGGACGCGTGATCGCGGAAGCGTGCTTTACAGCGGATTGCCCAGTAACCGTGGGGGATGGGGTCGCCATCCCGCCGCTGACATCGCATGATCACGGGACGCACGTGGCGGGGATCGCGGCAGGCAAGGGCGAGTCCTTCTCCGGCATGGCCCCCGGCGCGAACATCATTGCGGTGCGCGTCCTGACGGGGCCAACTGGGACGCTCGACGACATTATTGAAGGCCTCGAACACGTCTACACCCTCCGCAACACCTACAAGATCGCCGCCGTGAACATGAGCATTCAAGGGCCGCTCTACAGCCCGCCTAACTGTGATGCAGCCTTCCCAAGCCTGACCACAGCCATCAATAACCTCCACAACGTGGGGATCGCGGTGGTCGTTTCATCCGGTAACAGCGGTTCGTCAACACAGATCGCGCTTCCGGCTTGTATCAGCAACGCCATCAGCGTCGGGAACACCACCAAAGCCGATGCGGTTAACGCTTCGTCGAACAGCGCCAGCAACCTTGACCTCCTTGCCACAGGCACGGACATCAATTCGTCGATTGGGAACAATCTGTTCGGGCTGAAAACGGGTACGTCGATGGCGGCCCCGCACGTGGCTGGCGCAATTGCGATCCTGCGCCAACACGATTCCTCGCTCACCCCCGCCGACATCCTGACCGCGCTCCAAGATACGGGCACGCCGATCCTCGATACGCGCAACGGGATCACCCGCAACCGGATCAACACTGTACCCGCCATGACGTATTGGGGCAACGATCAGTCGATCTACCCTTATAACCTGCCTAATCTCGGTTTTTACACCCAACAGGACATTTCGGCAGCGACCACAAGCATCACCGATCCACAGCCGTCCTGCATCCCAACGGGCGAGTTTACGGATACCGTCTGGTATCAATACATCCCGACCACCAGCCGCGAGGTCGAGATCAACACGGTAGGCAGCGGCTACGACACGGTCTTGACGGTGTACACGGGCGGCACCGCACCGAGCAACGAGATTCGCTGCTCAGACAACGCGCTGGGCACGGCCTCTTCGGTGCAGTTCCGGGCCGAAGCGGGCACGGTCTATACGATCATGGTGGCCGCACGCGGCACAATCGATATTGTCAGCCCGACAACCCTTCGGATCGGCCTGCTGAAGTTTGGGCCGGGCAACGATGACTTCGCAGCGGCCAGCAGCGTGGCGCCTTTCCGGCAGTGGCGGAACCTGCGCGGGGCAACTATCGAGAGCACCGATCCGCTCACGGTGTGTGGGCAGAGTTTCCGTAACTCAATCTGGTACGCCTATACGCCGACGGTCACGCGCACCATGCAGATCACGACGCATGGCAGCTACCTGCAAAACCCCACCACCATCCTCGATACGGTATTGGGGATTTACACCGGCACGCCCGGATCGCTCACCGAAGTGGCCTGCAACGACGACGCCGACTCGCTGCTGACCTCT
>Ga0272446_1005744_pt1 | contig 13430 bp, 3 predicted proteins | sample YNPCB0061_FD_194587 | JGI IMG/M metagenome (GOLD analysis project Ga0272446, IMG submission 194587) | Hot spring microbial mat communities from Yellowstone National Park, WY, United States - YNP-CB-006-1 | ecosystem: Environmental > Aquatic > Thermal springs > Hot (42-90C) > Sediment | place...
GGATCATTAGCGCGTAATACTCTGTAACCCAATAAATTCCACTCCGGTCCAAGATTCCATTTCAGATGAACAACTCCATTAGTGTCAATAATTCCTGTTAATCCTTTAGGAACAGATGGAGGCATTGTGTCAATTAATATCACCATTTGCGGAAGTGAAAATGACATATTACCGGCAGTATCAACTGATGCAACTGCATAGTAAACTTCTTCCAGTTGAGAAACTTTATCTGTATAGCTGAAAACATTTTTGGGCAGAGGTTTCTCAGTTATAATTTGAAAATTGTAAAGAGGATTATCACTTCGCGCTATAACAAATCCATTTAAATCATCAGGGGTTTCTTCCAACTTCCAGGTTAAAGATACTTCATCAGATCTAAATTGTTTTGGCTTCTCCAAAATAGGTGCTGATGGTGCAGTAATATCTTTTGAATAAGCTTTAATCTCTGCTGGTTCACTTAATTCGCCAAAAGCATTTACTCCATAAATTTTATAAAAGTAATTTTTGTAATTAACTGTTGCGCTATCAATAAATGAAAATTCCTGTTGTTCAGTTTCTTCCTTTGGATTCGGAAAAATTACAGGCATATCATTTAATTTTTTATAGTCTTTTCCATCTTCAGAACGATAAACATAATACCCTGAAAATCTGACTACAGGATTATCTTTCCACTTTAAAGTAATACTTTCATCTCCGCTTTCAAATGTTAAATCAATAGGTGAAGGAATTTTTTCAGCAGTTGTAACATCAACAATTACATAAGCAGTATCAAAAGAGTACTCATTGGTGTTTTCTGCAAGATAAACGCGATAAACATAAGATTCGCCTTCTTTCACATTTCGGTCAACAAACCGAAGTCCCATTGCGCTGGCAGTTTGAGCGTCATTGTCAGCTGCAAAAAGTGCAAAGGAATATCTGTTCATCAATTCATCAGCAGCATTCTTAAGTGCGTTAAGATTATTTTCATCAAGTGCTCTTGGCATAAATCGTTTACCATAAATTGCCTGCGCAGCAATAGCAGAAAAATTATTTTCTTTCGAAACACTTGCTTTCCATTCTTCGAGCGGTAATGGTTTAATTGGTTTGGTATTCAGTTTGACTAAATCTTCCGGTTTAAATAGTGTGTCAGCACTTAGTTTTATTCTTTCTATATTGTAACCAATTTTATTGGCAACAACCCAGCCACCGGGAGTTGAAGGCGCCCATCTTAAAACAACAGAATCTTTATCAGACCTTGCAAGCAAAACAATATTGGCTTTGCCCACTTGCTCTGTTGTGTCTGAATTATTTTGTGGAAATAAATTTATGCTTACAATAAAAAAGATTGCTGTTATTAGCATCACACGATTAAAGTAAATAACTTTCATCTATTCTCCTCCGTAAAGGCAATGATTAAAATTTTTTAAAATGAAATGTTGTATTGTAAACTGCCATAAAGTTCGTTATAAGTTTTTGTTAATTCACTATCAGCACGGTAGCTGTTATTGGATAAAGTAAAACCAATCGAACCAAATTTTTCCAGACTATAGTTTGAATTAAATGTAAAGAAAAACTGATTGTCGTTAACTGTAGTTTTTATAAAATTGATTCCACCACCCAAAGTGATATTTAGCTTATTATCCAAAAATCTTCTACTAACATTTTCAGAAAGATTTAATATTTGAGTTGAGATAAAAGAAGTAATAGACTTATTAAATATTACTGATGTTGTAAAAGACCAGGTTGAAGGAAATGCAATTGAATGAATAATACCCACTGAATGAGTTTTGTTGTTTGAATACTGTGATGTAAAAATATTTTTATCAAGTGAATTCTGATAAGAATAATTGAAGTTAAGATTATTCATCCCGCCAAATTCTTCAAACATAAATCTTGGAGATAATGAAACTGAATTAAAAACATTGGATAGTTTCAAAGTGTCGTTACTGTGTTTTGATTTGATTTGATTGTTATTGTAGTTCAAATCAAATCCAAAAAGTTTACTTACCTGCCAGTTTAAACCAAACGATCCGGTAAATCTGCTTGTAGTTGAAAGACGATTATTACGCAAATTGTTATATCTGATTCCTGCCTGTGCCCTGATTGTCAGCTTGTTATCCAGAAGTTTTACCGAAGGTGCAACAGTAAATTCCATCAAATCATTTGGCATTAATGAATATCCAAGAGTCGTGAAGCCAGGACCAATCCATTGCCCGTTAAATCTTAATGACCACAAGTTTGATGGTTTAAGCAGAAGCTGAAGTCTTACGGCGCCATCAACTCTTGTTGAAGTATTTGGTGTGAAGAAAAATTCCGGAAATTTTATATCGCTTAATTTCTCCGCTGTTGTGTTGCTCGAGTAAGCAGAAACAGCCACTTCTGATTGTAAGCTCAGTTCTTCAATAATCTGAAAACCAAATTTTAGTGAACTGACAAGATTTTCTGCTGGAGCAATTGTGGTTGAATCCCGCCGGATAGAATTACTATCATCTTTTGCATGGAACAGATTCAAATTAAAAAAGGCAACTGATTCATTTCCATAACCAATTGAAGCGGCATAAACATTCTGCTTATACATCCCAGGGAATGATTGAAATTCATTTGATTCAGTTGCTGTTCGGCTTCTTCCGTATAAAACTTTCAATCTGAAATTACCTGGTGTTAATTCAACACCACCACCGAGTAATCTTAAATCTCCAAAAGTGTAATCAGATATTCTTGTTGAAAAATAACCAGCATGAAGTGTAAGCCAATCTGAAATCCTCGGACTTACTCCGAATTGATTGAAGGGTTGTTGAAATTTTCTTTCCTGTGAAGAAATATACAGTTCAAATGGCAGTTGAATCTGATCATAAATTGTAACCGTAGTTCTGAAAATTCCGCGGGCAACATTAGCCGGCTGCCTTCTGTCTATTCCACTTGAAGAATAAAAATTATCACTAAGATTTATCGAACCACCAACTCTGATATAATTACTTATATTCTGTGCAATCAGAAAGTTGTTGGCGTAAATATTCAGAAAGAAGATCATCAGTAACATCAACCAATCAAATCTTTTATTTACTGATGAACTACTATTTCCTTCTGAAGAAAAAACCAGTTGATATTTAATTTGAAACATGGTTTTACTCTTTCTCTAATTATGGTTTTAATAAACAAACCACTTAAAGTAAGTCGGTATTGGATCATCAGGACCATGGCAACCCCAATAGTTATAACTAAATCTTAACGGATAATTTCCTCTGAACATTTTTTGATAAGTAGTATTTTTAATCGACAATAAGTTTGCCTTTTCATCATTACTTAACAAAGTTACGAAAAACCAATTAGAGAGTAAGGAAATTACTCTATATCTTAGATTAAAATAATCCAATGGTACAATCATTCCGTGATTATATTTTATTACTATTGGTGGAACGATAACCTGGAAAAATCCACTTTGTAGTTGCAGCATATTTGAAATATTATACAAATACAATCCTCCACCCGTAGTTCCTGAACCGGTTGTTACCGTACCCGAATAAATCATTTGTGTGACATCTGTAATAGTTGGAGGAGAAGCAGGATTTTCAACCTCAACTAATTTAATATCAGAAAATCCAAAACGTGACAGATCAAACATGTTATCATAATTCCACCAGCCTTTGTTTTTTAGCCATTGAATTTTATCATAAATAAGCGGATTTGTAAAGTAAATATGCCACGGTGCAGTTCTTTCATCTGCAGTTACTCTTATTAAAGGTCCGATATAATATGTATTTCCCGAGCGAACCCATTGATAAGGTTTGAAATCAAAGTAATCAAAGCTTTCTGAAGCTGAATATTTAGCTTTTTGATATTCATAATTTCCGGATGATTGTGGAGGCTCAGTTAAAAGATAATTTAATGTAGCAAGTTTACTTTGAAGAGTATTAAATTGACTCGTCTTGAAATAAAATACATAAAGTAATTTTTCTCCAAACTTAACTCTTGAAGCAGAAATCGTTCTTTTGGTAAGAAAAACATTAGCCATCGGATTATTGAAAATTAAATTTTCTCTGACAGTTAACTGTGACCCAATATTTTGCAGCTGCTGCCAATTAATCGGCTGAATTCCACCGGTGCCGCCCGGAATTGTTTGCTGCGGAACTTCCTTTTTTACTATCTGGACAAAGTAAGCTTTATTATTAAGAAGTTGTGGGATAGTAAAGCTGATTGTCCTTGAAGCATTGTTATATGTAAAAGGAACATCAATTGGTTGAAGATTGAAATCTAAAGGAATAAATCTGGCTGTTAGTTCTAATGTGTAACCTTCTCTCGGAATAAATAAATTAGGCTGACCAGTAATTAATTGAACAACTCCATTTCTGCATTCATCCTGCAAAAAATATTTATTACCGTTTAAAGGATATGTGTATGCAACATTGCTCTGTGGAATATAATCAGGTGCTGCACCTGTCGTAAAGTTAGTTTCAACACTTTGCTGAATAACCGAACCATCATTTCTTCTTGCAGATTGCCATACTCCTGAAATAAGTTCTTCACCATAAGCTACGGCTCTGAATTTATACTGAGTATTTGCGCCAAGTACATCAAACGGACTTAAGTAAGCAGAATACTTATCTTGTGATATAACTAAATTGCTTGGTATAGATTGGTTATCACTGCTTCTTCTTAAAGTAACAGGATTCAGTTTGATTCTGAATGTTCTTACTCTTGCTGGCTGTGATGGTGATGTTGGCATCTCTTCAAGTTCAAATGGAGTATTTGCCTCGAAGTTTAATGCTACTTGTGGTTCAGTAAATACATCAACATTTGTTGAACCACTGGCAGGATTTACATCTGAAATTAAATCTATTCTTGCAAGAGGATTTTCTACTACCGGAATACATTCAGTACCAAGTTTAAATTCAAAATTACAAGTACCTTTTATAGCACCTCCAAGAATTCTGTATCTTCCGCCAATGACACCTTTAATCCAAGTAGGATTTGGTCCGGCGCCTTGCAATGCGGCTCCGGCCGCAATGTTTAATATCTCAAAATCACCATCAACAAACCATAGGTCAACATGTAAACCAATTGAAGCTGAAGCATAAACATAAATCTGACCCATCGCATACCAACCATTGACACCAATAGTACCACTACTTCCCTCGCAAGTGGTTCCTGGTCCATAGTTTAGTAATGCCATATCAAATCCACCCATAAATCTTGCCTGACCATAGAAGATTAAAAATGTTTTTCTGCCAGTGTTAATATCTACACTTGCACCAAATGCAAAACCATTTCCCTGCTGAATAGCCGGATTTCTTGGTTGAGTTGAAAAGGTTGGAAACAGACTTTGTATTTCAGATGGAAGTGGCGGGGGTGCAGGCAGATTCATTCCAACCATAAAGTAACCGCCAACTTGTAACCAGTTTGCAAGCTTGACTGTGATTTTATTAGAAGGTTCACCAATTTTAATGAACCATACATCAGGTGCAAAATGTAAAACCATTTGTCCGCTACCGGTAAATGGAGTGGCGTTTATATTTACATTAAATACACCATGGAAAGTTCTATTTGGGAAATTATACTCCATATTCACATCAGCACGAACCTTAGCACTTGAGCGATTAGTTATACTACAAAGCATATAACCATTACCAAGAATTGAAACACGGCTAATACCGCCACCAGATAAAAATTCAGCTTCAAGAGAAACATCGCCATTAAAAGCATCTGGCGAAGGATGAGTACCAAGAATAATTGTTGCTCTGAAACCAAAGTTTATGTTATTATCAGGTGTGTAAGTAAATCCCGAATTAGTTCTGCCAGGCACTAAAGATGTATCTGTTGGAGGTGGAGTTGTTGAAAGACTAGTTTCACCGGATTTTCTCATATGATACCAGGCACCTCCGCCAAATCCGTATATACCAACTCCAGAAAATATCGGAATACCTGTTGGCATAAGTGCTTTAGCATCAACATACCAATATCTGTAATTATTTACTGAACCAAACTGAGCTGTAGCTGACACAGCAAATTGATTAACGAAAACAGCATCAACTGCACCTCTGAAACCATTTCCATAAACTGAATGTGCATTGTACAGATTTACTGAACCAATAATTTTAACTGCACCAAGATCAGCATTGATAGATATTCCTTCTAACTCAACACCATCAAAAACAAAATGTTGAGGGCCGGTATCCGAACCCATTTTTGCCCAAACGCTTAAAGTTGTATTTCCACTAATTGCATTAGAGCCAGGCTGGAGATTCACACCAATTGTAAATTTCACTCCACCGGCAAATCTTCCCCCTCTGGTGCCTGTAACAATATCAATATCACTTATCGTAACCGGAAATCCTGATAAACTATGCTGAGGACTTGCAAAACTGTAAGTACCTTTTATAAAATGGGGTGAAGTAGATTTAATTCCCCAATTTTGAAAGGTAATTCCACTAAATCCAATTTTAGATATTGAACCTAAATCTCCCTGTAGTGTCATGCTTCCGCTTAAGATTGCCTGAGCAAAAAAACTTCCGGAAGTATCTGTAAGTTCAATACGGGATGAAGGATAAAGACTCAGTTTAATATCCCAGCTTGTATTTATTGTATCAGGCGGCTGAATGAGAAACTGATAACTAAGTTTTGTAGAATCAACAAGATGAGCTACAGTTCCGGTATAAACCAAAGAAGAATCAAAGATTGAAACTTTAATTCGACCTCTCATATATCCAAGCTGTAAAGAACTGCTAACAAACCTAAACTTAATAGAATCAAGACTTGCACCCCAATCTCCAAAATTACCTCTTGGATATTGAATAATATTTGCAGCTACAATGTTAGCAGTAAAACCTGTCCTGTCAATTATCAAATTATCAACAGTTAAGCTTGGATTTTCATTTTCAAATGTTTTTAATTTATCAGGTAAAATGAATGAAGCTCTTCTGATAAAGAAACCCTTCCATTCATTTGTTGTGTTGCCTGTATAACCTGAAGGGAATGAAATTGTTTCAGGATTACGGGAAGTTGAATAATCAAAAACCATATCCTGAACAAGCAGTTTGAATCCGGGTGCTGAAGTAATTTCGCATTGATCAAGGTTTGCAGAAGCCATCCATTGCCAACCATTCCCGCGCTTTTCAGCTCTGGTGTTAAAGTGTGCTTTAACCAACTTTGTTGAATCAGTATCAGGAGATGGTTTCAACCAGGAACGCGGAAACTCAACTTCTGCCGAAATAAATAAATCTTTAAATCCTTCACAGTCCCAGGTTGCATAAGTTCCAGGATCGGATGGTGTTGGAGCTTTAAATAAAATACTCCATGTTCCTTCATTCCTATATCCAAAATCCTGAGCAAGATAAAGCTTAGCACGACTAATTCCTGAAATTCCATCTTTGTGGAAACAAATATTCTTTGCACCCAAACCAAAACCAACATCAGGACCTAAGTCTGGAATTTCGACATACATTGCTGCATTAAGCATTGCTTGTGTTGGCGTGAATTTCATTCCGATAATTCCAATTACAACTTTATATCCATCGTAGTCTCTGTCGAATCCTATTGGCAATCCAACCGCAGAACCGCCTGCAAGTCCACTAACTAATCTTCCGGCACTTGCAGAATATTCGTGAATAGCTTTAAACTTTAATTTATCTGAAGCAAAGCTTAATGCTTGTCCTTCAAAATCATTTCCTTCAGGAGCGGAATAAGGAGCGTTATCAACTATTTTTGCATATACCTCTCCATCAAACACCTGATTATCAGTATTTATTTTCAATCCATTAAATTCGACCAGAATAGGTGCTCGTAAAAATGGTATTTCAATTTCTCCTTCTCCTGAAAGTGAAGCACCATTGCCGGAAACAGTCTTTAACTTTAGATTAAACTGACCAATTTTTATTACCGTGTCCTGCGCAAATGTTGCAGTTGATATAGTTGTATTTGTTGGCGCACTAACAATGCAATCGCCCGCACAGGTATTTGAATCAGATGCTATTTCACTCGTTACACTGAAAATTCCATCGTTCGAAACAACCAAATTCGTATCGCAAATTATTCCATCTGCACGAATAGAATCTTTATTAAAGTTTAAAGTGAAGTTCCATAAATAATGTTTATTTGTATCAGCATTAAAAGTAACGGAAGAAGAATCGGTATTTATGAAGTTCAAATCATATCTTGTATAGCCGCCCATATCAGTCGAGTAAGCAAATAATTTCTTATCATCATTGCCTGCAAATGTTGTATCAAGCACGGGAGTTCTGCTTTTTACATCAGATGGCTGTTCGGATTTTGATTGCATTGTCCATATTCTGATTCTGCCGCCTGTAATTGCTGACTTTCGAATACGCGGCTTTACTGAAACAGAAAATTTTGGTTTGGTACTGCTTATAGTTGCATAGTTCTGTGGTATCTGAACATTCATTTCAAAACAACTTATTACAGTAACAGGAGTAATTCTAAATGTTCTCGATTCGCTGGTATAATATGCTTCATCAGTTGAGCTGAGATATTTAACTCTCCAGTAAAATACTCCTGTATCATTTATTGAATACTGTTTTGAAATCTGCATGAACAAACTGTCGCAGTTACTTCCTGTGTTGTATTCGCCTGAATAAGGTATCTGAAATACTTTTGAACTGTAAATTGAATCGAATGAGCTTTGTCTTGAAAGTTCAACTTTAAATTTTGCCTTTGCATTTGTAGATGAACCATAAGCGTGAAAACCACTTTGCTGTAGAACATCAAGCAAATTAAAATTGAGTTGTTCAGGTTGAGGAATTTGCCAAGCTATATTAAAATTTCTTCCTGAAGTAATTGATGAATCATTTGCAGGAGTTTTCTGTTGTAATTTTCTTAAACCATAAACAAATGATGATTGTCCTGTTGAGGCATTAATTACTTCACCGCTGCTTTTAACAAACTCTGCATCAACAGTCCACAAATATTTTTTACCTTCTTCTAGATTTCTCATCCAGCTGATAATGTTATTTGTATTATCAACATTTACAAAAAGCAGTGATGCTTTTTCCTGGCTAGAAAGACCCTGACTTGTCATTGGTCCTGATGGAAAATTTAGCTGACGAATAAGTGTTTGCTCAGTGCTGCTTCCTTCCTTTTTAAATCTTAATGTAAAACGAACAGTTCTTATATCGTCAGAGTAAGGATAAAATTTTGCAATCAGGAATGGTGGATTCCAAGGTAAGGTATCATTGTTTGAAGGATAAACGGCTGCTAAATTTAACGAGCTAGTCTCACCACTTACTCTGAAAGTTCCAAGTTCACTCTTACCTTCATTTCTGGTAGCAGGCAATCCATACTGATTAAATGCCTGAACCATCCACACAAATCCAATCGTGTTAGGGAAATAATTAAATGGTAAATCAGATGGAAGATAAATGTATGAGGTTGTTTGAATATTATCTCTCTCTAATAAAACCGGATTACTTTCAATTGCTGTTCGGGGAGTTTGACCTTCAAAAATGGGGCATATCTTTAACTTATATTTAATTATCAAACCTGGTGGAACATTAGTAACCGGGGTCCAAATAAAATTCGGAAATGGAGATGAAATAATTTCATTATCAACTGGTGAAATAAGTGTTGGTGGATCAGGAATCATTACAAAAAAGTTTGTACAAATTTCGCCCGTTGCAGAAATATTATTTCCTGATTGATCTAATAATCTTACACAGAATTGGTAATTACCTTCGGGAATTGAATTTGTAGTAATAGCAATATTTCTGATTGTTGGATCAAAAGAAACAGTATTAACATTTACTACCTGAGGTCCGTTAAATATTACAGTTGAAGGTCCTGCAGGAATATTGAATCTTGGTATTGATTGATCATAATCATCTGTTTCTGCAACAACAACATTCTGCTCATTTATAATGCTGAAAGAAATGTAGCTATTCGGATAACTTTGTGTTGATTGATTTGTTATAACTATCTGAACTATTGAGGGATCGGTTTGCCATTCAGAAAGACTTGAAGGTGTTGGCGTCCGTAGTATTATGTTAAGATTTACTTGTGAGTAAATTGATAAGTAAGAAAATAATACAAACAAAAGTATTAAAACTTTTTTCATATTAGTCCCGCCCCTGTGAATGTAGATGAATAATTAATTTTTCATTTACAAAGAACAAACGCAGTAATTATTATTATAAATTACTGTTCAAAATTATTTAGATTTTTTTTTCATAGTCAAACTTGGTTAATGAAGAGAAAATATTGTTTGTTCTTAATATTATCTTCATAAAAATTATAAGTTTTATTTGTAAGGAGATAAAAAACTAAATGGAAATATTACTTTACATTTTGGGTGGTTTAACCGGATTATTTCTCGGCGGCGAAGGATTAATTCGTGGTAGTTCTTCATTAGCAATTCGTGTAGGAATATCTCCACTTGTTGTTGGATTAACTGTTGTTGCTTTTGGTACAAGCAGTCCTGAATTACTCGTAAGCTTGAAGGCAGCAATAATGGGAAGCAGTTCTATTGCACTTGGAAATGTTATCGGTTCAAACATTGCAAACATCGCTCTTATTCTTGGGCTTTCTGCGGTAATAACACCTATAGAAGTTCATGCAAATGTTATTAAAAGGGAAATTCCCATAATGATCGTCGTCAGTTTATTATTAATATTTTTCTTACTTGATGGCACACTTGGATTTATCGAAGGTTTGATTTTTATAATCCTATTGATTGCCTACACTGTAGTAAACATTTTACTTTCACTTAAAGAGAATAAAGAAATTGAAAAGGAATTTGAAGAAGGACTAAAATCCAGATTAAATATTCCATTAGCTATTTTGTTTATTATTGTTGGACTTGTTTTTCTATTCTTTGGTGCAGATTTATTTTTAAAAGGGGCTGTATCTTTGGCAAAAATGTTTAATGTAAGTGATGCGATAATCGGATTAACAATAGTTGCAGTTGGAACAAGCTTGCCGGAACTATTTACTTCAATTGTAGCAACAATAAAAAAAGAATCTGATATTGCTGTGGGAAATGTTGTCGGTTCAAATATCTTCAACATTCTTTCTATTCTTGGAATAAGCGCTATTATAGTTCCAATAAGTTCTTCTCAGATTAGTATTATTGATTTAGGTGCGATGTTGGCAGCAGCGCTAATACTGCTGCCCTTAAGCTATACAGGATTCAGAATATCCAGATTAGAAGGATTATTATTACTAATTGGTTACTTCGCTTACATTTTTCTTTTAATCCAGTAAAAGGAATTACAATTCCTTTATTGTATAAACAAAAGCTGCACAAGAATAAATATCGGTAATAGAACTATAATTGAAAATTTGAACATATAACTAAAGAAGTCTGGCATTTTGATATTGTTTTCTTCTGCTACTGCCTTAGATTTAAAGGGAGGAATGTTATAAAAAATGGTTGGAATTATTAAGCTACCTTATTAAGTTAGAATCAATCGATTATAAATAATGAATAACAATTGAAAATACATCAATTCAATAGTTCTTCATCAATCAAACTTCTTTCCAAAGATTCTCCAGAAATAATAGCCCAATCTCTTGTTAGAAATTATTCATTAAATATAAAATTAAAACAATTATTAAATAGGTTGTTTCAAATAAAATTAATCTCTGAATCAAGTTAGTTCTATAAACATTTTGCTTATATGAAATTGGCAGAATAATCGTTATTGTTTTATCAATTTTTTAAACCCTGATTCTTTTTTAAGAATAAATTATACAAAGGGATTCTTATGAAAAAACAATTACTTTACTTGATTTTTTTATTCATAGGATTATTTGTAACCAATACATACTCTCAAAACATTAATGCAACTCTTACACTTAATCCTTATCCATCCCCTTATTTAAGCGATTGGGAAAATAACCCTGCTGCACTTGGTTCACTTACAATTTTTAACAACAGCAGAACGGGATTCAAAATAATTATTAAAGCAAGTGTTGCATTGCACGGCACCGGTGAAGTTTTTACAAGTGTCACAAACCCAATTCAGCTAAATGAACAGGCGGTGCAAATAATAAACAACACAAAATTAATAAGTATTGCCGATGCTTCTTTCAAGAATAACGAATACAAACTAAAAGTTCAACAATCCGGTAGATTATTAGAAGGCGTATATACTGCCTGCCTTACAATTGAAAACATAAACGGTGCAGTGCTTGCATCAAATGTATGTTCTGATTTTACAATTTTATATCCATCAGCACCGCAGCTAATTTTTCCGGTAAATAATGACAGCATTGAATCGAACATTAATTATCCAACTTTTCAATGGACACCTGTAATCGTTCCACCTGCCTACCAGATAAAATACACAATCAGAATTGTTGAGGTACTGCAAGGACAAACGCCTTCGCAGGCAGTCAGTGCAAATGTTCCTGTATATGAAAACAATCAACTGATGACGAATGTTTTCGTTTATCCCATTGATGCATTCCCACTTGAAACTGGAAAGAAGTATGCCTGGCAGGTTCAATGTTTGGATCAGTATGGATTACCAACGACACAAAATCAAGGGCGAAGTGAGATTTTTACTTTTGTTAAGAAAAAATTATTGCTGCATTTAACTCAAAATCTAATTTCACTTGATTCACCAAATAATAATGAAGCAATAAAAACCAACACACCGAAATTTAGCTGGAGTTTTACTCCACCACCCTTTATAAATACAAAATATAATATCAGAGTTGTGAAAGTTCTTCCAAATCAGAGTTTGGAAACTGCTATAAAGAATTATCCAATCTTAAATCAAACAACGACTTCAAAATCTTATCAATCAGGTCAACCATTATCATTAAATGCAAGCGACACTTATGCGTGGCAGGTTTCTGCACTGAACTCAGCAACTAATGATACAATTCAAAAAAGTGAAATAAGAAAATTCACTTTGTTTAATCTTATACTTTTAATGCCTTCCAATAATGCTGTTGTAAATAATATGAGACCGACTTTTCAATGGGCATATTATGGGAATAAAAAATATTACGACTTGAAAGTGATAAAGCTTCCAATGTTTTATTACAGTCCAGACGGTTCAATTTCTGAAGATTTATTCAATGACCCGCAAAATATAATTTACCAGAAGTACAACATTGATGGTGCAGCTATTTCGAGTGTAAATCAACAAGGATTGGAAGTCCCCGTATTTAAGCCCGAAGTTGATATTCCAATGCAGGAAGCGAAATCTTATTATTGGCAGGTTTCAGTAAAAGATCAGCCGTATGGAACAGTAACAGGCAAAAGCGAAATAAGAAAAATTGTTTTTAATCCATATCAGCCAGGATTTGCAACCAACTGCAGCGTTAGCGGACAACTACATTACGAATTTGCTAAACCGGGCGAATATGTAATGTGGCCCTTAAAAAACATTAACATAAAGTTTGTTGTAAAATATATTTTGAAATATACTTCTTACACTGGTTCGTGGAGTTATAATGGACAAACATCTCCTCAGGGTGAAATTGAAATCCCAATT
>Ga0272446_1005745_pt1 | contig 13430 bp, 9 predicted proteins | sample YNPCB0061_FD_194587 | JGI IMG/M metagenome (GOLD analysis project Ga0272446, IMG submission 194587) | Hot spring microbial mat communities from Yellowstone National Park, WY, United States - YNP-CB-006-1 | ecosystem: Environmental > Aquatic > Thermal springs > Hot (42-90C) > Sediment | place...
TTTCCAGCTTCCGGCCGAGAAGGCGAGTGCCGAGGCGGCGCTGCGCGAGGCGGAGGTGGCCCTGAAGAAGACCCTGGTGGTAGCAGGGACCAATGGGATCCTGCAGCAGTTCGCCCTGCGCCCGGGTGACGTGGTCAACCCCATGCTCAGACCCGCCGGAATCCTGGTGCCGGAGCGCAAGCTGATGGCCCTTCTGGGCGGTTTCGGACAGATCGAGTCGCAGGTGATGAAGGTCGGCATGATTGGGGAGGTGACCTGCATCGCCATCCCCTGGACCATCGTCCCGGTGGTCGTGACCGAGGTCCAGGATGTGGTCGCCGCCGGCCAGGTACGGGCGACCGACACGCTGGTGGATGTCCAGCAGATGGCCCGCCCGGGCACCATCACGGCCATCCTGGAGCCACTCTATGCGGGTCAGCTCGACGCCCTGCCCCAGGGGGGGAGCTGCATCGCCAACCTCTATACCAACAGCCACGAGGCGTTGCAGGACCCGGCCACCGGCACCCTGCGCCGCATCGGGCTGCACGCCATCGACGCCATCGGCCTGGTGCACGCCATGATCCTGCGCATCCAGGCGCTGCTCCTGCCGATCCAGACCCTGGTCCTGGGCGGCCATTGACGACCCCGCCGATGCCCCAGACGATTCCCTACGGAGACTATCTGCGGTCCATTGGCGCCGGGCGCCAGGAGCTCAGCTATAACGCCTTGATGCCGCCCCTGGGGCGCGATGCGCAGGGGCGGCCGGTGCCGCCGCCGGCGCCGGGTCCCATCCGTCTCCACCCGGACGAGATCGCCGGGCTGCTGCGGCCCTATGTCTCGGTGCGGTTTCTGGACCAGGCGCAGGCCGTGGTGCCCCTGGCCCTCTATCTGGCACTGTTCCAGCTCCTGATCCTGCGCCAGTTGGTGGACGACTCCTGGATCATCACCGCCGGCCTGTTCGCGGTGATCGCCGGGCTGATGCTCTTCATGGAGGGGCTGAAGCTCGGGCTGATGCCGTTCGGCGAGTTGATCGGGCACACCTTGCCGCGCAAGTCGCCGCTGCCCCTGGTGCTCTTGGTCACCCTGCTGCTCGGGATCGGTGTGACCTTCGCGGAGCCAGCCATCGGGGCGCTCAAGACCGCGGGGCAGAACGTCTCGCCCGAGCGGGCACCCTATCTCTGGGCCCTGCTCAACCAGTGGACGGGTGCCCTGGTGCTGGTCATCGGGGCCAGCGTAGGACTTGCCGCGGTGCTGGGCACCCTGCGCTTCCTCTATGGCTGGAGTCTGAAACCCCTGATTTACGCGTCCCTGGTGCCGGTGCTCGGCCTGACGCTCTCTGGTGCTGCCGACCCGGAGCTGGCCAAGGTCCTGGGGCTCGCCTGGGATGCGGGGGCCGTGACCACCGGGCCGGTGACGGTGCCGCTGGTGCTGTCCCTCGGCATCGGGATCGCGTCCGCCGCCGGCAAGGGCGACTCCGGACTGTCGGGCTTCGGCATCGTAACCCTCGCATCTCTGTTTCCCATCCTCGGCGTCCTGCTGCTCGCCTTCTATGTCGCGGCAACCGTAACGCCCGCGGAGATCGTCGCACTCGCGGCCGCCGCCGCGGATACGGGCGGTGCCGCGCTCGCCTGGTACGAGAAGAGCCCCGGGATCGAGGTCGTCTTGGGGCTGCGCGCCATTCTGCCGCTGGTGATCTTTCTGTTCCTGATCCTGAAGCTGGTCCTGAAGGAGGCGCTGCCGCGGCCGGGTGAGATCTGGCTCGGGATTGGGCTGACGGTGCTAGGCATGTGCATCTTCAACCTGGGCCTGACCTACGGGCTGTCGAAACTCGGCGGCAGCGCGGGGTCCCTGGTGCCGGCGGCCTTCATGGAGGTCCCCGGCGCAGACGGCTCGCCCCTCTACCGCTATGGGGTCGGGCTGATCCTGGCCCTGGTGTTTGCCTGGGTGCTCGGCTTCGGGGCCACCATCGCGGAGCCGGCGCTCAATGCCCTGGGCGTCACCGCCGAGCAGTTGACCAACGGCTTTTTCAAGAAGCGGATGCTGATCCTAGCAGTCTCGGTCGGAGTCGCCTGCGGCATCGCGCTCGGTCTGACCAAGCTCATCTTCGACCTGCCGCTGGTCTGGCTGATCGTCCCACCCTATCTGCTCGCTGCCGCGCTGACGGCGGTGTCGTCCGAGGAGTTCGTCAATGTGGCCTGGGACAGCGCCGGCGTCACCACGGGTCCGATCACGGTGCCCCTGGTGCTCGCCATGGGCATCGGGTTTGGCGACGCGACCCAGGCCGTGGAGGGGTTCGGTATCCTCTGCCTGGCCTCCATCGGCCCCATCATCAGCGTGCTCCTGACCGGCCTGTGGGCACGGGCCAAGGCGGGGATCGAGGAGCGCGCGGCCCGCGCCGAGCCCGTGACCGATCAGGCGCTAGAGGCTCAGTCCATCCTATGAACGACGAAAAGATCACCTATCTCACCGACGTGGCCCTGATTACTTGCATCGTCGCCACCGGCCGCGGCGATGTGGTCATCCAGGCCGCCCAGGCGATGGGCGTCGCCGGGGCCCTGATCTACCATGCCCGGGGCATTGGCCCACGGGAGCGGCTCGGGCTGCTCGGCATCGCCGTCGAGGCGGAGAAGGACGTCGTCAGCATCCTGGTGGCCACTGACTACCAAGACGTGGTCTTCGAGGCCATCTACCGTGCAGCAGAGCTCAACGTCCCCGGCGCCGGGCTGGCCTACATCACGCCAGTCGAGAAGATGGCGACCTATATCCCCCGCGCGATCCTCCAGCGGATCCCGGACCAAGGGGACCCAGCATGATCGCCTCGGTACCCGAGGCCGCACGCCCGGGCCTGTGCGACGGCGGAGCCGCCAAGCTCATCTCCTGCATCCTCCCGGATGACGGTACCGAACGGCGCCTGCTCGCCTGGCTGCAGGAGCAGGGCGTGACGCGGGCCAACAGCGTCTATTGCCGCGGTCACTCGGTGCTGCGCAAGACCAAGACCCGGCGCAACAAGCTCCCCGAGCCGGAATTGATGCGTCTGGTGACCATCGTCGTCGCAGCGGACCAGGCCGATACCCTGTTCGCCCACCTCTACGAACGGGCGGAGATCCACCGGCCGGGTGGCGGAGCGCTGCTCATGATGCCGCTCATCCGTGCCACGCCTTTTGCGCTGCCGCAGGACCTCGCCAGTGACAGGGGTGCTCGTCGCGATTGACTCCGCATGAGGGGCCTTCTGATGCGTGACGAATTGCTTCGGGAGCCGCCCGATTTCTCGCTCGTCCTCGGTGGGCCGCTCTTTCAGCTGCTGCGCCGGGCGCACCTGGCCGACGATGCGCTCATGCTGGTGCGACAGCGCATCGTCGTCATCGCACTGATCGCTTGGCTGCCGCTCCTGGTGCTCTCGGCCCTGGAAGGCCAACTGCTCGGCGGGGGCAATACCATCCCCTTCCTGCTGGACGTCGACGCGCACGTCCGATTTCTGGTGGCCGTTCCCCTGCTGATCATCGCCGAGCTCGTCGTGCACCAGCGCATGCGTCCCCTGGTGCAACAATTCCGGGAGCGAAGCTTGATCCCCGAGGGTGCGATGGCACGGTTCGACGCCGCCATCGCGTCGGCGTTTCGCCTGCGCAACTCGGTGCTCGCCGAGGTGCTGCTCATCGGCTTCGTGTACGGAGTCGGGATTCTGATCCTGTGGCGCCACTACGTAGCGCTCGATGCGGCCACCTGGTTTGCGACACCGTCCGGCGAGGGCACGACGCTGTCGCTCGCTGGAACCTGGTACGCCTACGTCAGCTTGCCAATCTCTCAGTTCCTGATGGCCCGCTGGTATTTTCGCTTGTTCATCTGGGCACGCTTTCTTTGGCAGGTTTCGCGCATCGACCTGAGCCTGGTCCCCACCCACCCGGATCGTGTCGGGGGTTTAGGATTTCTGTCCAACACGGTCTATGCATTCATCCCGCTCGCCCTCGCACATGGCGCGCTGCTTGCCGGCCCACTGGCCGACCGCATTCTCCACCTCGGCGCCGCACTGCCACAGTTCAAGGTCGAGATCGCCGTCGTGGTGGTCTTTATCCTGTGTCTGGTCCTTGGCCCGCTCCTCGTGTTTGCGCCCCAGTTGGCGCAGGCGAAGCGCCAGGGCCTGCGCGAATATGGCGCGCTGGCGGAGCGTTACGTGCGTGAGTTCGAAGCCAAATGGCTGCGCGGCGGCGCGCCTGCCGATGAACCGTTCGTCGGCAGCGGTGACATCCAGTCCCTGGCAGACCTCTCCAATGGCTACGAGGTGGTACGGACCATGGGCGTCATGCCGGTCACGCGGGAGGCGATCCTGCGAATCGGGGGCGCGACCCTGGTTCCTCTCGCGCCGCTGGCGCTCACCATGATGCCGCTGGAGGCATTGCTCAGGACGCTGTTTGGCATCTTGTTCTAGCCCGGATGCCTCAGGGCGCCCGGTCCTCCCAGTCCTGCCACTCCACCGCATGGGTCTTGAGATAGCGGCTAACCGCCGCACCCAGGGTCGGGAAGAAGGTCTCTTCGCCCAGCCGGGTGAAAACCCCAAAGCGCTTCAGCTTGTCCTTGACGGGGTTCCTCATCTCGGCGAAGCACAGCTCGATGCCAGCCGCGTGCAAGCTCTCATCCAGCTCTACCGACATGCGTCTCGCTTGGGAGATGCTGATCAAATGCCCTCCCGGCATTTGATCAGCTCGCGTCCCGCGACGCGCGAGTCGCGGGACGCTCCCGTTTCAAGGGCTTAAGGCCCTCGAAACGGGCGGGCCATCCCTGGCCCGCACGGGAAGCGCAATAAATCAGAGCTTCCCTAGCACCGAATCGCATCAGCCCGATCGCCATGGCGTTCAAGGCTCAGAACGTCCTCGCAGCCGCTCGCCAACCCATCCGAACCCCACGTGCTCCTGCTCCAGTCGCAGCCGGGGCTGGTAGCGATCGAATCTGAGGTCATCATAGACGGCCGCCTCCTCGGGCGTCAGGCGCGGCAAGTCGTGGCGTGCAGGCTCGGGCTCCTCGCCCCAGTGCGATCGATGAGCAAGCAGCGTCTCCCGGTCCATGAGAAAGGACGCCGCGTGCGGAAAGTAGCCACGGAGCTGGTCGAGGATGGCGAATCCATGGGTGTCGATGTCGCCCCAATAGAAGAGCTGGCATCGATGCAGCCAAGCGGCGCGCGCCAATGCCTTCCAGCCGTAGCCCGCGCCGAAGACGACGATGGCTCGCGCCACCTCCGGGAAGGCGAGGAAGTTGGTCTCGTTCTCCGTGATGAACACCCGCTCGACGGGCAGGGCCAGCGCTGAGAAGCTGGTTGCATCCAGGGTGATGTCGGCCAGCGCGCCTGGCATGGCCTGGCGGCTCGGCAGGCTGGGCAATGCCGGATCGAGCAGACGAAACCGAATCCGCACCGGCTTGTCCAGGAAGCCGAAACGGCGTGCGAACTGCGCCACCCCGCTCGCGCGGGCGTCGACGGCCTCGGGCGGCAAGACCGAGTCCAGCATCTCGGTGAGCACGCCGCGGTGGACCTCGATGAACTTGCTGTCCACCCCCGGCGCGTCCACCTGGCGGAGGTACACGCCTGGGCGCGGGTGGATCTGCAGCCACCCGACAACGGCCAAGAGGCGTTCCCAGCGGTCGGCCAGCTCCAGCGCCTGGATCGGCCGCCGGGACAGCCACGCCAGCAGCGCAGGCTGTGCGGCCGCTGTCTGCTGCCACAGCACCTCGAAGCGCTGGGCCTGGCGTGCCTTGCCGATCAAGGCCAAGGCCTCGTGAACGGAATCGACCCAGACGGCTGCCGGAAGCCGCTGCGGTCCCTGAACCCGATGATTCCAGTCCCGCCAGTCGATCCGTACATGCGGGGTGTCGGCGACGGTGCGAACCCAGTCACGGACGGCCTCGAAGCGATCTGACAGGTCCGCAGCGCTGGGGGCCTTCAGGTTCAGGCGCAGGGGCCACGCGATGGCGTCCGCGACCGTCGCGCGCAGCAACTCGCCCCGGTCCCACAGGCGTTGGACCTGGGCGCGGAGATCCGCCGGCGTGGTCCAGCTCATGGCGCTACGACGTCCCTGCTCGCCTTCTGCGCCCGGTACTCCTGGATCGACAGGCAGCGCAGCCGCGAGTCGCGACCGCCCTCGTTGTGCACGAAGCCGACGCTGGCCACGAAGGGCTCGATGATGTGGATCTTCTGCAGCGGCGTGACGATCAGCAACTGAAGGTTGAGCTGCTGGAACAGGCGCAGCCCGTACTGCGCCGACTCGTCCGACCCGCGCCCGAAGGCCTCGTCGATCACGACGAAGCGGAACGACCTCGAACGCACAGCGCCCCACTCCAGCCCGAACTGGTAGGCCAGGCTCGCAGCCAGCACGGTGTAGGCCAGCTTCTCCTTCTGACCGCCCGACTTGCCGCCCGAGTCCGAGTAGTGCTCGTGCTCGGCCCCGTCGGCACGCCAGCGCTCGCTGGCCGAGAACAGGAACCAGTTGCGCACGTCGGTGACCTTGGCGGTCCAGCGGCGGTCGGCGTCCGACAGTCCTTCACGGCCCCGGAAGCGGTCGATGATGGCCTTGACCTGCAGGAACTTGGCCTCCGAATACTGTTCGTCCGCCGAGCCCGTCATCGCGCCGGAGGTCGCAGCGCGCAGATCCTGCTGGAAGTCGCGGATCTCCGCATCCGGGCTGGGCACCGCCACCAGCTTGATGTAGCGGCCTGGGTTGTAGTCGATGGCTTGCAGCGACTGGTTGATGAAGTCGACGCGCTCCTTGATCGTCTCGCGCTCGCGGGCGAGCTGAGCGTTGAAGTTGGCGATCTCGTTGATCGTGTTGACGTTCAGCAGCTCCTTGAAGCGCGCCTCGAATCGCGGCAGGTCGTCGCCCTTCAAGCCAGTGAGCATCCGCTCGTACTCCGGCAGCGCTGCCAGGCTCACGTCCATCTCGACGGTCTCGGCCTTGAACGCCTCCTTGAAGCCGCGCATGGCGTTGACGATGCGCTCGGTGAGCCGCGCCAGGCGCTTGTCCTCCATATCGATGCGCTGCTGCAGCCACTGGCGCACCTCCTGCTCGCGGTTATCGCAGGACTCGACCGTGAGTTGATGCTCGCCCAGCGCCTGCGAACGCCAGGCGTCCAGCCGCTCGATCTGCTCATCCAGCAGCGGCGCAGCGTCCCACACCGCGCCGGCCTGGTCGCGCAGCGCTTGCGCCGCCTCTTGTTTGGTGGCGACCGCCGAGCGCTTGTCGCGCGCCGCATCGCGCTGGTGCTCCACCTCCGCGAGCCGGTCTTGCGCCGCTTTGAGCTGGCGCCCCAGCTCTTGCAGGGTGTTGGATGCGGCTTCCAGCCGCGCGCGCTCCTCGGTGAGTGCAGCCATCTGGCGGGCCAGGCTCATCCAGTCGATGTCGGCAAAGCGCGTGAACTCTTCCAGCTTGCTGAGGGCATCCAGCCGGCCCCGCAGTTCGTTGCGCGCCTGCTGGATTTCGCCAATGCGCTGCCCCAGCGTGGCGAGTCTGGCCTCCAGACGCTCCCGCTGATCGCGCAACGCACGCAGCTTGTCGGCGTTGCTCCAGCCGAGCACATAGCGGCCGCGGTCGTCGATGCGGCTGCGGTCGTCCTTCTCGTGGCGCCCGCTCGGATCCTTGATCTGACCGGCGCGCGTGATGGCGCGCGCCTCGCGGCGAAACTGCTCCCCGGTGTCGCAGCAGGCGACGTCGAAGCGGCTCCGAAGCTCCTGTTCCAGCCACTCGTAGTGTGGTGAATCGGTCTTGATGGCCAGCTTGCGCACCAGCGACTGCGGATGCAGCGCCGCGCCCTGCGCGGCCTTTCGCGGACGCACATGGAAGTACACCAGCCGGGCACCCAGGTGTTGGCGGTCCACCCAGTCCGCCACTGACCTGTAGTGCGCTTCCGGGACCAGCAGCGCGAGGCCGAAGCCGCGCAGCAGCCGCTCGGCGGCACCTTCCCAATCGCGCTCGTCCTCACGTACCTGGATGAGCTCGCCCGCGAAGGGCAGCTCGTCCTCACCGATGGAGAGGGCCGCACACAGCGCATCGCGGATGCGAATCTGGGCGGCATCGATGTTGCTCTTGCGCCGCGAAAGACTCTCGATCTCGTCAGACAGGGCGGCGTGCTCTTCACGGCCCTTGCGGAAAATGAAGTCCTCTTCGCGCTCGCGGTTGTCCAGGTCGGCGATGCGCTCGCGCAAGCCTTCGGCACGCTGGGCGATGCCTTGCTGCTGGGCGAGAAAGCCGGCTTCATCGGCGGGCGCCGCCTCATCGATGCGAGCCAGCAGCTCTTGGAAGCGGTCAGACTTCCTTTGGCGTTGAACCTTCTCCTGCTCCAGACGCCGAATCTCCGCCGCCAGCTCCTCCAGGCGGTCGCCGCCCTTGTCCCGCAGGGCCCGCTCCAGACGGCCGACATCAACGCGCTCGGTCTCACGCTGTGCGTCCAGGCGCTCGATCTGTGCATCCAGCCGGGCAGCTTCCTCCGCCAGCAAGCCGAGGCGGCGGTCCAGCAGTTCGCCCTTGAGCCGGGCGAAATACGGCCGAAGCTGGTCGCGCGCATCCCGCCAGCCCTGGATCTCAGCCACCAGCGCCAGGTGACGCTTGCCGTCCTCGACCAGGGGCGTCAGCACCTCCACCTGCCGCTTGGCCTTGAGCACCGCCTGATGCGCCCGGTCCAGGTCGTCGAAGTGGCGGATGAGCGCCTCGATGCGGCTGCCCACATCAAAGGGCTCCAGCATGTGGCTGCGCACAAAGTCGGTGAGGTTGCCCACCGACTTCATCGAGACGGTCTGGTGGAACAGCTCCAAGGCCTGCTCGTGCTCGATGCCAAAGCGCCGGCGGAACCAGGCGCCGTAGGGCGGAAAGCTGTCGAACAGCTCGCAGCCCGCGCCCCGCAGCTTCTTGCGCAGGGCGGTGATGTCGCTGCCGAAGCCGCTGAAGTCTTCGGCGATGGCGAGGGCCCGCTCGGCGGCCACGAACAGCCGCGCGGGTTGGCCCTGCGGGTCCTTTAGCCAGAAGACCTGGGCCAGCGTCACCGCCTGGTCATAGCCCTCGTTGCGGAAGACGCCGAGGATGACCGAGTAGCTGGCCGCATCGCGCAGCGCCACGGGCCTGCTGCTCCCCGTGACCTCGTTGCGCTCGCTCTTGTAGTGGCCCAGCACATAGGAGCGCAAGGAGCGCTCGCGGGAGTCCGCCCCGGCCGCCTTGTTGTAGGCCACGCGATGCGCCGGCACGAGCAGGGTCGTGATGGCATCGACCAGCGTGGACTTGCCCGAGCCGATGTCGCCCGTGAGCAGGCCGTTGCGCCCGTCGAGCGCGTAGCGCCAGACGCGCTTGTCGAAGGTGCCCCAGTTCAGCACCTCCAGCCGCTGCAGCCTAAAGCCCACCCGTGTGTCGTCGGCCACGAAGTCCAGGCTCAAGGTCGATGCGTCCATCGGCGCTTCACGCATCGCCTGCCTCCTTGCCAGCGCCGCCCGACAGCGCCGTGCGGTAGACCTCCAGCCGCGCGTCGAATTCGGCCAGCCACTGTGCGTCGACGAAGGCCTTCAGGATGCGCCGCACCTCGTAGTGCCCTCGGTCCTGCGCAGGGCCGGCAGCAGGCTTGAGCCGGCGCAGAAACCCCAGATCGACCACCTTGGTGATCGTCGCGTCCACCTGGTCGATCAGCCGGGCCTCGTTCGTGCCATCGGGCAGGAACACCCGCATCAGCTCGGCGATGTCGTCGCGGGAGAGCACCAGCCGGGTGTCCCCACCGCCGGCATCGAGCTCGGCCATGCGTTTGCGCAGCAGCGCCAGCATCAGGCTCACCGGGTAGGACAGCGGCCGTCGTGCAACGAGCCGCGGCAGGTGAGGCGCCCCCTCCGACTCGTCCGGGTCCGGGCGGCTCTTCAGGAAGGCGGAGCCCTCGGCCTCGTCCAGCACCAGATCGAGCAGCAGCACGGCGGCCTGCTCCCTCACCCGCGCCTGCAGGCGCAGCAGGCTCGCCCACAGCCGCTCGTCGTCCTCGCGGTAGAGCACCCCCTTGAGCAGCTGCACCATCAGCTGCGACAGCTCGGGCACTGCGGGCAGCGCGCTGGGCGGGGTCTCGACCAAATCGTTATCGTGCAGCGCGTCGTTCATGTTCGTCTCTCCCTACGCCCGAAGCCGTCAGCGCGTGAAGATCACCCGAGGCAAGCGCGCCTCGCGCGTCACCGCTTCGCCCGCTGCGTTGCTGCCCTGCCAGCGGATCGGCTCGATCACGGCTTCGTCGACGAGTGCACGAAAGTCCTCGGGCGCGTTGTTGCCATCTCCCGCGTGCGCCAACTCCAGGTAGGCCACGAGTTCGGCCAGCCCCTGGTGCAGAGGCTCTGCGTCCAGCAGGTCGCGCAGGGTGATTTGCGGCTGGCGGCGCAGTTCACGCTGGACGGCCGAGCGCAGGCGCGCCTTGTCCACCACGATCTGGTCGAACAGGCGCGCGGTGTCGATGTCGTCCTCGCCGGCGACGAGCGCCAGATCGGCCAGGCGTGGCTTCACGCTCGGCGTGAACAAGGGCCGCTCCAGCGGTAGTTCAATGTCCGCCCCCATCCCGTCGATGTGCATCACCGTGCCGGTGGGCGTGGTCTCGCGCAGCGTCAGCGCCTTGCTCTCAATGCCGCGCAGCAGGTCCAGGATGCGGCGGTTCTCCAGAAAGGCCCGGTCGTCCAGGAAGCGGCGCAGTTGCTGCGAGAGCATCGCCACCGTGCGCTGCGTGTGTTCGCCCGCCTCCAGCCAGTCGTGGTGCACGCGGCGGGTGCGCGGCTCGGGCTTCAAGGCGGCGACGGCGGGTAGCTGAAGCACCCGGTCCAGCCGCTCGGAGAGTTCCTCCTGACGCCGGCTGGACATCAGGAAGTCCCAGAAGGCGCGGAAGCTGCGGCCCTGGTCCGAGTCGCCGATGGCATCGCGCTCGCCCATGATCTCGTCGAGCAGCGCACCCTTGGCGCCTTCCCACAGCGCGATCTTCTCGCGCACCTTGCGGTCGAGCAGTCGGAAGTTGTGCTCCACCTCGCGAAAGTCGGCCAGCAGCTCGCGCGCCCCTTGCTGGAACTGCTGGAAGCGGTCCTTGACCGCCGTGTCGTCCAGCAGCGGCACGTCGCCCGCCAGCACGCGGGCGATGTCGGCGTCCAGCTCGTCGCGCTTCTGGCGAAGATCCGCCACGCGCTTGATCGGGTCGGCCTCGGTGCCGGCGCTGATCTGCTCCAGCAGCGCGAACAGCGTCAGCAAGCGCGACTCGGTGCCGACGAAGGGCCGCTCGGTGAGCTGTGCCAGCCAGGCGATGGCCTTCTCGGTGGCCGGCGTCAGGTCGAACTGCGCCTCGTCGGTGCCCGACTTGTAGAACTTGCGCAGCCAGCCCTTGTCGGGCGCGGCCCAGTCGTTCAGATACTCCGCCGCGATCTTCGGATACGCTTCCGGCCCCAATTGCTCGCGCAGGGCGAAGAGTTCATCCTCCAGCGCCTCGGCAAGGTCCGCCTCGCTCATCGTGCGCACATTCGGCGCGACGAACACCCGATGCAAAAAGCTGGCTACCAGCGGCGCGTGCGGCGAGGCCAGCAGCCGCCAGGCGGGGTGGCGGTCGCGTAAGGCGCTGAGGGTGGCGTGGTCCACAGTGTCGAACTCGCGGACTCAACGCTGTGGAAGCGGTGGCTGGGACAGCTTCTCCTCGATCCAATCCCAGCGCCTGTCCTTGACCATCACGAAGCGGCAGCGCCCCTCGGAGAGATTCGCCCACAGGCCACCGATCAACCGGTCATCCTCCGCACCAGCCCATCGGTCCGCGCCCTTGTATTCGACGGCCAGGATCCGGCCGGGCTGATCTGCGGTGCCGGGCAACTGACAGAGGAAGTCCGGGTAGAAGCGACCATCGGCCTTCTGCAGGAAGAACGAACAGCCTTCGCGCCGAACGAGATTGCGCACCCAGAACTGGATGCGGCCCTTCTGCGCCCACATATCCAACTGGCAGGCGCATTCGAACTCCTCCTTGCTGTCGAAGTCGCCGACGCGCCCGTAGAAATGCCTGCGGAAGTCGAAGTGCCCGAAACGGCCGTCGTAGTCGCGGCTGGGCGCATAGGCCTGCGGGTGGAACTCGAAGGCGTATTGATCGGTCACCGCGACGCGCGAGGCCGCGTCGTCAGCAAAGAGTGCCTGTTGGTAGGCCCTGCTAACCGCCTGCCTGCGCAGATCGCCGATGCGCGCTTCCAGCAGGTTGCGCAGCAGGAACTTCTGCAGATTGGCGCGCGCCAGCGTGAAACCCTCCCGGCGCAACAACTCGGTCAGCCACTTGGCCACGAAGGCCTGCTTGGCTCCGTGGGTCAGTGACGGCTCGGGCAGGTTGCGGCACAGCCAGGTTGCGAGGCGCACCTCGTCCCAGTGCTCGGGCTGATAGACCAGCCCCAGGTCACGCTGCAACTCGGGCAGGAAGCGCGACACCACGTGACCGCCATCGTCGATGTCGATCTCGCCACCTTCCGCCACTTTCAGCGCCGCATCCAGGGCGGTCAGGTCATCGGCTGTCGGCACGGCGTCGTATGCCGACAGGTCCCACGGATAGTCGAGCACCTCGGGGTCGTCGAACAGTTGCAATTCGCCCTGCACGCGCAACGCAAGCTGTGGCACACGAAAGCGCTCGCCCAGTTCGGCCGGCGTCTGGAAGAACTCGATCGCCGTGGTGCGACTGACCTCAGCGGCTTCCGAAATCGCTGCCGCAGCGGTTGCGCTGGTCACCGAGGCCTTGAGCGCTTCGGCCTCGTCCTCGGTCAGCGGTGTGGTGATGGTCAGGGTGTTCAGATTGCCATCCCAGCTCAGCTTGTCGCGCACCGGCTTGGGCACACTCTTGAGATCGGGCTTCTCGGTCAACGTGATTGCCACCGGCCGAACCACCACGCGCCCGGCGTGCCCCTCCAAATCCAGCCGTGCTTGCTCGGCTTTCGCGGCGGCGACGAACTCGGCCACCTCACGCCGCTCGAACCCCGCGCCCACCACCAGGCGGTCGCGCAGTGCGCTGGCCGTTTCGGCAAAGTTGCGCGACACCACGAAGGCATAGGACTGGTTCAGCGCCTTCGCCTGCCGATGGCTGGCCCCGGGTTGACGCAATACGCGCCCGAGCAACTGCTCCACCGCCGTGGCCGATGAGAGCGAGGCCATGCTCACCAGGATGTAGGCGAACGGGCAGTCCCAGCCCTCGGCCAGCGCCTTCTGGGTGATGACGAACTTCACCGGGCAGGCCGGGTCGGCAATGCCTAGCTTGTACTCGGCGTCGATCCGCTCCAGCCCTTTCTCTTCGCCGGTGGCCACCACGATCTCACTGGCCGGGATGCCGTGGTTGGTGACCAGCTCATTCTTGACCTTCTCGACGTCCAAGGTCTCGACGCCGGTGCGGCGCGGTTCGGACTGGATCAGCACCAGCGGCCGCAGATAGGGCGCCCCGGTCCGGCGTTCCTCGTCCGCCAGCTTGTGCAG
>Ga0272446_1005746_pt1 | contig 13430 bp, 9 predicted proteins | sample YNPCB0061_FD_194587 | JGI IMG/M metagenome (GOLD analysis project Ga0272446, IMG submission 194587) | Hot spring microbial mat communities from Yellowstone National Park, WY, United States - YNP-CB-006-1 | ecosystem: Environmental > Aquatic > Thermal springs > Hot (42-90C) > Sediment | place...
GCCTCAGGAAGACAACCAGGGCGCGCCCGATCACAGATAGCGCAGGTCGTGCGCGGCGCGCTCCAGCCCTTCGCGAAAGGCCGGATGGGCGATGTCCACCAGCGCGCGGGCGCGTTGCCGGATCGTTTTGCCGTACAGGTCGGCCACGCCATACTCGGTGACGATGTAATGCACGTCGTTGCGCGTTGTGGTGACCCCGGCCCCCGGCTTCAGCGTTGCCACGATCTTGCTCACCACCGAGCCGTCTTTCAGCGCCGCGCTGCTGGGCAGGGCGATGATGGGCTTGCCGCCTTTGCTGTGCGCCGCCCCGCGTATGAAGTCCAGTTGTCCGCCCACGCCGCTGTACAGCCGCGTCCCGATGCTGTCGGCGCACACCTGGCCGGTGAGATCGACTTCAATGGCCGAGTTGATGGCCACCATATGATCGTTTTGAGCGATGAGGAAGGGATCGTTCACGTACTCGGTGGGCCTGAACTCGATGAACGGATTGTTGTCGATGAAGGTGTACAGGCGCCGGCTGCCCAGGCAGAAGCCGGCGATGATCTTGCCGGGATGCAGATTCTTGCGCGCGCCGGTGATGACCCCGTTTTGGACCAGCTCGATGACGCCGTCGGAAAACATCTCGGTGTGGATGCCCAGATCCTTGCGATGCTTGAGATACGACAGCACGCCGTTCGGGATGGCGCCGATGCCGAGTTGCAGGCAGTCGCCGTCGTCGATCATGTTGGCGATGTGAAAACCGATCTGCTGATACAGCGGGCTGCTTTCGGCGCTGCCGAACTCGGGCAGCTCGTAGTCCACATGCACGCAGTAGTCGATCTTTGAGATGTGGATGAAGCTGTCGCCCAGCGTGCGGGGCATGTGCGGGTTGACTTCGGCGATCACCAGCCGGGCGGATTCGGCGGCGGCTTTGGTCACGCCGACCTCGACACCGTAAGAGCAGTAGCCGTGCTCGTCCGGCGGCGAGACATGGATGAATGCCGCGTCGAGCGGCAGCACGCCGCGCTTCCACAGCAGCGGGATTTCGCTCAGCCGGCAGGGCGTGAAGTCGGCCCGCCCGTCGTTCACGGCGCTGCGCACGTTCTCGCTGATGAACAGTGTGTTCACGCGCAGGTGGCGCTGCAAGCCGGGCGCGACGTAGTCGGCGTTGCCGACCGTCAACACCTGCACGATCTCGACATTTTCCAGTTGCGGAGCGCGACGCACCAGCGCCGCCATGAGTTCTCTGGGAAAGCTGCAATTGCCGGTGAGGAACACGCGCATGCCGCTCTCGATGTGCGATATGGCTTCATCGGCTGAAACCGAGATGGCGCCGGCTGAGGTGGTGATCTGGCTCATGGATTCTCAAAGCGCATTGTAGCCGCGATTGTCGTTCAGTCGCGCGCTGAATTTTGGCGGGATGTTCGCGCGTCTGCCCCCACATATAATTCGGCCTGTCAAATTCTGTGAACGGTTGCGCTGGAAGGAGAAGATGGCGATGTCAGATTCAATCACTGTGGCTGCCCCGGAATCGATGGCGAAAAATACGGCTGAAATCTACTACCCCTCCACCGATGTGATTGCCCGCGCGCATGTCAAGGACTGGGATGCATTGGCCGAATACGCCGCCAAACATCCAGAGCGGTTTTGGGCTGAACGGGCCGATGAACTGGGCTGGTATCAACGCTGGCACACCGTGCTCGATGACTCGAACAAGCCGTTCTACAAATGGTTCGTCGGCGGCAAGACCAACATCATCCACAACGCCATCGACCGGCATTTGCACACCCACCGCAAGAACAAGCTGGCGTACATCTGGCAGGGTGAGGACGGCAGCGAGCGCAGCATTTCATACTTCGCGCTCAACCGCGAGGTGAGCAAATTCGCCAATGTGCTCAAGGCGCTGGGCGTCAAGAAGGGCGACCGAGTCACCATCTACATGGGCCGCGTGCTGGAACTGCCGATCGCCATGCTGGCCTGCGCTAAGATCGGTGCGGTGCATTCGGTGGTCTATGGCGGCTTCTCGGTCGAGGCGCTGCATGGCCGCATCGAGGACTCGCAGAGCCGCGTGCTCATCACCTGCGATGGCGCTTTTCTCAACGGCAAGGTCGTTGATCTGAAAGGCATTGTGGACGAAGCGTTGAAGCGCACGGCGGTGGTGGAGACAGTGGTGGTCTATAAGCGCACCGGCAAGCCGGTGAACATGGAGGAAGGCCGCGACTACTGGTGGCACGAGCTGATGAATCTGCCGGTCGCCAGCCCCAGGTGCGAGACCGAGCAGATGGACGCCGAGGATATGCTGTTTCTGTTGTACACCTCCGGCACCACCGGCAAGCCCAAAGCGATCGTGCACACGCACGGCGGCTATAGTGTCGGGGTGTATGCCACGCTGAAGTATGTGTTTGACCTTTCCGACGAGGATCGCTACTGGTGCGCTGCCGACCCCGGCTGGATCACCGGTCACTCGTACATCGTCTATGGCCCGCTCATGCTCGGCGCCACCAGCATTATTTACGAGGGCGCCCCGACCTATCCATATCCCGACCGCTGGTGGAGCATCGTCGAGAAGTACGGCGTCAATATCCTGTACACCGCGCCCACGGCCATTCGCGGGCTGATGCGCTTCGGCGAGGCCTGGCCCAACCGGCGCGATCTGTCGTCCCTGCGTTTGCTGGGCAGCGTCGGCGAGCCGATCAATCCCGAAGCCTGGCGCTGGTACTACAAGAACATCGGCAAGGAGCGCTGCCCGATCATGGACACCTGGTGGCAGACCGAGACCGGCGCCTTCATGATCGCGCCGACGCCGGTGGTTCCTCTCAAGCCGGGCAGCGGCACGCGCCCCTTCTTTGGCGTCAAGGCTGAAGTGCTGGACGAGCACGGCAACCCGGTCAAGCCCAATGAGGAAGGCTATCTTGTCATCACCACGCCCTGGCCCTCGATGATGCGCACGATTTACAAGGACCCCGACCGCTACGTCAACACCTACTGGTCGAAGTACCCCGGCAAGTACTTCACCGGTGATTCCGCCCGCGTGGACGAAGACGGCTACTTCTGGATCATCGGTCGCGTCGATGATGTGATCAAGGTGAGCGGCTACCGGCTGGGCACGGCTGAAATCGAAAGCGCGCTGGTGTCGCATCCAGCCGTGGCCGAAGCAGCCGCCATCGGCCTGCCGCACGAGATCAAGGGCAACGCCATTCACGCCTTTGCCATTCTGCGCGCCGGCTACGAACCCTCGGAGAAACTGGCCGAGGAATTGCGCCAGCATGTGGGCCGCGAGCTTGGCCCTATCGCCAAGCCGGAGCACATTGAGTTTGTGCCCAGGCTGCCCAAGACGCGCAGCGGCAAGATTATGCGCCGGGTGCTGAAAGCCAGAGCGCAGGGGCTGCCGGAAGGCGATCTCTCGACGCTTGAGGAATAAGTCTTCTGGCATACAATCTCCTGACATTCCTGCAGGAGGTTGATTCATCTCATGAGCCAGATCAATGTGACCGTTTGGGGCGAGTATCGCCACGAAAAGACGCACAAGGCCGTGTCTGACGTGTACCCCAGGGGGATGCACGTGACGATCGCCGAGGGCTTGCAGGCTTATCCGGACTTTAAGGTTCGCACTGCCACGCTGGACGAGCCGGAGCATGGCCTGACTGACTCCGTGCTCAACAACACCGATGTGCTGACCTGGTGGGGGCACATGGCCCACGGCGATGTGCGCGATGACATCGTTGAGAAGGTCGCCAAACGCGTGTGGGATGGCATGGGCCTCATCGTGCTGCACTCCGGCCATTTCTCCAAGCCGTTCAAGAGACTGATGGGCACAGACTGCTCGTTGCGCTGGCGCGAGGCGCACGACAAGGAGCGCCTGTGGGTGGTCAACCCCGGCCATCCCATTGCCCAGGGCCTGCCAGACTTTTTTGAACTGCCTGAGGAAGAGATGTACGGCGAGTACTTCGGCATTCCGCAGCCGGACGAACTCGTGTTCGTGAGCTGGTTCACCGGCGGCGAAGTGTTCCGCAGTGGGTGTTGCTGGCATCGCGGCATGGGCAAGGTGTTCTACTTCCGCCCCGGCCACGAGACCTATCCCACCTACTACGACGAGAATGTGCGCAAGGTCATCGCCAATGCGGCGCGCTGGGCTGCGCCCACCCTTGTGTCACAGTTCACCCGCTCCGCCAATGGCCCGACCGCGCCTCTGGAGAAGATGGAAGGAGGGCTGGTCAAAGACGCCAGCCTGCATGGTCGTTAAAAACATTCCCGGAATCTTCAAGATTCCGGGAATGTAAAGCGAATGCAAGCAGGGTCAGCGCCGCTGCCCGAAAATGCGCAGCAGCCGGATGAAGAGGTTGATGAAATCCAGGTAGAGCGCCAGCGCGCCAATGATGGCCGCCTTGCGCTGCACTTCCCCGTCTTCGCCGATGCCGTGCGCCATGCGCTTGATGCGCTGTGTGTCATAGGCGATCAGGCCCACGAACACAGCGACGCCAACGTAGGTGACCGCCCACATCAGCGCTTCGCTTTGCAGAAACAGGTTGACGAGCGAAGCCAGGATGACGCCGATCAACCCCATGAAGGCCAGGCTGCCCAGGCTGGTCAGATCGCGCTTGGTGACGTAGCCGAATGCGCTGACCAGCGCGAATGTGCCGGCGGTGATGAAGAACACCTGTCCGATCGACTCGGCGGTGTAGACGTAGAACAGAAACGAGAAAGTGATGCCAACTGTGATGGAGTAGACGAGGAACAGCACGGTGGCCATCACCGCGCTCAGCCGGCGAATGAGCAGGCTCAGGACAATCACCAGACCCAACTGCCCAAAGATCAACATGAGTATGCCGGGACCGGAGAGCAACGGCTCGAGGTAGGCCGGATTCTGCGCGGTGGCGGTGGCGACCAGGCCGGTGATTGACAGCGCCAGCGCCATCCAGCCATACACTTTCATGATGAAGCTGCGCTCCGCAGCCTGATCGACCACAATCGACGATGTTGAGCTATTGGTATTCAACTGGTTCATTGGCTTTTGTCCCTCATTAAACGTGATTCCTGATCGATCTGGGTGGGTATGCATCTGCGTAGAGAAGCATAATATACCATGATTATTACTCTGTGGTTTGAGATAAATTTGTGCCCATTCGGCTGCGTCGGACGCAGGGGATGGCCGGGCCAGTGATCTGCTCAAATTGTCCCCTTTCCTTTAACAATCAGATCAAGTATAGTCTGAACACAGGGTTGAAAAGATGAGTTTCACTGTGCGCGATTATCAAGACTTGTTGAAGTTGCTCAACGCTCATCCTGAGTGGCGGGAAGAAATGCGCCGCGCTCTGTTGAGTGATGATTTCCTGTCTCTGCCGGGCATTGTTCGAGATCTGGCGGCGGCGCAACAGCGCACGGAGGAGCGGCTGGAGGCGCTGGCGGCGGCGCAACAGCGCACGGAGGAGCGGCTGGAGGCGCTGGCGGCGGCGCAACAGCGCACGGAAAAGCGCGTCGATGAGTTGGCGATTGCTCAGAAGAACACGAGTGTGGAACTTGGCCGGCTTTCGGCTGTAATCGGCGCCTCGCTGGAGGATGAGGCCGGCAATGTGCTGGCCACAGTGGTGCGACAGAAGGGCTATCGCGTGCTTGACGAGCCGGCATCGCTGCGTTTTGACGGCGACGTGGATGTGGTTCTCCCCATCGAAGATGCACAAGGTCGCCGTATATGGGTGTTGATGGAATCCAAGATGCGCTTGAGCCGCTCAGATGTGATCAGGTGGGCGCAGCGAGTAGGCTCTGCGGAGTGGCGGCAGTCGCTGGCTCAGGCGGGCTGCCCGGCGCCTTATCTGGTGTATGTGTACGCTATTCGCGTTGATGCCAGCGCTCGTGAAGCGGCGCGGGAGCAAGGAATGGGTTTGCTCAGAGGATACGGAGAGGAAATTGCTCCCGCCGGTGAAATTGGCTGAGACTATGGTTCGATGCGCAACCGGGTCAATTCGATCTGATCGCCTGCGAACTGTCCATCAACACCGTAAGCAGCGGCGCGCGAGAAATCAGCCGGCGCATACCACACCAACAGCAGCCGGTAGACGCCGGGCGGCGCGTGCGCGTCAACAGCCAATGTGTGCGTCACTTCCACCACTTCACCCGGCTTCCATTGCGTGAGCGGTTGCCCCAGGTCTTGTTGAGCTGCCTTATTGACCTGGTCATCGAGCAGTTGCAGAGACAGGCTCAAATCCTGGCCGGCTGTGCGGTTGATGCGCCAGCGGGTGGTCACGCCCAGCGTCTCGCCCGGCGCTGCGCTTGTGCGCGCCAGGGTGTAATCGAGCAGTTCCAGGCCGTTCTCGTAGCGCAAGAGCGCGCTGCTCGCGCGCTCACTGCGCTCTTTCAGTGTGAGTGCGCCAAAAATGGCGCGATCTGCCCCGTCTGGCAAGCGCAGCCTTTGTCCGGTGTTAAAGTCGTAGACGCCCACCGCCCAACGCATGGCGCGGGGCGCATGCGCCAGCGCCGGAATCCGCACGGTATAGAAGTCGCTCCAGCGTCTGCCCGCCGGCTCCTCGCTCAGTGCCAGCCGGCCCTGGCCGGGGTGCATATCGCGCTGAGCCACGATCACGTCGTGCTCGTCAATCAAATGGACAAAGACACTGTAGTTGGCCGGCGCCGGCGCAGTCAATTGCCAGTTCAGGTAGAGCGACACTTCGTCTCCTGGCATTGCGCGTTCGGCAGAGGCGCGCCCCTCCACGAGCCGCGCCACGCCGCCAAAATCGGCGTTGATCGGGATGGGCAGACGGGCTGTCCAGGCATCGGGTGGCGGCGCGTATGCCGGCGCGATCACGGCAAACGGCATGGCCACGGCCACTGCCGCCAGGAGCGCCATGCCGACCCACAATGTGGCGCGATGAATGCGAAACAGCCCATAGCTCAGGCCGGCGGCAATGACGGCGATGCATGGAAACATCAGCCGGCCCTGTGAGGCGGGCGTGAGCGAGGTCCAACGCAGGAATGCCACAAAGATCAGCCCCACCCAGAACAGCCCCAGAATTGCCGGCGCGCGCCGGCATATCAGCGCTGCCAGATGATGGACGATCGAAGCAGGGCGCGCTGCGCCGACTGTTGCAGACCCGGCTGAGGGTTGCGATGCGCTGCGTGGACGAAACAGGCTCCAGACCAGGCCGGCTGCTGCCACAACTGACATGCCGTTGAGCGCATCATAGATCAGTGGCGGCATGAGGACATTCATCGCGCCAAACACACCCCAATAGGATCGCACAAAACCTTCGCGCTCGGTCCACAGTTGCGCCAGCGAAGCCGGCGGCGATCTGCGACCCACTGCGTCGAGGAAAGCATTCCACCCCAGCAGATCGCCATAGAGCGCCAGATTGCGGACGAACCACCAGCCGGCGCACACGACCACGACAAGCGCGACGACCAGGGTGAAGCGCGCCGCGTCGAGCGCGAGGCGCGCAACATGTCCCCCCAGGCGCGAGAATGTCCGGCTTTGGCGTTGCGCGTCACGGCTGATCGATGCCAACACCGCTGCCAGCCCGAACAGGCCGATCAGCCCAAGCGCGCTCGATTTGCTGAGCGCGCCAGCGCTGGCGATCAGGCCGGCGATGATTGCAGCGCGCTGTGTAGTGTCGCGCCGGCGCGCGATGCGCAGCGCCCACCACACCCCCATCGTGCTGAACAGAACGGCCGCATTGTCGTTGTTGATGGACCCGCTGATGAAGGCGAACATCGGCACGCAGGCCGTGAATACCATTGTGCCGAGGCGCAGCCAAAGGGCATGGTCGGGCTGGCTGGTGTCTGGGTGTGGCGGTGGGAAAAGCTCACGCCCGGCCAGCCAGGCAAACCAGACAGTCAGTGTCGAGAGGATGATCGACAGCAGCCGGGCCAGTCGAACAGCCAGCGCCGCGCCGGCCCACGGGAATCGTTCTGCCGGCGCGTGCAGGATGGCGTTGACATTGCCGTCTGCGGTGGCAGCGCCGAGATCGCTGTGCCGGTTGAGGCGTCGTATCTCGCGCCAGTTGGCATCATCGACCGGCGCGGTCACCAGCGCGGCCAGCGCATAGTAAAGAGGGGGCTGGCTGCCTTCCTGCCGCCAGGGCGCATCGGCGTCAGTCTGGTCTGCGCGCTGCACCGGCAGGCCGCCGCCACTGGCCAGATGTTGCACGAAGGGATAGTGCCACAACTCATCCGAAGCCTCGAAAAGCGGCGTGGCCAGACTGTACAGGCTGAAGAGGGCAAACGAAGCGGCAAGAAACAACGCAACAAGGCGTTTTTCCGCGCGGTGGATCGGCGCAATCAAGCAGCCTTCTCGGTTTTCGCTGTGTCGGGTTCGCTGAGACTGCCTTGCATCTGCTTCTGGCGTTCGGCGAATTCACGCTCCAACTTGGCAATGCCGTTGCTGACAACGGCAGTGATGTGCTCCATTTCCTCACGCAGGCGCAACAGGGTGTCGAGGGCGTAGTTGTCGGCTTCGGCGCGCAGCCGGTCTGCTTCACGCCGCGCGCGCTCCTCGACGGCCTCGGCGCGGTTCTGCGCGATGGTCATGATCGTTGTGTCGTCGGCCAGTTGGGCGGCCTCTTCGCGCGCCATTTCGCGAATCCGCTCGGCTTCCTCGTGGGCCTGGGCGACGATGCGGTCATGTTCCTGTTCGACTTTTTGCGCCTTCTTGATCTCTTCTGGAATGGCGAGGACCATCTGGTCGATCAACTGAAAGCATCGGTCGGCGTCGACCAGGCGCATCTTCGTCCCGGGGACGCGCCGGCTCTCCAACAAAATGGCCTCGAGTCGCCCTAAGAGATGCTGTATGTCCATATTTGTCCCCAGTTTGATCTGCCACACATCAAAGCAGCGCAACCTCGCATGACGTAATTCTACATGCAATGGCCAGAAGCGCACGCCTGAGATTGCGCGTTGGACATCGGCGCGAGGATCGCGGCGGACTGATCTACACGCAATGGTCAGAAGCGCATGCCTGCGATCGCGCGCGCAACACACTCGGGCACCAGCCGCGACACATCGCCGCCGAGCGAAGCCACTTCGCGCACCAGCGATGCGCTGAGAAAGGTGAATGGTTCATTGGCAAACAAGCACATAACCTCCACATCTTCGGCCAGAAAATGATTGGTTTGGGCCATCTGCCACTCGTAGTCGAAATCGACGCTGTTACGTAAGCCCCGCACAATGACAGTGGCGCCTCGCGCGCGGGCAAAGTTGATCGTGAGTGTATCGTAGCCGCATACGCTGACCCGCCCTCCGTGGTCGAGGGTTGCCATGGCTTCGGTGGCCAGCCGGATGCGCTCGGCTTGTGAAAACAACGCCTGCTTGCGGGGCGATGAATACACGCCCACGATCAGATGATCGACCAGGGACAGCGCGCGCTGCGCGATGTTCAAATGCCCGTTGTGAAATGGATCGAAAGTGCCGGGGTATAGTGCGATCGTCATGGTAATGCTGCCGGCCGGGCAGGCCGGCTTTCCTCACATGCGAATTGTCCCTCAACAAATGGCTGGTGTCGCGGGGTCTGCGCCCCCCGCCTCTCCGCGTGGCCTTCGAGCGCGGCTTTTTCAGACTCCAGGATGGCTCGCTCAAGCGCCTGGGGATCAGTCCTGTTGCTCGCGCGTGTGTTGACCAGAAGCACGAACTCGGCGTTCATGGGCTTGGCCGAAAATCGCTGCGAACTGACGCGATAGCGCTTATAGCCGCGCATCACAACGGAAACACGCCCGCGTTGTGTGTTGGCCTCGATCAGTTCGCTGAGCGGGATGATGCCATCGGTGCTGTAGCTGGTCAGGATGTGCCGGGCCTGAATGGTGTTTAGCAGCGCGCGATATGCCCCGGCCGCTTCGCGCCGATAGTTGTACGCGCTGCGCCGCGCCGTGCGCCAGTCGGTGCGAATGGCCGACTTGGTTCGTCCGTCGATCTGCGGACTCACCGCCGGCTTGTCCCAGAGCGTTATGCTGTTCAGCACATGGTAGTTGCTGGCATAGGGATGCTGGTTGTAAGGCGGGTCCAGATAGGCAATGTCGATGGCCTCGCCTGATCGGGCTAACGCTTCGGCCAGCGCCTGCGCATCCAGGCAGGTCACCCGATTGTCAAGCCCGTTGTCGAAGAAGATCGCCGGCCGCAGCGCCAGGTCGCTGGCGATGCGGTATAACGCAGTGCCGGTCTGCCCGCCCCATCCGTTGTGAAAGCCCTTGAACACGCCGCTCGTGTTGCTGGTGTAGCACGCCTGATAGAGCAGGGGGGCCAGGAGGCAGGCTGCCTCCCGGTTGTCGATCCATCCCTCGCGCTGCCATTCCTCGATCTGGCAGCGCATCGCGTCGATGCGCATGCCGTTCTTGCGCATGTAGAACAGGCGATCGCGCGTCACGTCGTATGCGGCGTCGTCGCGCGGGCACAGGTGCTGTGTGACCCAATCGATGCGCGGGGGGAGATGGTTGAGCCGGGCAAGGGCCGCCTCATACCCGCCCAGCCTGGCGAACGCCGGCGCCGCGTTGCAGCCGATTGCGCACTCGTTGATCGGCTGCGTGTACGGCTCCCAGTCGTTGGCGATGACGCGGTAGCCCAGCTTCTTTGCCAGCCGCGACACAATGCCGCTGCCGGCGAAAAAATCGACGAACGTCCCCCCGGCCGGCGCGCCTGTTTGCGCAATAGCCTGGCCAATCAGGTCGATCAGTTTGCGCTTGTTGCCGATGTATGGGACGAGCTGGCTGAACAGATACTCGTCTGTTCGGGCGGCGGCGTGTTTGCCGTGCGCATAGGCAACTGTCCTCAACTCGCGTCCCCCTGCGTCTGTCGCGCAGCCTGAAATGCGGCCACGCGCTCTGCCAGAATCTGATGCTCCGGCGCGCGCAAGTCCGGATCGGCCTCCAACACTTTTTCAGCCTGCTGGCGCGCTGTCATCAATAAGTCGCGGTCGTTCATGTTCACCAGCTTGAGTTCCGGCTCGCCGCTTTGGCGCGTGCCGAAGAACTCTCCTGGCCCGCGTATCTCCAGATCCTTCTCCGCCAGCTTGAAACCATCCTGCGTAGAAACGATGGCTTGCAGGCGCTCGTCGCTCACCGCCGCGCTGCTGTCGGCGATCAGCAGGCAGTACGATTGGTGCTGACCGCGCCCCACGCGCCCGCGAAACTGGTGCAATTGTGACAGCCCGAAACGATCGGCGCCCTCGATCATCATCACGGTGGCGTTCGGCACGTCGATGCCGACCTCGACCACGGACGTGGAGACCAGGATGTTGAGTTCGCCGCGCGCGAAGGCTCCCATCACTGCCTCCTTCTCCGCCGGCTTCATCCGCCCGTGCAGCAACCCCAGCCGGAACTGCGGGAAGATTTCGGTTTGCAGGCGGGCGTGTTCCTCCACCGCCGCTTTGGCCTCGATCTTCTCCGATTCCTCGACCAGCGGGCAGATGATGAATGCCTGGCGGCCGTCGCGAATCTGGCTGCGCACGAAGGAGTAGGCGCGCTCGCGCTCGGCCGGCGCAAACCAATGCGTCTCGACAGGTTGACGGCCGGGCGGCATTTCGTCCAGCACGGTGTTGTCCAGGTCGCCGTACAGGGTCAGCGCCAGGGTGCGCGGAATCGGCGTCGCCGTCATCACCAGCGTGTGCGGGTTCGATGCGCGCCCTTTCTGCCGCAACGCCTTGCGCTGCGCCACGCCAAAGCGGTGCTGCTCGTCCACGACGACGAATCCCAGGTTCTGGAAAGCCACGCCCTCCTGGATGAGGGCGTGCGTGCCGATGGCAACGCGCGCGGCGCCGCTTTCCAGTTCGGCGTAGATCGCGCGCTTGTCCGCCGCCCGGACGCTTCCAGTGAGCAGCCGCGTCTCGATGGGGGGGATCGCGCCGCTGTCCGCCATGGCGGCGAACAGTTTTTTAAGATTGTTAAAGTGTTGCTCGGCCAGAATCTCCGTGGGCGCCATCAGGGCGGATTGGGCGCCGGCTGTCGCCGCCATCGCCATGGCCAGCGCCGCCACAACGGTTTTGCCGGATCCCACGTCGCCCTGCAGCAGGCGATGCATGGCGACCGGCTGGCGCAGGTCGCGCAGGATGGCCTCGATGGCGCGTTGTTGCGCGCCGGTGAGCGTGTAGGGCAGGGCGGCAGTCAATCGCGCCAACGCGGATTCGTCGAAGTCCAGCGCCTGGGCCGGCTCGCTGCGCCACAGGCGGCGCTGCCGCAGCACGGCCAGCTGCAGTTCAAATAGCTCATCGAAGGCCAGCCGGCGGCGCGCCGCCTCGCGCGCGCGCATGTCGCGCGGCCAGTGAATCTCGCGCAGGGCGTCGCCGACCGGCATCAGCCCGACTTCCCGGCGCACCGACTCTGGCAGGCTTTCCGGCACACGCTGCGGCCAGTACTCGATCACGCGCTTCATGACCCGGCGCACCAGCAGGGGCGCCAGGCCCTCGGTCAGCCGGTACACCGGCACGATGTTGCCGCCGGTGATCCATTCCTTCTCCGCCGGCTCGTGAGACGGATTCTGGAAAACCAGCTTGCCCAGGTATTCGGTCACTTTGCCGCTGATGACGATCTCGCGCCCCGGCTGGAACTGCCGGGCCATGGCGTCGATGAAGCGCTGCGAGGTGAACCATGAGCACTCGATGGCGCCCGAGGCGTCTTCGACAACCACGCGCAGAATGTGCATGCCGGTTCGGGTGGCTTGTTTGCGCACGCTGGCCACCCGGCCAATGATGGTGACCTGCTCGCCGTATTCGAGCCGGTCGATGGTCTTCAACGCGCTGTAGTCATCGTAGCGGGTGGGGAAGAAATACAACAAATCGCGGATGGTCTTCACACCCAGCCGGGCGAACTTGTCTGCGTTGAACGAGCCAATGCCGGCAATATTGGTGATCGGCGCATCGAGGCCGAGGCTGGTGTATTGGCGCGCGGTCACGGCTGACAGACTGCGCTGAGGCGGCGCCAGCGGCGAGCGAGCCGCTGGTTGCTGTGTCTGCGACTGACGCGCCGTTGATTGGCGCGTCTCAGCCGGCTGCGCGGCGCGCGCTTCGGGGGGGCGCGGCTGCGGCGTTTGCGGTTGGCGTTCGCTCAACCCTGCCTGTTCATCCTGGGCGGTCCGCGTTGCTGAACTGGACTCTGATGGCGTGGTGGAGGGTTGGCGCAGCGCCGGCGCGGTGACCGCCGGCGCATTGGCCGGGCCGCTGGCGCCGCCGAAGCTGGCGGCTGCGCGCGACCTGGGGCCGGTTGGCTCTCCAGACCCTGCCTGCGCGCCACCCGCAGACTGCGGCGCCTGCAACCGCTGCATCAACGCATTCAGCGCGGCCCGCCGCAACTGAGCGTCAGCCATGGCGCTGTAGGCGCGCATGTCTTCGGCAACCGACTCTGCCCAGGCGGGATCGATGTTGGCTTTGGCTGCGTCGGCCAGCCAGGCTTTGGTGAACGACGCCAGGCCGCGCGTGACGGCTTTGTCCTGGCAGCCGGTCTGGCTTTCGAGCTTGAGAATTTTCAGCAGTTTCTCGGTGGCGC
>Ga0272446_1005747_pt1 | contig 13428 bp, 12 predicted proteins | sample YNPCB0061_FD_194587 | JGI IMG/M metagenome (GOLD analysis project Ga0272446, IMG submission 194587) | Hot spring microbial mat communities from Yellowstone National Park, WY, United States - YNP-CB-006-1 | ecosystem: Environmental > Aquatic > Thermal springs > Hot (42-90C) > Sediment | place...
AAAACTTGGTTATTTAGGTTGTAAATTTCTTGAATCACCTGGCAACCCAAATGATGGAATTGATAATGATGGTGATGGATTGATTGATGAAAGACAAGATAATAATATTGATGAAGACCATGATTGGAATCCTGAAACAGATGATGTTGGCATGGATGGAATTCCAAATACTGGTGATCAAGGTGAAGGTGATGGAATTCCAACTTTAGGTAAAAGACTTCCTGATGGCAGACCAGATCCACTTCAACCAGGAGAACCAAATTTTGGCTATACAGATTTGGATGAATCCGATCAAATTGGTTTGACAAGTTTCAAAAGTTCTCAATGGGCAACAGATTTAAGAATCGCATACGATGAAGATATTTGGAACGCAACAAAGCCCGGAAGTTTTAACGAAATAACTCAGAATCAGGATATAGTTTTCATTTTTAGTTCTGGTTATATTTCTTTAGCTCCTGGTGAAACAAAAAGAATTTCTATGGCATTTCTTTTTGGTGAAGATTTAGATGATCTTTTAACAACTGCTGTAACTGTTCAAGATATTTATAATAAGAATTACAGATTTTTCAGACCACCATCACTTCCAAAAGTTACTGCTGTTCCCGGTGATAAAAAAGTTACTCTTTATTGGGATTCAAGTTCAGAAAAAAGTGTTGATCCAATTACAGGTGAAGATTTTGAAGGATATGTAATTTACAGAAGTACTCGCCCCGATTTTGCAGATATTCAAACAATTACAGATGGAAAAGGTTCTCGTTATTTATACAATCCTTTGAAAGACACAAAAGGATTTGATGCAAAATGGGATTTAAAAAATGATTGGAAAGGTTATCATCCAGTTCCATATTTAGGAAGAGGAATTAATTATTATCTTGGTGATAACACAGGTTTGGTTCATACATTTGTTGATTCCAATCAAGTTAGAAATGGACAAACTTATTACTATGCAGTTGTTGCTTATGATCATGGCGATTCATTGGGAATTCCACCTTCAGAAACTTCAAAGAAAATTTCTGTTAATCCAATTACAGGAAAATTAATTTTTGATGCTAATACGGTTCAAGTTATTCCTGGACCAAGAGCAAGTGGATATAATTTTACTCCAATACAACAAAAAGATATCAAGCATGAAAGTGGACTTGGAAATGGTGAAGTTTCTTTTTCTGTTGTAAATGATCTTGATGTGAAAACTGATAAATATACTTTGGTATTTAACGATACACTTTATGTTGATGGCAAACCCAAGCTATCAAAAAATTATTCTGTTACTGGTGAAAATGTAAATAAAGAATCTTTCTATTTGTATGGAACAAAATTCACTTCACTTTCAAAAAAGAATATCATCAATGATGCAAATTTGAAAGTCACAGATGCATCGGGAAAAATTTATAAAGCTGGTGTTGACTATGAATTAAATCTTGAAAAAGGTGCAATCAAAAGAACAGATAATAGTTCAATGAAAGATGGTGTTGAATATTTTATTACTTTCAAAAATTATAAAGTATATCAAAGCCAAGCATTTAATGGTGAAGACTCAAATCCAGTTTTTGATGGTGTATTAGTGAAAGTAAAAGATTATCCTGCATTAGCATTTGATGATGTGAGGTCAAAATGGTCGTCAAATATTAATCTTCCATTCAAAATGTTTTTAAGATCTGCAGGAAATCCAAAAGCAGAACCGGCAGATTACATTGTTAGATTTTCTGATAAACCAATTTCAACAGCAAAGAAATTCGTTGCAGGAAAAGGATTTATTGATATTCCAGTTAAATACAAAGTTGAAGATGTTACATCAGGTGTTCCAATAGAAGTAATGACAAATCTTCAAGAATTACCTGCATCAAATGATTCTTCATATACTTTAGGTGAAGAAATAGTTTTCTATAAAACTGGTTCAGCTGGCGGAACTGGAGCGCCGATTACATGGAGCTTGATTGTTTCTCCATCAATTGATAATCCAAAATTAATTCCTGGAAATAATGATGTTCTTTTCCTTTACACAAAAAGACCATTTTCTAAACAAGATGTATTCACAACTCAAACTAAAGAAGGATTTGTTCGCAACGAAGATGCTACTAATAAACTTGATAACATTTACGTCGTTCCTAATCCTTACGTTGGTGCAAATGAAATTGAACCAGCTAACAAACTCTCTGGTCAAAATCGTGGTGAAAGAAGAATTTATTTTGAAAATCTTCCGATGAAATGCACAATCAGAATTTTTACATTGAGTGGTGATCTTGTTACAACAATTGAACATGAAAGTAATTTTGATAATGGAAGAGAGTTCTGGAATTTATTGAATAAAGATGGCTTTAGTGTTTCTTATGGTGTTTATCTCGCTCATATTGATGCACCTAATGTTGGTGAAAAGCTAATTAAGTTTGCATTAATAAAGTAATGCCGGAGATTTTATGAAAAGAATTCTTAAATACATTTTAATTCTCGTTGCAATTTTTTCTGTCGAAAGTTTTTCTCAGACAACAAAGACAGGAACAACAGCAGCACAAATTTTGAAATTCAATGTTGGTCCACGTGCAATTGGAATGGGAGGAGCTTTCACTTCCATATCGGATGATATTTCTGCAATGTATTGGAATCCAAGTGGCACTGCAAATATTACATCCAATGAAGTATTTTTCAATCACACTTCATTATACTTGGATATTGCTCATGATTATGCTGCAATTGCAACCAATCTTAATCAGTTTGGAACTATTGGCGGATTTGTTTCTGTGTTATCAATGGGCGATATGAATGTAAGAACTATTGCTCAACCAGAAGGAACAGGTGAATTATTCACTTATAATTCTGTTGTCTTTGGAATTAATTATTCTAAATTCTTAACAGAAAATTTTTCGATTGGATTTAATGCAAAATATATTACAGAAAATTTGTGGCACATGAGTTCATCCGGATTCGCAATTGATATTGGAACTCTTTATAAAATTCCAATTCTCAATGAATTAAGAATTGCATCAAGCATTTCTAACTTTGGGACAAAAATGCAATTATCAGGAAGAGATGTAACGGTTATTTACAATTCCGGTGCTGGCGACGCAAACTTGATAAATTCAAACATTGAGCTTGATAAATTTGATCTTCCATTGATTTTCAGATTTGGTATTTCTGCAGATGTAATTAAATCAACAAGCAACAGATTAACAATTGGAGTTGATGCAATCCATCCAAATGATAATTCGGAATCAATTAATACCGGCTTTGAATATTCATGGAATGAAATAGTTTTTTTACGCGGCGGCTATAATTCATTATTTGAAACTGATTCAGAAAAAGGATTAACACTTGGCTTTGGAATTAATTATAGAATTTTTGATTTAGTTAAAGCAAAAATTGATTACGCATATCAGGATTTTGGAAGATTAAAAAGTGTGCATTACTTTTCAGTTGGAGTAGTATTCTAAAAATAATTGGACGCAGATTTTTATCATCATAAATTTTAGCTTACATAAAGATCTGCGTTCAATTCCTTCCTCAAAAGTTGTTACACGAAAAACTTTGTGCTAAATTTCAAGTGAAAATTGGAGATAACTATGGCAAGCTTACCAAAAAGATTTGAAAAATTTTTAAAAGAATTTCCGGATGTAGCAGTTGCTTACGAAAGATTGGGCGAAGCTTCTCACAAATCCGGTGATTTAACAGAAAGAGAAAGAGCGTTAGTAAAATTATCATTAGCAGTTGCATTAAGATCTGAAGGTGCAGTTCATGCTCACGTTCGCAAAGCATTAAAACTTGGATTGAAAAAAAATGAAATTCGCCAAGTTGCAATTCTTGCAGTACCGACAGTTGGTTTTCCGGTATCAATGGCTGCTTTAAGTTGGATGGATGATATTCTTGACAAGAAAAAAGGTAAGTAATATTGTCTTCAAATTATTCATCCGTAAAATCAAATTCATTAAATGTAAATAAGCTCACGGCACTTTGGGGATTTAGCGAAGCTGCTCTCGGTGGAATTTTACATGCTTTAAGAATTCCCTTCACAGGATTGTTTGTTGGAGGTGCTGCAGTTTTTTTTATTTCTCTGATTGCTCAATATTCGAATTCAAAATCTCAAATTCTGAAATCAACTTTAATTGTAATTTTAGTCAAAGTTGTTGTTACACCATTCGTTCCATTCACTTCATACTTTGCTGTTTTTGTGCAAGGAATAATTGGTTATTTACTTTTTCGATTTATTAGAGTAAAATCAATCGCTACATTTTTATTTGGAATTTTTGCTCTATCATTAAGTGCATTTCAAAAAATTATTATTCTTACAATTCTATTTGGCAATGGATTTTGGGTTGCAATTGATTCATTTATGAAATTTTTAGTAATGCAATTTTCTCTACCAAAGAATTTTATGAATTTCAGTATAAGCTTGATATTGATTTCCGTTTATACTCTGCTTCATATTTCTGCAGGAATTTATGTCAGCATCAAAGTGCTAAATTTTGAAAAATGGTTTTCAAAAAAGAAAAAAGAATTAAACATCAATGTGTTTTCTTTTACTGATGATTCCGATTATTTTGAAAAGAAAAAAGTGGGCAAGAAAAAACATTGGTGGCAAAAAAAATCAGGAATTGCAATCCTCACAATTTCATTTTTTATTATGATTATTTCTTACAAATATCCACAGCTTGGTAAAAATTTAGCTTATGAAATTTTATTTATGCTTGTTCGTTCATTCTTGATTACATTCATTTGGTTTGAAATCATTTCACCAAGATTAGCTAAATACTTAAAATCTTTCTTCGATAAGAAAAAATTCGAGCATGCGAGTGAAGTAAATGCTATTACTTCCTTATTCCCTGAATTCAAAAGAGTAATTAATTACACTTGGAGTATTTCAAAAAACATGAATGGCATAGTGCGAATTTCACATTTTCTTTCAAGCACGATTGCATTATTATTTTTGTTAGAAGCTAATGAAGAATAAAATTTTTATTGTCACTGGAGAAATAAAAACTGGTAAAACCACAAGATTGATGAAATGGACATCAACACAAAAAAATATTGATGGCATTCTTCAACCGATAATCGAAGAGAAAAGATTTATTTATCATATCTCGACGAGAACATTAAAACCACTTGAGACTAATTCAAAAGAAAATATCATATCAATTGGCAAATACAATTTTAGCAATGAAACATTTGAGTGGTGTAAAAAAATTATTAATGAAACAATCTCTAAAAATTTAGATTGGATTGTTGTTGATGAAATTGGTCCACTTGAATTAAATGGAAAAGGATTAGAGCCGTCATTTTCTAATTTGTTATCGCAAAGAAATAATATCGACTCAAAAATATTAGTTGTTGTTCGGAAAGAAATATTAGAAAAGTTTTTGCTGCATTATAATTTATCAGAAGTAGATTACACCATTTTTAATTTGGAATAAAAAAAAGAGCAAGACAAAATCTTGCTCTTTAATCAACAATACCTTTCAGAAATTTTCAAAAAGAATAACTAAAAGAAAAATGTATCAAAGTTGTAGCTAATTCACTTGTACTATTAGAATATTCATTAGCAATTAAACTTGGATTAGAAGCTTTAAGAGAATTATTCAAGCCCATTTCAAATGCTGCATTGACAATAAAATTTTCACTTAATTTGTAACCAGCACCAATAGTTAAATGATTTTCAACTATTGCAGGAAATACTGGAAATATTGTTGACTCTGGAACAGGATTTTGGTTATGAGCAAAACCACCTCTTAAAACTAATTCTTTTGTTACACAATATTCAGCACCAATTTTTACTAATACAGAATTTTTCCATTTCAATGGGAATTCAATATCAAATGCACCATTATTGCCCATCATTTTATTGATGTTTGCATTTTTTCCATTTGATAATTTTAGAGTCATATTATCAAAAGCACTTTCCCAACTTAATATTTCAACATCAGAAGATAATTTTAAATTGCTCATTGGTTTGTATGAAATTCCAAATCCAATGATTTGAGGAAATGATAAGTCTACGTTTAAATCATAATTTGCAACAACACCTTTTGACATGTCTATTCCTAATTGTGCAAACATTCCCATAATAGCTGCTTGTGCTTCTTGTTGACTCTTACCAGGATTTTGCATCATCCAACCCATTACTGCTTTTCCGAATGCATCATTCAATTGTTGTGTCATATCCATCGTAGCTGTTCCATTTTTATAAGTAAGATCAATCGGTGATGAGTAGCTCAATCCAAAAGATAATTCATCACTGACTTTATAAGCCAAACCAATTTTACCATTAAATCCTAATGCAGAAAGATCATTCATTTTAGCAGAAGCAGTAACTTCAGTATAACCAAATCCACCAACAGAATTTGGTGCGGCAAACATTTGCCCAAAAGTCATCCCGGTCATTGGATTTGCAACTCCAGCCATTGATAATGGATTCAATGAGAATGGCATTGCAAATTCTAACATGCTATAAACTAAATGAGCACTGACACCAACAGATAAATTTTCATTGAATTTATAAGCAGCACTTATTCCACCTTGCATTAAAGCTAATTTAGAATGATATTCTTGTAATGCTGTACCATATAATGCATGCTTCAATTTAAAGTCTGCACCCATACCACCAGCAGTAAATAGTCCAATTCCCCAGCTAAACTTATCATCATAATTATTTACATAAGAAACAGTTGGCAGTGGAAAAGTATTCTTGTCCCCATCAATATCATTTAAATTATTTTTAAAGTGAAGTGTTGGAAACATAAAAGATAAATCTAAATCAAGTGAAGATTTTTTAAGGAAAGAAATTCCAGCAGGGTTAGTCATCATTAATTCATTTGAATCAAAATTTCCAATTGAAGTTCCAGCTCTTCCAATTGTTTGAGCGTTAAAACCAATTAATTTTGTTCCTGCTTGTGCAAAAAGTGTTGTGGTCAAAATTAACATTACTAAGTAAAGTTTCATAAGTTGTTTCATATTTTCTACTGTTTTTTATTTGAATTGTACATTCAATAGAATTGATATTGATGTACATTGTTTTTATCAACAACCTTCTTTCTTTTTCTTGCCAGCAGGTTTTGAAACTCCAACCGGTGCTTGAATTTTTGGAGTAGACGCTGGTTGACTTTGCTGAACAACACTTGTTGTAGTCGTTCCAGAAACAATTTGCGGCGTTCCACCAAAATGTAAACTGATTTGTTTTACTTTTTCAAATTCTGCTTTTTGTTCTTCATTTGCATTTGCGTCAAGTTTTGGAAATAGAATTTCATTTTTCCATGCATTTAATCCACCATTCAAAATATAAACAGCTTTATAATTTGCACTTTTCAGAATAAACCATGCCTGTGCAGAAGTTATGTCATCATTTCCATAAACAATTATTTTTTGATTTCTCATCAAATCTGAATTTAATAATTCCTCAATAGGAATATTAACCGAAGTTGGAATATTATATTCATTAAATTCCTTTTCGGATCTTAAATCAACCAATGTGAAATCACTTTGTTCTTTTATCAACCAGTCTGCAAGTGTCATCGTATTGATTCTATCTTTTAATTGAATTGCAGAAAGAGATAATTCCTTTGCGTTAACTGTTATTTTATTCTTGTCAGTCGGATTCCCAATAACAAATGCAATGAAACCTAAAAGAATTGCAACAATAGCAAGTCTTTGAGCTATAGTTAATTTTTCAAAAACACATTTCATTCAACACCTCTACCAGTTTTTTTAGACATAACTTTTTCTCCCCAGCCAGCTAATGCAAACGCACCAACCGCCATCAAAACAACAAGAAAAACAACCATTCCATAACTGATACCAAGGAAATCGGGTAAAGTAACTCTTCCCATATTTGTTGAATTATAGAAAGATTCAATCCATGGAAAAGCTTCACCAAAAAGAAATATTCCAAAAAATATTCCGAGAATAAAAATCATTCCATCATATCTTCCAGTTGAAGCTGAAACGAAAGATGTTCCGGGACAATATCCACCAATAACAAAACCAATTCCCAATATTAATCCACCAATAATTTGAGGAATAATGTAAGTATCACCAATATAAACTAAAGATAAATCCAACCAACCAATCCAAGCAAAATAGAACAACCCAAGCATAGCAGTAACAATAGCGCTAAACATAACTTTCAATACTCTCATATTGTAAAAATAAAATTGACCTGCAAGAATTCTTGCGTTGCCAAATCCACCTCTTTCGAGTGCAAAACCAAAACCGATTCCAATAATGAAAGCAATAACAAGACTGAAATCGAAACCGAAGTATTCAAATTTGTAATAGGGCATCATAACCATTGTCTCCTTATAAAATATGCAACTGCGTATGCGCCTCCAAATACGGCAAACATAAAAGCCCAACCACCAAGACTAAGAACAGCGCCACCAGTTAATGCAAGACCACTTGTACATCCGCGCGCAAGCTTTGCACCAATTCCCATAATTGTTCCACCAATGAAGGCATAAATTAATCTTTGCTTGTTAGTAACGTTTGGACCTTTTTCTGTAGTTAATTTAATTCGATGAGCAAAAGTACCGGAAAGAAATCCACCAACTATTACTCCTAAAACTTCAAAAACAAGCCAATCTTTTAATGGATTTGTAGATCCATCACCTAAATATTCTTTGTAGAAATTATTATTTGATGCGTGTTCAGGTGCAATTTTTTCAACACTAACAGCAACCAAAGTTGAAGCTGCACCACTTGCACCAAGTCCTCTTCCCATAATCAGAAAACTGGCTAACAAAACCAATCCTAATCCAACTCCAACTAAATATGGATTTGAATATGGTTTTGGTTCGAATGATTTTCCATGTGTCATGAATTACTCCTTTTTTTCAGTAAAATATTTTTCATTTAAAATGTGCATTCAAGTAATGACTATATTGACCTGCTTGAACAATTATAAATCTTAGAATTAATCCGCCAACAATTACCATAATTGGAGCGATGGGAGTATGTTTAATTTTATGATTAACAGCGAGAAGTTGAATTATAAGAGGAATTACAACACCCATTCCAACAACAAAAACCCAAAAAGCTGGAGCGAAAATTCCATTGATCAATAATTTAGCAGCAGCAATATGAACTGCAGATGAAGTTGATAATCCAATTATTAACAAAGCAAGAACAAATAATTCAATTGTAAGAAATCCATTATCTGCTTTAGCCAATAGTTCTCTTTCTTCAACATTGGCGGCAATCATATGAACAAAAGCAGCAGCTGTTGATAAACCAGAAATTAAAAACAAAACCCACAACATTGAACTATTCCACAAAGGACGAGACCCCATTGTACTCAAAAGAACTCCTGTGTAAACTCCAAGCATACCACCAAGTAGCATATTTCCAACACCAATATTTTTAATCAACATTGGTCTTTCATGAATAAAGTTTTTTACTTTTTCTAATTGAGGAAATTTTTCTGCAATATATTTTGGTGGATCCATTAACATATTTGCAATGATTACTGGGTAAACTAAAATTAATATCCATGCGCCCCAAGACATAGGTGATGTAATTCTAAATGTTGTGTATAATCTCCAAACATAAAGTTTATGTTCAAGGTCAAGAAAAAGAGAAAACATTCCAACACTCAACAACACTATACTAATTATTGGTAGTACATAGGTAACACAATCAGTCTTTTTGTAGCGATGACTAAAAATAAAATAGCCGGAAATAATCATCATACCAGCAACTAATCCTCCAAGAAAAAGATAAACTGGAATTTCCCATCCCCACACAGTCATTGAAGGATCAATTTGTGGATTATGTCTTGTTGTTACTAAATCTTGCATTCTATCCTCCTTAGATCAAATAAAAAATTCTTGGTGATGTTCCAGCTTCAGGAATTAAAGGATGATTTTTTCTTGAAGCTAATAATTTGCTTACTTCACTATTTGGATCATCTAAATCACCAAAGTACATGCAATGTGTTGGACAAACTGAAACACATGCAGGCAATTCTCCTTTTTCAACACGATGAATACAAAATGTACATTTATCTGCATATCCATCAGGATGAATATATCTTGCATCATAAGGACAAGCAGCTAAACAAGCTTTACATCCTATACACATTTCATGATCAACCAATACAACATTTCCTACTTCGTGCACATGACTTGCACCAGTTGGGCAACATGAAACGCAAGGTGTATTATCGCAATGATTACATCTTTGTGATTGTATTTCTAAATTTACATCAGGAAATTTTCCATTAGTGACAGTTACAATCCAATCTCTATTATGTCCTTCAGGAACGTTATTTTCAGTTTTACATGCAACAACACAATCCATACAACCGACACATTTTTTGGTATCTATTACCATTCCATATCTTGCCATAATTATGCCTCCAATTCAAAAGTTACAAAATTGACATTCATACCCGTGCCGCCCATTAAAGGATCAGTCACATATTTTGTTATCAAACCGGAATCACTTGCACCCTTTCCATAAGCACCTTTTAACATTCTACTATTATGACCAAAACCATGAACCATATAAACACAATCTGTTCTGATTCTTTCAGTTACTTTTACTTTTATTTTATTACTAACAACTCCATCTTGATTTTTTAGACGAACATGTTGCCCTGTTTTTAATCCCCATTTATCTGCAACATTAGGATTGACCCATACTTCATTTTCTTCCATCATATCCATAAGAATTCTATTTGATTGAGTACGACTGAAAGAATGAACAGGTGCACGACCAAAAAGTAATCTGTAAAAATCAGCAGGTGGCTCTTCTGGCTTTTTAAATTTTGGTATCGGATCAAAACCTGCTGCAGCAAGTTGAGTTGAATAAAATTCAACTTTACCTGATGGTGTTGGAAATTCGAGCGGTACGCCTTCTTCTGCATAAATTGGTTTTTTATCCCCAAGAATTATTCCTTCCTTTTTCAATTTTTCTAAACTTAATCCAGCAGCTTTCAATCTATAATCCATATATTCTTCAATATCATTCCATGGATAATAGTGACCAAGTCCTAATTTTTCAGCAAGTTTTTTTGCAATCCACCAATTTGGTTTTTGATCTGCTGGAGGTTCAACAACTGGTTGACGAATTCCAACAAAAGGAGTTTTATTAGCTGACATGTGTAAATCATCATAACGTTCAAGATAAACAGCTTCGGGTAAAACTACATCAGCCCAACCAGCAATTTCACTTGGAATTACATCAACAACTACCATCAAATCTAAATTCTGAATTGCTTTAATTGTTTCTTCTTCTTTAGGAAGTGCATGAATTAAATTTGTTGCATAAACAAACCATCCTTTAATTGGATAAGGTTTTTCAGTAATAGTTGCTTCACGAATTCCAGTGGTGATTTCTTCTGAAGCAAATGGATATTTATTGTCGGGATTATCAAGTTTTTCTTTTGTTGGTTTTGGATAAGCTGGATAAGGATAACCTGGCAAAGAAAAACTTACTGGTGTAAAAAATCCTCCTTTAGCTCCCCAACTACCAAGCAATGCATTTAATAATGCAATTGCACGACTTCTTTGAGCATCATCTCCATACCAAGTTGCATGTCTTCCGGGATGAACTAAAGTAGATGGTTTGTACATTGCCATTGTTCTTGCAGTTTTGCGAATTAATTCTGGGTCAATTCCTGTTTCTGGATAAGCCCATTCAGGCGTGTATTGAGAAATCTCAGCTGCAAATTGTTCAAAACCAAATCCATATTTTGAGACAAATTCTTGATTATATAATTTTTCTGAAACAATTACATTCATCCAAGCAAGTAATAGTGCAATATCAGTACCGGGTTTAATTGGCAAATAATATTTTGCTTTTGACGCTGCAACAGAAAATCTTGGATCTACAACAATAATTGTTGCATCTTTTTGAACAGCATCAGCAAATTCTTGAACTTGTGTGTTGTGCATATTTTCACCAAGGTGCGAACCAATCAACACAATACATTTAGAATTTTCAATATCAGTTCTTTCTGGTGATCCAATTGATTCACCAAATGTTAATTCAAAACCAACGTCGCGTGGACCACGGCATTGAGCGAATGATGGTGCAGCAAAATTAATTGCACCATAAGCTTTTAAAGTATGCTTCAAAAAGTTTCCCCCAATTCCGTGAGCAAACATAGCAACACTTTCGGGTCCATATTTTTCTTTAATAACATTCATCTTATTAGCAATGTAATCTAGAGCTTCATTCCATGTAACTTCTTTCCAAACTTCTTGACCTCTTTCTTTAGTACGAATTAACGGAGAGCGAAGACGATCGGGATCTTTCACAGCCCCAATTCCTCCCGTTCCTCTAGGACACAATCTTCCTTTGCTTAATGGATCAAGAGGATTTCCTTCTATTTTCCACAACTCACCATCTTTCAAATATGCGATAGCTCCACATTTCCAAAAACATATATCACAGTAAGTTGGAATTTTTTGAATACCTTTTACTTTTTGTTGATTTAATTTGTTAGCTCCTTTGACTAATGGATTTAATGCAGAAACAGCTGCCGCTGCTCCAACAGAAAATCCAGTTATTTTAAGGAACTTCCTCCTTGAAATAGAATTCATATCTACCTCGAAATAGATTTAATTAGTTCTTTAATTTCGCTGCACTTTGAAAATTTTTGATAAACTTCACATTCTCTACAATCTTTACTTTCACAAACTGTTTTAGGATGATTAGCACTCCAACATGCTTCGCTATGTTGATTATATGCTGTGCAATTTTTTCTATCTTCTTCTGAACATTTAAGGATATCCCAGCAAGGAATTAAAGAATAAATTGCTTTGATTCCATTAATACTAATTTTTGAATCATTAATTGCTTTGCGAATACATTCAATTCTTTCTAAATCAGATTTAGAATAAAGTCTTTGGTTGGATTCTTTTTTAAATGGGATAATTAATCCTTCTCGTTCATACATTCTTAATGTATGAACAGAAATTTTAAGCATTAAAGCTGCGACACTAATCGGAAAAACTGGTTCATCATATTTTATTTCGTTATACATTTTAGCACTCAAAGTTGATATTTATAAATATCAACTTTGTTGCCATTAATAAATATCAATATTTTGCCCAAAAATGAACGATAAGCGAATCTTTTTCCTAAAGGTAAGAATAATTCATTGTTGTTTTTGAAGGATTGATAATTTAAGGACTGGGAATCTTAATAGATCACTTCGTTAAAACAACTAAATGACTTGTTGATGGTTTATTTTTTATTCCTTTGACTATTTTCAATCCAGCTTTGTTGGCTAAATCCTGCAATCCACCATTGCGAACATAATTTTTATAATTTCTATAATGTTCACTGCCTGCAGCAAATTCAACAACTTCATTCAGCACACTCCAGAATCCATTTGGCTTTGGAACAAGATAATCTCCGATGATAATTTTATCAGCAACATTTGAAATATCTTCTAACAGTTTTACTCTTTCTTCTTCATTTACTTCGTGAATAACATAAGTC
>Ga0272446_1005749_pt1 | contig 13428 bp, 7 predicted proteins | sample YNPCB0061_FD_194587 | JGI IMG/M metagenome (GOLD analysis project Ga0272446, IMG submission 194587) | Hot spring microbial mat communities from Yellowstone National Park, WY, United States - YNP-CB-006-1 | ecosystem: Environmental > Aquatic > Thermal springs > Hot (42-90C) > Sediment | place...
AGATGAGAACAATTGCCTAAACGCTGCTGATAACTCTCTGCTATTTTACGGCGCAAGCGGAGCATTTCGGGCAAGCGTCGCATTTGCACCAGGGCAACGGCTGCCTGAATATCGGTAATGCGGGTGTTATATCCCACCACCGGATAGGATTCCAATAGGGGGCGATCGGCCTTGTGTCGTTCAAAGTCACTCAAGTTCATCCCTTGGTGACGCAACAACCGCAGTTGGGCTGCCACTTTGGCATCATTAGTTACGATCATCCCCCCCTCACCACAGGTAACCAGTTTGCGGGCATGCAGACTAAAGGCTGCGACTTCTGCATCTTGCCCCACCGGCCGGTTTTTATACCGACTGCCAATCGCACAGGCTGCATCCTGCAAAACGTGGATACCATGCTGTTTGGCCAGTTGGTTGACTGCATCCACATCGCAGGGCATGCCCAATTGGTCTACCGGAATGATAGCCTTTGTACGAGGAGTGATCAGACTGGCGGCATGGTTGACATCCAGGTTATGGGTAGACAGGTCAATATCACAAAAAACGGGCGTGGCTCCCACATGACGCACCACATTGGCTGTCGCAATGAAAGAGTAAGAAGGGACAATCACTTCATCCCCCGGACCGATACCCCAGGCATGTAAAACCAGGAAAGCACCGGTTGTCCAGGAAGACACGCCAATCCCATAGCGAGTGCCAGTCTCCTCGGCAAAAAGCTGCTCCAGTGCCGCCAATTTGGGACCACCGACAATCCAACCGCTGGCGATCGCCTCAGCAGCGGCTTCGCCCTCCTCCGCAAACATATAGGGTTTGCTGAAGGCTATTGTGGGAGGGGCCTGTTCACGAATGATTGGGCTCATACTTCAACCTCAGCCCAGGCTTTTTCCAGATCATAAGCCAGTAATACCGATGGATCAGGAAATTGGCTACGAAACCAATCAATGGTTCGCTGTAAGCCAGTCTCAAAATCAACCGTTGCTTCATAACCCAACACCTGACGGGCCAGCCGGGTATCGGCATGAAGATGAATAACATCGCCTGGTCGTGGATCAACGTATAGGGGAGTGAGCTCTACCTGACCAGTTGCTTGTAGAACGGCATGGGCAATCTCACTAATGGTGATAGCTCGACCATAGGCGATATTAACCACCTGTCCAATCAACCTATCGCACTGAGCCGCAGTGATGAGTCCCCGGACAGTATCGGCGACAAAGGTGAAATCACGGGCGTTGGCGCCATCCCCATAAATCAGGGGAGGTTTGCCATTGAGGGCCCGAATGATGAATTTAGGAATCACTTCAGCTAAGACCCCTTCATAGTGTTCTCGGGGGCCATAAGTATTGAAGGGTCGCACAATCATGGTGTCCATACCATAGGTGCGGTGATAGGCTTTTGTATAATGCTCTCCAGCTAATTTGGCTCCCCCGTACACCGTAACCGGCTCTGGAATGGTAGTGTCCTCCACCAGCAGGAAATCGCGGCAGTTGCCATACACTTCTGAAGAGGAACAATAAACAAACCGGGGGACCTGACAACGCCGAGCCGCTTCCAGAGTCAATAATGTTCCGGTTGCATTGACGGCATGATTTTGCAACGGATGGCCAATGGATAAACGGACACATTCTACGGCCAGATGAAAGACCACATCTACACCCTGGCATAGATCAGCCAGGAGTTCGCTGTCTAAAATACTGCCCTCAACAAATTTGAATCGGGGCTGAGCCAAGGCTGAGTTGAGATTTTCCCGCACTCCAGAGGCAAAGTTATCCAACCCAATGACGTCATCCCCCCGATTTAACAGAGCATCACACAAATGGGAGCCGATGAATCCTGCAGCTCCGGTCACTAGGATGCGACCCATGGTTGTTCCCTCACTTGCACAGCGTTCAAGTTCGCCTGTAAGACAGCAGAAATACTTTCCAGCAGCCGGATATTGCGAACTCCTGCCTCGCCAGTCAGGGGAGACGGGATCCGCTCCCGGCAGGTCTTGGCAAAGTGTTGCATCAGAAGTGCTAGCGGTTCCGTCCGATCAACCCGGGGAGACCACACATCTCCCACCCGATATTCTGGCAACACTAACTGCCAGTTTTCGGCGTTATCTGAATTGACGTGAATGCCTGTATCGTAGATTTTCAACTTTTCATCCGCTTCCAGGTCATTCCAGACCGCCATTTTGCGATCGCCCGCAATCAGTGTTTGACGAATTTTTACCGGCGACATCCAGGACAGCCGCAAATGGGCAATCCGGTTGTCCGGATAATGCAGCGTCACGAAAGCCATGTCAGCAATTCCCTGGTTTAGGTGACAATGGCCAGTGGCAACCACATGAATCGGATCATGATGATCGAACAAGTAATCTAAAATGGAAAGGTCATGGGGACCTAGATCCCACACCACATTGGTATCGGGTTGAAACCGCCCCAGGTTGATCCGGGTCGCATCATAATAGGTGGGTTTGCCCAACTCATTTGAGTCAATTAATTGGCGAATGCGCTGCACGGCTCCGCTCAAGACAAAGGTATGGTCCACCATCAACACCACGCCAGTTGACCGGGCTGCTGCAACTAACTCCTGGGCCTGAGTCGATGTTTCGGCCATTGGTTTTTCGATCAACACATGCTTGCCCGCGGCGATCGCCCGCATAGCTAACGAATAATGCCAGCGTAAGGGCACAGCAATCACCACCGCCTGAATGGTGGGATCGGCCAGCAGCACTTCTGGTTCCGCAATCGCTTTCACCTGAGGATAGGCCGTGGTGGCATCTGCCAATCGCTTCATGTTCTGATCGCAAATGGCTACTAGCGCCAAATCTGAATTTTGCTGAATATTACGGGCCAGGTTGGGGCCCCAGTAACCGTAGCCAATCAAACCGACAGATAGTTTCATCTCACTCCTCACAAAACGCTCTCAGAACATGGGCTACCCAGCGTTGTTGAGCCGGCGAAATCCCAGGATACATCGGCAAAGACAGACAATTACGTGCCAATTGTTCGGTGTTGGGTAAGGTTCCAGGTTTGTCCTGGCCATAGATGGAAAAGCAGGGTTGTTGATGCAGCGGAATCGGATAGTGCAAACCACAGGTGATTTTATGCTGCTGCAGATAATCCAACAGTTGATTTCGCTTTTCAGATTGAATCACATATAGATGAAAGGCATGGCTGCGATCGGGGGCAGTGATCGGCCGAACAACTGGCAAGTCAGCTAGCAACTCTTCATACCGTCGGGCCGCCAGTTGGCGCTGTTGGGTCCAGCGGGCTAGGTGGGGCAACTTTTCCACCAGAAAGGCTGCCTGGATCTCATCCATCCGGTAATTGTAGCCAATCTCTTCATGCACATAGCGTTGCCGTTGTCCATGATCCCGTAGCATCCGGGCTTTCTCGGCATCGGCATCGAATTGACAAACTAGCGCTCCCGCCTCTCCTGCTGCCCCCAAATTTTTCCCAGGGTAGAATGAAAAACAGGCCATGCGACCAAACCCACCAATCATTTTTCCCTTGTAGTCAGCATAGTGGGCCTGGGCGGCATCTTCAATCAAAGGAATGTTGTAATGATTGGCAATCTCCAACAGTGGTTGCAAGTCTGCCGGTTGCCCGTAGAGATGCACCGGAATAATGGCCCTGGTGGCTGGAGTAATCTTTCGTTCCACATCAGCGGGATCCAGTGTGTAGGTCTCTAGATCGATATCACAGAAGATGGGCTTGGCTCCCACATAGGCAACGGCCCAGGCAGTGGCGACAAAAGTCATTCCCGGCACAATCACTTCATCACCCGGTTGAACCCCCACCACTCGTAAGGCTAGGTGTAAGGCACTAGTACCTGAATTACAGCCAATTACCTGGGGTACCTCTAGGTGCTGTGCAAAGGCTGCTTCGAATTCCCGTACGGTTCGCCCCTGAATGAACTGGCTGGTAGCCAGGATGGAGTCAAGTCGGGACTGGAAATTGGCCTGAACCTGATGGGTGAGGAATGAGAGGTCTGTGAACGGAACCGGTTCCTTCTCACCAATGTCTGCCTCAGTTACAGAAAGCTGAGCTGGTGCATCGCCAACTTGCCCCCTAATGCGAGCTGGATTGCCAGCCACAATTGCATAGTCGGGAACATCTCGGGTAACCACAGCTCCGGCTCCAATTAATGCCCCTTTGCCAATGGTAACCCCACATAGGATAGTAGCACCGGAGCCAATAGAGGCCCCATCTTTGACGAGCGTTGGAATTACCTGCCAATCGGCTTCGGTTTGCAATTGACCATTGGCTGTAGCACGGGGGTGGCGATCGTTGATGAATGTCACGCCATGGCCAATAAATACGTCATCTCCAATCGTTACCCCCTCACAAATGAAACTGTGGGAAGAAATTTTGCAGCGCTTACCTACCACTGCATTTTTCTGGACTTCTACGAAGGTCCCAATCGAACAGTCATCCCCAATTGAACACCCGTAAAGGTTAACAAAATGATATAGTTTGACATTTTTCCCGAAGGAGACATCACGGATCTGATTCAGGTCATTCATGGTCAGTTGGAAGTTCTTTACTTGGGCTGGGTCAACTGCCAATAGGAGTCGGCAAATCGTTCTCCAATCCTGCGGTAACTGTCACTGATAAAGTGAACCGGGCCTTTGGCATCGGCAGGCAGGTCATCGGTGGTAATCATCGTAGTGTAAGGCAGTTTGACCAGCTTCTGTTGCTGCTTCACCTGATTCCAATTAGAAAATCTGGCCGGATCCGGTTGCTTGCCCAGTTGAGCAAACACAACTGGCAATTGTGGCTGACCCAGATCCGTTCTGAAATCCTGGACAAATGTTGAAAAGTACTGATGCCAACGGTCTGGCACAAGAATCAATTCAGGATTGGCCTGGGGTGATAGGGCGTCCGATTCTCCCTGGAAAAATAGCAGGCCAGCCATAGACCCCATCAGCGATGCAGCCCGCACCCGTTTCAGGCAAGAGCCATACAAGCTGGTTTCACTCAAATTGCGTTGCCAGTCGGTAATGGTGGTTGCACCCCTAGCACAAGGAATTAACCCAATGACCTGCTTAGAGTCTTTTGCTAACAAGGAAGTTGCAAACGATACTGCTGGACTGTAAGCAGCTTCATCGTCCTTAGAAACCAAATCAACCTGCCCTTGCGGTGTGTCAACTGGTTCTGAAGCAAGACTCCAACGGTAATCATTGCCAAACACAAACACCTGGGGGTGGTTCATTGGTAAGGAGTATTCTGAGGAAGATTTTGGCAATTCTCCCCGACCAGACATATTTGATTGACCGGCCAGAATAAACAGCTTGAGGCTGCCCTGACAGGCAAAGGGAATGCTGTCGCTCCCATGGGTTTGATTGTTAGCCTGTTCCTGGTTAGGTGATGGCGGCGTGCGTAAGGCGACCAAGCAACGAGTAGAAGCCCTCAAGGAGGAAATAGCGGCGGGTGCTAAGGTTGGAATGGGTGGAGGAACTGGCGGGGGAGTCACATTCGCAGGCAATGGGCTACTACTTTGCCAATCGGTTTTCAGTCCGATGCCGATCGCGATTCCGCTAATGACACCGATCCCTATAGCAATCCATCGCTTCATTGATATAGCCAATTGTGAGATGCAAGCTCTTGTTGCTTTAGTTACCAGGCTGTAAATCCACCATCGACTTTCAGTTCAGTGCCATTGACATAAGCCGAGGCATCGGATGCCAGGAAGACCAAGGGCCCTTTTAAATCGGATAATTCTGCCATGCGGCCTAGGGGAACGCGATCGCAAAATTTGCGCTTAAAGTCCTCATCCTGACCACCCAACACCCCACCAGGAGACAGGGCATTCACCCGCACCCCCAGGGGACCCCAATGAGCCGCAAAGTACTTGGTTAGATTAATCAACGCCGCTTTAGAAGCGCCATACACCGGCGGTTTGAGGAAGGGCGGATCGCAATCGAGATGATCATAAAACCGGGCATCGGGAGAGACGCTGGCATACAGCGACCCAATGTTAATGATCGACCCTTTGGCAGCGTTGGCCATCACACCACCAAAAATCTGGGTCACCTGAAACGCGCCCAGCACATTGACCTGCAACACCTTCTGACACACCTCCAGAGGAATGTCAGTCAGTGCAAAGGTTGTAACCGGACCAGGTGGTTGGTCAATCCCAGCGTTATTCACCAGGATTGACGGCAGACCCAGATCTTTCACGCATTGTGTACGGAGTTCTAACAAAGAGTCGCGATCGCAGATATCAGCCCGAAACAATTTGAGCTGCTTCTCTGTATGACGCTCCTGTAGTTCGGAAAAAGCAGTAGAAACAGGCGCTTTGGGTAAATCAATACCCACAACAGTCGCCCCTGCTTCTAACAATGCCTCACACCAGACCGGACCTAAACGGCCTAGAGCGCCAGTGACGATTGCGATTTGCCCAGTGAGGTCAAAATACTGCATTAAACCGCAATCTCTATGCCAGTCCATTCACGTAGCATTTCAAAGGTGATAGCTTCATCTGAGCACAACGGCTGCATCAGAGTCTTCCCAATAATGCGCTCTAATTCGTAGGGAGGAAGTCCATCCCCAGGGGATTTCATGGCAATGTCTTCGGCTGTCAAGACATGGCCTGCAGGCAGATCTCTGGCAGCCACTAGCTTTTTGCCCATCTTCATGCGGGCGGGCTGCTCGCTCAGATAGACTTTCTTCTGGCCATCACCCAGTGCTTTACGAACGCGTTGCAAGTCCCGGACGAGCTTCCGCATCCCGACTGGTTCCAGGGAGAAGGCATGATCAGTGCCCTTCATAGCACGGTTCAGGGTGAAATGCTTTTCAACCACCCGTGACCCTAGTACATAGGCGGCGGTAGCCATGGCAATTCCGCTGTAGTGACTCGATAGACCAATCACCGCATCCGGAAATTTCTCCCGGTAAGTTTTAATCACATTCAGGTCTAATTCCTCACATTCCACCGGATAGGCAGCCGTGCATTGGAGAATACAGAGACGGGGATTAATTGGCATGATAGTGTCATAGGCCCGCTGCACATCTTCAATGGTGGATGCTCCGGTACTGACAATCATAGGCTTTTGGAACTGGGCCACGTACTTGAGCAGGGGCGTACTTTTCAGGTCACCAGAGGCGATCTTATAAGCTGGCATATCCAGCTCTTCCAGAAAATCCGCACTAGGAATGTCAAATGCCGTACTAAAGAAGGTAATGCCTAGCTCCTGCGCATATTTCTTCAGTTCAACATACTCATCTTTGCCGAATTCCAGAGCTTCCCGATGTTCCCCGTAGGTTGCGCCAAAGCTGTTTTCACTTTCGTAGGGTTTGTGATAAGCATCTTTGGTATAAAGTGCCAGGTTATCTCGTTTTTGTAGTTTGACCGCATTGGCGCCACATTCCTTAGCGGCTCGGAACAGTTCTTTGCATTTATCTACACTGCCCTGGTGATTGTTGCCAATTTCAGCAATCACATAGCAATCACTGCCATCGTGAATTTCAACGTTATCGATTTTGAGATACCGATCCATACCTGTCTCCTCAGATCACCTAATCACCGAGCTGCGTATCTAACAATGCTAAGCGTACTAAATGCCAAAATTAAGAATACTGAGCATCTTGAACAACTTGCCGAGCAGTATATCACAGAGTATTAAGGTCCTGAAGTTTTGTACTCCAGGACCTCGCTCTTAGCCCCTACTTATTCGTCATCATCCATGTCATCGTCATCTACGTCGTCATCCATACCGTCATCCAGTGACCCGCCAATCAGATCGTCGTCATCATCCAGAATGGGGGATGTGTAAGGTTCCTCATCGGACCTACTAAAGTTGTCAAAGTTATAACCGGTAGCAAAGGCAGGTCGATTTTCAAAATTATCGAACTCGTAGGTACGAGCGGTCCGATCATCCAGGACGACATCCCGCAGATCCGGATCATCATCGAACACACCAATACCGTCATAACTGACATCAATATCGGGGCTGCCCATCTCTTCATAGGCGTTGAAACCGGTACCTGCCGGGATTAACCGACCGATAATCACGTTTTCCTTCAATCCTCTGAGCCAGTCTGACTTGCCTTCAATCGCGGCTTCGGTCAGGACCCGGGTGGTCTCCTGGAAGCTGGCGGCTGAAATAAAGCTGTCTGTATTCAGAGAGGCTTTCGTGATACCCAGCAGAACCGGGGTGTATTCTGCTGGTGCGCCGCCGGTAATCGACATAGCTTCGTTCACCTGCTCGACCTGATAGAGTTCCACCAACTCACCAGGTAGCATGGTTGTGTCGCCGCCATCGTCAATCCGAGCTTTCGAAGTCATCTGACGAACCACCACTTCAATGTGCTTGTCAGAAATATCAATCCCCTGGGATTGATACACGGACTGCACTTCATTGACCAGGAACATTTGGACTTCGCGCAGACTAATCAAGGCGGAGTCGTGAACCCCCATTGATTCGCGGTTTGCCTTAAAGAGAATTTCCAGCAATTCGTGCGGATTGGCCGGACCATCGGTTAAGCGCTCACCGGCCTTGACCATTTGCCCATCGGAAATGATGACGTTTTGGCCAGGCATCAGAGGATATTCGCTGACAACACCATCACTTTCGACAACCTTGACATCGACCGATTCGTCTTCTCCATAAACCACCTGAGCCATACCGTCCCGTTCAACCAGAACACAGGCTTCCTTGGGTTTACGGCCCTCCAACAGTTCTTCGATCCGCGGCAAACCTTGAATGATATCACCAGTTTTCGTCCGTTCGAAGATCAGCAAGACCAGATTATCGCCCCGTTGTACCAAGTCTCCATCGTCAATGTGCAGAACCGCACCGGGGGAAACTCGATAGGGTCGGGCCAACCGAATCACTACTTGGTCATCCCCAATCTGAAAGACCTGACCCGATTCTTCCAGGGGTTGGCCAGGGGCAATTTCCGTACCAGCGACCAGCAAATCGCCCTGCTTCACTGAAGGCTTTTTACCCTGGGTCGAAATCGCCATTTTGTCAGCGTCCCGAACCACCAAAATACGACGAATCGCTTCTGCGCCTTGGCGAATTCCTTGTACTTCACCGGCTTCTTTACACTGGATCTCGGTACGCGCAACGACCGCACCTGGTGCAATCTGATCGCCGTCTTGCACCAGAATCCGGGTCAGGGTGCTGCCTTGGGTTGGATCTGCTGCCACATCTCGCCGGATTGGCAAGGACTCCAGAATCACCAGTTGCAGGCGATCGGTACTGGGATCAGATTCATCGGGCACCAGTTCAATATCAGCCGCCAACTGAGGAGCGTCTTTGTCAATCTCCAGCACTAGTTGAGTTTTCAGTAGCTCCAGTCCTTCCACTGACTTCACCCGCTCTCCATCCTTATAGGGCATCCGTTGAACAGCCCGCAGGCGAATGGAACGGCCCGATTCTTCACTGGTCGATTCTTGACTGGGAACTGGTGGTTCATCCGGTACTGGGAACTCAACTACCGGCCGCAGTAGTAAGGCTGGGCCTTCTGGAGTTTCGACATACTCCACATAGCGCAGTTCATTGACAGTTAGACCTGGCATTACTTCCTGACCTGGATTAGCCAATACTGCTTCCCGCGTAATCACCTCATCCAGGTTGTCAATCATATGCAGGTCACCTGGTTTGATGACAATCTCTCGTAGAATGTCATTTTTCTGGGTGACTTCAACCACGCCGTTACTCTGGCAGAAGATGTCTTTTACGACTTCCGTGCCAGCTTCCACAAACTGGCCGTCTTCCACCAATAGGAGGGAGATGTCTTTATTGACCTCATGGGACTCTTCTGGAATCCAAAGCAGGGTGCCGCCCTTAACCACTTCGTAGCCCTGCTTGGCTTTGCCCCGCTTAGCCACTTCAACCCCAGAGAATTTGATGATGCCACCCGTTTGAGTATGGTAGCTATCGTCAATCAGTTCCGCTACGACCTGATTATTCGTCACTTTGGTGCCAGGGGTGGCAATTAGGGAGAAAATCTGGCCGTTGTTGGTCTCAATCAGGTATAAATCTCCGCCCTGACGGCTTTCCGTCCGCACCCGGGCCTGATCCAGCAAAACTGAGGCGGTGATGATTTCTACCATCCGGCCACCTTTGCCATCTCCTTCCTGGGGTAGGCGAACCACACCGCCATACTCACTGAGGGTTCGGGTCTCAGCCAGAATGCTGCCTGCTTCAACCCGATCGCCATTTTTCACAGTCGGTTCTGCACCTGGCGGCAGGTTATACACTTCCCCCGACAGGATCCATAGTAAGCCACCCCGTTGAGCAATGCGGGTGGTGTTGCCCTGACGGTCTTTCTTATCTTCCGCCACCAGGTCGGCGAACCTGACTTCCCCAGCCAGGTCGGAAGCCACGTCCTTAGCCGCTTTCTCCGTGGTGCGGCGAGCTCGGCCGGTCAAGGGAACCTCTGCCAAAATCTGGCCTTTCTTGACTTTCTGATTGTTACGGACGAGGAGCGTGGTTCCCTGCACAATAGAGAAGGATTGCCGCTGGTCTTCGCTGCCTTCCAACACAACTTCAGCAGTAGTCGAGTCTACCACCAGGGCATCCTCGCCATGGCGCGTTCGGAATGCACGGGTACGTAGTTTAGCTGGAAAGCGAATGGTGCCATCAAACTCGGCCTTCTCTTGGCGGGCCATTTCTCCAGTAAATACCCCACCGGTGTGGAAGGTCCGCATGGTGAGCTGGGTACCGGGTTCCCCGATCGACTGGGCTGCTACGATGCCAACTGCTTCGCCAATGTCCACTAGTTTGGCGTGGGCCAGGCTCCAGCCGTAGCAGTGCTGGCACACGGAACGGGTGGCTTCGCAGGTCAGGGGCGATCGCACAAACACCTCTTCTACCCCTGAGCTATCAATTAGGTTGGCCAGGTCATCGGAAATGTCCTGGTTACGCTCGGCAATCACCTCACCGGTTTCCGGATGCACCACATTTGCGGCTAGCACCCGTCCCAACAGGCGGGTCCGCAGCGGAATCAGGGTGCGATCGCCGTCTTTCATGGCCCGCAGTGGAATCCCCCGAGTTGTGCCACAATCCACTTCCCGAATAATCACATCCTGGGAAACATCCACCAAACGACGGGTCAGATAGCCGGAGTCAGCCGTCCGCAAGGCCGTATCCACCAACCCCTTACGAGCGCCATAGGAAGAGATGATATACTCCGTGACCGTCAGTCCTTCCCGGAAATTGGTTTTAATCGGCAAGTCAATAATTTCCCCTTGGGGATTGGCCATCAAGCCCCGCATCCCAACCAACTGGCGCACCTGAGAGATATTCCCCCGGGCTCCAGAAAACGCCATCATATAAACCGAGTTGAGGGGACTATTAGAGCGGAAATTTCGCACCACCTCATCCTTCAGTTCCTCACTGGTGCCATTCCAGGTATCAATTACCTTTTGGAACCGCTCAACCTCCGTGATTTCCCCGCGGGTATAGCGTTCCTCCGTTTCCCGAATGGTTTGCTCTGCTGCTTCTAACAACTGACGCTTACTGGCCGGCACCTGCAAGTCATCCACACTAATCGAGACCCCGGCTCGAGTAGCAAACTTGAAACCTAGATCCTTGATCAAATCAGCCATCGTCGCAGTCCGGGCCGTACCATAATTGGTAAATGCCCAGGAAATCAGCTCAGTCAGCTGCTTCTTGTTGATCACCCGATTGCGAAAAATCATTGGATTGCTTTGTTCTGCCGTCATTTACCCCTACCTCTGCCTTAAGCCAACTCTGGACTGGGAATGCAAACCCTGATTCAGCAAAGCAGCAGTTCCCAGCGCACACCTAACCCGAAGCTTGCCTAAACCGCCAGGGCATCCAAAATCGTTTTGTTGTAGATAATGCGTCCTGGTGTGGTTCTGATGTACTGTGAGATAATCCCACCATCTGGGTCCAATCGGAGCCGACGGAACTTGTAGACTCTAGTCACAATCCCATCCGCCGACGTCTCTTCCTCCAATAGTTCATTGTCCGACTCATCCGCCTCTACCAGCCCGTCAAAACGAACCCAAACAAAGGCATGCAGGTCAACTTCCTGCTGGTCGTAGGCAGTAATCACATCTTCCAGACTGGCGAAATATCGTCCAACTCCCTTGGTAGCTGCTGGGTTTTCTGCTGTCAGATAGTAGCAACCCAACACCATGTCCTGACTGGGAGTGATGATGGGGCGGCCTGTCGCCGGAGACAGAATATTGTTAGAAGCCAACATCAGCAGACGAGCCTCTGCCTGAGACTCCAGAGACAGAGGAACGTGAACCGCCATCTGGTCGCCATCAAAGTCAGCGTTGAAGGCGGGACAAACCAGTGGATGCAATTGAATGGCCCGCCCTTCCACCAGAATTGGCTCAAAGGCTTGAATTCCAAGCCGGTGTAAAGTCGGAGCCCGGTTTAACATGACTGGGTGACCTTCAATCACTTCCTCCAGCACATCCCAAACCGTCGGGTCATTCCGTTGAATCAGTTTTTTGGCGGCCTTGATGTTGTTAACCAGACCTTGCTTGATCAGGCGATGAATTACAAAGGGCTGGAACAACTCGATCGCCATTTCCCGGGGCAGCCCACATTGATAAATCTTCAACTTAGGGCCAACCACAATCACCGAACGGCCCGAGTAGTCCACCCGCTTACCCAGCAGGTTCTGTCGGAAACGGCCCTGTTTTCCTTCAATAATGTCAGAGAGGGACTTCAGAGGACGGTTGTTCGCCCCTACTACGGTGCGGCCCCGCCGACCATTATCAATCAATGCATCCACCGCTTCCTGCAGCATGCGCTTCTCATTCCGCACAATAATCTCCGGTGCCAGGATTTCCTGCAGACGGGCCAAGCGGTTATTGCGGTTAATCACCCGACGATAGAGGTCGTTCAGGTCAGAGGTGGCAAAGCGGCCACCATCTAACTGCACCATCGGCCGGAGATCCGGTGGAATCACCGGAATCACGCTCAAAACCATCCAATCCGGCTTAGATCCAGTGGCGACAAAGTTATCAATCACCCGCAGGCGCTTGATTAACTTGGCCCGCTTTTGCCCCTTAGCCGTGGCAATTTCTTCCCGCAGCTTTTCGGCCTCTTCCTCCAGGTTGATATCCTGTAGCAGGCGCTGCAAGGCTTCTGCCCCAATACCGACTTCTATGCCAGACAACTTGGAGTCTTCGCTATACAGTTCATCCTCAATTTCGATCCACTGATCCTCAGTCAGTAACTGCTTATAACTCAGGTTTTCAGCATTGCCCGGATCGAGAACCACATAGGCATTGAAGTAGACAATCTGCTCCACATCCCGCAGCGGCATATCCAGCAGGATGGACATATAGCTGGGAATCCCTTTGAGATACCAAACATGGGCCACCGGAGCCGCCAGTTTGATATAGCCCATGCGATGACGGCGCACCCGAGATTCAGTGACTTCCACCCCGCACCGTTCACAGACAATGCCCCGGTGGCGCACCCGTTTGTACTTGCCACAGTGACAC
>Ga0272446_1005750_pt1 | contig 13427 bp, 9 predicted proteins | sample YNPCB0061_FD_194587 | JGI IMG/M metagenome (GOLD analysis project Ga0272446, IMG submission 194587) | Hot spring microbial mat communities from Yellowstone National Park, WY, United States - YNP-CB-006-1 | ecosystem: Environmental > Aquatic > Thermal springs > Hot (42-90C) > Sediment | place...
CCAGCCAGATTACTTGCTTGCAGGCGAATTCTCCAAGTGGACGGAGATCTATCCGCTGGAGGAACTTATGAATGATTATCAACTGCTCGCCTCCTTCGGCGAGTATGACCTGTATCAACGGGTTCAAAAGTGATTGGAGTTGAAATGATCGAACGATTGCTGGTGTTGGCGCTGTTGGGCGTCGCTGCCATGGTTTACCTCGCCGGCGCCCGGCGAGGCTCAGAAACGCTGACCAGACTCGCCGTAACACTCTTTGCCGCTTACGCCTTCGCCTGGATTGCATTCACGGTCTATGTTTGGTTCAATCATGTCAATTTCCCCCTCAACCTGGAAGCGATGGAATTGCTCGTTGTTCAGCATCTTCGCAGGGTCATGGCAGGACTGCCTCTCTATGTCGAACCGTCTTCCGATTTCGTTTCGCTGGCGTATGCGCCGCTGTACTATTACTTTTCTGTCCCCTTTGCCTGGGTGTTCGGCGCGAACCTTTTCACGATGAGACTGGTCGCCATTTTGGGAATGCTTGGCGCGGGGATCGTCATCTTCGCAGCAGTCAGGCGGCATACCTCGTCGAATTGGTGGGCGCTCATGGCGGTTGGGCTTTTCGCCGCGGCATACCGCGCCATGGATACCTACCTCGATAACGCCCACTCGGATTCGTGGTTGTTATTCACTGCCCTGCTGGGCTTGTATCTCATTGACCTGAAACGCTCGCGCGCCACCAACCTGCTGGGCGTCTTCATCCTCGTTATTTCGTTCTGGTTCAAACAGCACGGCGCAATCTTCGTTGCCGGCGGCGTACTCTACCTGACCTGGCGCGATGGACTGAGAAATTCATGGATGTATTGGGCGCTGGCGGCGCTGCTCGGTCCCGTTTTGTATGCCCTCGCTCCCTCCCTGTGGCTTGGACCCTGGTTCCATTACTACACCCTCACCGTTCCCAGCCATTGGAGCGGATTTTCTTTCGCCGGCGTCAAACGATACATCGGCTATGCGGTCAAAAATTACTTCGCGCTTGCCGCGGCAGGGGCAGCCGCCTCCGTGTATTTTTTCGTCAAAAAATGGAGGGACGTAAACGTTTGGTACTTCATGCTCCCCTTTGCCATGCTGACCGGCGTCATGGGCGCATTGGACGAAGGCTCTAACAATAACATTTTCATTCCCATGGCAACCTGGTTCATCATCACAGGGGTTCTCGGGCTGCAATATGCAACGGAAAAATATGCCCCTGTAAGAAAATGGGCAATACACCTCCTTGCACTGGCTGCTTCCTTTGCCTTGCTCTTCTACAACCCTGCCTCTGTGCTTGTCTCCCCGCGGGCTCCGCAGGCATATCGTGACCTCCTTCAATACCTGAATTCGCTGGATGGCACAGTATATGCCCCCTGGATCGGACCGCTCGAAAGCGGTTACGAATTCTTCCCTGCTGTGCATTGGGTTCCCATGGAAGACATCATCCGCGGACCCGGCGTAGATACCTACAACCATCCGGTCACGCGCCGCTTGCTCGATGCGGTCATCCATCCGCAGGGTCCCGCCTATATTCTGATGAATTACCCGTTGGAAAATGACCCCCTCATCGGCTTCCTGGCAGAGCAATATAAACTCAAAGAAGACCTGGGTGACCGCTTTGCGCCGCTCGCCACCATCCCAAAACGCTTCAACCTCGAATATCCACGTTACCTGTATGAATACGCTCCGCAGAACCCTTGACCGGTTCTACCGGGCAGATTGAGATAACATGACCCGCCACCACTCCCACATTACCCTCAGCAGCGAATACGGCAGAAACCGCGCCGGCGACGGGAAGAACCTCTCCCTCACCCGCCGCCAGTTTTTGCAAACCGGCGTGGTTCTCCTGAGCGGAGCCGTCCTGCCGGGCTTTCTCGCTGACCTGAGCGCCGGCGGCTTGGCGCAGGAATTCACCGGCAAGCGCATCTACATCGCGCCAGACGACCACACCGACCTCTTTTGGACCGCCGACCTGGAAACCTATGAACGGGTCTTCGTTGAAATGCTCGATTACTACCTCGACCTGGCAGACCAGACCCGGAACGAACCGCCCGAATTCCAGAGCCGCTGGAACTGCGACGGAAGTTTCTGGGTGTGGGTGTACGAGAAGCGCAAATCTCCCGCCGAGTTCAACCGCCTCATCGAGCGCATCCGCAGCGGGCATATCAGCGTGCCGCTCAACGCCTTGTGCGTCTGCCTGGGCGGCGCGCCCGCCGAAGCAGTACTGCGCGGCATGTACTACCCCGGCAAACTCGAACGCCGCCACAACCTGCGCTTTCCCATCGCCTATTCCATGGAAAATCAGACCCTGCCCTTCGGCTTGGGCGCACTCTGGGCTGGCGCCGGCGCCACCTTCAGCTGGAAGGGCATCTGCGACTGCGCCACCAGAGTCCCCGACGCCTGGGACCGCGAACACGACATCTACTGGTGGGTCGGCGCAGACGGAAGCCGCCTCCTCATGAAATGGAACTCCATGCTGACCGGCAACCAGGGCATGGGCGGCTACGCCGAAGCGCGCTCCCCCGAACAGGTGGTCAACTACGTGGACGCCGACGAAGCATTCAAAGCCCGCTACCCCTATCACGTCATCGGCGCGTTCGGGCATGGCTGGGACGACCTGCAAACCCAAACCGATGCCTTCGTGACCACCGCAAAAAACCTTTCCAACCAAAACTTCAAGGTCATCGTCTCCAACGAAATTGACTTTGCCCAGGACTTCGAAAAAACCTACGGCAACGACATCCCCTCCCTCTCCGCCAGTTTCGGCAACGAATGGGACCTCGACTGCGCCAGCATGGCAGAAGTCTCGGCGCGCGTCAAACGCGCCGTGGAAAAATTGCGGGCAGCCGAAAGTTTGGCGGCGCTCGTCTCCCTCAAACAAAACGACTTCATGAACGGGCGCGAAGAACAGCGCGACCTGGCATGGATGAATCTCGGTTTGTTTTGGGAACATGACTGGCAGGGCGCGCCCTGGGATGGCTTGACGCAAAAGCGCATCGCATGGACCAAAAAAATCACCGCTGAAATCGAACAGTATGTGAACACCCTCCACGAGGACGCCGCGAGCGCCCTCGGCGGCATGATCCAGAAAAACGGCGCAAACGAACGCTTCTTCGTCTTCAACCCGCTTGGCTGGGCGCGCACCGACTACGCCGATTACCCCTTCGACGGCGCCGAACCCGTCCACGTCGTCAGCGTGGAGGATGACCGGGAAACGCCGAGCCAGGTCATCGTCAAAGAAGGGAAGCGCTGGCTGCGAATCCTGGCGGAGAACGTCCCCTCCATCGGCTACAAAGTCTTCGAGATTCGCCCCGGCGCGGGTCAGCCGTTCTCCAACGAAATCAGCGTCAGCGGCGGCGTGATCGAAAACCGCTTCTACAAACTCACGGTGGATGGACGCGGCGCGATCACCAGCCTGATTGACAAGACTCACGGAAACCGCGAACTCGCAGCGGAAGTGAACGGGCGCTTCATCAATGACCTGGGACCTGCCTCCGGCAAATTGACTTTAGAAAACGCTGGAGCCGTTTCTGCCACCCTGCTCGCCTCAGCCGATTCTCCGCTGGCGCATGAAACGCGCATCACCCTGTTTCGGGATGTGGAGCGCATCGAGATTCGCAACGACATCACCCAAAACTTCAACGCCACGACTACCTGGGGCTTCGGCTTTGCCCTGCAAAACCCCGACTTTCATCACGAGGAGGTCGGCGCAATTTTGCGGGCGCGGCTCACCACCGACGGCGGGCATTACTCCCCGCGCAACGCCCGCTACGACTGGCTGACGCTCAACCATTTTGTGGACATCAGCGGCGATGGGGCAGGGGCGACGCTCTCGAACGCCGACTGCTATTTCATGAAAGTGGGGAACAGCACGGTTGGCGAACTGGATACAAAAACGCCGCAGGTCTCCGTCCTTGTGGGCGGCAACGACCTGAACGGCGCGGCTGCGCTGGGCGACCAGGGCGGAGACGAGCGCTTTCTCCAGCGCTTTGCCCTGCGCCCTCACGGCGGCTACGACCCGCTCTCTGCGATGAAATTTGCGCTCGAACATCAGAATCCGCTCACCGCCGCGCGGGTGGAGGGCGGCGATCAGTACCCGGAGAAACCCTTCTCCCTGCTCTCTTTGGAAAACCCAAACGTCCTGCTCTGGGCGTTGAAACCAGCCGAAGACGGGCTCGAAGCCGGGCTGGTCGTCCGCTTGTGGAAGGTTTCTGAGGGCGCTGAATACCTGTCCTTATCGTTGTTCGAGGGCGGCATTGCCGAGGCGCTTGCCCTGACACATATCGAAACCCCGGCGGGCATTGCCAACGTCCAAGACGGCAGGCTGGTAGATTTCATCAACGGACAGCAGATGAAAACCTACGCCATTTTCCCGTCTGCGCTGCCCTTCCGCCCCGATACCAGTGGTTTGGAGCGCGTCACAGCCACGCCGCCTGTTGCGACCCCTCTTCCAGCCGCCACCCCAACAGCAGCGAACACTTTGCCCGCGCCTGTAACGAATACCCCGTCACCTCCGTCATTTACACAGACAACAGAACCCGCCGAACCAGGCGGCAAAGGTTGTTTGTTTGGTGTATTGTACGTTTTGGGATTGTTGAAATAGCCGCCATATAGATTGTATTTCGATAGACGTGACGTTATCCACTTGCGGCAGGGATAATCAACCGTTACGATATAAAAAACGAGGCTCATGTGTAATCTCAGTACTTCACGAAAGCGCCCGCTGCGCAACGACGATTTTGCACACTCTTTGTAGATGAGCCAAAAACAAAATGGAGGAATTGCCATGGATCAGGTGAGGATTGGCGTTATCGGCACCGGCAGGATGGGGCAAAGTCACTGCCGCGTGTATTCGAACTTGCGGCATGCAAAATTCGTTGGGATTTGCGATGCAAACGTCGAAGTGGGCAAGGAAATGGCGCGCCGGCACGAGGTCTCGTTTTTCAGGGAGGTGGACGCCCTGCTCGAAAACGTGGATGCCGTCAGCGTTTGCACGCCCACGCCCTATCACTATGAAATCGTCAAGCGCTGCCTGGATGCGGGTGTTCATGTCCTGGTGGAGAAACCGTTCACAGAGACGTTGGAGCAGGCTGAAGCGTTGAAAGAGGCGGCTTCCAAAGGTGGGGCGATTGTTCAGGTCGGTCATATCGAAAAGTTCAACCCCGCCTTCATCGAATTGCGAAAAGTGCTGGAAGGCATGGACGTGCTGGCGATGAACTTCAACCGCCTGAGTCCCTTCCAGGGCAGCAACGTGGATGTGGACGTCGTCCTCGACCTGATGATCCACGACATCGGTCTGGTGGTGGATTTGTTCGAGAGCGAACCGCTTTCGATGGACGCGCACGGCTTTGCCGTCTTCACCGATAGCATTGACTATGGCATGGCGATTTTGAAATACGCGCCCGAAATTCTGCTCACGCTCACCGCCTCGCGCGTGACCGAGCAGAAGATCCGCGCCATTTCGGTCACCACACGGGACGCCTACATCGAAGCCGATCTTCTGCACAAGACCATCGAAGTCCACCGCCGCACGCTGGGCGATTACGTCAACCAGAAGAACAGTCACAAATACCGCCAGGAAAGCCTCATCGAACGCATCGTCGTCCCGACCATGGAGCCGCTCTTCCTCGAACTGCAGGATTTCGTCACCTGCGTTGCCGAGGGCAAAACGCCTCAGGTCACCGCCGCCGATGGTTACAACGCCCTGCGCTTCGTCCTGCTCCTGCGCGATAAAATTTTAGAGTCGAGAAGGATTCAAAGCAAAGTATGAAACTTTCGGTAGTTGTTCCCTGCTTTAATGAAGAAGATAATATCGAGAAACTGAAGACCGAATTCTTCCCGGTGGTCGAAAACCTGCTGGGCAGCCGGGTGGACGGCGCGGCGATAGACGCCATCGAAGTCATCTTCGTGGATGATGGCAGCCGCGACGGTACGTATAACGCCCTCAAGCAAGCCTTCGGTGCGTACGCTCACCCGTCTATCGAGGTCAAATTCGAGAAGCACGAAGTCAACCGCGGGCTGGGTGCGGCAATGCGCACTGGCTTCAAAGCAGTGACCGGCGACATCATCGTCACCACCGACAGCGACGGCACCTACCACTTTTCCACCATCCCCGCCATGCTTCAACACCTCAAAGGGGATGTCGCCATCGTCACCGCCTCCCCTTACCACCCCAAAGGGGAAGTGGTAGGCGTACCCGGCTACCGCATCTTCCTCAGCCGCGGCTCGTCTCTGCTCTACCGCATCTTGCTCAGCTGGAAGGTCCACACCTACACCGCCCTCTACCGCGCCTACCGCCGCGAAGTGATTGACCGCATCCCCTTCGCCGCCGACGACTTCCTGGGCGGCACCGAACTGATGGTCAAAGCCATGCTCAAAGGCTACCGCGTGGACGAATTCCCCGCCGCCCTTCACCGCCGCATGTTCGGCGTCTCGAAGGCAAAACTGCTCAAAACCATCAAATCGCACCTCGGCTTTCAGGCGCGGCTGGTCTTGCACCGCCTCCGCCTCCGCTCCATGTTTGCAGAGTAACCGAACCCACGCAGGAGACCGCTCCTGCTTTTTTATGAAAGGAAACAACCTATGGGCGTAAGAATACATCCGACCGCCGAAGTGTCGGACAAGGCAAAAATTGGGGAAGGCTCCAGCATCTGGCATCATGCCCAGGTGCGCGAGAACGCCGTCATCGGCGAGAATTGCATCATCGGCAAAGGCGTCTATGTGGATGCCGGCGTCGTCATCGGCAACAACGTCAAGATCCAAAACTACGTCTCCGTCTATCACGGGCTGACTATCGAAGACGGTGTCTTTGTCGGACCTCACGTCTGCTTCACCAACGACATGCGCCCGCGCGCCGTCAACCCCGATGGCTCGCTCAAAGCCGCCGATGACTGGGTGTTGAGCGAAACCCGCGTCAAACGCGGCGCAGCGCTCGGCGCCAACTCCACCATCCGCTGCGGCATCACCATCGGCGAATGGGCAATGGTTGGTTCCGGCAGCGTCGTCACCAAAGATGTCCCAGCCTACGGTTTGGTCTATGGCAACCCGGCGCGCCTGCACGGGTTCGTTTGCGCCTGCGGCGAAATCACCGAAAAAATTTCGCAAAACGCACAGGCGGTCACCGTCAAATGCCCAAAGTGCGGACGCACAATGGACATTTCCATTCAAGATTGGGAGAAACTGCAATGATTCACATGGCAAAACCCCAAATTGGGGCAGAAGAAAAACAAGCCGTCATGGAAGTGTTGGATTCCGGCATCATCGCCCAGGGTCCGCGCACCAAAGCCTTCGAGGAGGGCTTTGCCCAAATGTGCGGCGTCAGGCATGCCGTTGCCACCTCCTCCGGCACAACCGCCCTGCACGTCGCCATGCTGGCGCACGGCATCGGCAGCGGCGACGAAGTCATCACCTCTGCTTTCACCTTCATTGCCTCTGCCAACAGCGTTTTATACGCCGGCGCCAAACCGGTCTTTGTGGATATTGACCCCCGCACCTTCAACCTCGACGTAAACCAGATCGAAGCCGCCATCACGCCTCGGACAAAAGCCATTCTCCCGGTTCACCTCTACGGGTTAGCCTGCGACATGGACCCGATCCTGAGTCTTGCCGAAAAACATGGTCTGGTGGTGATCGAGGATGCCTGTCAGAGTCACGGCGCCACCTACAAAGGGAAAAAAGTCGGCTCGTTTGGCACCGGCACCTTCTCTCTGTACCCCACCAAGAACATGACTTCCGGTGAGGGCGGCATGATCACCACCAATGACCCCGTCATTGACGAAAAATGCCGCGTCATCCGCCAGCATGGCATGCGCGTCCGCTACTATCACGACGAACTCGGCTTCAACTTCCGCATGACCGACATCCACGCTGCCATTGGTCTGGCTCAGCTGCACAAACTGGAACAGTTCAACGCCAAACGCCAGGCAAACGCCAAATTCCTGAGCGAAAACCTGAAAGGTGTGGTGACGCCCTACGTGCCAGAAGGGCTGACCCACGTCTTTCACCAGTACACCATCCGCGTCCCAGACGGAAAGCGTGACGCCCTGCGGGCTCACCTGCAGGAGAAGGGCGTTGGCTCCGAAGTGTATTACCCTGTTCCTATCCACAAGCAGAATTTTTACGTCAAGGAATTGGGATACAACCAGAGCCTGCCCGAAACAGAAAAGGCGGCAACCGAAGTGCTTTCGCTGCCGGTGCATGCCGGGTTGACGCCCGCCGACCTGGAGACCATTGTCGCCGCTGTAAACGAATTCATGGCTTGAAGCAACCCGTCAAATGAAAATCGCCTACGTTGTCCCTTACGTCCCCAACCTGATACGCACGCGACCCTACAATCTGATTCTTCAGTTGGCGGCGCTAGGGCATGAGGTGACTGTTTTTACGCTCGGTTCGGGAGAGCAGGATGTGAAAGACGCAGAAGCCCTGCGCTCCCGAGTCGCGTGCGTGCTGTATGAAGAACAACCGCTGTGGCGTTCTCTGTGGAACAGCCTGATCGTTGTTCCCTCGCGCAGACCGCTTCAGACGGTGTACAGCTGGAATCCGCGGCTGGCAGAGGAACTGGTAAAGCAGTTGAGCGCGCCGGGGGCATTCGACCTCGTGCATGTGGAACATTTGCGAGGCTCGCGTTACGGTCAATATGTCAAGTTGAAACTGCCGCATGTGCCGGTGGTGTGGGATAGCGTGGATTGCATCAGTTATCTGTTCGAGCAGGCATCCCGTCATGGGACGGGGGGGTGGTTCGGTAAGTTTGTCACACGCTTTGAGTTGAACCGCACCCGCCGGATGGAGGGGCGGCTTATCAGCGAATTCGACCATGCGCTTGTCACTTCGGAGACCGATCGCAAAGCCCTGCTGGGGCTGGTTTCCTCTGGCGCAGGGACTGCGCCGGTCTCTGTTTTGCCAAACGGGGTGGATTTGGACTTTTTCCATCCCAATCCTGAAATCCAGAGAGAGGCGGAAACGCTGGTCTTCAGCGGAAAGATGAGTTACCACGCGAACGTCTCGATGGTGAAATATCTTGCAGCGGAGATTATGCCCAGGGTTTGGCGGGAACGGTCCAGGGTCCGATTGGTGATCGTGGGCAAGGATCCCACCCCTGAGGTCCGTGCACTGGGAGCCGATCCCCGCATCACGGTGACGGGGACGGTGGAGGACATCCGCCCGTATTTGTGGAAGGCGACTGTGGCGGTTGTCCCGCTGGTGTATGGGGCGGGAATCCAGAACAAAATTTTGGAGGCGATGGCTTGCGGGACGCCGGTGGTGACCACCTCTCGCACGCTCTCCGCGTTGGAGGCTACGCCCGGCAGGGAACTGCTGGCTGTGGATGGGGCGGAAGCGTTTGCCCGTGCAACGCTTGTGCTGCTCAGTGACCTCGCGCGGCGCGAGGCAATTGGCGCGGCGGGAGCAGAGTATGTGCGGCGCCGGCATAGTTGGGGGTCTATTGCGGAGCGGCTGGTTGGGGTGTATTCCGAGACACAGCGGCGGGGGAAATCGGTTCGCTGATTGCGTGTATGCAATTGATTGGCGCATTCGGGGGGAAAGGTTGTAACAATTTTGCGGTGAGTTCCGTCCTGCTTACAATTATGCAAGCTCATGCTTGCCAAAATCGGTTTAACAAGGTTTACGCAAATCTTTCAGTGTTTGACCTCCAACCGCAGTCTGCTATAAGCGGTCAAAGGTCGAATAATTTTGCGTAATTCCAAATTAGAGTTTTGAGGAGAGACCAAATGGCTGTTCGAAAGTTCTTTTTAGCGTTGGTGCTTATTGTTGTTGTTTTAGGGCAATTTGCGTATCCGCAGCGTGCTTCAGCAGCAGCCATTCGGTATGTTGTGGTAACGGGTGGTTTGGATACGGGCTCATGTAACAGTTGGGCAAATGCCTGTACGCTGACCCGTGCGCTCTCTGTTTCCGGACCTGGCGATGAAGTTTGGGTGCAGCAGGGTACCTATAAGCCGACGAACGGCACGGATCGTTCTGCCAGTTTCATTCTCGGGGATGGGGTTGCAGTATATGGCGGATTCGTCGGCACGGAGACTCAGCGCAACCAGCGGAACGCCAACCCGGCAAATACGATCTTGAGCGGTGAGATTGGGAATCAAGCCCTGCGGACGGATAACTCATTTCATGTCGTCACCATTGATAACGCAGGGGCAGGTACACTGTTAGATGGGTTTACTATCACCCGCGGTTACGTGGCAGATGGCGATGGGAATCCCTATGGGGCTGGCGTTTATATCACCAATAGCAGCCCGACCTTGAGCAACCTCATCATTACAGAAAACCAGGCTGGGAATACAGTGGGCAGCGGCGGTGGAGGGGTGTTTATTGACGATACGAACGGATTACCTCTTATCACTCCTACGATTACGAATGTGAGATTTGTGAACAACTATTCCGGGCGGGGCGGCGGTTTGTTCAGTCAGCGGAGCAGCCCGGTGTTGACCAATGTTGTTTTTGAAGGCAACCAGGCTTTGGCGACGGGCGGCGGCGGGGCGAATTTCCAAAACCTGACTCCAACCGACCCGTATATCAACCCGATTCTCACGAATGTATCTTTTATCAACAATACGGCGACGGGCGGCGGCGGCATGTTCCTCGGCACCAGCACCGGTTCACTGACCAATGTCACTTTCAGTGGTAATGTTGCCAACCGGCGCGGCGGCGGTCTCCTGTTGGAGTTCAGCTCTGCTGTCCTGACGAATGTGACTTTTTATAACAATACTTCCAACAATAATCTTGCCGATCCCAAGGGCGGCGGCGGCGTAATGATTTTGGCAAGCAGCCCTGTGTTGAACAATGTCACTTTCAGCGGGAATACCAGTACTGCCAATGGGGTGGATGGCGGCGCTGTTCGGGTGGCAAAAGACCCGGCGGGTCCTACTGTGAGCAATCCAGTAATACGAAATGCCATTTTCTGGGGCAATAACTCAACCGAAATTACCAGCGATGGGACCGGCAGCATCACAATCAATGACAGCATTGTGCAGGGTGGTTGTCCTTCAGGGGCAACATGCTCGAATGTCTTGAACGCCAATCCGTTACTCGGCGCGCTTGCCAGCAACGGCGGTTTTACGCAGACCATGGCGCTGGGTTTTGGCAGCCCTGCCATTAATGCTGGCAATAACGCGACTTGTGCGTCAACCGATCAGCGCGGTGTGGCACGTCCACAGGGCGCGGCTTGTGATATGGGCGCATACGAAATGGGAGCCCATATTGATAATGCGGTGGTGGATTTTGCTGCTGGCACGGCAGGGGCTTGCGTGGTGGATAATACAATTGGGGATGGTGCGGTACGGTTGAATATTCCGGGTTCGGCAACGTGTGTGTTTGAGTCGCGGGTGTTCGATGCAACCATCCCTGTGGACTGGGTCAACCTTTCTTGGTCTGGTTCCACGCCCACCGGAACTACCGTCACCTTCGATGCTCGCACCGGAAATAGTTCAACGCCCGATGCTACCTGGACGAATTGGCAGGCTGTAAGTGGAAACTTTACCAATCCCGGAAGCCGCTATATTCAATATCGTGCGACGCTGTCCACGACCGATAACGGACAAACGCCAGTCATCGAAAGTGTCACGATTACCTATACGGAAGGGAATATCTCCATTTTGAATTCACCCAGCGGTACATTGGCTAGCTGGGATAACAATTTCACCTGGACGGGTGTAAACGGCGCAACCTGGTACCTGCTGGAGGTATATACCTCTACAGGCTCTCAACTTCTGCGCAAGTGGTATACCAGTGCGCAGACGAATTGCCCCTCAGGCACTGCTTGCTCTCTAACCCCCTCGCCTTCTGACCTGAACCTGGGGAATGGAGATTATCAGTGGCGTGTGCTGGATTATGGCGCTTCCGGCTATGGCATCTGGCCTCTCTTCAAGAATTTTACATTAGGCGCTGCCTGTTATACCCTGACGACGAACGTCGGTCCGGCTGGCAGTGGTTCGGTCAATGTGCCGCCGCAAAGTTGTACGGGTGGATACACGGCTGGCTCGGTGGTTCAGTTGAGCGCCGTGCCTGGTACTGGATACGCCTTCTCAACCTGGAGCGGCGATGCCAGCGGCACAACCAACCCGGTCACCATCATCATGAACGGCAATAAAACGGTTACTGCCAATATGCGCGGTAATACGCCGCTCTCTCCCTCTGGCACGTTGAGCAATTGGGATTATTCCTTCAGTTGGACGGGGGTGAGTAACGCTACCTGGTATCTCATCGAAGCACAAACATCAACGGGAACACAGGTTTTTCGCCAGTGGTACACCTCTGTGCAGACGGGTTGTTCAGGCGGTACAAATTGTTCAATCACTGTATCGGGCTTAAGCCTGCCCAGCGGTGATTACAAGTGGCGTGTGATGGATTACGGCACGTATGGGTACGGGCTGAACTCCGCGTTCAAGAATTTCACATTGAGCGGGGTTGCCTGCTATACATTGACAACAAACGTCAACCCGGCAGCAAGTGGAAATGTTACGGTTCCTGCCCAGACCTGCCCCGGCGGCTACACAGCCGGCTCGGTCATCCAACTGACGGCTGCGCCAAACACAGGATACCTGTTCAACAACTGGAGCGGAGATGCCAGCGGGACAACCAACCCAGTCTCCATCACGATGAACAGCAACAAGAGCGTCACCGCCAACTTCAAAGCCACGGTTGTTTTGAACGCGCCAAACGGTACGATCACATCCTGGAATAACACCTTCTCATGGACGGGTCTCACGAACGCAACCTGGTACCTGCTGGAGGTCTATACGGCAGATGGTTCCACGCAGGTCTTCCGTAAGTGGTACACCGCCTCACAAACGGCGTGCGCCGGCGGGACGGCATGTTTCATCTCGCCTCCCGAAACGGCCGGGCTGGCAAACGGCAACTATAAGTGGCGTATTCTGGATTACGGCGCTTACGGTTATGGCACCTGGACGGGATACATGAACTTCACCTTGAGCCAGTAAGTGCGTTTCGATTTCATTTTTTTCTCTGCGGGCAGGAAACGAATAGGTAACTGCCCGCAGAGTCTTTTATCACCTCAATAAGGAAGCGTAGAATTTAGCTGCCTAACATCAGCCAGACAAACATTGCGTGACAAAAAACACTTGCTTTTCATGCTGTTTTCATTATATTAAAGTGTAAGACTTACCCAAAACCTTGCGTAGAGCGTGTTCTCTAACGCGCGGGTGGCGTAATTGACGTTACATTTGTCCTGGCGGGCAAGCGCGAGGGGAGAACGTTGATTATGCGTAAATCCCGAACGGACAATTTTCAGATGCAAGGCTGTCATGGAATGAAATTGATTAAGAACTGTAGTTTCGCCAAAAAATGGCATAGAACCTTAAAAACCTAACCGAAATACGGCATATTCTGAACGTTTCAGGGAATCCAAAAGACGGGAAGACAGAGCGCTTGTCTCCCGATGGCCGAAA
>Ga0272446_1005751_pt1 | contig 13425 bp, 15 predicted proteins | sample YNPCB0061_FD_194587 | JGI IMG/M metagenome (GOLD analysis project Ga0272446, IMG submission 194587) | Hot spring microbial mat communities from Yellowstone National Park, WY, United States - YNP-CB-006-1 | ecosystem: Environmental > Aquatic > Thermal springs > Hot (42-90C) > Sediment | place...
GGCGCACACCTTGTACGGCTCCCTGCCGCGAGCGGGGTCGCCCTTGAGCTCGAGCGCCGCGATCTTCTCCTTCTCGGCGGCCTTCTTCGGCTCAGGCGGGCCGGCGAACGACGGGAGCGCGAGCGAAAGGGACAACGCGAACAAGGACGTGCGGGGAGTCGTCATGGCGAGTTCCTCATAGCGTGGCCGGAGCCCGGACGGAACGTCGTCGGAGGAATTCAGGGCCGCTTCACCACTTCGTCCTTGCCAGGCATGGGCAGCCACGGCGTCCTCCGACGCAGCAGGTCCACCACCCACTGCGGCGTCAGCGACGCGAAGAACGTCATCACCCGCGACAGGAAGCCGGGGATGACCTCGGCCTTGCGGCGGAACATGGCTGACAGGCCCGCCCGCGCCACGTCTCGCGCCTCCATCATCACCCCTACCTTCTTCGCCAGCTCGACGGGCACGACGTTCGGATCGTACAGGCCGGTCGCGGTCGCGCCGGGCGCCAGCGTGGTGACGTTGACGCCCCAGGGCTTCAGCTCGCTGCGCAGGCTGCACGCGAAGCTGCGCAGGTACCGCTTGCTCGAGCCGTAGAAGCCGATGCCGGGGAAGTCGCGCCACGCCGAGATGCTGGACGTCACGAGGATGTGCCCCCGCCGCCGCGCCCGCAGCTCGCGCCCGAAGAGGACGCACATCATCGACGCGGTGACGACGTGCAGCTGCAGCATCGCCGCCGCGCGCGCCGGGTCCGCCTGGGCAATCTCTCCGAAGAAGAAGAAGCCCGCGTTGATGCAGACGATGTCGACGGTGAGGCCCCGCTTTGCCACCTCGTCGAACAGCTCCTGGGCCGCCTCGGGCCGGCCGAGGTCCATGGCGATGGCGGTGGTGGCGACGCCGTGGGCCTTCGCCAGCTCGGTCGCCACGCCCTCGAGGTGCGTCGGCCGGTTGCTGACGAGCACGAGCGCGTACCCGGCCTCGGCGAGCGCGCGCGCCAGCTCGAGGCCGATGCCGGAGCAGGCGCCGGTGACGAGCGCGGTCTTGAGCAGCTCATTGGCGCGCGGAAGAGCAGCCATTGCCGGTCAGGCGAGCGCCTCGTCGTCGAAGGCCGGCGCGTCGTGCGAAGCGCCCGGCGTGTACCCGTCGGGGAAGAAGCGCAGGTTGCGCTGCAGCGACACGAGCAGTTCGTACCACGCGCGCTTCTCGTCGGGGCTCAGCCCGGCGCGGTCGAGCAGCCGCTGGTTGAAGCGGGGCATGAACTCGTTCTTCGCCGCCTCCACGCCGGTGACGCCGTCGAAGTGCGCGTTGACGGTGGCGCGCAGCACGTCGCGCGGCACGGCGGCCAGCGTCCTCATGCGCTCGAGGGCCCGGTGCGACATGGCGCGCTCCTGCCCGGTGGTGAGCCGGTCCGAGAAGGTCGTCACCAGCATGGTGCGCTGCACCGCCTCGTTGAGCGCGTCGTACAGCGGGCCGCGGCGCCGGCGCTCGTGCAGGAGCTCGTACGTGCACGCAGCCATCATGCGGCTGACGGCCATGTGCCGGTTCTCGTCGACGGTGTGCAGCAGCGACAGCTTGCGCAGCGAGGCGTCGACGTCGGCGAAGCCCTGCACGCCCATCTCGAAGGCCTTGCCCATGTGGTTCACCAGGCCGCGGCCGAGGAAGTAGGCGAGGACGAAGTCGGCGCCGAAGGCGCGCACCAGGAAGCGCAGCGTCGCAGGAGCGACCAGCAGCGGGCGCAGGGGCTTCTTCGGCATCGCGACGCCCTCGAAGCCGTGGTGCCGCTGCAGCGCGCGCCACACGCGGCCGAACGCGGCGATGTGATCTCGCTCCTCCGCCGCCTCGAGGCGCAGCAGCGCGGCGACGCGGGGCTGGACGGGCTCGATCGCGTCAGCGACTGCCTCGTTGGTGGTGACGACGGTGCGCTCTCCGTCGCCGATGCGGAAGTACATCATCGCGTACGTCCAGTGGTTGAGCGCGAGCCGCGCCTTCTCGCCGAACGACGTCCAGTGCGGCGTGTGGAAGCCGAGGCTCATCTCCCACGGCACCAGGGGGCCGGCGAACGCGGCGTTCCACCGCGTCTCGTCGAGGAAGTGGCAGAGCTGCTGCCCGTGCGGGTTCGACAGCCGGCGCTCCGCGAAGGCGTGGAGCTTCTGCAGCTCTTCCTGGGCCACGGAGGACACGGCGGCGAAGCTTCGCACGAAACGCGCGGTCCGCGCGGCGCTACCCGCCGTACAGCGCGCGCAGGGCCGCCACCTCGCCGGCGACAGAGAAGCGCCGCCGGACGTCCTCGGCCGCGGCCTGCCCCAGACGCGCGCGCAGCGCTCCGTCGGCCAACACGCGCTCGAGCAGCGCCCGCAGGGCCGCGACGTCGCCGGGCTCGTACAGCAGGCCGGTCCGCTCGTGCTCGAGGATGCGGTGCACGTGCGGCAGCCGCGACGAGATGACGCAGCAGCCCGACGCCATCGCCTCCAGCAGCACCAGCGACCACGACTCGCCGTGCGACGGCTGCACCACCACGTCGAGGCCCTGGTACCAGCGAGCCACGTCGCGCTGCTCGCCCGCCAGCACCAGCCGCCCGCCGGTGCGCGCCTTGAGCGCCTCGGCCCACGCGGCGTCAGGCCCCTTCGCGAGGCCCACCAGCACCGGCGTCCATTCCGCAAAGCGCGGCAGCAGCGGCTCGAGCGCCGCGACGAAGTCTCCCGCGCCCTTGTCGGGCCGCACCCGCCCCACCACCCCGACGCCGTGCGCGCCGGGCAGCTGCAGGGCCGTGAAGGCAGACCCGCGGTGCGCCGGCACGGGGAAACGCTCGAGCTCCAGCCCGTGGCCCACGACGGTGCACGGCAGCCGCACCAGCTCGCGCGCCTCGTCGGACAGCGCGATGACCTCGTCCGCGCGCTTCAGGAGAAAGCGGGTCCACCCGGAGGGCGCGTTCGACGAGTGCCGCGTCGCCACGAGGCGCAGCCGCACGCCGACGAGCCGCAACAGCAGGGCCAGCAGCAGCTCGTTGTTCCGGTGCGCGTGCCAGACGACGGCCTCCCGCTTCGCGCGCCGGCGCACCTCGCCCAGCGTCACCCGGGGCAGCGCCTCGTCGACGTGCTGGCCGTAGACGCGCGCGTCTACGCCCTGCGCGCGCAGGCCCCGCACCACCGCCTCGGTGTGGCTGGTGACGCCGGTGCGGCGACGGTGCAGGTGGGGGTGGACGACCAACACGGCGCGACCTTGTAGCCCGTTTTGGACGCCCGCCCCGCATCCTCCCGTTGACCGACGGTCAGCAGGAGGGCCCTCCTCCTGTTGTCGGATTCGGGCGCGCGGCGGACGGCGCACCATGGCCCTCGCAGCTCACCCTTCCCTCACGAGGTCCACGCCATGACGAAGCCGCTCCTCACCGCCGCTGCCCTCACCATCGGGTGCGGGCTCGCCGTCCTCCACCTCTTCGGAGACAGCCTCCGCGCCCTGCACGGCCTGAGCGCCGACGCGCTCGCCGGCGACACGTCCGTCACGGGGCGCACGCCTCGCGGGGACGGACTGGAGAAGAAGAAGATGTCCAACTTCGCGCTCGAGAACGCCGGCTACGACTCTGCGCCGGGCCCCAACCCGAGCTTCACGCACCTGGCGCCCAACGGGGCCACCGACGCGCGCGTCGACGCGCTGTCCACCTTCGCCATCGACGTCGACACTGCCTCGTACACCTACGCGCGGCGCGTCCTCGAGAGCAATGGCCTCCCGGCGCCCGACAGCATACGCGTCGAGGAGTGGGTCAACGCCTTCACGTACGAGTTGCCCGCGCCGAAGGACGCGCCCTTCGCGGTGCACGTGGACGGCGCGCCCTCGCCGTTCGACCGCGCGCGCTCGCTGGTGCGCGTGGCGCTGAAAGGTCGCGTCGTCGCCAACCGCGACCGCAAGCCCGCGCACCTGGTCTTCCTCGTCGACACCTCGGGCTCGATGTCGAGCGAGGACCGCCTGCCGCTGGCGAAGAAGAGCCTGCGCGTCCTCGTCGAGTCGCTGAACGCGCGCGACACGGTGGCGCTCGTCACCTACGCGGGCGGGACCAGCGTGGTGCTCGAGCCGACGCCGGCCACCGAGCAGGCCACCATCCTCCACGCCATCGACTCGCTGCGCGCGGGCGGCGGCACCGCGATGGGCTCGGGCATGGAGCTGGCCTACCGCCTCGCCACCCGCGACGTGCGCCCCGGCCACGTGTCCCGCGTCATCGTGCTGACGGACGGCGACGCCAACATCGGCCCCAACCTCAGCCCGGCGCAGATGCTGGCCGCGGTGAAGGGCTACGTGTCCGAGGGCGTGACGCTCACCACCGTCGGCTTCGGCATGGGCAACTACCGCGCGTCGATGCTCGAGCAACTGGCCGACTCGGGCAACGGCCACGCGCTATACGTCGACTCCGAGAAGGAGGCGCAGCGCGTCTTCGGCGCTGAGGTGGCCGGCACGCTGGAGTACATCGCGAAGGACGTGAAGGTCCAGGTGTCGTTCAACCCCGAGGTGGTGAAGTCCTACCGGCTGATCGGCTACGAGAACCGCGCCGTGAAGGACGAGGACTTCCGCAACGACGCGGTGGACGGCGGCGAGCTGGGCAGCGGGCACTCCGTCACCGCGCTGTACGAGGTCGAGCTGACGGGCGCGGGCGGCGACCTGGGCCGCGTCTTCGTACGCGGGCAGCACGTCGACTCGTCGAAGCCCTTCGAGGTGTCCACCGCGCTCGAGCGCAAGGTGCTGGCCGAGACGCTGGGTGACGCCAGCGCGGACCTGCGCTTCGCCACCGCCGTGACGCTGGCCGCCGACGTGCTGCGCGGCAACCCGGTGGCCGAGTACCCGCTGTCCCGCATCGCGCAGCTGGCGGAGGAGTCCGCGGCCGGGCGGCCCGAGCGGCTGGAGTTCGCGCGCCTCGTGAGCAAGGCCCACGCGCTCCGGGCGCAGGGCGTCGCGTACCGGACGGCGGCGTACAACCCGTACTGAGCGGGACTCAGCGGCGGCGGCGGCGCGGGGCTTCTGCGTCGGCCGCGGGCGGCGCCTCGGGCAGCTCGACGAGGCGTCGCTCGATGGCGGCGCGCGGCAGGCTGGCAGGTCTCAGCGCCAGCACCGCGGCGAAGTACCGGGCCTGCGCCTCGCTGCGGTACTGCAGCTCGGCGGCCTCGCCCGTGGTGGACTCCACCTGCACCGTCCACTGGTTGCGCTTGCGCACGACTGCGGTCGACGTCCAGCTCATGGTGTCCTCGTCCCCCTCGCGGCGAAACAGCGCGCATCATGCCTGTCGCGGGAGACGTCGAAAGTTTTTGGCCGGCGCGGTGCGAGGCGCGTTCCTTGACGCGCGGGCCCGGAGCGCCGACACAGTCGAGTCGATGCTCCGCGCGCTCGCCCTCACCGCCGTCGCCCTGGCCTCGATGGGCGTCGACGCGGGCCTCGACGGTGGCGCGAGAACGGACGCGAGCCTCGCGGACGGGGGCGTGGTGGACGCGGGCGCGAGGACACCGGCGGTGACGTCGTCGTGGGTGCACGCCGACGGCGGCTTCTTCACCGACGCGGGCGTGAGCGACGTCGTGGTGGTGGCCGTCGGCGGCAGCCAGGCCGTGCAGTTCCCCCACCCCATCATCTTTGGCCACTGCGACGACCAGTCGCTGCTCGTCATCGACGGCACCGAGGACGCGCTCGTCTTCCGCGGCGTCGCGCCGGGCACGACGTACTGCGGCTTCTGGTACCGCCGGCAGTCGTACCCCAACCGCTACGTCGAGGTGACGGTGGTGGGCCCGGCCGCGGCGCCCGACGCGGGGCCGCACCTCTTCTGGCAGCGCTGACGGCGCGCGGAGAGATCGTTTCCGCGCCTCGCCCGTTTCGACGGGCCTCGCCCACAGGAGGTTCCGTCATGCGTCACGTCCGCCGTCCCCTGGCCCTGGCACTCGTGTGTCTCGCCGCGCCCCTGGCCTCCTTCGCCGCCTCGCCAGTTACGACCTGCGCGCTACCCGAGAAGGCGAAGGCAGCCACCGCGCGCACCGACGCGAAGGCGCGCGAGGCCGCGCACAAGGGCTTCACCTGGCTGGCGAAGGCGTCCATCGTGTGGACGAAGCAGCACCAGTGCTTCGGCTGCCACGTGCAGGCCGTGACGATGGAGGCGCTCACCGCGGCGCGGCACCACCAGTACGACGTGGACCCGAAGGACCTCGCGGCGATGGTGGACGCGCTGAACAAGGGCGTCACCGCGGGCGGGCACACCACCGGCGTCGCCTTCGAGGGCGCGGCGTGGGCGCGCTACGACCGGTACGTCGACGACCAGCACACGAAGGCGCTGCTCCAGTACGCCGACGAGTTGATGCGCCTGCAGGCGGAGAGCGGCGCCATCAACGACGACGACGCGCGGCTGCCCATCACCGGCGGCACCATGCAGACCACCTTCCAGGCGGCGCAGGCGTGGCGGCAGGCGTACGCGCGCACCGCCAACGACAAGTACCTCGCGCCGCTGCGCAAGGCCGAGCGCTTCCTCACCCGCACCGCGGACGGCTGGAAGAGCGGCGCCGAGGTGTACGTGCAGGACCTCGACTTCGCCCTGCTGGGCCTGGCGGCGGCCGGCGTGACGCGCAGCGAGCCCGCGTCGATTCGGCTGCAGCAGCTGCTCCTCGCGCGGCAGAACGAGGACGGCGGCTGGGGCCTGTCGCCGAAGACGTCCGACGCGTTCGCCACCGGCCAGGTGCTGTACACGCTGAAGCTGGCCGGCTTCTCCGACGCCGACGCGGCGGTGCAGAGGGGCATGGCGTTCCTGCTGTCGAAGCAGAGCGCCGACGGCAGCTGGCGCACGGTGAAGAGCGGCCAGCAGGGCAGCGAGAAGGGCGAGACGATGTGGGCGGTGCTGGCGCTGGTGACGGTGGACGTCGCGTCGGTGGCGGTGAAGGGCCTCACCGACGGGCAGCACGTGGACGGCACGCTGGCGCTCGACGCGACGGCCACCGACAACCAGTCGGGCGGCATCGCCGAGCTGTCGCTCTTCGTGGACGACGTGAAGACGGCCAACGCGTGCGGCCCGAAGCTGGCGTACGCGTGGAACACCGCGGGCCTCAAGTCGGGCAAGCACACCGTCGACGTGGTGGCGGTCAACGCGCAGGGCAAGCAGAGCCGCCGCCGCTTCGAGGTCTTCGCCGGCGACGTCTTCCTCACCGAGGTGGGCGCCGTCTTCGACGAGGGCACGCAGAGGGCGCGCGTGACGGCGCGCAACATCGCCGACCCGAAGCTGGAGGGTACGGTGGCGGTCGAGATCTGGAGCGTCGACGAGAAGACCGAGGCCCCGAAGGCGCGCGTCTTCACCACCCAGGCGCCGGGGCAGCCGGGCGCGACGGAGCTGGGCTGGGACGGGCGCGACGAGAAGAAGCAGGCGCTGCCGCGCGGGCGCTACCTGGCGAAGGTGCAGTTCAAGGACAAGACGGGCGCGGTGAGGCAGTCCGAGTCGGCGCTCTTCCTCTTCGACAGCGACCGCGTGCAGCGCGAGACGTACGGCGAGGTGGAGGGCAGCCTGAAGCTCGGCAGCCTCGGCATCGGCAGCTCGAACACCGCGGTGGACCTCGTCGACGAGAAGGGCAACGTGGTGCAGTCCGTCACGTCCACCGAGCAGGGCAACTACCGCTTCAAGAACGTGAAGCCGGGCAGGTACACGGTGCGCGCGAAGAAGGACGGCTACCAGCCGCTGGAGGCGCCGGTGGCCGCCGAGGCGAAGGCGCCCGCGTCGAAGGCCGACCTGGCCTGGTGAGGCGTCAGTACATGCCGCGAATCGACGGGCCCTTGCGGGGGTCCGCGCTGCTGAAGCCGCCGTTGCGCTGCTCGCGGAGGTAGCGCGCCAGCTTCAGCAGCGCATCGCTGCCGTGGGGGCACGGGCCGAAGGTGCGCTCGACGGCCACCATCACGTCGGGGAGCGTGGCGCCAGGCTTCACGCCTCCGGCCAGCGCCAGCTCGCCCAGCAGCGCGACGCAGGTGCCCGGCAGCGCCTTGCCTTCGTCGGCGTACTGGAGGAGGCGCGGCAGCCACAGCCACACGTCGTCCGCGGTGAAGGCCGGGTCGATGGGCAGCTGGAACAGCGCTTCGTAGAAGCGCCGCGCGATGTCGCTGGGCTCGGCCACGCGTCAGGGCGTCGTCGCCGCGAGGAAGGCCATGAGAACCTTCCTGGCGTCGGGCGTGAAGCGGGAGCCGTTGGCCGCGACGGAGCGGAGGAGGGCCTGCGCGCCCTGGGTGCTGTTCTCTGCGCGCACCCACGCCATCAGCTTCTCGGCGCCGGCCACGTCGACGGTGCCCTTGTTCTTCGCGGCCTGCCGCGACACCTCGCCGTCGACCCGGCCCTGCAGGCCGGTGCCGGCGCGCTGGCGCAGCGTCCAGTCGTTCAATTTCTTCCAGGCGGCGCTGTCGGAGCCGCCGTCGAAGTACATGTGCTGCGTCGACTTGATGGAGGTGAGCGCCAGCAGCTCGCCCGGCGACACGCCGTTCTTCTCGGCGCGGGCTGGCTGGCCTGCGAGACGGACTGCGCGTTGGACGTCCTGGAGATGGTGGGTATATGCCGGGAAGGACACCCCGGCCGGGGCGCGGGCGCAACCCGGAAATGGCCGGACCCAGACGCTCAGGCGCCGCGCGGCTCTCGCAGCAGCCGCACCAGCTGGCCCACCAGCGACGCGAGGCTCTCGGTGCGAATGGCGTTCATCTCGCCCTTGTCGAGCCACACCTTCTGGCAGCTGCCGCACACGTCCATGGTGACGTGGGCGTCGCGGGCGTTGACGACCTTCTCGAGGTGCTGGCCGCACTGCGGGCAGTCGAGCGGCGCGGCCTGCACGTCCTTCTTCGGGAGGAAGCGCAGCTCGAAGATGCGGGCGCGCTCCTGGGACTCGATGACGTGGAGCTGCTCCAACGAGATCCAGAAGCCCTTGCACGACTCGCAGGACCAGGCGTTGTGCACCACGCCGTGGGCGCTGACGTTGTCGGGCATGAGCGCCGTCTTGCACCGCGGGCACTTGGGGGGCGTCGGGGCGGAAGTCATGGCCGCGTCACACTCCCGGGCGCGCCGCGTGTCAACCGCTGGCCACGTCATCAGGGCCGGGCGACACTGGCGGGTGGATGCGCTTCGAATTCCTCGTCGCGGCGGTGGTGGCGGTGGCCGGCGCAGGGCTGCTCGCGGCGGGCGTCGCGTCGCTGCGCGTGGGCACGCCTGACGACGAGGTCGCGAAGGTGAAGGCGCTGCCGGTGGCGGACGGCGCGCGCTGGGCGACGCTGGCGCCCGGCACCGAGGTGCTGGTGGAGGGCATCATCGCCCCCGACGCGCCGGTGCTGGTGAATGAGCTCGTCGTGGTGCGCCGGGAGCGCGACCGTTCGCAGACGCTCGACCGGCACGACTGGGTGTCGGTGGAGACGCTGACGCCCGCGCTGTCGCTCGAGGCGAACGGGCGCGTCGTGCTGCGCGACGGCTACGCGCTGCGCGGCACGTGCACCGAGTGGCAGGGCGCGCCGGAGCGCGAGCGCGTGGCGGGGTACCGGCGAGGGGACCGCGTGGTGGCGGGCGGGCGCGTGACGCCGACGGGCCTCGCCGCGGACTTCCTGTTCTGCGGCGACGTGGCGGGCTGGTACGCGCGGGTGCGCGAGGACACGGAGGCGGCGACAGTGCTGGGGCCGCTCTTCTCGCTCGTCGGCGCGGGGTTGCTGGGCGCGGCCTGCGCGCTGGTGTGGCGGGGGCGCCGGAAGCGGGGCGCGCGCTGAGGCTGTGGCAGACTCGGCTGCATGTTGACGCTCACCCTGGCCCTCCTCGCTGCGACGCCGCGCCCCGCCGTGGAGGGCCTCGACAAGCCCAGGAAGGCGCAGACGGGGAAGCTGGGGAAGAGCGAGCTGGTGCCGAACGGCACGGTGACGGTGAAGTGCTTCGACGCGGGCAAGGTGATGGTGGTGGAGGTGAATGACCCGGGCCTGAAGGGCGCGGCGAACGCGTGGCTGAAGAAGAAGAACGGCGACGCGCTGCCGGCCTGCGACGGTGACGACGCCGAGGGGACGCACCTCGACGGGCTCATCGGCTTCGGGCACCTGGTGGGCGTGAAGGGCGACTTCCTCTTCGCTCAGAGCGCGGACGGCTTCGGCGATCGGGAAGGGCTGCGCGTCTTCTCGCTGCTGTCGGGCGCGCTGGTGTTGGACGTGGAGCGCAGCACGCAGAAGCCGGCGACGCTGCACGTGCAGGGCGCGAGCCTGCTGTTGCGCTACCACGAGGCGGTGGTGGCGACGTGCGACCCGGTGGGCGCCGAAGCAGAGAAGTGCTGGGCGCAGATTCGCGACGCGGCGAAGGTGCCGGCCGAGGTGGACGTGAAGCCTCCGCCGTGCGGGAAGTACGAGAAGGAGCTCGCGGCGGCGCCGGGCAGCGCGCAGGTGGCGTTGCCGGTGGAGGTGGACCTCGCTTCACCGAAGACGAAGACGTTCCGCGCGGGCGAGGCGACGTGCAGCGTGGCGCCGTGAGTGTGCCGCCGGCCGGACGCCTCACTTCCGGCGCTCGAGCCGCGCCGCGGCGGCAGCCGGAAGCATGAGGCGCGCGCCGGCTGAGCGATCCCCTCATTGGTGGACGTCATGGGCATGAGCTGGCCTGATCAGAACGAGCGGGCGAAGTGATCGAACTCTCGGAACAAGGCCGAAGACGTGGCCGATGGAGAGGCCGCTCGTGGGCTTGAGGGCGAGGTGCTTCGAGGGAGTGGGTTTCATGCGGACCTCCCGTGTGAGGGTTCAAACTGCACCGGACGTGCCGCGGTAGCCACGCGAGAAGTCGAGCGCTCGATGGCACGCACTGCACCCGTTGCGGGCGATCTGCACGCCGTGCGGGGCGTTTCTCCCCGGACCGACTACGCGTGAGCGGGCGGCCGGCTGCGCGGCGGCTTCTCCGGCAGCTCGCTGCCCGGCGCGTCGCTGTGCAGCTCGGGCTCCGCCACCTCGTGCTGCCGGCGGAACAGGCCCCGCACGCGCTCGCGGCGCGCCGGCGTCAGCAGCGCGAAGGTCACCGCGAAGCCCGCGACGAGGCCCGCGCCCACGCCGGCGGCGATGGGAAGCGACTTGCTCCAGAACGAGTGGCGGCGCTCCAGCCCGGCGGAGCGGAGCAGGTCATCGGCAGACAGGTGGAAGTGGCGCATGGTGCTCTCCGGCGGGCAGCCCGGGCGTCACTCGCGCGGGGTGGGCTGCTCGCCTGGAGAGCTCACGCGCGAGAGGGACGCCGCGTCGAGGACCGGCGTCGAACGCTCAAACCGTAACCATGCGGCCGCTGGACGGCCACGCGAGCGCAACCCCCGGAACTTCCAAGCCGTGAACCGTTTGACCGGCGTCAGGCCACATGGGCCCAGGTGCGTGCCTCGACGCTCGTCATCGCCCTCGTCACCCTCGCCGCCGGCAGCGCGCAGGCGCAGGACGGCAGCTACCAGTGCATGCGCCGCGTCGGCACGGTGCTGAACGTCGACTACTGGTGGAACAAGACGAGCCAGGCGGACGCGGGCACGGCGCAGCAGCGGGTGCCGGAGTTCCTCGCGGGCTCCGGCTTCCGCAGGCGCTGGGCGGCGTTCTTGAACAGCCGCTTCAACGCGCAGCCCGGCCTCACCGCGGAGGACGACGTGATGACGGCCGTCGTCGACTACGTGCTCGCGAACGACCGGCCGTGGAAGGACGTCTTCGTCGGCCGCTTCGCGCTGTCGGGCCCGTACGGCTACCCGAAGATCGCCGACGAGCCCACCGCGCCGCCGCACGGCTTCTTCGGCCTCGCGCCCTGGCAGAAGCGCTACGCCGGCAACGAGGAGAACGGCGTGATGCTGCAGGCGGCCTACCGCATCCTCCGCGCCACCATCGGGCTCGAGCTGGTGCCGTCGCCGCAGAACGCGACGGGCGACGCGACGCTCACCGGCCGGCAGCGCGCCGAGTGCCGCAGCTGCCACTTCGACTCCGCCTACGCGCTCGATCACGTCGCCGCGCTGCTGCCCTGGAAGCGCACCGGCATCGGCACGCGCGCCACCATCGATCCGCAGACGCCCACGCCGCAGCAGCTCTTCGACGGGCGCACGGTCGCGTCGCTCGACGAGCTGCTCGCCACCGCTGTCGACTCGGACGCGTTCGCCTTCTGGTCCTGCCGGCTCGCGTTCGAGTTCGCCGTCGGCCGCCCGGAAACCGGCTGCGAGGCGCCGACCTTCGACGCGTGCGTCGACGCGCTCAAGTCGACCGGCGACATCCGCGCCGGCATCGCCGCCATCATGCAGGACCCGGCCTACTGCGCGGAGCTGTGGCCGTGAGGGCGCTCGTCGTCGCGTTGGCCGCGGCGCTCCTCTCGGCGTGCAGCGGCGACATCCTCGGCGGGGGCGCGGCGCCGCGACGGCCGGGGACGCCGGGCACCGTCGGCGTGACACCGGGCGATCCCGGCGCGCCGCCCGTCATCCCCACGCTCCCCGCGGCGAGCACCTGCCAGCAGGCGACGGTGGGCCGCAGCTACCGGGGCCTGGCGGGCGAGACGCTCGAGGCGGGGCGGCTCGACACGGATCCGTCGTTCGATCGCCTGCGCCCGCTGCCGAACCCGCAGCAGAGCAACGAGTGGTCGCTGCTGGCCCGGATCCAGCGGGACGTGGGCGGCGATCACCACTCGGTGCCGGCGCTGCGCGACCCGTCGGTGGGCAACACCTTCGGCAACGTGCCGCCGCGCTGGTACGACGAGGCCGACGTCGGCGCCTTCTCGCTGTCGCTGGTGTTCAACTTCGCCTTCGAGAGCTGCCTCTACTCGTTCGAGAACCAGCGCAACTACGCGAACACCACCGACTGGTTCGCGCTCACCGACGCGGCGCCCACCCCGGCCACCGCGCGCACCTTCTGCGAGCACTCGGTGAAGCACTCGCTGCACCGGGTCCCGCGCCCGCTCGAGCTCGACGGCTGCGTCGACACCATCCTCGAGGTGCAGGCGCTCGGCGAGGAGACCGACTCGCGGCGGCTGTTCGCCTACGGCTGCGCCTTCGTCCTCGCCACCCCGATGTACCTGACCTACTGACGGAGCCTTTCGTGAAGCTCTCCCGCCGAGGACTCCTCACCGCTGGCGCCGCGTCGCTGCTGCTGCCGCGCGTCGCACGCGCGCAGAACACCCAGGCCGAGAAGAGCGCCGTCGTCGTCATCTTCTTCGCGGGCAGCTACAACGCCATCTTCTCCGCGGCGGACGCGTACGTGCCCGGCGGTCAGTTCGCGGTGACGGCGGACAACGTGCTCGACGTCGGCGGCGGCGTGGTGGTGGACAAGGCGACGATGGGCGCGCTGCCCGCGTCCGCGCTGTCGAAGCTGTGCACGGTGGGGGTCGCGCACGGCTACTCGGATCACGTCAACGGCCCGCGGCAGATGTTCATCGACGCGCGGCAGAAGAGCTATCCGTTGCAGCTGGCGGCGGCGCTCGGTGGCTCGGCGGCGTTCCGCTGCGTGCACTTCGGG
>Ga0272446_1005752_pt1 | contig 13415 bp, 10 predicted proteins | sample YNPCB0061_FD_194587 | JGI IMG/M metagenome (GOLD analysis project Ga0272446, IMG submission 194587) | Hot spring microbial mat communities from Yellowstone National Park, WY, United States - YNP-CB-006-1 | ecosystem: Environmental > Aquatic > Thermal springs > Hot (42-90C) > Sediment | place...
CTCTGGACGTGGTTTTTATCGATACGACCAGCTTGTATGTCTATCGGGATACTGAAACCGAGTGGCGCAAGCGGGGCTACTCCCGGGATCATCGGCCGGACCTGCCCCAGTGGGTGTTGTGCGTGGCAGTGAACGCCGCTGGTTGGCCCATCGCCTGGGAGATCTTTCCGGGCAACACGGCTGATCAAGAGGCCATGCAGAAAATCGTCACCGCCCTGCGCCGCCGGTTTCACCTCGGCCACGTCACCGTGGTGGCGGATCGGGGCATGATCTCCCAGGAGACGATCAAGTTGCTGACCGGAGATGTCCAGGCCCCTTTCGACTATGTGCTGGGTTGTCGGATGAGACGGCAGAAGGAGGTAAGTGAAGAAGTCCTGGCCCGAGCCGGACGGTATCAAACGGTGGCGGACAACCTGGAAGTCAAGGAGGTTCGGGTAGGTGAAAATCGTTACGTCGTCTGCCGCAATCCCCTGGAAGCCAAAAAAGACGCCGCCGTCCGGGAGGCTATCGTAGACAACCTCAGGCGCACCATAGAAAAACAAGGCCCCAAGGCCGTCGTCGGCAACCGGGGCTACGCCCGCTTTCTCAAGGTGGCCAAGGGGAGCGCCACCATAGATGAAGACGCCGTGCAGCGGGATGCCCGACTGGACGGCAAGTTCGTCCTGCAAACCAACACCAACCTGTCGGCGGTTGAGGTGGCCCAAACCTATAAAAGCCTGTGGCGGGTAGAGAGAACCTTTCGAGAGCAAAAATCCACCCTGGAAGTCCGGCCCATCTATCACCATCGGGATGATACTTCCATCGGCCATATCGTCGCCAGTTTCCTGGCTCTCCGCCTGGAGGTAGACCTGCAACAACGTCTGGATAAGCGGCAGGTCGAAGTTTCCTGGCCAGACTTGCTGCGGGACCTTGGTCAGGTGCAAGCGGTGCTGCTTGACTTGGACGGCAATCGTTATCAACTCCGTACCGATCTTGTGGGCTCCGCGCATCACGCCTTTGCCGCTGCGGGCGTGCGCCCCCCTGCACCGGTCACTCACCTGGGGCCACTATCGTAAACAACTCCTCGCCCATCCTGTAAACCTTGTAGTGCCAAACTCTTTTTTGTACTACTTAACCTGTTGTTATCGCATAACTATTTTTTTCTTGCTGTCGAATATCAGTCTAAAAGAGATCCAACGGCGGGCACGGCCCGCCCTATAAAACGCTTCTCTCGGAACTCGAAACTCGGAACTCGAAACTTTATTTTCTTGGTAAATCTCATCTCTACGTCCCCCCTGTTGTAGATAGCTGCGGGTGACGGTGGTTATGGCAGTATGGTTCGCAGGATCTTTGAGGCCCAAGGCTTCCGCCAACTTGGGGGCAATTTGGGCATATAAGCTGCAGCAGTGCAGTGAATTCTCCTGCTGACAGGAAATGAGCTCAGGACCTATAACCGGTATCACCTGCGAGGCATGTATTTCCCGCAACAGGTTTTTCCATTCACTTTCTTCCAATCTTTTCATCTTTCAAAATACTCCTGAAGACATCATTACTGGCGTTTGGTTCAGCGATCTGCGCCAGAATATTTTTATTATTTCATCAAAGAGGTTAGATTGCAAACGAAACCTGAGAACAACAGGAATTGTTAGCATGAACGATATTCACAAGATCACTGCTTGAGTTGATGATTTATCAGCCAGATTGAAGCAGCGTGTTCACATCAAGGGCTGGCGGACCGTTGACGGCAACGGGTAAATACGGATACTATAACCTTTAATCCTTGGCAGCTGCCAGAATCAAGAAGTGACCCGCGAGGGGAAAAAGTTTAACAGCACCGCCCGTGAGGTTGACTATGACAGGTACTCCGTCCCACCGCATTTTCATCAGCTATGGCCATAAAGATGCTGTTGAGCTGGCTCGGCGGCTCAGAGATGATCTGGAAAAATTAGGCCACCGGGTCTGGCTGGATGAAAGCGGCATGCGGGCTGGGCCGGCCTGGGAAGAGCAGATCGAGCGGGAAATCCTGGGGTGCGACGTTTTTCTGGCCCTGCTGTCGCCCCATGCGGTGCGCCGCCCCGACGGCGTCTGTCTGGACGAGATCAGCCTGGCACGCTATCACGGCTCCTGTCGCCTGGTGCCGGTCATGGTCCTCCTCTGTCGCCCGCCTTTGGGCATCTATCGGCTGCAGTGGGTGGATTTCCAGAACTGGCGGACGCCAGACAATTATGAGAAAGCCTTTGCCCGACTGTGTCAGGCCCTGGAGGAGGACCCGGTGGCCGAAGGTCTCTATGCCCGGCTCTTCGGCTTCCTCACACCCCTGGACTTCGGCGCCGACCTGGCCCGCCTCAGCCGCCATTTCACCGGCCGGGAGTGGCTCTTTGCCGCCTTGGAAAACTGGCTGGCGGACCAGAGCAGCCGCGTCTTTTTCCTGACCGGCGATCCCGGCGCCGGCAAGTCCGCGGCCCTGGCCCGGCTGGTGGAGAAAGACCCTCGGGTGGGGGCTTACCACTTCTGCCAGTACACCCTGTCGGACAGCCGTAACCCCCGGCGTTTTGTCATGTCTGTGGCGGCGCAGTTGGCCACCCAGTTCCCGGATTATCGGGCCGCCCTGGAAGCAGTCAACCTGGAAGGCCTCCAGGGCGAGGAGACCAGCACCCTGTTGCGTCGGCTGGTGGCCGACCCCCTCCGGGTGGTCCAGCCCGAGGGGCCGGTCCTTCTCATCGTGGACGCCCTGGATGAGGCCCACACTGGACAGGCGGAGTCTATCCCCCGCCTGTTGGCGGCCCGCCTGGAGGACCTGCCCCCTTGGGTGCGCCTGGTCCTGAGCAGCCGCAAGGAGCCGGAACTCCTGGACCTGTTCAGCCGCTATCGCCCCTTTGAGCTGGCGGCCGATCGGCCCGAAAACCTGGCAGACATAAGGCGCTACCTGGAGGCCCGTCTGGCCGCACCGGAACTGGTGCACAGACTGGAGGCCCAAAGGGTCGCCCCGGCTGCGGTGGCCAAGGTCATCGAAGAGCGGGGGGAAGGCAACTTTCTCTATGTCACCCAGGTAGTGGCAGATATTCGTTCCGGCCAGTTGGACCCGGCCGCCCCCAATGCTTTCCCTCGCGGTCTGGTGGGATTATATCTCAACTTTTTTCAGCGGGTTTTCCCGGATCGGCAGGTCTACCGGCAATTTCGGCCCCTCCTGGAAGTGCTCCTGGCGGCCCGGGAACCTCTCTCCGCCCAGGCGGCAGGTGCAGCTCTGGGGCGGGACCCCTTCGAAGTGGAGCAGGACCTGGAACAGGTGGCCGTTTTCTTTCCCCGGCGGGAAGGAAAATATGCCGTCTATCATAAATCCCTGGGCGACTGGCTCATCGGCCGGGCCGGGGAGAGCATGGCTTATCGGGTTAACCTGGCCGCCGGCCATCGCACCCTGGCAGACCTCTGTCTGGCCCATTGGCGGGAAGGCCAATTAGACCCTTACGGCCTGGCCCACCTGCCGGTGCACCTCAAGGAATCGGGGCGGGAAGAGGAGCTGCGGGCGCTGCTGCTGGATTACCGCTGGCTGCAGGACAAGCTGGCGGCTTGGGGCGTTCAGGCCCTGATCCAGGACTACGACCTCTTGCCAGGAGACCGGCACCTGCAGCTGGTGCAGGGGGCATTGCGCCTGGCAGCCCACGTCCTGGCCCGGGATCTGGAGCAGCTGGCCTCCCAGCTCCTGGGCCGGCTGCTGGGCTTCGAGTCGCCGGTGATAAAGGACTTCTGCTCTCAAACCACGGCAAGAAAAAATCAGGAAGGCAAGCCCTGGCTGCGGCCCTTGACCCCCACTCTCACCCCCCCCGGTGGCCCTTTGCGCCGCACCCTCTCCGGCCACACTGGCTCGGTCACGGCGGTGGCCCTGAGCCCCGACGGCCGCCAGGCCGTCTCCGCCTCCAGGGATTCCACCCTCAAGGTCTGGGACCTCGAGACCGGCCGGGAAATCCTCACCCTCTCCGGCCACACTGAAGGCGTCAGGGCGGTGGCCTTGAGCCCCGACGGCCGGCAGGCCGTCTCCGGCTCCTGGGATAAAACCCTCAAAGTCTGGGACCTCGAGACCGGTCGGGAAATCCTGACCCTTTCCGGTCACACTTGGTTTGTCAAAGCGGTGGCCCTGAGCGCCGACGGCCGGCAGGCCGTCTCCGCCTCTAATGATGGCACCCTCAAGGTCTGGGACCTGAAGACCGGCCGGGAAAGCCTGACCCTCTCCGGCCACACCGATTCGGTCACGGCGGTGGCCCTGAGCCCCGACGGCCGGCAGGCCGTCTCCGCCTCCAGGGATTCCACCCTCAAGGTCTGGGACCTGGCGACCGGCCGGGCAATCCTGACCCTCTCCGGTCACGATGATTCGGTCGAGGCGGTGGCCTTGAGCCCGGACGGCCGGCAGGCCGTCTCCGGCTCCGCTGATTGCACCCTCAAGGTCTGGGACCTGGGGACCGGCCAGGAAATCCTCACCCTCTCCGGCCATACTTGGCCCGTCACGGCGGTGGCCCTGAGCCCCGACGGCCGCCAGGCCGTCTCCGCCTCCGAGGATCGCACCCTCAAGGTCTGGGACCTGGGGACCGGCCAGGAAATCCTCACCCTCTCCAGCCATACTTTGCCCGTCACGGCGGTGGCCCTGAGCCCCGACGGCCGCCAGGCCGTCTCCGCCTCTAATGATGGCACCCTCAAGGTCTGGGACCTGGCGACTGGCCGGGAAAGCCTGACCCTCTCCGGCCACACTGAGCCCGTCATGGCGGTGGCCCTTAGCCCGGACGGCCGGCAGGCCGTCTCCGCCTCCGAGGATCGCACCCTCAAGGTCTGGGACCTGGCAACCGGCCGGGAACGCCTCACCCTCACCGGTCGCACTGGGCCCTTCACAGCGGTGGCCCTGAGCCCCGACGGCCGGCAGGCCGTCTCCGGCTCCTGGGATCGCACCCTCAAGGTCTGGGACCTGGCGGCCGGCCGGGCAAGCCTCACCCTCGGCGGCCACACTGGGTCCGTCGAGGCGGTGGCCCTGAGCCCCGACGGCCGGCAGATCGTCTCCGGCTCCGAGGATTCCACCCTCAAGGTCTGGGACCTGGCGACCGGCCGGGAAATCCTCACCCTCTCCGGCCACACTAAGTCCGTCACGGCGGTGGCCCTGAGCCCCGACGGCCGGCAGGCCGTCTCCGCCTCCTGGGATCACACCCTAAAGGTCTGGGACCTGAAGACCGGCCGGGAAAGCCTGACCCTCTCCGGCCACACTGAGCCCGTCATGGCGGTGGCCCTGAGCCCCGACAGCCGGCAGGCCGTCTCCGCCTCCCTGGATCGCACCCTCAAGGTCTGGGATCTGGCAACCGGCCGGGAAATCATAACCCTCTCAGGTCACACTGCGCCCGTCATTGCGGTGGCCCTGAGCCCCGACGGCCGGCAGGCCGTCTCCGGGTCCGGGGATGGCTCTCTCAAGGTCTGGGACCTCACGACCGGGGCGGAGCTCGCCAGCTTCAGGGCTGAGGCCGGCATAAGAGCTTGTGCGGTGGTCCCGCCCGGCGGCAGCGTGGCGGCCGGAGATTTCTCCGGCAGGGTGCATTTTCTGCGCCTGGAGAATATCATACCCGGCCCGCCGGTTATTACCGTCTGGCGCTGGCAGGACACCCTGGCGCTGGGCTGCCCCCACTGCCGCCGCTGGTCGAAAATCCCCAAGGCCGCCCTGGGTACGGCACTCCCCTGCCCCCGGTGCGGCCAGCCCCTGAAGGTCAACTCCTTCGTTATTAAAGCCGACTGGCGGCCGGTGGCCAAGGCTTGGGCGGCTCAGGATCAAGAAGAGCTCGTTTCACCTTAGAAAATCCAGAGAAGATGCCTTACCCAAAGAACCTGTTGCCAACGTCACCGTTGCCGGGCCTGTTACTCCGGGGGGAGTTCACACCTCCCCAGGCGTCGAGGGTCTTGTAGAGGGCGGAGGTGGATTGGATAATTTTGCCAGCCTGCAGGTTGTTTCCCTGCAGCCCAGCAGGCCGACGGGGAACCCTCTCTCTCCGGGTCAAGGACCGCCCGGTTCTTTGGTTGGGATATTGCCCCTGATCCTGGCGGATGCCTGTATACCGGCTGGGAACCGGGTATTTACGGGCATCGTGACGGGTGCTCGGAGCATGGTGGCCGCCCTTGACGCCATTGCGTTCAGCTTGTGATGGCTATTGCCTTGCAATGCGGCCAGGACTTGTTTGACTCTGCCGCAACCCTGAATATTTTAGTGTTAGTTGGTTGGGGCGGCAGGTCCAGCCGTAATTTTCCGATTGGCAGGACTGGCAGATATTCTGCCGGAAGCAAAGGCCCCTCTGCTGTTCCTCTCCCTGCTCGGGAGGGCGGGGCCTCGGAGAAAGGTCAACGCCCATTTCCTAGGGGTGCCGGTATAAGACGGATTTCCGGGGGTGGTTGCCAAGACAAGGCGCGGCCGGCAGTATTTCTCTGGTCAGCGGTAGACCTCGTCCCTTTTACCCAGGCGCAAGACCAGGAGACGCCGGTCAGCGTCCTGGATATCGCCGAGGAGACGCAGGTCGCCGAGAAGATAGCTCCAGAATGTTCCCAGGGGGCCGCTCAGGGCCTGGCCCAGGTCTCGGGGGTTATCCCGGAAAGCGAGGCAAGTCTCGAGTCAAGATCATCGACCTTTAATGAAAATAGACCAAAGAAATAATTTTGTCCAATTTTTAGCCCGTTTTAGCCCCCTCATACCCCTATTTTAGGCTTGCCGGGGGCAATTTTTGGGGCTATAATTAGACTATAGTTTGAGTTGTCTAATATTAAAATTTGGCACATGGGCACAAAGGGGGGCTCTACCCTCAAACCCCACTGTCGGGGTGGGGGGTAGGGGTCCGGGGGAAGGGGGCTTGCTCCCTGGCCCCCTCCCCCGCCAATACCACCAACAACCAGGAGGACAGAATGCAGAAGGCCTTAGTCGCCGGCGCCGGGCTGGTGCCCCGGCATTTGGCCCTGGTGCCGTACCTGGCCCCGGAGGAAGTGCAGCAGCTCAGCGCTGCCTGCCAGGGCCGGCACCGGGAGCGGGACGCCCTCCTCATCGACACCCTCTACCAGACGGGCCTCAGGATCAGCGAGGCCCTGGCCCTCACCCCCCGGCAGCTGGGGAGCCTCCACGGCGGCACCGTCCTCACCATCCAGGGGAAGGGCGGCAAACCCCGGCTGGTGGCCTGCCCGGAGCTGCTGGCGGCCCGCCTAAAGAGCTACGCCTATGACCGGGGCCTGGGCCTGGACGACCGCTTCTTCCCCATCAACCGCAAGCGGGGCTGGCAGATCATCAAGGCGGCCGCGGCCCGGGCCGGGCTTACGAAGAAGGTCTGGCCGCACCTGCTGCGGCACTCCGACGCCATCGAACGCCTGCGCCAGACCGGCAACCCCAAGGCCCTCATGCTCCACCTGGGCCACAACAGCCCGCTGATGACCCTGCGCTACCTCTCCACCCTGACCGCCGAGGAGGCGGTCAGAATCCAGCAGGGGGTGGTGTTTTGAGGGCCGCCATCATTCGCCCTCCTAACCTTGCTTAAAGCTCGCTGAAAGGCAGGGCGACGACTCCTGGCGCCAGCGGGAGGCGCACGTCGATAGGGTGGATGAGGAAGCCGGTGGTTGCCCTGAGGCCCAAATCCCCCTGGAAGGCGGTGAGGTGGTGGGCCATGGCCGGCCGCGGCGTCGCCGAGAGCTTGACCTCCAGAATGGTTAGCCGTATCTCTTGATTGATTCTGCTGGACTTTTTCAATAATTGTTTTGTATACTACCGCTTAAAGCCGCGATCCGTCTACCCCCGAAAGCCTGAGAACCAAACTGGCCCGTGAACGCCAAGGTTTATTTTTTCCGAGATTCGCTGATGAAATGGGCAGAGGGTAACCTCAGGGAATTCCCCTGGAGGGAGACCACCGACCCATATAAGGTTTGCGTAGCTGAAATAATGCTCCACCAGACTTTCGCAAGGAAGGTAGCACCGATTTATGAAGCAGTTGTCCGGCGTTACCCCGACGTTGTCGCTTTAAGCCGGGCACGGTTGCCTACTTTGACGAAAATGCTATATCCGCTAGGGTTGATCTATAGGGCGAGAACCATCAAGGAGATGGCTAAGGCCGTGGTGAAGGATCACGAGGGTGCGTTCCCAACTTACAAAAAAGGGTTGCTCTCTTTGCCTGGGGTCGGAGAGTATACGGCCTCGGCCATATTGTGTTTCGCCTACGGAGAGCAAGTCCCTATAATAGACGCCAACGTCGTCAGGGTGTATGCGAGGTTCCTCGGCCTGGGCCTAAGGCTACCGAGGTCTTCGCCAAGCAAAGAAATCTTAGAGGTCGCGGCTAATGCCCTACCAAAAGGAAGGGCCAGAGAGTTTAACTATGCCCTCTTGGATTTTGCCTCGGTGGTCTGTAGCCATTATAATCCCAAGCACGCCGATTGCCCTGTTGTAACTAAATGTAAATATTTTAATGGTAAATAGGGGTAGGATGGAAAAGCAATATGAAGAAGAAATAGCCAAGGAGTTCCGAAAGTGCGTGGAAAATACCCTCCAAAGGCTCAAGGCCGACCCCACTCTCAGTCCGTTCCACGAGGCATTGCTTTCCAAAGAGGCGATCTTATGGAGCCGTTTTGAAAGGTCATTCAGCACAAGCTTCGGCCAGAGGGTGATAGAAAGGCTCTCCCAGATGGTGGCCCTTGCCTACGGCGCAGAAGAAGCGGTGATCGGGCAGAGGACAAATTGTCGCCTAACCGAGTACCAATTGAGGGCGATCGAGGCACATATATCTGACCTCCGTAGCGGTGCCTTAAAGCCAAACTGGAAAGTAGATTTAGAGAAAATTGTAAACGCCCGAGGCGGGGAGAAGCGAGACGAGCAAGTCATCTCTGACTTATGGTATAAACGCGAGGGGAGAGAACACTTTGTCAGCATTAAAACCGTCAAGCCGAACATCGACCAAACTGCGCAGGCAAAGCGCGACCTCCTCAAAATAAAAGTAGCCTACCCCGAATCCCAGGTCTATTTTGGCCTGTATTATAACCCCTATGGAGAAAAGAAGGCGGATTACGCCTGGTCTATGCCTTTTAAAATCTTTGATATGCATAACGACGAGGTAGCGTTGGTCGGGAGGGAATATTGGGAGACCATAGGTGGGAAGGGAGCCTACGACCGTATTTTAGAGATAGCTCGCGCCGTTGGCAAAGAGACCCAAAACAAAGTAGAGGCATTTGCGAGGCAGTAGGCCAGGATGGCGAACATCCACGACGCAGAAGACAAAGGAACGAAAGGCTCGGGGTAAAAGCCCGCATAAATCCGGGGAAAGAAAAAAACCCTTACGCGCCCGACCTCATCGTCGATAGCCGCTTGGCCGACCTCAAGGTGCAAAACACCCCGTTTTTTAAGGCGAAAGAAATATATGGGGTCGACCCGACTTATGCCGTCACTTTCAACAGGAAAGACTACAATAGCTATATGTCAAAATACCCCGACATCGACATATATTTCTGGGTAGAGTGGAAAACACTCGTTTTGGACATCAGGGCATTTAAAAAGCTATTTGAGGTGAAGCTCCGAAGCCGTCTAGGTTCAGGGGAAGTTGCTCCGGCTTAGACAACCGTGCCCTGGCCACCTTTTCCCAACTTACGTGGTCGGTGTTCTTGTATCTGGAATAATGGAACCCCTCGTATACAAGGCTTTCTTCGCCCCGTAGGTGCGCCGCGAGGAGGCGACCTATGGCCCTCCCGAGGCCTATCGGCACGGCGTTACCTATCTGTCGGTATTGTTCGACGACAGAACCGCAGACTGTCCAGTCGTCGGGGAACTCTTGTATCCGTTTATACTCCTGTACGCTTAGGGGTCGGTCTTCTTCAGGGTGTGCTAGGTCGGTTGCGGGCATTGCGGGGTGAGTTACTAAGGTGGGGGAGGGTTTGTCCCAGGCGAGTCTTCTAAAAAAGCCTGTCTTCCCGCCGCCGGCGAAATATGACTTTCCCAGGGCCTCCATTTGGAGGTCTTCCGGTAGACCCTTCCAATATTGTCCTGGTTTGAGCAACCGGTAAAAGCGCAGGCGCTTTTCGGGGAATGGGACGAAATCTTTTGGCTTTTCTGGCAAGCCATCGACCGCCTTTCTGAACGTCCTCCACCTCGGGAGCCCGAATTCTCCATTTTCAGAGTGCGTCGGTGTCAAATAAGGCAAAGTGGTGCCGTCCCTGGTGCAGAGAATCACTACCCGCTCCCTTATTTGCGGCACCCCGTAGTTGGCCGCGTTGTAGAGGTTGAAGCTGACCCCGTAGCCCCCTCCCCTCAACCTGTCTAAAATGTGCAAGAGGGCTCCCCCCGGCTTTTCCTCCTGGCTTAATGGCAGGAAACCGCTGCCCCTCATATTATGAGGACGGTGGAGGAGAGGTGCCGACAATAGGCCCCGGACGTTCTCGATGACCGCGTATTTAGGGCGAATTTCCAGAATCAGGTCTATAAACTTTAGGAAGACGTTCCCGCGTTTGTCCTCAAACCCTAACCGCCGGCCTGCGGTGCTAAACGCTTGGCACGGTGGCCCCCCGACGACTACGTCGACGTCGTCCTGGGGGCCGAGCCCGGCGGCCTCCAATATTTGTATCGCCGAATAATCCCTTATGTCGCCTATGAGGGCTATATTTGGGCGGTTCGCACGGATAGTTTGGCAGCAGGCCTTGTCGATTTCTGAAGCGAGGAGAACCCGGAAACCCTCCATCTCCAGGCCAATATCCAGCCCCATCGCCCCGGTAAAGAAGCTCAAAACCTTATACTTCTCTTTCCGGCCTGTTTGGCACACTTGTGGCCTCCTTTTTTGCCAAGAAATGCTTACTGCCGGCGGGGCTCAGTCCTCCGCCGATTCGGGTTCTTGTTTTTTAGCCGGATTCCCCCTGAGCCAGTCGATGAGGTGGCCCTTGTGGAACAGCCACCGCTTCCCCAGCTTGCGCGCCGGTATCATACCGCGCCGGGCATACCGGCGCAAGTCTTGACATCCTCTCCGCCCTCAAGGACGGAGATTCCTGGCATCGCGCCAGCCAGGCCGGTTCCTGCCAGCAGGCCCCAAATTCCTCGCTCTGCTTCCAGAGCCGCAGCAGCCCAGCCAGGTCCTGGTAGCTCAGGAGCGGGAGCCTGCTCTCCAACCTGGCCAGTTGCAGCGCCAGGGCCTTGTTCCAGACAAACCGGCAGTGGCCGGCGAAAACCCGAAGCCGCCGGTTATGGCTGAAGTTTGTCTTGAGGCGGTATTTGTATCCCTTGCGCAGGATCATAGTTTTATTATATCATTGGTCTATGGCACAGACAAGCGATATTCGCACCGGAAGAAATTGTTTTTTCAACTTGCATGTGCATTTGGTCTTTGTTACCAAATATCGGAAAAAAGTGTTCACGCAGGAAATCCTGGCAGCCATGCAAGCCATATTTGCAGATGTCTGCCAGGATTTTGAGTCCGTGTTGGTAGAATTCGACGGCGAACCAGATCATGTCCATCTTCTCATACAATATCCGCCCAAGGTGGCGCTGTCTAAATTGGTGAACAGCCTCAAGGGAGTTTCATCCCGGCATTTGCGGAGACGGTTCCCAGAACTTGAAAAGTACTACTGGCGCGGCAAGCTCTGGTCACCCAGCTATTTTGCTGGCTCGTGCGGCGGAGCACCCATAGCCATCATGCGACAGTACATTGAAAGCCAGAAAACCCCAGATTGAGTCGCCTCTCATCCCCTTCCTAAAGGAAGGGGTCTTCCCGGCGACAGACGATAAAATATTGGGTTCCAGCTAATATCCAGAGCTATCTTTGTCCCGCCAGCTTTAAGTAAAAAACGTGTCCTCAGCCTTTTGGCTATCCTGTGGCCATGGACTTGATTATCTTTAACAATTATCTATGCTTGCGTGTAACTCTATGTTATAATTAATCATGCCGGTAACCATCACTCTTGCCAACTATCTTGCCCTCCCCATCCACGACCTTCCTTCCCTGGTTGTGGACCAGCTCCAGGAGCGCCTGAGCTTCCCCAACCCACGCTGGCTGGAAAACGACAAGCGGGGCTACTCCAACTGGCGGGTTCCCGAAGTGCTGCGCTGCTACCGCGTCCGGGACAGACGTCTGTTTTTGCCCCGGGGCTTCATTCGGACGGCCCTGTGGCTGCTCAAAGAACACGGCATCGCCTATACCCTGGACGACCGCCGTCGGACCCTGCCGGAATATGACTTCCGGTTTTGGGGCAAGCCCAAGGATTTCCAGCTGGCGGCGGTGGAAGCCGCTTTGGCGCGGGATTTCGGCGTCCTGGCCGCACCCACCGGCTCCGGCAAGACGGTCATGGCCCTGCTCCTCATCGCCCTCCGGCGCCAGCCGGCCCTGGTGGTGGTGCATACCAAGGAGCTGCTGCACCAGTGGGTAGAACAGATCTGGTCCTGGCTGGGCCTCAAGCCCGAGGAGATCGGCATCATCGGGGACGGCCATCGCCGGGTGGGCCGGAACATCACCGTGGCCCTGGTGCAGAGCCTCTACAAATGCGCCCGGCAGGTGGCCCCCCAGATCGGCCACCTGGTGGTGGACGAGTGCCACCGCGCCCCCGCCCGGACCTTCACCGAGGCCGTGACCGCCTTTGACTGCAAATATATGCTGGGCCTGAGCGCCACCCCCTGGCGGCGGGACGGCCTGTCCAAGCTCATCTACTGGTATTTGGGCCGCAAGGTCTATGAGATCGACCGGCAGGAGCTGACCGCAGCCGGCCACCTGGTGCCGCCGGAAGTCATTTACCGGCCCACGGCCTTCATCTCCAGCTACGACCCGTCGGCGGAGTATTCCCAGATGCTCTCGGAGCTGGCCGCGGACCCGGAGCGCAACGCCCTCATCGTGGCCGATGTGCTCCAGGAGGCCGGGAGCGCAGCCTGCCTGGTGCTCTCGGACCGGAAGTCCCATTGCCAGGCCCTGGCGGCCATGCTCGCCGAGCGGGGGGTGGCGGCGGCGGTCTTGACGGGGGATTTGAGCGCCCGGCGGCGCCAGGAAGTGGTGGACGCCGTGCAGTCCGGCGAGGTCCAGGTGCTCCTGGCCACCGGCCAGCTGATCGGCGAAGGATTCGACTGCCCCGGCCTATCGGCCCTCTTTCTGGCCACGCCCATCCGCTTCAGCGGCCGGGTTGTGCAATACCTGGGGAGAGTTCTACGCCAGGCGCCGGGCAAGGACCGGGCCAGGATTTATGACTACCAGGACGTCCACGTGGGCGTGCTGGTCAACGCCGCCCGTGCCCGGGCGCGGGTCTTTGGAGGTAATCACGATGTCCGGCAAGCATAAACTGATCAGCCAGGTTGCAGATCGCTTGCGTCAACTACCCCGCCCTGAAGGGCGGAGCTTGCCGCAAGGCAGGCTAGGTTGACCAGGGGGAGCGGTAGGAAACCGCTACGTTGGCAACAGGTCGTCAAGACCCACTCCGGGATGCTTCCCCAGTCC
>Ga0272446_1005753_pt1 | contig 13414 bp, 10 predicted proteins | sample YNPCB0061_FD_194587 | JGI IMG/M metagenome (GOLD analysis project Ga0272446, IMG submission 194587) | Hot spring microbial mat communities from Yellowstone National Park, WY, United States - YNP-CB-006-1 | ecosystem: Environmental > Aquatic > Thermal springs > Hot (42-90C) > Sediment | place...
ATATTCAGAGCCGCGAGTGCAGCGGCCGCAGGCCCGCGGGAACGAGCGGTCACCCGCGCCTCCCCTGCTTTGGCTTCCCCTCGCGCTCGCGCGAAGGCCCCAACCGTGCTTCGCGCAGCTTCGCAGCAGCCGCCGCATATTCAGAGCCGCGAGTGCAGCGGCCGCAGGCCGCGAGAACGAGCGGTCACCCGCGCCTCTCTCAATTCGGTTTCCCCTCGCGCTCGCGCGAGGGCCCTACCGTGCTTCGCGCAGCTTCGCAGCAGCCGCCGCATATTCAGAGCCGCGAGTGCAGCGGCCGCAGGCCCGCGGGAACGAGCGGTCACCCGCGCCTCCCCTGCTTTGGCTTCCCCTCGCGCTCGCGCGAAGGCCCCAACCGTGCTTCGCGCAGCTTCGCAGCGGCCGCCGCATATTCAGAGCCGCGAGTGAAGCGGCCGCAGGCCGCGGGAACGAGCGGTCACCCGCGCCTCCCCTAATTTGGCTGCCCCTCGCGCTCGCGCGAGGGCCCTACCGCCGCGGCCCCGGCTCGGGCTGCAGGAACTCATGCTCCACCCAGCCCGTCTTCCCTTCCAGCGGCCCCTCCAGAATTTGCACCTGCCGCCGGCTCACCGATTCGGCGAGAATCTTCACCCGCGTGCCCGCCAGCGCCGGAAACGCCGTCTGATTGTCCGCGCACGCTTTCAAAAATGCCTCGTTCTTTTCCACCACGGCCGCCTGGATCGGATAGCAATCATCCTTCTTGTGAGCCAGCCACACCTGCTCGCCCGAGGGCGCCGTCAACACCGCCGCGTCGCCCTTGTGCAGGATCCGGCTCGTCCGCGTTTCCGGCTTCAGCCGCCAAGCCTGCCCCACGGTGAACAGCACGATGAAGCTGCCCGCAATCACCAGCGCATACATCAGTTTTCTCACGGCCGCCTCCTTGTCCGGGTTCCATGATTCCGCCCTTATTGTTGGTCCGGCCGCCGCTGAGTGCAAGGGGTTTGATGTATACTGAGGGTTGAACCCTGACGGTGGGCGCAAGCCCACTTTTTTGTTGGGGCAGGCACGAGCAGAACCATGCCTTCCGCCGCCAGAGAGAGCGTGATCCACAGGGTCGCCGGGATCGCCGAACGGGCCGCCCGGCGCGAAGGGATCACCGTGTGGGACATCGAACTGGCCGGCAGCGGCCGGCGGCGCGTCCTGCGCATTTACATCGACAAGCCCGGCGGCGTCACTCTGGAAGACTGCGAGCGCATCTCCCAGCAGGTGGGCGCGGTGCTCGACGCCGAAGACGTCGTGCCCGGCGACAGCTACCAACTGGAAGTCAGCTCGCCCGGCGTCGAAAGGCGCCTCAGCAAGCCGGCTCACTTCGACCACTGCCGCGGCCAGAGGGCCCGCCTCCAACTGAAAGAGCCCGTCGAAGGACAGCGCCGTTGGGAGGGCGTCCTTCAGGGCATGGACGAGGATCGCGTGGTCCTCGAAACCGGTTCCGGCAAAACCATCCGCGTCAGGATGGATCTCATCGAAAAGGCAAATTTGCAGTTCGAGTGGTGAACCCCGTGTTCGCCCGGAATTGCGGAGCGAGAGGAGCAAACGCTTGGCATCCATCAAAGAGTCGATCGAAATCCTGAGCAAGGAAAAAGGCATCGATCCCCGCATCGTGCTTGATGCCGTCAAGGACGCCATGCTGGTGGCCGCCCGCAAGCAGTTCAAAGGCGGCGAGGAATTGGCGGCCGACATCGACGAGCGCACGGGCAACATTGTCCTGTATGCCCTGAAAACCGTGGTCGAAACCGTCGCCGACCCGGCGCTCGAAATCTCGCTGCAGGAAGCGCGCAAGCTCGACCCGGAAGCCGCGGTCGGCTCGCAGGTCCGCGTTCCCAAGCCCACGGAAGCCCTCGGCCGCATTTCCGCCCAGACCGCCAAACAGGTCATCCTGCAGAAAGTCCGCGAGGCCGAGCGCGACAACATCTGCTCGGAATTCGCAGGCCGCGTCGGCGAACTCGTCAACTGCACCGTCAAGCGCATCGAAGGCCCGGACCTCGTGGTCGAAATCGGCAAGGCCGAAGCCCGCCTGCCCAAGAAAGAACAGAGCCGGCTGGAAAGCTTCAGCGTCGGCGAACGCATCCGCTGCGTCATCAAGAGCGTCGAGAAGACCGGCAAGAACGCCGGCGTCGTCGTCTCCCGCGCCGCGCCCGAGCTCGTCATGCGCCTCTTCGAGCAGGAAGTGCCCGAAATCTACGACGGCACCGTCGTCATCCGCGCCTGCGCCCGCGAGGCCGGCGAGCGCACCAAAATCGCCGTCGTCAGCCGCGACCGCGACGTCGATTGCGTCGGCGCCTGCGTCGGCATGAAAGGCATGCGCGTGCAGTCCATCATCCGCGAATTGCGCGGCGAGAAAATCGACATTATCGAATACAGCGACGATCCCGTCCAGTTCGCCACGCACGCCCTCAGCCCGGCCCGCATTTCCCGCGTTTCCGTGCTCGATTCCAACGAAAAATACATGGAAGTCATCGTCGATGACACCCAGCTTTCCCTCGCTATCGGCAAGAAAGGCCAGAATGTCCGCCTCGCGGCCAAGCTGATGGGCTGGCGCATCGACATCAAAACGGAAGAGGAAAAACGCCGCGAGGTCGAAGCCGGCATGGCCTCCGCGGCCATCGGAACGCCCCTCAGCGTCCTGCTGGAATACGGCCTGTCCGAGCAGGTGCTCGAAAAACTCCTCGCCGCCGGCGCCGGTTCGGTGGAAAAACTCGGCGCCATGACCCCGGAAGAGCTCCTCCTTATCGAAGGAATTACGGAGGATTTCCTGCAGGAAATCGGCGTTTCCGTCAACGCGTATTACCAGCATCTGGAGGCCGCCCAGCCCCCGGCGGCCCCCGAGCCCCGGGAAGCCGCGCCGCAGGAAGCGGCCGGGCCCGGCCCCGCTGCTGAGGAAACCGCCGTGCAGGAAGCCCCGCCCGCGCCGGAGGATGCCGCCGCCGCAGACTCCGCCGCGCAACCGCCCTCTGATGAATCTGATACGATAAAATCCACGGGTCTAGCGGAAGAAACACCAGCCGGACAGTGACGGAGCGAGTGTAGGGAAGGAGCGACAAGGTCTGTCCTGCGCGTCGGGGCGGCACGCCAAACATGAGTAAGATTCGCATCAACGAGCTGGCTCGCGAACTGGAGGTCAAGCCCGGCGTCATCATCGAAATGCTTCCCGAGCTCGGGATTACGGAGAAAAAGACTCACTCGAGCTCGATCGAGGATGAGACCGCCAGCCAGATTCGCGCGCGCATCCTCGGCACGCCCCCGCCGGTTCAGCCGCCCGCCCCCGTTGAACCGCAGCCCGCCGCGCCTGCTGCCCACGCTGAGCCCGCCGCGCCTGCTGCCCACGCTGAGCCCGCCGCGCCTGCTGCCCACGCTGAGCCTGCCGCCCCGGCCCCAACCCACGAGCCGCCCCCCGCCGAGCCTCCGCGCGCTCCCGCCGCTCCCCCCAAGCCGTCTGCCGCCGTCCCCAGGATTCCCGTTCCCCCGGTCCATGGCCTTCCGGGCCGCCCGGCCGCCCCCCCAACGCCGCACGTGCCACCCATTCCCATACCCCCGAAGACCGTCTCCCCGGCCCCCGCGCCGGCCGAGAAGCGCGCCGCGGCGCCCCCCATTCCCCGGCCCCCGGTCATCCCGGTGCCGCCCGTCCCCGGCGTGGCAAAGGAAAAGCCGGCCGCTCCGGTCATGCCCGCCCCGCCGGTGTCGAAGCCGGCGGCCCCGGCCGCCCCCCAGCCGCCCGTCAGCGCCGCACCGCCAGCGCCGCCTGCAGCTCCTGCGCCGCCCGCGGCAAGAGCTCCGGAAACGGCCCGCCCCGCTCCCGCCCCGCCCGCGCAGCCCTCGCGCTCCGTTCCTGCAGCCCCGCGCCCGGCCGGCCCGAGACCCGGACAAATCCTCACCGGCCCCAGGCAGCCTCTGCCCGGCGGAGAACTCCCCCGCTCGCCCGTGGTGGCGCCGGGCATCCCGAAACCGCCGGTGCTGACCCAGCCCGCCCGTCCCGCCGCCCCTGCCGCCGGCGCCTCTGGCGCCGCCACGGCTCAGCCCTCCAGGCCTCTCGCCGGCCAGCCGATCGCCCGGCCAGTCGTCCCGCCGAGCCCGGAGATCCTCGAAAGGCTCAGACAGACCCAGGCCCGCTCCGCCCCGGGCCAGCCCGCTGCGCCCCGGCCCGGCATGCCCACCCCGGGCCAGCCGATCTATCCGGGCGCGCGCCGTCCCGCCGGCCCCGGCCGTCCCGTCTCTCCCGGCCCCAGGCCCGTGCGCGGCCGCGGCCCTCATCCCACCACCCCTGTTCTTGAGCCGCCGCCCCCTTCCACGGAGGCCCGCCGCGACGCCGGCAAGAAACGCCCCACGGCCCGCGACCGGGAACTCGAACGCGAAGGCATCCTCAAGCCCTTTGGCCGCAAGCAGGAACCCATGATCCTGCCGGTCGTCGACAAGGAGATTCCCATCTCGGAAGGCATCACCGCCAAGGAGTTGAGCGAAAAGCTCAGCGTCAAGGCCAATCTCGTCATCAAGCGCCTGGTCGAGCGCGGCGTCTTCGCCACCATCAACCAGCCGCTGGACATGAAGCTCGTCGAAGAGCTCTGCCGCGACTTCGGCGCACGCCCCACCCGCATGAGCTACGAAGAGGAAGCCGTGCAGGAGCTTGAATTGGCTGAAGTCGCCGCCGACCTCGAGCCCCGCCCGCCCGTCGTCACCGTCATGGGCCACGTCGATCACGGCAAGACCTCGCTGCTCGACGCCATCCGCGAAACCAACGTCGCCGACAAGGAAGCCGGCGGCATCACCCAGCACATCGGCGCCTATTCCGTCGAACTCAACGGCCGCAAGGTCGTCTTCATCGACACCCCGGGCCACGAGGCCTTCACCCGGATGCGCGCCCGCGGCGCCAAGGTCACTGACATCGTCGTCCTTGTCGTCGCCGCCGACGACGGCGTCATGCCCCAAACCAAAGAGGCCATCGACCACGCCCGCGCCGCCGGCGTGCCCATCATCGTCGCCGTCAACAAAATCGACAAGCCCGACGCCCAGCCCGAGCGCGTCAAGCAGCAGCTCACAGAACTCGGCCTCATGCCCGAAGAGTGGGGCGGCGACACCCCCTTCGTCCCGGTCAGCGCCAAACAGCGCCAGAACATCGAGCTCCTGCTCGAAATGATCCTGCTCGTCGCCGACCTGCAGGAGCTCAAGGCCAACCCCAACCGCCCCGCCGTCGCCACTGTGCTCGAAGCCAAACTCGACAAGGGCCGCGGCCCTGTCGCCACCGTGCTTGTCCGCAACGGCACTCTCCGCGTCGGCGATTACTTCCTCTGCGGCGCCGTCTTCGGCAAGATCCGCGCCCTGTACAACGACCTCGGCCAGCAGGTCAGGGAAGCCGGCCCTGCCATGCCGGTCGAAATCATCGGCCTGGAATCCCTTCCTGAAGTCGGCGACACGCTCCAGGTCGTCACCGATGTCGCCAAGGCCCGCCAGATCGCCGAATTCCGCGAAGTCCGCATCCGCGAAGCCGCCCAGGCCAAGACCCGCGTCTCCCTCGAACAGCTCCACACCCAGCTCCGGGAAGGCGAAACCAAGGAGCTCAACATCATCCTCAAGGCCGACGTCGGCGGCACCGCCGAAGTCCTCGCCGAAACCCTCCAGAAGCTCTCCACCGAGAAGGTCCAGATCCGCGTCATCTCCTCCGGCGTCGGCGCCATCAACGAGTCCGACGTCGATCTGGCCGACGCTTCCAACGCCATCATCATCGGCTTCAACGTCCGCCCCGACCGCAAGGCCCAGGAGCGCGCCGAGCAGGAAAAGGTCGACATCCGCCTCCACACGATCATCTACGAACTCACCGACGAGATCAAAAAGGCCATGCTCGGCATGCTCGAGCCGGTCTATCGCGAGGTCTTCCGCGGCCGCGCCGAGGTCAAGGAGATCTTCCGCGTCGCCAAGGTCGGCACCGTCGCCGGATGCGTCGTCACCGAGGGCGTCGTCCCGCGCGACTCCGAGGTCCGCCTCCTCCGCGACAACGTCGTCGTCTACACCGGCCGCATCGAATCCCTGAAGCGTTTCAAGAACGACGCCAGCGAGGTCCGCCAGGGCCAGGAGTGCGGCATGGCTCTGGCCAACTTCCAGGACGTCAAACCGGGCGACATCATCGAAGCCTTTGCTCGCGAGAAAGTCGCCCCCGATCTCGGCGTCTGAGCCGCGGAGTCCCCGTGCCCGCCATCGGCGTCCTCACGCTCGAACTCGAACTCGTCGAAGCCCGCTCTCTCAAAGACAAGCGCCATTGGGTCCGCGGCCTCAAGGACCGCCTCCGCAACGGCTTCAACCTCGCCGTCGCCGAGATCGACGACCAGAACCTGCTCAACCGCTCCGTCGTCGCCGCCGTCACCATCTCCGCCTCCCGCGAAAACGCCGCCAAGGTCCTCGAAGCGGCCGAACAGGCCGCCGCCCTCTTCCTCGGCCCCGCTCTCCTTTCCGCAACCGTCGATTGGCTCGAATAACCTATGGACGAACTCCGCACACGCCGCGTCGCTGAATCCATGCGGGAGGAGCTGTCCGAACTCATCCGGTTCGAGCTCGGCGACCCCCGCATCCAGTCCGTCGACGTCGTTGATGTCATTGTCAGCCCCGACATGCGCTCCGCCGACGTCCTCGTCCTCGTCTCCGGCGCCCGCGAGGAGCAGGATGCCGCCCTCGAAGGGCTCCGCGCCGCCCGCCACTACTTGCGTCGTATCTTGATGCAAAGAATTGACTTGTTCCGAATGCCGGAACTCCGCTTCCGCCCTGCCGCCCACCTCGCGCCCGGCCTGCCCCTGGATCGCCTCAAGCGCCGTCTGCGCCGCGGCCGCCCTCGCGAATGATTGGGTCCAGCCCAAAGAAAATACGAACTTTCATTGATCCGGCAACCCCTCGGGTTGTAGGCTAAAATCAGGCGCGCCCGCCCGGAGCTGGCGCCGGAATCTCAAGTGGATCTCTCGTCATTGCATGGAGTTGCCCGGCTCGCCGGGGCGGCGCTGCTGCCCTGTGCGCTGTTGCTGTCCGCGCCCGCGCGCCCGGCCGGCCCCCCGCAGCCCGAATCGGTGCGCCTCGAGCGCTCCTTCGACGCCATGGGCACCACCTACACCGTCGTCGCCTATGGCGAAGACCGCTTCGCCGTCGACGCCGCCATCGAAGAGACCTATGAGGAGGTGCGCCGCTTGGATCATCTCCTGTCCAATTACCGGCAGGATTCCGAGTGGAGCCTCGTCAACCGCGAAGCCGCTCGCCGCCCCGTGGAAGTCTCCGCCGAGTTGTTCGACCTTCTCTCCCGCTGCGTCGATTACAGCCGCCAGAGCCAAGGCGCCTTCGACATCACCGTGGGCCCGCTGATGAAACTTTGGGGCTTCTACAAAGGGGACGGCCGCGTGCCTCACCGCGCCGAGATCCGCGCCGCCCTGGCGCGCATCGGCTGGCAGAAAATCCAGCTCGATCCTCGCACCCGCACCGTCCGCTTCACCGCACCGGTCGAAATCGACCCGGGTGGCATCGGCAAGGGCTACGCCGTTGACCGGATGGCCGGCATCCTGCGCGCCCATGGCATCCGCAGCGCTCTCATCTCCGCCGGCCGCTCGAGCATTTACGGCCTCGGCGCGCCTCCGTCCGAACCCCGCGGCTGGCGCGTCACGCTCCCCGACCCCCGCCGCCGCGGCAACAACCTTGCCGAGTTCTACCTCAAGGACATGTCCATGTCCACCTCCGGCTCGAGCGAACGCTTCTTCACCGCCGGAGGCCGGATCTACACCCACATCATGGATCCCCGCACCGGCTACCCCGTGCAGGGCATGCTGCTGGCTTCCGTCCTCGCCCCCAACACGCTGGACAGCGAAGCCTGGACCAAACCGTTCTTCGTCCTCGGGCGCCAGTGGGCCGCCCGTAACAAACCCAAAGACTTCCAGGTCTTCCTCTGCGAAGATAGATCGGAGAATCCATGCGCGTACCTCCCATGAGCAGCCGCTTTCTGGATGCCTGCCGCCGCCGCCCCACCGATTGCCGCCCCGTGTGGTTCATGCGCCAGGCGGGCCGCTATCTCAAGGAATACCGGGCCATCCGCTCGCGCCATTCCATCCTGGAAATGTGCAAGCGGCCCGACCTCGCCGCCCAGGTCACTCTTCAACCGGTCGAGATCCTCGACGTCGACGCCGCCATCATCTTCGCTGACCTCCTGCTGCCCGTTGAGCCCATGGGCCTGCACCTGAAGTTCGTCGCCGGCGAAGGGCCGGTCATCGAGAATCCCGTGCGCACCTCGCACGACGTCGACACCCTTTCCACCACCAACACCGACGATCTGGGCTACGTCGGCGAAGCCATCAAGATGGTCAACGCCGCTCTCGCCGGCAAGGTGCCGGTCATCGGCTTCGTGGGCGCCCCCTTCACCCTCGCCAGCTACATGATCGAGGGCGGCTCGTCGCGCCACTTCCTGCTCACCAAGACCCTGATGTACCGCGACGAGACCCTCTGGCGCCGCCTCATGGGCAAGCTCGTCGACGTGCTCGCCCCGTTCGCCGTCCTCCAGGTCGCCGCCGGCGCCCGCGCCATCCAGGTCTTCGATTCCTGGGTCGGCGCCCTCGGCACGGACGACTACGTCCGCTACGTCCAGCCTTATTCGCGCGCCCTCATCGAGCGCATCCGCTCCACCGGCGTCCCCGTCATTCACTTCGGCACCGGCTGCTCCGGGTATTTCAAGGAACTCCACGCCGCCGGCGGCGACGTCATGGGCGTTGACTGGCGCCTGAATATCGACCAGGCGTGGATGGACATCAACTACCGCGCCGCTATCCAGGGCAACCTTGATCCGGCCGCCCTCTTCGCCCCGCTGCCTGAGCTCAAGACCAAGGTCATCGAGATTCTCAAACGCGCCGGCACCCGCCCCGGCCACATCTTCAACCTCGGCCACGGCATCCTGCCGGAGACGCCGGTCGAAAACGTCAAGGCTGTGGTCCAGATCGTCCGGGAGTACCGGCCCTAACGTGCGGACCGCGATCATCGGCGGCGGCATCACCGGCCTCGCCGCAGCCTACGAGCTCTCGCTCGCAGGCTGCGAATCCATCCTTGTCGAGGAACAGCCCTCCCTCGGCGGCGTTATCCAGACCGAGACGGTCGAGGGTTGCGTCCTCGAAGGCGGCCCCGACAGCTTCCTCTCCGCCAAGACCGCTGGCGAAGAACTCGTCCGCGAACTCGGCCTCGGCCACGACCTGATCGGCTCGCTTGACGAGCAGCGCGTCACCTACGTCGTCCGCAACGGCCGCCTCCTGCCCCTGCCTGACGGGCTGCTCATGATGGTGCCCACCAAAATCCTGCCCATGGCCGCCAGCCCTCTGCTGAGCTGGGATGCCAAGATCCGCATGGGGCTTGAGATCTTCCGCCGCCCCGGCCCGCCGCAGCCGGACCGCAGCGTCGCCGCTTTCATCGAAGACCACTACGGCCGCGAGGCCGTCGATTATCTTGCCGAACCCCTCCTGTCCGGCGTCTACGGCGGCAGCGCCGACCGGCTCAGCGTCGAGAGCGTCCTGGCCCGCTTCGTCGAACTCGAGCGCCGCTACGGCAGCCTCACCCGCGGCGTCCTGGCCGCGCGCCGGGCCGCCCGCGCCCGGGGCGCTGAATCCGCGCCCCTGTTCCGCACTCTCAGAAACGGTCTCGCCCAACTCACCGCCGAGCTCGAGCGCCGCATCCGTCCCCGCTGCCGCATCGTCCACGCCCGCGCCGAGAGCGTCTCGCGCCGCCCCGGCGGCTGGATTGTGCGTCTGTCCGGCGATTCGCTGGAAACGGACAACCTCCTCTTCGCCTGTCCCGCCTGGCAGGCCGGCGCGCTGCTCCGCACCGTCGATTCGCAGTTGGCCGATCAGCTTGAAGCCATCCCCTACACCTCTTCCGTGACGCTCGCCCTCGGCTATCTGCGCCGCGACTGCGGCCCCATCCCGCCCGGCTTTGGCTTCCTCGTGCCGGCGCGCGAGCGCCGCACGCTGGTCGCCTGCACCTTCGTCGGCGCCAAGTTCCCCTTCCGCGTGCCGGACTCCCATATCGTGCTGCGCTGCTTCCTCGGCGGCTCGGGCGGCGAAGCGGTGCTGGAACAAAACGACGAGGATTTGATTCGGCAAGTCCGCGCCGAACTGAAGCAGCTCCTCGGCTGGGACGCCGAACCCCGCTTCACCCGCCTTCGCCGCTGGCGCCGCGCCATGGCCCAGTATGAAGTCGGCCACGCCCGTCGCGTCGAAACCATTCGCGCCCTCGCCGCCCGCCACCCGGGCCTCCAGCTCGCCGGCAACGCCTACGAAGGCATCGGCATCCCCGACTGCATCCGCACCGCCCGCTCCGCCGCCCTCTCCCTCTCAAAGGGGACAGCCTGATCCAGCACCTTCGCACAATTCTCGAAGGGGACAGCCTGATCTGGCACCTTCGCGCAACTGATATATTTATCAATCATTTACAAAGAAATCAAGCGTCAGAATACCGCTCCGGCCACCGGGTTTTTCGAGGACGCGCACTCTCTGAAACTTCCTTCTCGCCAGGGCGCAGCCGCGCTGAACTACAATAGTTTCAATAGAATACACTGAGTGCCGCTTTACGTATCAAATTCGCGAAGGGGACAGCCTGATCTGACACCTTTGAAAAACCACGGTGTTTCTGAGCCACCCTGAAAGGGATCGCGCTCGTGAATACCGCTCTGGCCAACGGATCCTTGGCGGGCACGCGCCCTCCGGAACTTTACATTTGCCACGGTGCGGCCGCGCTGCATCCCAACAGCCCCAATGGAGCCGTTGGACTGTCCGCCAAGGAGGTGGAGCCTCCGGGCCATCTCGGAATTTCGGGAAGATTCAATTCCAGGCGCCTCATGTCACTGCTCGAACGCCCCTGTCGTGTCCATCTGCCGCAAGACTTCGGCCCCGCGGCCATGGAGGAATTATCCCGCTCTCTCCCTGCCCGCCGGCGTCACAACGGGAAGCACCTTGGCTCGGGTGGCTTGGCGCGGATTCCAACCAGGATCCAGTCAGTGGCCGATTCGCGGGCCACCGGCAGGCGTGGCTGAACCGCCGAGAAGTGCGAATTGCGCGACCAGCCGTCGGCTCCGCCTCCCTGGCAAACATCTCAAGGTCGCAATTCAGGCGGCCGCCAGTTTTCCGTCCCCAGTTTCCCGATTTTTCCATTCCCGGCGCTCTTCCCGGTTGAAGGACGAATGATTGTTGAGGGGCCGTGAGAAACGCCGCGTTCGGGTCACCGCCAGCGTTCGATTCTCAAGGGAGGAACAGCCATGCCGAAGACTGAGGCACCGTGGCATTTCTGTAGCCGCCTGTGATCAGCGCCCCTCCCCCTCTCAGCATCGCAACGGCAGAGAAATGCCCCGCCATTTGTGGTCGCCCAGGCACGAGCTCGAAACTCCTTCTCGCGGGATCATAGATCTCAGCTTGCGGCGCTCCCCCGGCAATCAAAACGAGACCGCCCGGGAGCAGGACGCTGGCGCCTGGGTGCTTATAGCGGCCCAGCTTCATCACAGGGCCATCCACGAACTTCCCGGTATCAGGACTGAAAATCTCCGTGGAGTTGAGAACGCCGCGAGCGTCTCGCTCGTCAGTGCCGCCGGTAATCAAAACCTGGCCGCTGGGGAGCAGCACGACATCGTGCTTGTGGCGCGGGATGCGCATCGCGCCAGCACGAACGAACGATGCACCGACAGGGTCGTAGATCTCGGCAGCAGCCAACACCGTGAGATTCCGCCGCTGCCCGTTGTGCCCGCCGACGATGAACACGCGTCCGTCCAGAAGCCGCGCGGCCGCATGGCTCTCGCGCGGCATGGTCATGTTGCCCGCCGGCAGGAAGCGGCCCGTCACGGGATCGTAGACCTCCGCACTCGCCAGGAAAATCCAGCCTGGTCCCACCCCTCCGGCAACCAGAACCTGGCCGTTCTTGAGGAGCACGGCTACGTGGCCGGCGCGAGCGGCGAGAAGCGAGCCGGCCCGGGTAAAAGAGTGGGTTGCCGGATCGAACAGCTCCACATCGGCCAGCGTCACGCCGCCTTCACCATAACCGCCGGCGATCAACACCTTCCCATCGGGCAGCAGCGTAGCAGTGTGGCTGTGACGTGGGGTGACCATGGGTGGCAATGGCGAGAACTTACCGCTGTCCGGCTGATAGACCTCAGCCCCGTTGGAAGAGCCCTTTCTCAGGAACCCGCCCGCTATCAACACTCGGCCGTCGGGCAACGCGGTCGCGGTGTGTCCAGCCCGGCCGACGCGCATATTTTCGGTCGAGACCAATGTGCCGCGGCGCGGCTGTTGAAGCAGGTTCAGGATCGACGAACTGCGCATCAGCCGATCCGAGCCAAAGCCTGCCAAGGCAGTGATGAGGGCGGCGCCAGACAAGGGTTTCCAGGTCATGAGTTCTGCACCTCCGGCTCGCCTATGCAGTCTATGACGCTCTCGCGCGCTCGACGTCTCTGATTTTCATGCTGTTGGCAGGTGGACGGATCCCTTTTCTCCACGCCCATGACAAATGAATCGTACGCTGGAACACCACAACGGACTGCCGATGGCGCAGTGTGCCTGCGAAGGTATCGCCTCAGCGAAGCACCCTGCTCGCGCGGGTTGCCGAGGCCGACCTTCGGGTGTGCGGTGACATGGGGGCGCCCAGGCAAGCCAGTGACCGTCGCATCGGCTCCTGGATTCTCATGGTGCGGGCATCCCGGGCCGCTGAAATCGAAGGGCGGGATCGATGACGGCCGGTTGTCAGGTTCGAGACAGCGACGAAGTCAATCTGGCAAGCTCACGAATCGCCCGCTCCCGGCGCGGCTGTTCGCTGCATGCGGGCAAAAGCGAAGCTGCGGCCGTGGCCGCAGGCGTAGGCCATGTGGATCCACATCATGGCGAAGGGCTCGGTATAGCGGGCGGCGCGCAGCGGCCCCAAGTCCACGGCGTCAAAGCCCATCCGCAACGCCAGAGCCACGATGGCCGCCCGGGCATCGGCGTCATCGCCGCATACCGGCAGGAAAGCCGCGGCGAGCGGATACCTGGGGTTCGCAAGGTTCTCCGCCCCTGTCGTGTTGAATGCTTTCACCACGCGGGCGCCATGCGCCGCGGCGGCAAGTTGCTCCGCGGCGGATGTAGTGGCGCCCACGGTCAACCCGTCCAATTTCGGCGCAAGCGGGTTGGTCGCGTCCACCAGGATCCGCCCCTCCCAATCGGAGAGCACCGCAGCCACGCTCGCCGCTGCCGCGTGGGGCACGGCCAGGATGACGATGGAGGCTTGCCGGATCGCATCCTCCACGCCCAACACGGGGGCATGCAGTTCGTGACCGGTTGCTTCATATTTCGCAGGCTCCGGCACCCCGTAGACAAAGGGTTCCGCTATCGCGAGGCACCGCTGCCCCAGAGCCTTTCCCACGTTTCCT
>Ga0272446_1005754_pt1 | contig 13414 bp, 15 predicted proteins | sample YNPCB0061_FD_194587 | JGI IMG/M metagenome (GOLD analysis project Ga0272446, IMG submission 194587) | Hot spring microbial mat communities from Yellowstone National Park, WY, United States - YNP-CB-006-1 | ecosystem: Environmental > Aquatic > Thermal springs > Hot (42-90C) > Sediment | place...
CGGCAAGCATGGCTTCGCCGGAGGGGGTGAGGTGAATGGCGCTGTTGGTAAATTCATCCATCGGCAGGAGGTCCCACAGGTCGAGGTAGTTCCAACCGTGTTGGGCAGCGCGTTCGGCAAGCAGGCGGCGGTATTCGTCGTATGCCCAGCGCGGGTAGAAAAAATTATAGCGAATATCACTGTTGAGTCCGCTGCTGATGAGTATTGGTTCATTGACCAAAAGGGTTGGGGCATCGGCGGCGTTCATGATTGCATCGAGGACTTCGAAGGCAAGCGCGCTCTGCAGTTGAGGAGGCTGAGTGAGACCGTGATAGGCGGTCTCTGTGTCGAAATCGGTTTGAGCGCGTTCATACGTTTCAGGATAGACCTGGTCTATGCCGGTGGATGCCCACAGCGCACCGTAGATTTGCAGGCGGATGAGGTCGGCAACTGCCCGCCTCCGACTCACGAAGGTCTGCTCCCACTTCGACGGCTGGACCAGCGCCGGATCGTTGACGTTCAGGGGCAGGTGGTACCTGGCAACCAATAGGCGTATACGTTCAGCGTTGTTGGCAACGAGCGGTGATTCGAATTGTTTGTCGTGTGGGAACGCCTCCAGCGTAGTCAACACAATCACCATATCGGGCTGATACTCCAGCGCCTGATCGAGGAGCATGAGGTCTTTTGTGAGCGAGATGGTGGGGTAGCCGAGGTTGTAGGCACGGAGGGGCTTTCCGCAGGCAGTGAGGGAAGCGGCGTTGAGTTGACCTGCCAGAGTTTGTTGGGGGGTGAGCAGTGTACCCCACACGGATGAATCGCCAATAAGAATCACGCGATATTCGCCGTTCCCTTTTTCGCTGCCTGCGATGACATGCGAGGCGAACATGGCGTTCAGGTTGTAGAGGCTGAGGTTGTAGGATTCGCGCGTTTCGCCAAAGGGGAAGCGTTCGCGCCCCGGAAAAAGGCGGTTGTAGAGAGAAAGTTTGCCAGACGCCTCGAGGTTGACGAAAACAAAGGCGAAGTTGAACAAGGCAAAGAGAATGCCTGCCTTGAGCAGAAGCCGAAAGAGGTTGACGGGCGGGTGTTTTTGTTCCATCTATGCAAGCCCAAAGAGTTTCGAGAGAACCTGCGCTGAGAGTTGAGGCGTGCTCAACGCAAAGAAAACCCATCCCAGCGCGACGAAGTGGAAGGTAAGTAAAACGCCGCCAGCCTGCAGGGCAGTTTGCAGGCGCGGGCTGGCGGTTATAAGCCTTGTCTTTGCAAAGTCGCTCCAGCGGTTTTGGAGAAAGAGTCCCAGCCCGTGCCAGGCGCCCCACAGGATGAAGTTCCAGGTGATGCCGTGCCACAAGCCGATGAGCAGCATGGTGGCAAGTTGACCGAGAAGGAGCATGAGCCAGGCAGGAATGGATTTATAGCCGCGTATCCAGCGGTTGAAGGGATTGAAGAAGTAGGCGCGAATCCACTGGGTGAGGGTCATGTGCCACGAATTCCAGAATTGGGTCAGGTTGGGTTTGGTGTAGGGGGCGAGGAAGTTTTCGGGAAGTTTGACGCCGACCAGCCGAGCCATACCAATGGCAATATCGGTGTAGCCGCTGAAGTCGAAGTAAATCTGAAAGGCGTAAGCGTAGAGGTGAAGCCACATCCAGCCTGTGGAGTGAACCTGCGCCGCAAGCGAGTCGTTGAGGGCAATAAGCGCCAGCGCGTCAGCCATGACGAATTTTTTGAACAGCCCGACGAGGATCCTTTGCCCCGCCGACAACGTTTGCTCCTGTGTGAGGGTAAAGTCGCTGCGCAGGTCTTTGGCGAAACGTTCAGCGCGGTCAATGGGGCCGGCGGCAAGCGCAGGGAAGAAGAGGACATAGGCGGCAAATTCGGGCAGGGTGAGTTCGGGCAGGCGTCCGGTTTGCCTGTCGCGGAGAACGTGGATGATGCGGAAGGCGATGTAGGAGAAGCCCAGCCAGCGCAGGTCGAGGGGAGAGGCGGTGGCGGTGGGGCGCCCGCTCAGGGTGCGCAGGAGGATGCTGGTTTGAAGGGAGAGGGTTGGGGATTTGAGGATGATGAGGAGTGCAATGAGGAGGGTGATGACGAGGGAGATGGCAAAGAGAGAACGGCGCGAAAACGCGGTGAGTGCGATGAGCAGAAGCGCCGCCGCCGTAAGAAACATGAGGTATTGAATCAATTGCGGCGGGGGCGTTGTGGTAAGGACTGGCTTGGGGAAAAGGTAACGGGAAAGGTCAACGAATGTGACGACGCCGCCAAGGATGAGCAACCCCGTGAGGTTTTGCCGCGCTTTCCATGCGCCGGGCTGGGAGGTGACGAGCCAGGTCAATACGACAAACACCAGTGAGAGCGTGGGCAGCCAGAAGTCGAAAGAGCGCAGGGGCAGGGCAGGCTGGAACCAGTACACTGCCAGGGCGCTGAGCGTCAGCAGGGAATAGATGCGGCGGGGACCACGCGTCAGTGCGCCGACCAGGAACGAGGTCAGGATGGAAGCGGCGATTTGTGTCAGTCCCATTTAGAAGCCCTGATAAATCCACTGCGGGCTGTCATCGGTGGTGAAGATGATCAGCGCAATGACGATGAGGAAGAGCACGAATGCCCAGATGTTTTCGGGCGTGAGGAGTTTCTTTAGCGCGTACCGCATACGAGCCAGTCGCCGCCCTGCTGGATGACTTGATAGGTGCGAACGGAGAGATCGAGTTTCTGGTCTTCGTTGTTGTAGGTGGCGACGATGTTTCCCGTGCAGAGGACGAGGGCGGTCTCGCCGTCGGTACCGGTTTGAGCGCAGGAAACGTCCTCGAGCCGAGCGGTGACCGCCTGGAAGGAGTCGAGTTCGATGAGGGCATCTTCCTCCCATTCGCCGCAAACGAGAGCGGGGAGTTTATCGGCTTCTTTGTTCACGAGGGCGTTGAGATAGTTTTGGACTGCCTGTGCGGGGGCATCGGCATTGGCGGCGCAGGCGGCGAGAAGAATGCCAGCCAGGACGAAGGTGAGAATCAGGATGGGTTTTCGCAAGGGTACCTCCAGTGATAGTTCGAGACGGGGATTATAAGGGAAGAAAGAGGAAAGAGGAAAGTGGGCGCCGGCAGGCAGAGACTTTACAGTTTCCTGATAGGCATGCAGAACGTGACAGTTGTCAATTGCAAGGGGGATGAAAATGGTGTAAGATAAATCAGCCATGATACGAATTCTGGCTCTCATCCTTCTCGTCTTTGCCGTAAGGAGTCAGTCAGCCTGACAGGTGTGAAAGTGTACCTGCCGGGCTTTTTTTATTTTCGTCAGGACTTACGTGTAATTGGCGTTAGAGAAAGCGCTCTACGCAAGGTTTTGCGTACGTCTCATTCTTCTGCAAGAGGCGTTCTTCAACCCCAATGACGCATCAGACGTCTCTGGCGTGCGTTCTGGACAAATAAAAAGGAGAAAGAATGCAAACACCCTGGGAATATCGTTATGCTCACCGCACAAAAAAAATGGGAAGTTCGGTCATCCGCGAATTGCTGAAGTTGACCGAGCAGCCCGATATTATCTCGTTTGCCGGGGGGTTGCCGGCGCCGGAGGTCTTCCCGGTGAAGGAGTTCCGTCAGGCTTGCAATTACGTGCTGGAACATTTCGGTCCGCAGGCGCTGCAATACAGCACCACTGAGGGGTACATCCCTTTGCGCGAGATGATTGCCCGCCATACGGCGCGCTACAGCGTGAAGGTCACTGCCGAAAATATCATGATTACATCTGGCTCCCAGCAGGCGCTGGATTTCATCGGGCGGTTGTTTATTAACCGTGGGGATTACATCGTGGTTGAATCGCCCACCTACCTCGGTGCGCTGCAGGCATGGAACGCCTACGGCGCACAATACATCGCGGTCCGCTCAGATGAAAACGGCATGATTGTGGATGAACTGGAAGCGGCGCTTCGCGTCGGACCGAAATTCATCTACGTGCTCCCAAACTTCCAAAACCCGAGCGGCTCCACCCTGACCCTCGAGCGGCGCAAAAAACTGGTAGAACTCGCCGACAAATACGGCGTGCCAATTGTGGAGGACGATCCCTACGGGCAGTTGCGCTACGAGGGCGACCATATCCCCTCTGTGGTCATGCTGGACAGCGAGTATCGCGGTCCGAACGGCTCGCATTACAGCGGCAACGTCATCTATCTGAGCACGTTCTCCAAACTGCTGGCGCCCGGCCTGCGCCTGGCGTGGGTCATTGCGCCGCCGGAGGTCATTCGCAAACTGGTCATGACCAAGCAAGCCGCCGACCTGCACACATCGTCTTTCAATCAATATGTGGCGTATGAGGTGGCAAAAGGCGGCTTTCTCGATGAACACGTCAAGGTAATTCGCGCCACCTACAAAGAGCGCCGCGATGTAATGCTCGAAATGATGGAGGAGATGTTCCCCAAGGGCGTGCGCTGGACCAAGCCCGCCGGCGGCATGTTCCTGTGGGGCATCTTGCCCGAAGGCATGGACTCCGCCGAGGTGTTGAAGCGCGCCATCGAGAAGAAGGTGGCGTTCGTCCCGGGCGAGGCGTTTCACCCCAACGGCGGCGGAAAGAACACCATGCGCATCAACTTTTCGTACTCTTCGCCGGAGACCATCCGCGAAGGGGTCACTCGGCTGGGGATGACACTGAAGGAATTAATCAGAGAAAAAGCGTAGAACCAGAACTCACACCGAACATCCACCAACAACCACAGACCGCCGTTTGCATCGGCGGTCTGTTCATAGAAGGCAGTTGCTGTTTGGGGTGCGGCGGCAATTTCACCCCTCCGCATACGGCACATAGTCGGCGCGGGCAATGCCCTGTTTGATGGCAGTCTGCGCCACGGCGCGCGCAACCTCCAGATGTACTTTTTTATCGAGCGGGTTGGGCAGCAATTCGCCGGCGGGCGTCAAACGCACCAGCACTTCCATCGCCGCAGTCAACATCTCGTGTGTGATGCGCGGCGCATTCGCGTCCACTGCGCCGCGAAAAATACCGGGGAAGCCCATCACATTATTGACCGACTTGCCATCTGCCGCAAAAGCAGCGCCCTGCGCCAGCGCCACATCGGGGTCAATTTCGGGGTTGGGGTTGGATAGCGCAAGGATGATTTGCCCGCGACGAACCATTTCCGGCTTGATGAGATTTGGCGCGCCGGTTGTGGCAACGACAATATCACACTCTGCCATAATTTCGCTCAGGCTGGACCTTCTGCCGCCCGCCGCTTCGAATCTTTTCACCGCCTCTTCGCTCAAATCCGCGCCGAACACCGGGCTGCCTGTCAGCCCCATCAGCATCTTCCCGATGGCGTTCCCCGCCGCACCCAAGCCAATTTGACCGATTTTCGCCTTGTGCACATTCACACCGGCGCGCTTGGCAGCGGTCATCAAAGCCGCCGTGCTGACCACCGCTGTGCCATGCTGATCATCGTGCATGACGGGAATATCGAGCAGCGCCTGGAGTCTTTCTTCCACTTCGAAACAGCGCGGCGCAGAAATGTCTTCCAACTGAATGGCGCTGAAGGTCGGCGCAATGTTGGCTACCGTTTTGACAATTTCGTCGGGGTCTTTTGTGTTCAACAGAATCGGAACACCCGACAGCCCCACAAGCGTTTCCATCAGCATGGCTTTGCCTTCCATCACCGGCATACTCGCCAGCGGACCAATGTCGCCCAGCCCCAGCACCGCCGTCCCATCGGTGACAATGGCGACCATGTGGCTGATGCTGGTATATAGCCGCGCCAGCGCCGGGTCGTCGGCAATCTTCAGGCACACTTCTGCCACGCCGGGGGTATAAACGCGGCGCAGGGTGGCAATCGAATCAATCGGAAAACGCGAACGGATGGCGATTTTCCCTTTCTGATGAAGTTCCAGCACCTCGTCGCGGACTGCCAGCACGCGCGTACCTTCATTGGCGCGCATCGCTTCGATGACCTTGTCCATGTGTTCGGCATCGTCGGCATAGACGGTGATGTCGCGCACGACGGATTGGGCGGTCTCGTTGATCAATTCAATGGTCCCCACACTTGCCCCCTGATTGGAAATCGCCGCCATCAAACGCGCCAGCGTTCCCAATTTATGTTCATTGCGGACCCGCACCGTCCGCATGATTTTGCGTTCCCATGCCATACTTCACATCCTTTCACAATCATTCAGGTATCACATGCTTTCAATTACATCACTCAATTCATCGAACGATTTGATGGTAGCGCAATCGGCTTCAGGGAAGATTTCGTTCGGGTCGTAGAGCACAGGACGAAGTCCAGCGCGACGCGAGCCGACTACGTCGGCAAAGTAGTTATCGCCCACGTAAACTGTCTCCTGTGCGGTCACGTTTGCACGTTCCAGCGCGTGCTGAAAGATGCCAGGCTCCGGTTTGTAGATGTCCACTTCGCCGCCGGCAAGAGAAAAATGAAAAAAATCGCTCAGTTTGTGACTCTCCAGCACATCCTGGAAGGGTTTATCACGGTTCGAAATGACCGCCAGGATGTAGCCCGCATCCTTCAAAGCGGGCAGGAGCCGCCGTACATCTTCGGGGACGATGCTTTCGGGCTTATACATTTCTGCCATGTGCGCCGAAACCTGCGGGGCAAGTTCCTTTGCCAGTGCAGGAGAAAGCCCCACCGCTACCAGACGGCGGCGGGTGTATTCGAGCCAAAAATTTTCGGTATCGGCGGAGTGGGCGAGCAGGTCATCGCGCAGGTCGGGGGAGTTTGCCCAGTAGAGGTACTCCCAGCGCATGGCGCGCTGACGGTCTTCCTCGCTGAGGGGGTGACCGAGCGCAAGCAGATATTCGTCGAACACCTGCCCTCCCTCCGGCACGCTGTGACGGAGCGTGCCGTCGAGGTCGAAGAAAACGGCTTTGATGCGGTGATTTTTCATAAAGTCTATGGTATAGCGAATATAATGATGTTGTCAAGTAACAACTTGAACAAACATCCCGAAGAGGTTCAGTTAAACCTGCGGGACAATGGACAAGGAGAAGCAAATGGGCAAACTCAGCGGCAAAACAGCAATCATCACAGGGGCAACATCAGGTATCGGTAAGGCGACGGCGTTCCTTTTCGCCGGCGAAGGCGCAAACCTGGTCATCACGGGACGACGCGCGGAGTTGGGGAAAGCCGTCGAAGCGGAGATCAGGCAAAAGGGAGTCCGATGCGTTTTCGTCCAGGCGGATCATTCCCAAGCCGACGATTGCTCCCGCGTCGTCGAGCAGACTCTCGCCGAATTCGGTCGCGTGGACATTCTGTTCAACAATGCCGGCATCGTGACCGGCGGTACCGCCGAAACTACATCTGAGGAGGTGTGGCATGAGACGCTGGCAATCAACGTGACGGGCGTCTGGCGGATGAGCAAACGGGTTATCCCGGTTATGAAGGCGCAGGGCGGCGGCGTGATCGTGAACAACGGCTCGGATTGGTCGGTGGTGGCAGGTAGAGATGCCTTCCCGTATGTGGTGAGCAAGGGCGCGGTGGCGATGATGACCAAATCTATGGCGCTCGATTTTGCGCGTGACAACATCCGCGTTAATGCGGTTTGCCCCGGCGATACGTTCGTAGACCGCTGGCTGGAGAAAGGCTACTTCGAATACTCCGACCCGGTCAGTTTGGAGCAGGCAATCAAGGACGCGAGTGCCTATATCCCGATGGGACGCTTCGGCAAGCCCGAAGAGATTGCCCGCGCTGTGCTCTTCCTGGCTTCGGATGATTCCTCGTTTGTAACGGGTCATCTCCTGCTGGTGGATGGGGGGAACACGGCGCAGTAGGATGGTTGTTTGGTGTACAATTAACTGAGAGGTTGATCATGCAACAGACATTTCGCACGAAAGCGCTCGTAACCAAGGACGGAAAATTATCGCTCAAAGGGCTTCCTTTTCGGGCGGGTGAGTCAGTCGAGGTAATCGTCCGCCGCGGAAAGAAAGTCCGCCGTACCGTGAAGTATCCCCTGCGCGGCAAGGCTCTGATATACCGTGAGCCGTTCAAAGGCGTCGCGGTCAATGATTGGGATGCCTTGCGATGATCGTGCTGGATACACATGTCTGGGTCTGGTGGGTGCACGGAGATGACAGACTGACCCCCGCCCAGGCGGAAATTATCCAAGCCAGTGAGGAGGGAGTTATCGGGGTCAGTGCAATTTCCCTTTGGGAAATTGCAAAACTTGTGGAGTATGAAAGGCTTGAACTGCCCGTACCTCTCGAGAAGTGGTTTTCGCAAGCATTGGGTTATCCTGGAATTCAAGTCATAGAATTGACGCCGGAGATTGCGGTCGAGTCCACCCGTCTGCCGGGCGAATTTCACAAAGACCCTGCAGACCAGATCATTGTTGCCACCGCCAGAATCCTGAAATGCAAACTGGTCACTTCCGATGAGAAAATTCTCAACTACCCCCATGTAAAAACTATTGGATGAGCCATCTCCTGCTGGTGGATGGGGGGAACACGGCGCAGTAGAGAAAAAAAAAGGAGTTACCCCCATGAGCCCCACCCGCATGAAAAGGATCGAAACCGCCCTGCGCGTTGTCCTCGACTTCAACGACGCCTTCAACCGTCACGACGTGGCGGGGATGATGGCGCTCATGACCGACGATTGTATCTTCGACAACACCGCCCCCGCCCCCGACGGCACGCTCTATTCAGGAAAAGAAGCCGTCACCCGCTTCTGGCAGGACTTCTTCCGCGAGTCGCCTCACGCGCACATCGAAATTGAAGAGGCGTTCGGGCTGGGTAACAGCCGTTGTGTCATGCGCTGGCGCTACACCTGGGTAGATGCTTCGGGCATGCAGGGACACGTGCGCGGAGTGGACATTTTCAAAGTGCGGGAGGGGCTGATTTGCGAGAAACTGTCCTATGTCAAAGGCTAAAGCGTCTCATTCCTTCTCTCCGCTTACCTTCATCCAGGTCTTCTTCATGAACAGCGCGTCCTCTTCCATGATGGGGCTTTCGCACAGGATGCGCCCCGCACAACCGAAATCCCTCAGCGCCTCGAACAACGCCTTCAACTTCAAGTCAGATTCCTGCAGCGGCAGGTGATTCTTCTCGCCTTTGGGACCGTACTCGATACCCGAGAGGTGGATGTGGAGATTCTTCAACGCTTCTTTCCCCAGCGACGCCTGATACGCTTCGAGAATCTTTTTCCACTCTGCGGCTGAATTCATCGTCCCATCGCCGGGGCGGGCGTGCAGATGCGCGAAGTCGAGGCACGGCAACACCCCTTCGATCGCTTTACTCATCTCCAGCGTATCCTCCAGCGACCCCAGCATCGCCGATTTGCCCATCGTCTCTGGGCGCAGGGTGACCGGGTTCTTCGCCCGGCGTAATTCCTTCACGCATTCTTTCAGGCGCGGGATTGCCACTTTCAACACTTCTTCGGGCGGGCGCTCGAAATATGAGCCGGGGTGGAAGATGATGTCTGTAGCGCCAGCCAAGTTTCCATAATGTGCCGCATCCATCAGACGCTTGCGGCTTTTGGGCCATTCCTCTTCGTCTGCGTTCAGGTTGATGAAGTACGGCGCGTGGACGCTCAGCGCAACTCCCTGCTCCGCCGCCTTCGCGCGGATTGCCGCACAAGTCGCCTCGGTGACTCTCACCGATTGCACCCAGCCCAGTTCCAGCGCCGTCAGCCCAATGGATTTGCTGAATTCGATGGCGCCTGCCGAGCCGCCCGGTTTCTTGGGCGTGCCGATGGGTGAACCAACCGTTCCAAATTGAAAAGATAATGTCATGAAGCCTCCAGGGATAGGGTAGCAGTAATCAAGTGAGCAGGGTAGTGATCAGTGAGCGGTGAAGAGTGTGGAGAGACGCGCCCACAATGGCGGACCGAGAATGAGCAAGCCAATCAGCACCGCCGCCAGGGCGGCAATCAGCACTGCCGCCGCGCCCACGTCTTTGCCCACTTTTGCCAGCGGGTGATGCACCGGGCTTGCCAGGTCCACAACGGCTTCGATGGCGGTATTGACGAATTCGGCGGCGAAGACCATCGTCACGGTCAGGATAATCACTGCCCAGTCGCGGGGGGGCAGTTGCAGCCAGAAGGCAAGCAGGAAGACCAGTGTGGCAATGACGGCGTGGATCCAGGCGTTGTGCTGGGTTTGAAGGACGTATCGCCAGCCGCGAAACGCATGCCCGAACGAACGAATGCGGGATACGACAAATTCTTTGAGAGTCACTTTTTTTCATTCCTCCCGTATGGGTATGCTGCCCAGCCCCAGCGCCTGAAGAATTTCTGTCTGTGCTTTCCACATTCGCGCTTTTTCGCGGGCTTTGGCATGGTCGTGACCCAACAGGTGCAGGACGCCATGCACCACCAGCAGTTGTACCTCGGCTTCGAGGGAGTGACCGGCTTGCGCGGCGCTTTTGGCGGCATACGGCAGGGAGATGAGGATGTCGCCCAGGTAGGGCGAACCAGTTTCCGGGTCAATTTCTGAGGCGTCTGTTTCAGCGGCAGGAAAGGAGAGCACGTCGGTGGGGGCGTCAATGCCGAGGTAATCGCGGTTTAGTTCCTGTATCCGTTTATCGTCGGTCAGGACGATGGTCAGATGTGAGGCTGGCGGGGCAGACTGATGCTCGAGCGCGGCTTTGGCGGCGCGTTCGAGAAGTTTTGCAGGGAAGCCGGCTTTGGTGTGGATGGTGATCATGGTTTGTGTGGGACGGTCACAACATCTTCGCCCGCAGAGGGTTCTTTGGGGTAGGCAATGCGGGGATGATGGGTGCCTTTGAGAACGGTGACGAAGGCTTCGGTGATGATGCTCAGGTCGCGCAGGGTGAGTCTGGTGTCATCGAGTTGACCCTGTTTTTGGGCGGTTTCGATGGTGGAAAGGACCAGTTTGCGGATGGACTCTTCATCTTGTGGGCGCTGGGCGCGGGCGCGGGCTTCGGTGCCATCGGCAAGCATGAGCAGCGCGGTTTCGCGTGATTGCGGGCGCGGACCCGGGTAGCGGAATTTTTCGATGTCCACTTTGGATGCGTCGCCGCCCGCCGCCTGCACTGCCTGATTGTATTGATAGCGTGTGACCATGGTGCCGTGATGTTCGAGGATGAAGTCGTCCATGCGGCGCGGCAGGCGGTATTTGCGCGCCAGCGCGACGCCGTCGGTGACGTGGGCGATGATTGCCGCCGCGCTTTCTTCAGGCGGAATGTCGTCGTGTGGGTCAATGTTTTCGGCGGGCTGGTTTTCGATGAAGAAAGAGGGGTTCAGCGCTTTGCCTACATCATGGAAGAGGGCGCCAACGCGGGTGAGAAGGGCGTCGGCGCCAATCAGTTCGGCGGCTTGCTCGGCAAGGTTGGCAACCTGCAGGCTGTGCTGGTATGTGCCGGGCGCATTGCGCAGGAAAAATTGCAGGAGAGGAAAGTCGGGACGTGAGATTTCAATGAGTTGCAGAGCGGTGGTAAGACCAAGCGTCTGCGCCAGGAAATATTGCAGGAGCAGGGCTATACTGGAGGATGCCAGCCCGTTGAACAATGCTGCGGATGTCAGTTGAAAGACGGCAACACCGTCCATGGCTGTGAACGGCAGGCGGAAAGCCGCCAGCGCTGCAATGCCTGCGGCGGCGATTCCCATGCCCGCGCGGAAGAACGTCCACACACGGCGCGCCGGTCCCAGCACCAGCACGCCAATCAACGAGGCGAAGAGGAAGTAGGGGATCAGGTCGAGGGCGTTGGGCAAGCCATATGGCACGAGCAGAGAGAGAAAGATGGAAAGGATGATACCCGTCTCCAGCCCGAACAGGGTCGCCAGCAACAACCCTACCGCAGGCAAGGGATAGGCATACGGCAGGACGGTACGGCCGGGCAGGAGCAGGCGCGCGCCAATCACAAACGCCAGGAAAATCAGCGCCACAATTATTGTGCTGCGCGCATCGAAGAGGAAGCCGAGTCGGCGGCGCGTGAAGTACAGCACGGTCAATACCGCCAGTGTGAGCACCAGCGCGGCGGCGCCGGCGTATTCCTGCCAGGGGCTGGTTTGTTCGATAAGCCCCAGTTTTTGGAGCGCCTCCAACTCCGCCGGACGGAGAACCTGCCCTCTCAAAACGATGATTTCACCCGCTTTATAACTCTGGATGACCGGTTCCACCGCTTCGCGCGCCGACCGTTTGGCGGCTTCGGTCAATTCAGCCGAATACACGCTGTTGGGCACTACGAACGCCGAAACCAGTTCCACCACAATGGCGGCTTGTTCCTCGTTGAGCGCCAAACTTACCAGCGAGGGAACGCTCCTTCGGACGGAATCAAGGTCGGTGTCGCGGATGGTGCGGCGCATCACCTGCTCCAGCACACTCAAGGCTTCCTGCTGGATTGTCTCCCAGCGGGCAGGAGGCAGGGCAAGGATTTGTTCGATGGTTTGTGGTTTGAGGGTGATGTCGCTCAGAGAGGAGATGTCGGCGGTTTTTTGTTCGGGAGAGGTGTTGGGGTCATCGCGCACGAGGGTGATGTATTGCAGGACAGCGCGCAGGCGTTCGAGTTGTTTGCGCGCAATGGACGGGTCTGGTGGAGCATAGACGGGCGCCACCGTGTTTTCGGCGGCGGCGCGCGCCTCTTCGGTGCGCACTTCGCTGATGTAACTGATGTCCTGCGGCGCTTGAAAATCGCTGGGTGAAACATCGCCTGCCTGCAAGGAAAGGGAGGCAGGTCCTATGAGCGACGGAACGACCAGCGCCCCGTAGGAGATGATGCTCACGAGGACGAGCAGAACAATTTGAAGCGTGCGCAATTGCGGCGGTATCTGCTTGTGCCGCGGCGGTGGGAGGGTCATCCTATTTGGGCAGCAATTCCCGCACGGTGCGACTGATGAGGTCGTTGGGGGCGCGTCCTGCCACCTTTGCCATGACGATTTTCATCACCTTGCCCATGTCGGCTGGGGAGGCGGCGCCGCTTTCTGTAATGGCGGCTTGGACGATTTGGCGAAGTTCCTCTTCCGGCATGGCTTTGGGGAGGAAGGATTCCAAGACGGCGATTTCCGCCTGGTTGGCTTCAACCAGGTCGGCGCGGTTGGCTTTTTTCGCTTCTTCGAGCGATTCGCGGCGGTTCTTGATTTCCTTTTGCAGGAGCGCCATTACCGCGGCGTCGTCGAGTTCGGCGCGCTTATCCACCTCCGCCTGTTTGACGGCGGCGAGCGCCATCCGCACCGTGCGTTTGCGGATTTCGTCGCCGCTCTTCATGGCGTCTTTCATGGATTGGTTGAGTTGGTCTTTGAGGGTCATGGGGAGGATTATAGCAGAGAGACGACGAAATGCACGCCTTCAGGCAGACAAACATCGTGCCGATCGTTTCCTCCCCCGTGGTTTTCCTGAGAGAGTGTTTTTTAAGAGCCTATCCGAAAAATGTTTTTGGGCCATCCCGCCCGGACATGAATGTCCGGGCTATCCATCCAAAGCCGTCTGATGAAAATTAACAAATAAGTACCGTAACCGCATAGCGCGGCTTCCAGCCGCAACCCAAAAATTCACTGCTCAAGTGCGGAGGC
>Ga0272446_1005755_pt1 | contig 13413 bp, 14 predicted proteins | sample YNPCB0061_FD_194587 | JGI IMG/M metagenome (GOLD analysis project Ga0272446, IMG submission 194587) | Hot spring microbial mat communities from Yellowstone National Park, WY, United States - YNP-CB-006-1 | ecosystem: Environmental > Aquatic > Thermal springs > Hot (42-90C) > Sediment | place...
GTGGGATTGACCGGCTCAGCGGCAGGTACCGCTTGGGCACTGGCGACTCCCCCAAACGCCACCACGGCACCGAAGGCGGCGGGAGCAACCTGAAAAATTTTCAGCAATGTACTACGCATCACAACACCTCACACACTAACGCCTGGGCATCTGAAGAAAACTCTCAGCTACCCAATTTACTTTATTGATTTGCATTATCAGTAAAGTTGAGAATAAAATCAATAAGACAGTGGAGTAAATTTAATTTTTTTGTGCAAATATATTATTATTTTGTTTATACAATTTTTACCTAAAAATCCTGTTTTAACTATAATTTCTGTAATCATTTAATTAAATGACAGATTAATAATTTTAGTACATTAAACTAAAAAAAATTAGTACACTTACTAAGAAGCATTACTACACACTATTGCTTTATTGAGAACAGTGATATAGTTTGGAATGTGACAGTCTGTCCCTATGAGTTTTCGGACGGGCCCACCAGGACTCAGACGACAGCACAACACAAAAAACACCTGAACAGCCCCTTTCCGAGGGGCTTTTTTAGCTTTGGTGGTATAAAATTACTGCGAAATCAGCGAATTTTTGCGGGGCACAGGTACCCGGGAAACATCGGTAACACCGGGGTCGCAGGTTACTAAGTCGTCATTTGGCAAACTTTAAGCTAAGATTAAAAAAAGTTAGCCCAGAGTGATTGCTGTGTTTATTCGTTTAGCCAGTCAGCATCGAGAATTTGTCCGGGACTTGGTGATGAATCTCCAAGCCTTGGCGACGGTTTTGGAGCGGCAGGGGCGGTTGGCTTCCTGCTATACCTGTGGCCCGGCGATGAACAGTGCTTCGTTTATGGTCAGCTTGGGGGAAGGGCACCTGATTCGCTTTCTGGTGTCTGATTACGGTATTACCTGGACGGAAATGCGAGATGACCGGGAACTGATGAAGCTGGAAGGGGCGGAGGCGATTGCCCAGTTGCAGGAGTTAGCCAACTTGGTGCGCCAACCCGCTACCCCTGTGGAAGTTTAAGCCCCAAACCGCCGTTCCCACAGCCATTCTGCCCATTGCCACGCACTGATAAAGCTGGCGGGGTCGGCTTTGCCCTGCCCGGCGATGTCAAAGGCGGTGCCGTGATCCGGGGAAGTCCGCACCAAGGGCAACCCCAGGGTGGTGTTCACCGCTTGGGCAAAGGCTAAGGCTTTCACCGGAATCAACCCCTGGTCGTGGTAAAGGGCGATACAGGCATCCCAGGGGGAAGGGGTGTCCCGATGCCACCAGGCTTGGGCAGGGGCGACCCACAGGGTATCCGGGGGCACTGGACCGATGATCGTCACCTGGGGAAATTGCGCCCGCATGGCTTGCATCCAGGGTGCCAAAAGGTCCTGCTCTTCCCTGCCCAGATGTCCTTGCTCCCCACTGTGGGGGTTCAGACCCGCTAGGGCAATCCGGGGTTGGGTCAGCCCGAAATCCTGCTGTAAACTTGCCACCAGTAGCCTAAATTTTTCCGTCAGCAGTGTGGGGGTCAGGTGGGAAGGCACCTGCGCCAGGGGAATATGGGTAGTCGCCAGCACCATCCTCAGTACCCAATCCGTATGGGGGGAGCGGGCAAAAAAAGCCATAGCGGTTGGGTGCGCCCCGACTGCCTGCGCCAAAAATTCCGTCTGCCCCGGGAAGGCATACCCCGCTTTCTGCCAATAGGCTTTGGCAATGGGGGCAGTGACCAATGCCTGACACCCCAACGCCAGGGCGGTTTGCAGATATTGGACACTCAACGCCCCGGTGAGCGCCGAGGGTTGCCCCGGTTGGATCGGCTCTGGCGTGGGCACATCCACCACATCCAGCCCTGCTGGGTCAGAAACCGCCTGTCCCAACCCCCGCAGACGTTCGTAGGTCGCCACCAGTACCGACCCGGAACCCACCACCCGCACGGGACAACGGGGGCGGTAGCGTGAGAATGCCCGCAGGATGATCTCCGACCCGATACCCGCCGGGTCCCCCAAGGTCAGGGTGATGGTCACAAATTAGGTGATCGCAGGGATGCCAAAAATGCCCAAACGTTGAGTCAGTTTCTATTCCTCTTCGCTGGGGACAACCCCATTCAAAGAACGCTCCACTTGGGTCAGGTGGATATGCTTATAACCGGGCTTGATTTCAAACTCATCCCCCGGCTTCAAACCCATTTTTTGGGTGTAGGCGGCACCGATCACAATTTGCCCGTTGCGATGCACACTCACCCGATAGGTTGGTTCCCGACCCCGCCCATCCCGGGCATTATCAATCGCCACACCTTTGGCGAGCAAAACCGCATCCATGAAGTCGGATACGTTAATCCGTATTTTATCCCCTTTGACCCGGTAGTAACCACAGTATTTGGCTTTCTCCCGGCGGGTGAGATGACGCAATTCATCCACCTTTTTCAGGAGGGCTTTTCCCGTGAGTGGCTCCTTGGGTAATTCCAGAGTGGTTTCAGTCATATTGTTTCCTAGAAATTCATCAATTTCTAGCATAGCAGAGTTGGTTTTATCCTCCTAGAGTTAAAAAGAATTTTTTTGGTCAATTTGCGAAACGTTTTGGGGAAATTTTGGGGAAATCGCCCCCATCCTCCCGGGAGAATCTGCCCAGACCATGTCCTCACCCACGAGTGACTAAGGTTTTGAGATATTCGGTGTTCACGCCCGACTCCCGCACCAGGGCAATTTTACCGGTACGTGCTATCTCCCGAATGCCGAATTTCTGCAACATTTGTACAATTGCCACCATTTTCCCTGGGTCACCGGTCACCTCTACGGTGAGGGAATCTTCCGCCAAGTCCACCACCCTCGCCCGAAATACCTGGGCAATTTCGATGATTTCCCGCCGGGTCAGGGGCGTGGCATTCACCTTGATCAACATCAATTCCCGCTCCACGCAGGGCACATGGGTAATATCTTGAACCTTGAGGACGTGGATCAGTTTGTAGAGTTGTTTGGTGAGTTGTTCGATTTCCCGTTCATCGCCGGGGACAACCATGGTGATGCGGGAGATGCCCACCTGTTCGGCGGGACCAACGGCGAGGCTCTCAATATTAAAGCCCCGGCGGGCGAATAATCCGGCAATTCGGGTCAAAACTCCGGCTTCATCTTCCACTAGAACGGAAAGGGTGTGTTTCATGGTCAATGGGTAGGAAAGGTGGTCTTATTATCCCTGGAAATTGTCCCGCTTGGGATGGGGTTGGGTCATTTCTGCCGGTGGCACCTAATGATCCAATTCCGCCGCCGTAAAATCGCCTAATTCCACACGGGCTGGTGGCAGGTTTTTTAGTGCTTGCGGGGCTAGATGGAGGAGTTGGGCAATCGGGCAATAGCCCAACTGGGGATGGGGGGCAGTGATGTGGATCAAAGATGGGTGCAAATGGCTCGGAATTTGGGGGGGATTTGCCCACCAGGGGGATGAAAACTGCGGCACCCATTCCTCAGTAATTGTAGCGATTGGCACGCATGATTGGTACACATTATAAATAGGAGATAAATCAGCGGGGCTTTGCACCCATGCAGTGCCCAAGGGTCTTGGCTATGGGCGTAGGGATTGGGTACTTGACATTGGTAATTCGAGTGTTAAAATAACGCATTACATTTTGGCAGGATAGAGCGGGCATGGCGGATCAGCCCTCGACTTCCACGTTGGCGGGAGTCCTCACCCTCAAGGAATTGGTGGCGCGTTCCCAGCGGGAGCATCGCAAGGTACAGGAATTGCTGAGTTATTTGGGTTCGGCTCTGCGGAATTTGCATAATTTGAACCAATTTCTCCAGTTAATTCCGGTGATTGCCACCCGGGTGTGTGATGGGGAGGGGGCGGCGCTATTGCTTTGGCAGGAACAGGACCGGCGTTTGACCCTGGCGCAGTTTCATTCCCACCGGGAGGACTGGTATGGGCAGGTGGGGGAACGGTTGGCGGACTATGTGCGGCAGTTGCCCGCTGGGTCAGCCCGGGCATTGTTTGCCCAAATTGAGCAAGAATTACCTTCCGTCTTGCCGGTGGAGGCGGTGGGAACGGCGGTGATTGTGGCGGGTCAGGAGCAGGGGTGGCTGGTGGTGTTCAGCGACCGCCCGGAGTTATTGCATACGGATGCCCGCAAGCAGTTGTTGAATTTGGTGGCGGATCAGACGGCGGTGGCGATTGAGCAGGAACAGTTGCGGCTGGCACTGCGGGAACGGGAACGGCTGGACCGGGAGTTGCAGTTGGGGGCGGAAATTCAAAAGCACCTGTTGCCGGAAACCCATCCCCAGATTCCGGGGTTGCAGTTGGAATCCCGTTATTTTACGGCGCAGTGGGTGGGCGGGGATTATTACGACTTTATCCCGGTGGCGGGGGGGCAACGCTGGGCGATTGTGATCGGGGATGTGATGGGCAAGGGGGTGCCTGCGGGGTTGATCATGACCATGACCCGGGGGATGTTGCGTTCGGAGGTGTTGCGGGGGCATTCACCGGCGGACATTCTCAGCCATTTGAACCAGGTGATGTACGAGGATTTGACCAATTCCCACCGCTTTGTCACCCTTTTTTACTCGGAATATGACCCGGTTTCCCGCCAGTTGACCTTTTGTAATGCCGCCCACAACCCGCCCTTGCTGTGGCAGTGCGCTTCCCGGCAGATTCTCCAGTTGGACACCCCAGGGATGCTGATCGGTCTGGAACCCCAAAGTCAGTACGAAAACGGTACGGTGACCCTCGCGCCTGGGGATGTGTTGGTGTACTACACGGACGGCTTTACGGATGCGGCGAACCTACAGGGGGCACGGTTTGAGACGGCGGGGTTGCTCCAGGCGGTGCAGGATGCCTGTGGGTTACACACCAGCGCCCAGGATATTTTGGAGTATTTATTTATGCAGGTGAAAGCCTTTGTGGGTGCCCGGGGGACGGCGGGGGATGACATTACCTTAATTGTGGCACGGGTGACGGATTAATCCGGGTTGACCTCGGTTTGCTCCACTTCCTGCTGTAACCGCTCCCATTCCTCCGGGGAAAGTTGTTCAATCTGGCGAGCCAGCCAAGCCCGGTCGTACTGTTCCCGTTGTTGATGGTAGGTCATGTCCTTGCGTACCACCCGCAGGGAGTAGGTGGCGACCCAAACAATTAAACCCACCGTCAGGGTCACTTGGCTCCACAACCCCGCTTGCAAACTATCCAGACCAAACGCTTGGAGGAATAAGTACAGTAATCCGCCCACCCCCAACAGGGCAAACCCCAAACCAATCACATCAATTCGGCGCATGGGTAAAACCATCTCCAATGCTGGCGGTATTCTAAATTTTAACAAATGTAGCAATCCTAAATAAAAATGAAACAGAGGTCGCAGGGGCACCGCCCCCGTTCTTGGTTCTGGAAAATTTCTGTATGCCTACGGCACGCAAGCTAACGTTAATCAAGTAGGATAGCCATAGTTGGGGACAGAATTTCTGGAGGGTTGATGTTTACCAATGACTCCCGCCGGACTGAATTTTCAGTAACCTTAGGATGCCATCGAGGGAATCAATTTTTTTGGACGGTTAGGGGACAGGCGGAATCACGAAATCTGCGAATAGCTGAACATTGAAGTCGTTAGTTGTTAGGATGTCAACAAGACGCTGGTCTTGAGTTAGTAAAGGAGCATTGTTTCTTTGGGATAGAACGACATAGCAAGCATCGTAAGCAGAAATGCTGTGAACTACGCTCAGGGAAAGGGCTGCTTGGATGAGATCAACCGTAGGAGTTGAGGTGAAACGGAGGAGTTGAAGATAAGACAAATTTGCCTGAGCTTCGGTACGGTCATACAACCCGGCACGAATATATTTCCAGAAAATGTTGGCACATTCGACATAAAATAAATCTGGAACATAAAAGTGAGCATTCGGATCATTAAGATGCAGAAAAAGCTGATCCACCTTGGGGGTCAAAGGCTCAATAATGAACTTCTTAATCCCCACGCTGGCATCAACTACACATTTGAGAGAAGCTGTCATCGGTTGCGGTCTTGCTGAAGAAAAGTAAGGGTATCAGGCAAATGGTATTGCGCAGGGCAGAAAGTTCGACGCTGTTCAATTCTTTGCAAGATTTCCGCTTGGGAAGGCTGTACTTCTGCCTGATGGACACCATTGGCTTCTAAGTCAGTTAGGTCTTTCCCTAAGTCTGCAACACCGTCATCAATGGGAAGTTTACGACTCCTTAAAATGTGCAAAAACTCCTGTTGATTCATGCCTGCAAACTGGCTGGCAATACCCAAATTAATCTTATCCTGCTGAAATAAAAGAACGGCAATTTCCAGTTTGAGTTCGGCTTCAGAAATATGCGCCGTTTCTAAAAAATCATCGGGGATAACTAAACTCATAGCCTTCACTTCCTATTTTTATTTGGTTGGGGTATTTGGGATATGGGTATGCTCCTCAGAAAACATCCCAAGTGAAACCACACCAGAGACGGGTAGTTTACCAGAAGGAGTATGGTAATTTTAACCCAATTTTAGAAAGGCGTGGCAGGGGTGCAACTCCCGCCGGACTGAATTTTCAGTAACCTTAGGATGCCATCGAGGGAATTTTCTTGCCAATAAAAAAAGTGTTCTGATCTTACTCATCCCCACCGCCCAGGTAGGCGGCTAAAACAATGGGATTGGTTTGAATTTCCTGAGGCGTACCGACCGCTAAATTTTTCCCTTCCGCTAATACCCACACCTGCTCACAGAGGGACATAATCACATCCATATTGTGCTCAATAATTAAAAAAGTCAGCCCCGCCTGATGCCACCGTTGAATGTAATCGCAGATTTGATTGACCAAGGTGGGATTGACCCCAGCGGCGGGTTCATCTAACAACATCAATTGCGGTCGGGTCATCAGTGCCCGTGCCATTTCCAAAAGTTTGCGTTGACCACCGGAGAGGGCCCCTGCGTATTCCTGGGCTTTAGCCGCCAAACCCACAGAATCCAGGATTTCCATCGCCGTCTCCCGCAGTTGCCGTTCCTGCTGGGCCACCCGTTGCGGTTGCAACCACAAGGGCCACACCTGTTCCCCCAGTTGCCCCGGTGCGGCTAGGAGTACGTTGTCCAGCACAGATAAACGGCTAAATACCCGTGCCACCTGGAATGTTCGCACCAAACCCCGCTGGGTAATTTGATGCTGGGGAAGGCCGGTAATGGGTTGATTGCGGAAGAGAATGTGACCACTATCGGGCTTGAGGGAACCGCTCAGCAGGTTGAATAACGTGGTTTTGCCCGCTCCATTCGGGCCAATCAGCCCCGTAATTGTCCCTGGTGCCACCGTGAGGGACACGTGGTTCACCGCCGGTAGTCCCCCGAAACTTTTATGCAAATTGGTGGCGCACAAGAGGGGTTCGGTCACGACAGCGAGGCGGCCAAGGTCACTAGGGGTGAATTAAATCAATTTTGCCACCCTTGGGTCAATCCTGCCGATTAGAACCGACGGAATACAGGTGGTCAAGCACATCCGCCCAGGGTAAATGCACCCAAAAGCTCTGTTCACTGCCTAAGGGGCGCACCCAATAACTGCTGTACCCCGGTGGGTCGGCAGGGACTCGCCCCCATTGCATCCGCACAAGACGGCAACAGGCTCCCGAAAGCAATTCAAAACAGTGGTTTTGACCGGCCAAATAGATGACCGTTCCTGGTGCCGGTAAGCGTTCAATGTCGTACATGGTGGGCACCATTAGGGTTGAAGTTATTTCCTAATACCCCTATTTTAGATTTTTTTTATAATTTCGATCCTTGCGATATGTAAAGGGCGTTGGGACGGGCTGGGGGTTGCGCCCCTCGGTGGAAACCCAAAAAGTAAAGAATTGTAAATAGTAGTGGAGGTGACGGTTTTTTGCTCAAAAATTGGCAAGGATGTCCTATCTTCAGGGTTGCGGATTTTAGGATACCTGTAATACAAGCAGAGAATGATCTCGCTGGCATCTGGTCATCTCAGATGATTTATGGGAATAACTTTATGCAAATGACGGGATTACCTTCAGAACTAGGGCAGTTTTATACCCTAAGATTATTAACTTTTTAAGTAGGCACTTTTCTCAATATGATGTGAGATTTGTGTAGCAATTTTAGACGGTCTATGTGAATCATAAAAGTTACTCAGAACCAAAGACGGGGGCGGTGCCCCTGTGACCGCTATGCTCATAACGACAGCATGGTTTAGCCATACTCAGTTAGAATTTTTATATATTGACGATGCAGATGAGCTTAGGATAGATTGGAGTTTTTCTACAAAATTCCCATTGATAATCGCTTGCCGTAAACCCAAACTAAAACGCATCAATTCCGTCAAATTATGAATCGAAAGCAGGGTATAACCCAGCAATTCCCGGGAACGAAATAAATGGCTGAGATAGGCACGACTGAAATGTTGACAGGTATAACAAGGACAGGTGCTATCCAAAGGCTGTTCATCCCGCTGAAAGGCACGATTTTTCAAATTCCAGCGCTCCCCCCGTACTAACACCGCCCCATGCCGTGCCAATCGGGTGGGAATCACACAGTCAAATAAATCTACCCCAGCACTGATCGCCAAAGCCATTTCCCGGTAGGTGCCCACCCCCATCAAATACCGGGGTTTGTCCTGGGGTAGGTAGGGGGCAACGGTTTTCACAATGTCATGAATTAACTCGCTCGGTTCCCCGACACTCACCCCGCCAATGGCATAACCGGGGAGGTCATACTCAGTAATTTGTTGGGCGGATAACCGGCGCAATTCGGGATAAACACCCCCCTGGACAATGCCAAACAATGCCTGATCCGAACGGGCGTGGGCGTTGATACATCGTTTTAACCACTGCGCCGTGCGATTCACCGCATTGTTCACCTCGTCATAACTGGCGGGATAGGGGGGACATTCATCAAACGCCATGATCACATCCGCCCCCAACGCATTTTGAATCTGGATGGATTTTTCCGGCGTGAAATGAATCAGGTCCCCGTTGCGGGGGGATTGGAATGTCACGCCCATGTCAGTAATTTGTCGTAACGAACTCAAGCTAAAAACCTGAAATCCACCCGAATCGGTCAGAATTGGTCCCGACCAAGACATAAACCGGTGCAAGCCGCCGCAGTGCTGGACAATTTCCTCCCCCGGTTGCAGATGCAGGTGGTAGGTATTTCCCAAAATCATCTGCGCCCCCGTGTGCGCCAACTGGTCGGGAGCCACCCCTTTCACCGTGCCCAAGGTGCCCACCGGCATGAAAGTTGGGGTCAGCACCGGTCCGTGGGGCGTGTAAAAAATGCCCGCCCGGGCGTGTCCAGCCGTTTTGATCACCCGAAAGGAAAAGGGTTGCACCACACGTTTGCCCCAAACTCTGCTAAATTTTTAACAAGATTTAATTTTTTCCGTAACCCCTATTTCCCATGACTGCCCACATCCGCAATGTCGCCATTATCGCCCACGTTGACCACGGCAAAACCACCCTGGTGGATGCCCTCCTGAAGCAGGCGGGAGCCTTTCGGCAAGGGGAGGAGGTGCCCACCTGTGTGATGGATTCCAACGACCTGGAACGGGAGCGGGGGATCACGATTCTGTCCAAAAATACGGCGGTACGGTATAAGGACTATTTGATTAACATTGTGGATACGCCGGGACACGCTGACTTTGGCGGTGAGGTGGAACGGGTGTTGGGAATGGTGGAGGGCTGTTTGCTGATTGTGGATGTGAACGAAGGTCCCATGCCCCAGACCCGGTTTGTGTTAAAAAAAGCCTTGGAAAAGGGGTTGCGCCCGATTGTGGTGCTGAATAAAATTGACCGGCTGCGGACTGACCCCCATGTGGCTTTGAATAAGGTTTTGGATTTATTTTTGGAACTGGGGGCGGATGATGACCAATGCGAGTTTCCCTATCTGTTTGCTTCGGGGATGGCGGGTCATGCCCGGTTGAAATTGGAAGATGAACCGGTGGATATGCAACCGTTGTTTGAATCGCTTTTGCACCATGTTCCGCCCCCGGCTGGGGATGAAACCAGGCCTTTACAATTGCAAGTCACGACCTTGGATTATTCCGATTATTTGGGGCGGATTGTGATTGGCAAAATCCACAACGGCAAAGTTACCAGTGGGCAACAGGCGGCGTTGATCAATGCGGAGGGCAAAATTACCCGCTCAAAAATTACCAAACTCCTGGGTTTTGAGGGGTTGAAACGGGTGGAATTGGAATCTGCAACTGCCGGTTATATCGTGGCGGTGGCGGGTTTTAGTGATGCCAATATCGGGGACACGATTACCTGTCCCGAAAACCCGATGGCTCTGCCTTTGATCAAAGTGGATGAACCCACATTGCAAATGACCTTTTCGGTGAATGATTCCCCTTTTGCGGGTCAAGAGGGCAAGTTTGTCACTTCTCGGCAGTTGCGGGAACGCTTGATGCGGGAGTTGGAAACCAACGTGGCATTGCGGGTGGAGGAAGCGGAAACCACCGACAGTTTCATGGTGTCGGGGCGGGGGGAATTGCACCTGGGGATTTTGATTGAAACCATGCGCCGGGAGGGTTATGAATTTCAGGTTTCCCAACCGCAGGTGATCTACCGGCAAATTGAGGGACAACCCTGCGAACCCTACGAATATCTGGTGCTGGATGTGCCCGATGAAGCGGTGGGAAGTTGTATTGAAAAATTGGGGCAACGGCGGGGGGAAATGCAGGATATGCAAGCCGGGGGCAATGGGCGTACCCAGTTGGAATTTATCATTCCGGCGCGGGGTTTGGTGGGCTTCCGGGGTGAATTTTTGCGCCTCACTCGTGGGGAAGGAATTATGAGCCATAGTTTCCTGGATTACCGTCCCCTGGCTGGAAGCGTGGAAACCCGCCGCAATGGGGTTTTGATTTCCATCGAAGAGGGAGAAGCCACATTTTATGCCCTCAAAAATGCGGAAGACCGGGGGGTGTTTTTCATCAGTCCGGGCACCCGGGTGTACAAGGGCATGATTGTGGGGGAACACAACCGTCCCCAGGATTTGGAACTGAATGTGTGCAAAACCAAACAGTTAACCAATATGCGTTCGGCGGGGGCGGAAGAACTGACCCAATTGCAAACGCCGGTGGATATGAATTTGGAGCGGGCTTTGGAATATATTGGTCCCGATGAATTGGTGGAAGTTACGCCCAAATCCGTGCGCCTACGCAAAGTAAATAAAAAGCTCGCCCGCCGTTAACTACGCCAGCGCAATACCTGGGAGGTAAGGGGGTTCACAAAGGGGCGTTTTTCTAAGACCGAACGGGCATATTCTTGCTTGATTTGGTGATACCAACGGGCTTGGGTATCCGCATCTTTGATTAACATTAAAGCGGGGTCATACTTCAACCCCTCCTGTTGTTTGATGACCATTTGGCGGTCCTGCTCAAAAAACATCCGCATGAACCACCGTAACATTGGTTTGGCGAGGGTGAACCCCGGATGGCTCCAGTAAAATTGGGAAATCACCTGGGTTTGCTGGGCGGAAATCGGGGTAACGGTGGTTAAATTGGTGACCTGATGCCGGTCGCCCTGGACAATTTCAATCCGCACCCCCGGCAAATGAAATTGGATTTCCGTCTCAGGATTGGCTCCCAATAACCGATAGAAAAAAGATGTTTTTAGCAAGCGATGTCGCCGCATCACAAACCCCAAGGGCAGGGGGTCAAATTGCTTGGATTTCACGAACAATTCCCCCCGGGAACGCCACCACCACACCTGATGCACAAACGGGCCGTGAGCCGGGTCCATAAGCCCCACAATCGCATGATCCAGATAACAGGGAAAATCAAAGGATTCGCTCAACTGGGGGCGTTGGTTTGGGTCACCGGGAACCAGCGGGATGGGGACTTGGGGGTCGGATTCCTCCCCAAAATAAATCCAGAGATTGCCCTGCACCTCCCGCACAGGATAGCTGGGAACAGTGATGCGGGAAATATCCAAATCCGTTGGGTCACACAGGGAGGGAATGTGCGTACATTGACCGCCGGGATTGAACCGCCAACCATGATAGCAACACATCAATTCTTCACCCAGCATTTTCCCGTAGGAAAGGGGAATCCCCCGGTGGGGGCAAATATCCCGCAGGGCGAAGGCTTTACCGCTAGTGGTACGCCCCAAAAGGATAGGTTCCCCGAGAAACACTCGCCCCACAACCCTCCCTGGGGGTAACTGGGTGGCGGGTAGGGCGAAATACCAAAGATTGCGCAGGAAAACCGGTGATGCCATGATTACCAAAAGGAAAAGTACTTTGTCAGGATTCCCACCCTTCAAACCACACCCGCACCTGTCCATCGGGAGCCAATTCCAATTGAATTTTGGCGGTTTTGGGGATGGTACCCATGAAGGCTTCCCCCACCAACGGCATCGGGGTTTGATCCAAAAATACCCCCGCTTCTGGGGACAGGGGTATGATCCGGCTCAGGGTGCCCTGGGGCGTGATCACCAAGCGATAGGGGAGGGGTTGTTGCAAACTCTGCGGGGGTTGCCAGCGTTGGCGGAAATAGTTTTGTACCCCTTGTAGTTCCGGGGGAGCCACCGTTTTCGCTGGGGGCGTGGGGGCAGGACGTTCCCCAGGCGAGGGGGGTAAAGGAATGCTCTGAATCGTCCCTGGGGTCAAGGCGGGGGGGGGCGGCGGCAGGGTCGTCACCGTATTCAGGGTTATGGTTGCGCCGGGGGGTGGGGTCGGTGGCGGGCTGGGTAATGGGTTCGCTAACTTTGTCGGGCTACGGGGGATCAGCCGGGTCACCAGCGTCATCTCTACTGGGCGGGGCAACCGGGCTAACATCACCGCCAGTGCCAGCCCAACGCCCAAGGTCAGCCAGCCCAAACCTTGTTGCCACCAGGGAAAGCGGGGGGTTTTCGCCGCCTCCAACACCCAAGCCAGGTCATGCAATTCTTGTAGCGTTAAATTCATCGCCGGTGCCAAGCCCCCAAATTCCAGGGCGTAGCGGTGTGGTACGGGCAGAGATTCCTCCAGCGGTACCAATGCGCCTGGGGTTTCCGTCGGGGCAACCGGGGGGGGCGGTGTCGCCAGGTATGCCAAAACCAGCACCGTCAAGGCGGTCAACTGCTCCCGTTCTCCCCGAATTTCCAGACCATTGGCTAACTTCAGATCAAAATAACGCCACCGCAGGCGCAACTGGCAACTGGGTCGCCGTATATTTTGCCATATCCTCATCACTGGCTATCCCCTGCACAACCCCTTCTACTTTACCCTGGTCACGGACTTGAGGATGCTCATTGCCCTTCCACAATCACAACGGGTTTGGTGCTACTTGCGAGGACGGCTTGAGACACGGAACCCACCAATACCGCATCCAGGGGACGATGCCCCCGTTTGCCGATCACAATTTCCGCCACACCATAATCCTGCGCCGCCCGCACAATTTCTTCTGGCACCGAGCCATTGGCGACGACAAACCGGTAGCGAATATCTGCCAAAATTCGTTTTGCCTGCGCCCGCAGTCG
>Ga0272446_1005756_pt1 | contig 13412 bp, 8 predicted proteins | sample YNPCB0061_FD_194587 | JGI IMG/M metagenome (GOLD analysis project Ga0272446, IMG submission 194587) | Hot spring microbial mat communities from Yellowstone National Park, WY, United States - YNP-CB-006-1 | ecosystem: Environmental > Aquatic > Thermal springs > Hot (42-90C) > Sediment | place...
ACCGGCTCCCCGGAAGTGCTGGCCGCCCTCCAGGTGCTCAATGGCCACTTCGCCGCGGAGGTGGCGGCCGGAAACGTGCCGGCGGAACACATCCAGATCGCGGAACTGCTGGGGATGCCGAAGTACAACCAGTTCATCGTGGCGGTGAGCATCGGCGCGGTCTTTTTCGGCGCCTGCACCTACATCGGCAACGGCCCCAACTTCATGGTCAAGTCCATCGCCGAGCACCAAAAGGCCCACGCGCCCACGTTCCTGGGTTACGTGTTTCGCTTCACCCTGCCCTACCTGCTGCCGGTGCTGGCGGTGGTGTGGTGGGTGTTTTTCCGCGGCTGAACCCAGCCCCGCCCGGCGCGCAGGACGCCGCCTGTTCCCTTCAGCTTTTCGCGTTCACTCCGCCAGCCGGCCGATGAACGCGTCGTCCAGCCAGCAGCGCGCGTCCGCCGCCTGATTGTCCACGTAGAGCCGCAGCGAAATCACCCGCGCCCCCGGCGGGGCCACGACTTCCGCGGTCAGTTCCTGCCACTCGCCGGGCCGCGGGGGCACACGCAACGAGACCGGTTCCTCGCTCACGCTGCCTTTCTCCAGCACCGCCACGGCAAACCGGTACGAGGCCGCGCCGGCGTTGTGCTTGAACCACAGGCCCACGCGATACCGCGCGCCGGGCGTCACCCCGCTCACGCTGCGGGCAAACCGGCAGCGTCGCATCCGCTCGATGCTCAACGCCCACCGACCCGAATGCGCCTCCGGGCCGAGGCTGTAACGGTACCCGGGTGAGCGCTCGGGAAACCAGTGGTGAATGCCCAGCCGCGCGGCCGCCGCGTCATCCAACGTCACCTCGCCCTCCGCCCCGGCGGGCGCCGCGGACTCGAACCCCGGGTCGGGCAGCAAATTGACCGGCGCCGACCCCGCGCCGCGCCGCGCCAGTCCGGCAAATTCTTCCGCCGCGCCGGCTGCGGCGCTTGCTTCTTCGGCCTGACGCTGCCACCACGCCGCGGCTTCCTCCGGGCCGTGGGCGGCGCGCCACCAGCGGTCCGCCGCGTGCAACCCGTGCTGGACCATGCCCCGGACCTCGGGCGGCGGCCGACCGGACCGGAGCGCCTCGTAAAGCGCCGCCGGCCGCGCGGACCTGCGGAACAGGCCGTAGTCCGCCCAGGGCGGTCGCTCCAGGATGTTTGTGAGGTAATCGCCCATGCGGGCGCTCAGTTCGTACACCGTGCGCGTGTCGGCCACGACCCGTTCGGCGTCCGCCGCCGAGCGCACCGGGTCTTCGGCCAGGCGAAAGGCCGCCCACGCCCAGCGCACGGCCATTTCCTGGAGGCGAAACTGCGCCTGAATCACCCGCAGCCGCGCGGCTTCCCGGCTGTCCGGGGCCACGGCCGCCAGCGCGCGGTCCAGGGCCGCCTGCGCCCGCGCCGCCTCGGCCGGCGTGAGCACGCGGAACTGCTCGGTCGTGCTGTAATCGCGGATCGAACTGACGTCCGGCCCGAAAGGATGCGGCCGGCCCGCGGCACCCAGCCAGCGCGTGTAGCCGTCTTCCAGGGCCTGATGGAACGCGCGCATCGCTTCGGCCGCCGGGCCGTAAAAGGCGCGGTAGTACTCGCTCAACAGGGCTTCGACATCCTGGCGCGGGTCCCAGAGCAATTCGGCCGTCAGGTACGGGATTACGTCGCCGAACGGCCACTGGCCGTGCCATTCCATGTAAAAGACCCGGGCACGCCCCGAGGCCACGGCGTAGGCCAAGCGCCGCGCCATCTGGTGCGGGTCGAACTTGGGCAGCACGAAGAAAGCGTCGTCGTGGTGTACGTACAACCCCAGGTGCCGCGGGCCCAGGGCCTGCCACTGGTCCCAAGCGGCGAAGGTGTTGCCGGGCGTGGTCAACACGGGCACCAGGCGCGGATGCGGGCGAACCGACCGCGGCGCTTCACGGGCCGCGCCGTAGGCCAGGTACACCAGCCAGCGGTCGGGAAATTCGGCGGCCACGCGCTCGGCGATGAGGTTGGTCAGGCGCACGTAGCGGGCGCTGCGGCCGTCCCGGGCCGGGTCCGCGTCGGGCGGGTCGTCCCAGGCCCGGCAGTCGGCGCAGGTGCAATCGCCGCCGCCGTCGTTGATGGCCACGTTCACTCCCACCGCTTCCGGGTGGGCGCGGAAGTACGCGAGCACGCCCTCGGCCATGAGGCGGGGCACGTCAGGATTTGAGACGCACGGCTGCCAGGATTTCGCCGGGGCGTTGGTGCTGGGGGTCACGCGCGCGCCGTTGACCAGCGCGTAGTACTCGGGATGGGCGGCCGCGTAACGCTCCGGCGGCAGCCACTGGTGGTAGTTCTCGTTGCAGGGCAGGGTCACGTGGCGCCGGTAAAAATCCAGCGTCGGCCCCGGGCTGTTGGTGAACGGGCCGCCGGTAATGGCCACGCTGTACCAGTACGGCCAGTCGCGCCATTCGACCTCCGGCACCGTGAGCGTGGGCCGCGCGGGGATGACATCGCCCAACCCGCCGGGCGGCCCGGGCCAGTACGAGCGCACGCCCACGTAACGCTTGAGAAACCCCACCACGCCGTGCGCCGTACCCGCGTCCGTGGCGCCGCGGATGATCAGCGTGCGCCGGTCCGGGGTCCGAATGAGGTAGCCGCGGCGGTTGGGGAAGCGGTCGCCGCCGTAGTCCAGGTCCGGCAGCCCCAGGTCCACCGCCCGCGCCCGCTGTGTGTCGCCCACGTGAATGGCCGGTTGCCCGGAGGCATCACCCGGCGTCTCGGTGACCACCGGGAGGTCCGCGCCGGTGGCCAGTTTCAGGTAGGTCTGGAAGGCCCGCACCGTGGCTTGCAACGCCCGCGACGCCCCCGCCGGCTGGACAATCCGGCAGCGCGCCCGGCCGTTTTCGGCGATGCGGAAAAAGTCGGCCGCGCCCTCGCGGGGCGGGTCCGGGAACCGAAAGGCCGGCAACGGCAACGCCGGAGCTTCCGCGACCCACCCCGGGGCCGCTGCGCCCGCCATTCCGGCGGCAAGGCAGAGGATCGCCGCGGCGCGCCGCCAACGCCCGCGCCGCAGGAGCGCGCGCCCGGATCCGGGTGGTTCACCGGTGCGGCCCGCACGACCGGTTTCCGCCGCCGGACCCAAGGCGCGCAGCCGCGCCGTCGGGCCCGTTTGTCTCGATCGCCACTCGCGCATGGCCGAAGCTATGCCCAAAAACGCCGGGTGAAAAAAACAAAACGCCCGTCGCGGCCGGGTCAACCGGGTCACGACGGGCGTTGCGCGAGGAAAAATCCGGCGCCGGGGCCGCCGGCGGCAAGAGGTCAGGCGGCGGGCCCGGGCGGAGGAGATTCGGGCTCGGGCTCCGGCACTGCTTCGAGTTGGTCCAACTGGCGTTCGAGCTTTTTGAAGAACCAGGAGAGGATGATCACGCCCACGGCGGTGAAGGTCAGGATGGACCAGCCGGCCGCGTCATGCACGCCGGCGATGGCCTCGATGCCGCGGGCGTTGGCGGTGAGCGAGAGGTAGAGCGAGCGGATGAGGTTGCCCAGGATGGCCAGGCTGATGCCGCTCAAGAACAGCAACACCTGGAGGCTGAAACGGTTGAGGGTGAGATAGCCGATGAAGAGCGTGGCCATGATGGTGGACTGGAGACTGCGGATGCCGCTGCAGGCCTCGTCCACGCCCACCGTGCCGGCGGGCAGGTGAATGAGGCTGCCCACCTGCGTGGCCGGGATGCCCAGGAGGTTGAGCACCTCCGTGTTGAACCACGCCACTTTGTTTTGCAGCGTGCCCACGATGGGCCCCTGGATGCCGCTGGGCACCGGCATGGCGATGAGCAGAAAGCCGAAGGCCATCCCGAAGTGCCGCACGCCCGCGCCGCCGAAGACCACGCCCAGGTTGCCCGCCACCACCAACATGCCCCCCAGCGCCAACCCCAGCGTGGTGGGCGCGCTCGAACCCATCACCGCCTGGTAGATTTGCACCAGAAACATCAACCCCAGTCCCGCCAAGAACAGCCCCACCGCCCACGGCCGCAGGCGCCAGTTCGGCGCGGGCCGTTTCTCCCAAGCTTCCCAGAACAGGTAGGCGCACAGCAACACCACGACCCAGCCGAATTGCAGGTCCGGGTTGTTGCGCCAGAACCATTGGGCGCGGCTGACGATCCACGCCATGACCAGAAACGCCGGGCTGAGCCCCAGCAGCGGGGAGAGTCCTTGCATGAGCGGGCGGGTCAGGATTTGCGCGCCTGCCACGCGGCCAGTTCCGCCGCGTAGTCCACCGGTTCGAGCCATTGTTCGAGAAACTCGGAGAGCAGCCGGTCCGCCGCGGCGAGGTCCGCGCCCCGCAGAGGCGTGGAGATGCGGATGAATTGCTTGGGCCCGAGCAACGGACGCCGGGAACGGAACCCGTCCCACACCCGCTCCCAAAGCCGGGCGTCCACCGCGCGCGCGAAAAAGCCGCGGGACTGGCTCTTCTCGGGCGGGGTGGTGGCAAAGCGCAGGCCGACGCTCAGGTTGTGGTCCAACCGGTAGGGCAGCGGCTGCCCACCCACCAGGCCGCCGAAATAGACCAGCTCGCGTTCTCCTCCGGCCACGAACACGCGCCGCTCGAAAACCAGGCGCACCCCGTGCACGACCCGCTCGATGTGGTCCGGCGTGACCGGCTCGAATTTCCAGCCGGCCAGCGTCCAGCACCGGTCCGGGGTGTGCAGGAACAAGCCGGTGTCATGCGGCTTGAACGTGTACCGCTTGGCCGAGAAGGCCCGCACCACCTGGCGCGTGGCCGGGTTTTGAAACTCGCCGAAGGTCGCCACGTCCGCCACCAGCAGCCGCTCGGCGGACTCGTCCAGGGGAATTTCACGCCAGGTCCAGCCGGCCAGGTTGGTCCGCACGCCGAACCAAAGCGGCTTCTCCCCCGCGGCGGTGGCCGTGTACCAGAGCCGGGGGAACACCCACACGGCCGCCACCAACACGGTCAACACGAGCGTGCTCCACAGCACACGGCGGGACGACGCGCCGGCGGGCGCGGGCGGGGCAGGGGCGCAGTTTGATACAGTGCTCATGCGGCGGCCATCATGCCATCGGTTGAGGTGACTCACAAACCGGTCCTCGCGATACCGTGCCGGACGCCGCGCGAGCCTGCGTCTCGGCAACAGCCGGCCGGCTCAGGCCAGGTAAGGTTCGTACTCGGGCACCAGTTCCTTGAGGCGGAGCTTGAGCTGGTTGCGCTCGAGGGTGTGGAGTTGTTGCTCCAGCGCCGCCAAAGCCGCCTGCAATTGCTCCAGCGGGACCGGTTCGCCGACGAACCGCATGACCTTCGGGTGCGTGGTCGGCGCGTGGTTTTCCCGGTGGTGACTCAACTCCTCGAAGAGTTTCTCGCCCGGCCGCAATCCGGTGTACCGGATTTCGATGTCCTCGTCCGGCCGCAGCCCGTGCAACTCGATGAGTTGCCGCGCCAGGTCCACGATCTTCACCGGCCGGCCCATGTCCAGGACGAAGATTTCGCCGCCCTGGCCCATGAAGGTGGCCTGCAACACCAGCCCCACCGCCTCGGGGATGGTCATGAAATAGCGCGTGACCTCCGGGTGCGTGACCGTGACCGGCCCGCCCTCGGCGATCTGGCGGGTGAAGGTGGGAATCACGCTGCCCGAGGAGCCGAGCACGTTGCCGAAACGCACGGCGATGAACCGCGTGGCGCCGTCGCGCTGCGCGGCGGCCAGGGCCTGGAGGTACATTTCGGCCAGGCGCTTCGAGGCGCCCATCACGCTGGTCGGGTTGATGGCCTTGTCGGTCGAGATGAGCAAAAAGCGCTCGACCCGGTGCTCGAGCGCCAGGTGCGCCAGCCGCGCCGTGGCCAGGGTGTTGTTCTTGAGCGCCTCGCCCGGCTGGCTCTCCATCATCGGCACGTGCTTGTGCGCCGCGGCGTGGAAGAGCAGCTCGGGCTTGAAGCGCGTCAACAGGGAGCGCATCCGCGCTTCGTCGAGCACGTCCCCGATCAACGGCAGGGCCTGTCCCTGGTAGCCGACGCGGTTCAGCTCCTGCTCGATGGGGAACAACTGCACCTCGGACTGGTCCACCATCAGCAGGGTGCGCGGGTTGCGCGCCAGAATCTGGCGGCAGAGCTCGCTGCCGATGCTGCCGCCGGCGCCGGTCACCATCACCACGCGCCCGCGCAGTTGGGCCGCGATGTGGGCATCGTCCAGCTCGATGGGCTCGCGCGGGAGCAGGTCCTGGATTTCCACCGGCCGCAACTGGCTGACCCGCACCTTGCCCAGGGCCAGTTGCTCCACCGAGGGCACGGTCTGAAACTTCAACCGCACCTCCTGCAAGAGCCGCACCACCTCGCCGATGCGCCGGGCCGGCGCGCCGGGCATGGCGATGATCACCTCGTCCAGGTGAACCTTGAAGCCCGGGTCCCGCAACAGTTCCGGTCGCCCCACCACCGGCACGCCGTGCAACTGCGAGCGCCATTTCTTGGGGTCGTCATCAAAGAACGCCACCGGCTGCAATCCCAACCCGCGCCGGGACAACAGTTCCTTGGCCAGTTCCCCGCCCACGTCGCCCGCGCCGATGATGCCCACCCGCCGCGCGCGCGAGGGCCCCCCGCCCTCGGCCGCCCGCAGATGCTCCCGCAACACCCGCAGCGCCAGGCGCACCGCCACGACGCCGAGATTCGAGACCAAGAAATCAATCAAGATCACCCCGCGGGGCAGGACCAGCGCGCGGTAAGCCGGGTTGCCGCCGGCCACCATGTACAGCGCGTACAGGACAAAAGAGCCCATGGACATGGCCCCCACCACCCGCCAGAGGTCCGGCAGACTGAAATACCCCAGCAGCACGCGGTACTGCCGGAACAGCCCCATGCACAGCAGCTTGACCGGCACCGCCACCAGCCAACCCAGCCACAACGCCTCGCGCATCGTCTCCGGCACCGCAAGGTCAAACCGCAGTCCGAACGCCACAAAATGACTGGCCAGAAACACCGCGCTGTAGCTCGTCAACAGCAACAGGGTGCGTTCCCAGCCCGCAAAGGTCATCATGCGACGCCCGGCCTTGGTCGCGGCGGCTTCCATGCGATGTCGTTCAGGTCAGAGGATAACGGACGGCGCGCCCGTCCACGTGTCAATCCCGCTTTTCCACCGAAACCGAGCCCGCCTCCGGCGGCGCGGAAAAACTCACCCGGTCGCGCCGGGACGCCGCCGCCCGGAAATGCGCCGCGCGCACTTGCTCGATCACAAACGCCTGCTCCGCCTCGCTCAGACAGCTCGAGCTGGGCAGGCAGATGCCGCGCCGGTTCAAATCCTCCGCCACCGCGCCGCCCACGCATTCACAGCCCCGATACAACGGCTGCGTGTGCATCGGCCGCCAAACCGGCCGCGCCTCGATGTTCGCCGCCTCGAGCGCGCGGATCAGGTCCCCGGCCGAAAGCCCGAACCGGCGCTCGTCCACCAAGAAACAGCTCAACCAGCGGGTGTGGAGAAACTCCGGCGTTTGGTCCGCGGATTTCGGATCGGTCCCTGCGCGCCCGTCTCCACCGGCCGGCCGGACCCCCTCGGTGGGGCAGCCCTCCGGCCCGACCGGCCGTCCCGCGCCGCGCCACTCCGGCTGCGGCTCGAGGCCGGGCAAATCGGCCAGCGCCTCCCGATACCGCTCAAACACCGCCCGCCGCTGGCGCACCCGCAGTTCAAGCACCTCGAGCTGCCCGCGCACGATGCCGGCCAGCACGTTGCTCAGCCGGTAGTTGTAACCCAGCTCGGAATGCACGTAGTTCTTCACCCCCGCCGGGTCCGGGTCCCGGGCCTGAGTGCTCCAATGCCGCGCCCGGGTCACCCACTCGGCCCGGGGCGACACCAACATCCCGCCACTGGTGCCGGTGATGATCTTGTTGCCGTTGAAGGAATACACCCCCACCACGCCGAACGTGCCCGGGTGCCGCCCGCGATACCGTGCGCCCAGACTCTCCGCCGCGTCCTCGAGCAGCGGCACTTCGTAACGCGCGCAGATTTCCACGATCGGGTCCAGGTCCGCCGCCTGGCCGAACAGGTGCACCACCGAGACCGCCCGGGGCAGGCGGCCGCGGGCCGCGCGCCGACGCAGCTCCTCGGCCAGCAGGTCGGGGTCCAGGTTCCAAGTGCGCCGCTCCGAATCCAAAAACACCGGACGCGCCCCCAGGTACACGACGGGATTGCAACTGGCGGCAAAGGTCAACGTGGGCGTGAGCACTTCGTCGCCGGGGCCGACCCCCAGCAAGCGGTAGCCCAGGTGCAGGCCGGCGGTGCCGCTGGCCAGCGCCACGGCGGGCAGGCCAACCCGCTCTTGAAAGGCCGCCTCGAGCGCGTCCAGATTCGGCCCCACCGTCGAAAGCCAGTTCTGCGCGAACGCCTCCTGGACGTAGCGCAGCTCGGCGTCGCCCATGTGGGGCTTGGAAAGGTGAATACGGTGCGGCCAGGCGGTCACGATCGGATGGAGTTCAGGGTTGGGTCCGGCGCCTCTTCAAGCGACGGAGGAAGCCGGTGAACTTGTCGAAACGGCCGGGGAATTCGGGCGGCCGGCTTCGGGCAGCGGTTTGCGGTACGCCGGGAAATAACCCGTGGGGCCTTCGGCCGGCACACCGGCGGCCTGTTCCCAGGCCCGAATCAGCGCCTGGTAGCGTTCCGCCTCCACCACCCAGCGCCAGGACCGAAACGGGCTGGCATGACGCGTAAACCCCCGCTTGAACTGCGCCAAGGCATCCTCGGCCCCGCCCACTCCACCGCCCAGGTGAAAAAAACGATAGCCCGCCGCCCTGGCCCGGTCGCGGACCTCGACCATCATCAATTTCGTGGCGTGAGGCTGGCCCAAACGCTCGTCCACCCCGGAAAACAGGTACTGCACGGTCCGACCGCTGGCCGCAAACAAGCCGGACGCCAGCACCTGTTCTTGCTTCCTCACCTCGCACAACCAGAGGTTTTCGCCCAAGAGCGACGCCAGGTGCTCGAAGTAATCCCGGCTGAAATAATACCAGCGGGCAGCGCCAACCCGATCCATGGTCCGGTAGTAAAGGTCGAGGAAGGTTCCCAGCCCCTCGCTGAAGGGTGCCCAAACCGCCTCCACTCCCTCCCGGCGCAGCGCGTTCAAATAGCTCCGGTACCGGCTGCGCACTTGCTGGTGCAAGGCCTCCGGCGACTCCGACAAATCCAGCCAGTAACAAGGCCCGTGCTCGATTACCGTTCCACGCTCTGCGTAAGCCGGCGCCAGCGATTCCAACGGGCTGCAACGGACAAAAACCGCCAGGACTTTTTCAGCCCGCAAGGCCGTTTCCACGGCGGCGAGCGCTGCTCGCACAAACGGTTCCACCTCCGCCGCCTCGGCCCGAACCAACGGATGCGGATAGCCGTACGGCGAAACGGCATCGCGCCAAGTCGCGTCTTCCTCCGTCGCCCCGGGTACACCTTTCAAGGGACGGAGAACCACCGGCAGCAACCACTGCCGCCCGGCGTCTTCCACCCACACGGCGCGGGCCGCACCCTCCATGCGAGCCGCCTCCAACTCCGCGTAGCCCGGGAGGTGGTAAAATTCGTGCGGCGTCTCCGCCAGCACTTGCCGCCAGCGGGGGTCTCTCGGGTCCAATAAACAACAGCGCATGTCACACCTTCAGGTCCGGCGTCGGCAATGGTCCGGAACTTGCCCGCCGCTCCGCCGCCCGTTCCTCATCCAGCCAGCTCTCCACCTGGTCCACGTCGGGGGAGGCGCCTTCCCGAAGCAGCACGGCGAGCACCGTCCGCCCCAGAATCCGCAGGTCCTGGCCCAGCGAGAGGTTTTCCACGTAGCGCGCGTCCAGCTCCAGACGCTGGTCCCAGCCCAGACAGTTGCGACCCGACACCTGGGCCAGCCCCGTGATTCCCGGCCGCACTTCAAAGCGCAAGCACTCCCGCGGCCGAAAGTACGGCAGGTACCGAAACAGCAGCGGACGCGGCCCCACCAGGCTCATCTCCCCCCGCAGCACGTTCCACAATTCCGGCAGCTCGTCCAAGCTGGTCCGCCGCAGGAAGGCCCCCACCCGCGTCAGCCGCTGGCCATCCGGCAACAACCGCCCCTGCGCGTCCCGCGCTTCGCGCATGGTGCGGAACTTGAGAATGCGAAACGGTCGCGCCGCGAAGCCCGGGCGTTCCTGTCGGAAAAAAATCGGCCGGCCCAATGAAAACCACACCAGCAGCGCGATCAGCCCCAAGAGCGGCAACAAAACCAACAGCGCCGTCCCCGCAACCAACACGTCCAGCAACCGCTTGCCGGGGTAGCTCCGCGGACGGGAAGGCATTTCACCTTGAAGAGTCGCTTGCACCGTAGCTCAAACTCCGCAGCTCAAAAAACCGGCAGCGTCCGCCCGTCGAAGGCCATCGAAAGCAGTTCCCCTTCCACCAAGCCGCGCATTCGCCGCTAGCGCGCCTGCGTCTGACTTTTCACCGCCCGCAGCAACACGCTCTCGAGCACCTCCGCCAGCCGGACCCGGTTGAACTCGGTGTCGCCCAGCCGGGCCGAGGCCTGCCCGGCCCGGCGCAACCAGTCCGCATCGCTCAAGGCCGCCACCAACCGCCGGGCCGAGCCTTCGAGATCGTGGTGTGCCAGGGCCAGCCCGGCGCCTTCCCGTTCGAGCAGTTCCGCCTGCCAACCGCCGTAGTTAATCACCACCGGCTTGCCGGCGGCGAAGGCGTCAAAGAATTTGTTCGCCGAATTGGTCCGCATCACTGGCAGGTCCTGCGCAAAGGAACTCAGCACCGTGGCGGCGGACAAAACCCGGGGCAGCTCGACGCGCGGCACCGGGTCGCGGAAGTACACCGTGCGTTCCCACACCCCCAGTTCCCGGGCCAGGGCCGCGGCGCGTTCCTTCTCGCTGCCGTCGCCATAAAAGACGAAAGCCACGCGCGGGTCCAGCCGGGCCACATGCGCGGCCAGGCGCACCGCCCAGTCCACGCCGTTCACGCGGCCGAAGGTCCCGGTGTACACCAGCCAGGGACGCGTGCCCAGCTCGCCCTGCTCGGCCCGGTAGGCCCGACCCACTTCCGGCGGCACGCGGAACAACTCCACGTCGCTGGCGTTGGGGATCACCGTCACCTTCTCGGGCGGCTCGCCGGTCGCCAGGATGCCCTCTTTCATGCCCGGAGAAAGGGCCACGATGTGCGCGGCCCGACGATAGGCCAGGCGCTCGAGCCCGCGGGCCAGGCCGATCAGCAACGGGTTTTTCAGCACGCCCAACTCGATGGGCGCGGCGGGCCACAGGTCGCGCACCTCGAAGACAAACGGACACCGGTGCCGCCAGGCCGCCCACAGCCCGGGAACGGCGATGGTCAGCGGCGTCGAAGTGGCAAACACCACGTCCACCTCGCGCACACGTGTGCTTTCGCGGCAGGCGGCCAGGACAAACCGGGCAAACGCCCGCAACCGCCGCCCCGGGGTCATGCGTTGTTCATAGGGCACGCCCAACACCCGCACCTCAATACCGTCCACCTCCACCATCGCCCGGCGTTGCCCCGCGGGCAGGGACAGACCGGAGCCCTCGGTCAGGCCGGTAATCACCTGCACCCGGTGACCCCGGCGGTGCAACAAACGCGAAAACTCGTACGAGCGCGCGCCCGAAGAGCCGGTCGGCACCACGAAGTACTGGTGGAGATACAGAATGTTCAATCGCCGTGCGATCCCTGTGCAGTTGCCACGTGAAGCGCCGCCCGGCTCGACTCTACTTGCTCCTGGTCCGCAGTCGTGCCTGAGGCTTCGAAAGCCCCGGACTCAAGGCACTCGCGCAGAAGTTGAAGCAGGGCCAACCGCCAAATCAATTTGAACGGACGCCCCGCAGCTCGGACACGGGGGCTTTTCCAGTTGCGCAGCGCTGGCTGGACCCACCGCAAGGCCGCGCCCAGCACCGGTACGCCCATGAGTTCACGCCGCCAGTCCACCCAGAAACGAGCCGAGCCGGCCTGGCGGTTCAGGGGAAGCGGTTGTTCAGCAAAAAAAGCGTCAATCAATGCTCGGGCCGAATCCGGTTCCAATGTGCCGTCCCAGGGCAGGCAGGTTAGCGCCTCGGGCCGAGTGTGCTCTTCGAGGAAAGCCCGGAAGTCTCCCGAGGTGCGACTGTCGTATTCCCAATCCACGAGACTGTCTGCCGCCGCGGGCGCGGGACCGGCAAACTGCGGCAGGTGCTGTTGCAACAACGCCACCAGAACCCGTTTGTCCACGCGATAGGCCTCGGGCAGGCGCGAGACCACGTCCATGACCGGCCCCAAAAACAGGGGGCGCCGCACCGTGCGCATGGGCTCCTTGTAAAACGCCGGGGCAAACAACCACCGGAACGCATCGCACTGGAGAAAAAGATAGTCCTGCACGTCCTTGGGGCGCCGGCTGGTGCACTGGGCAGCAACGGCCTCGAGTTCCTGCCAGAGCAACCGACTAACCTGTGTGCGTCCCTCCGGTCTGAGAATCCCTTCCAGCGGGCCCAACAAACCCCGCGCCGGCACCCGCACCACGGTCTGAATCGCTTCATCCACCGTGCGCGGCGCACCCCCCGGACCAATGACATGCTCCCCCAAATAAACGGTCCCAATCGGCACCCCCGCTTCTTCCAAAAACCTAGGTCCCGCGGCGAAAAAACCGGCGTTGTCGCTGGCCAATTCGGAAACCATCACCCACTCTCGGGCATTCACCGGCACACGCTCGGCCGAGTATCGCAGGAAGCGGTGGGGCACACCGGCCAAGCCGGCCAGTTCCCGGGCCACGGTCACGTCTGATCTCGGCACCGCATCCGTCGCGCCCCAGGTCAGGGCCTCGGCGGGCAACCGTCCCAGCCGGTGCAGCACGGCCAACACCAAGCGCGAATCGTAGCCCCCCGTCAGGGCTATCTGGGCGCGCTCACCCTCCCGACCCAGCGGCGCCTGGTGTGCCTCGAGAAGGGCCGCGTACAGCATATCCACCGCCGCCCGCAGGCCCAGCCGTTTGTCCGGCTCGAAACGCTGCACCCAGGTCCGCTCCAGTTCGCGCCCGCCCGTGTGCAGGTCCAGCGTCAAGCGGTACGCCGGCGCCAGCAACCGCACCCCCTCAAACAAGGTGCAGGTTCCCACCGGATAGCCCAAGTTGAGAAAGCCCACCATGCCGGTGAAATCCATCCTGGGCTTCAACGGCAGCAGGCGAAAGAGCGCCTTGGCTTCCGGCGCAAAGGCCGTAGCCCCCGCCACCGTGGCGTGCTGGGCCGGCATCGTACCCACCCGATCGTTCCACAAGTGCAACCGGCCCGCACGGCCATCCCAGATCAGAAGCTGGTAAAACCCGTCCAGCCCGCTTACCGCACGCACGCCGCGTTCCGCATAACGCATCGCCAGCTCCGACGCCGTAAAGCGGTGCCAGCCTGCGGACCGATGCTCGAGCACCGCGCCCAGAATGGCCACGACCAATTGCCGCTCCGGGTCCTCGAAGACCTCG
>Ga0272446_1005757_pt1 | contig 13412 bp, 12 predicted proteins | sample YNPCB0061_FD_194587 | JGI IMG/M metagenome (GOLD analysis project Ga0272446, IMG submission 194587) | Hot spring microbial mat communities from Yellowstone National Park, WY, United States - YNP-CB-006-1 | ecosystem: Environmental > Aquatic > Thermal springs > Hot (42-90C) > Sediment | place...
CAAGGCGGACATGAGCGAACGAAAAATGAATGTCCTTTTTCTGTGTACCGGTAACACCTGTCGAAGCCAGATGGCAGAGGGATTTGCCCGAACGATGTGCTCGGAATCCCTGCAAGCCTATTCTGCAGGGGTCGATCCGGGAACGCTCGATGCAAGAGCGGTTCGGGTCATGGCCGAAGTCGGCATCGATATTTCCGATCAGCGGCCGAAATCCATCGACAGCTTGGGAACGATTCCCTTCGATGTCGTGATCACCTTGTGCGATCATGCCAATGAAACCTGCCCCTATTTTCCGGGGAAGGTGCTTCGTCTGCATCGGGGCTTCGATGATCCTCCAAAAATGGCGGCCAAGGAAACGAAAGAAGAAGCCGTTCTGGACGTCTATCGAAAGGTCCGAGACGAGATTCGATCGTTTGTGGCCACCTTGCCCCAAACCCTTGGACGGTCAAATCAGACGGACAAGAACATGTGAAAGGAGAAGGAAGCATGAGTACAGATGTCGCTGCCGAAAAGAGGCTGGTCGGCGATCCAGCCATGGAAACCAGCGAGGCCGAAGAAGAACCGAGTCGGGTCGATTGGGGGACCATCTGGAAACCCATGACCGGGATGATTGCCGTTTTCTTCGTCTTTTTCTACCTTCCGATGGATAGTCAACGGTTCACCAATGCCGTATTGGAGTCGTTGCATCTGGTCAAATGGTACGCCCAGGAGCATGTGCTGCTGTGTCTGGTTCCGGCGTTTTTCATTGCCGGCGCCATTTCTTGCTTTGTCTCGCAGGCGGCGGTCATGCGCTACATGGGGCCTGCAGCCAACAAGGTGTTGGCCTACGGCGTTTCCTCGGTTTCCGGAAGCATTCTCGCCGTCTGTTCGTGTACCGTGTTGCCCTTGTTTGCCGGTATCTGGAAACGTGGCGCCGGTCTGGGGCCGGCCATCGCCTTCCTCTATTCTGGGCCGGCCATCAACATTCTGGCCATCGTTCTGACGGCCCGAATTTTGGGTCTTCCCTTGGGTATTGCACGGGCGGTGGGCGCCATTCTGTTTAGCGTTGTCATCGGGCTGTTGATGCATCTGTTTTTCCTCAAGGAAGAGACCCAAAAAGCCGAGGCAGCCATGCACCTGCCGCCGGTGGAAGTCGAGCGGCCGTTGTGGCAGAACGTGGTCTATTTCGCCACGATGGTGGGAATTCTCATTTTTGCCAACTGGGGGAAATCGCCTCAGCCTGTCAGTATCTGGAACAGCATCTGGGCCGTTAAGTGGTGGCTGACCGGCGCCTTTGCCATCGTTCTGGGGGTCGAGCTGGTCCTGTGGTTTCGGGTCAAGGCCTATAAAGTCGTTTTGTCGACGATCGTCGTGACGATCCTGGCCTTCGCCTTTCCCTACGAACCGCTCGTGGCTTTCGGCGCAGGCATTATCGCCATCACGGTTCTGATCACGACCACACGGGGAGAGAGCGAGGACTGGTTCAATTCCACCTGGGGCTTCGCCCTTCAAATCACCCCACTGCTTCTCGGGGGTGTGCTTGCTGCTGGGCTCCTTTTGGGTCGACCCGGTACGGAAGGAATCATCCCATCGGAATGGGTAAGCAGCGTTGTAGGCGGAAATTCCTTCGGTGCCAACTTCTTTTCGGCCGTGGTGGGTGCCTTCATGTATTTTGCGACGCTTACGGAAGTACCCATCCTGCAAGGGTTGATCGGCTCGGGGATGGGAAACGGGCCGGCCCTGGCATTGCTGTTGGCCGGTCCTGCCCTGTCACTTCCCAATATGCTGGTCATCCGAAGCGTCATGGGAACGACAAAGACAGTCGTCTATTGCAGTCTGGTCATCATCATGTCGACCATCTGCGGCATGGCCTTCGGCCATTTTTTCCCGTAAAGGGCTAAGGTGGATGTGTGAGGTCGGGAAAAGTGGTTTTTCGGGATTTTCTTTAAAGGGTTGACGAACCGATCCAATGGAAAAGAAAGGAGAGACGCATGGACATTAAGGTATTGGGACCTGGATGCCCCAAGTGCAAGCAGACGGAGCAGATCGTGAAAGATGCCCTGAGTGAGGCGGGCATTGCGGCCAATGTCGAAAAAGTGACCGATGTAATGCAAATTGCAGGTTATGGCGTATTCGGCACACCTGCAGTCGTCATTGACGGTGAAGTGAAAAGTGTCGGGAAGATCCCCAAAAAGGAAGAAGTCGTCAAATGGATCACCAAGAAATAGGAGGCGTATCATGGCGGATTGCTGTGCTTCGGCGGGTTCGAACATCATGCTGTTGGCGTGCTCCGGCGGGTCGAATGTCGGCCAGCTCTCCAATCGGGCTGCCGTTGAGCTGACGCAGGAGGGGTTCGGAAAGATGTTTTGTCTGGCAGGCATCGGAGGCGGGATTTCCGGGTTCGTGCAGTCCGCCAAGGATGCACCGGTCATAGTGGCCATCGACGGATGTCCGATTGGTTGCGCCAAGAAAATCCTGGAAAACAACGGCATCGAGCATGCCAAATACGTAATGCTTACCGAGATCGGAATCGAAAAGAACAAAAATCTCGATCCGGTGGCTGCAGAGCTCGAAATGGTGAAGAAGGCCATTCGGGAGGCCTGTGCATAACCGTCGGGATGAGCGCTCGAACCGGGCCGTTACGACCTTTTGCGAAGCCGATAGGAATGTGGTATGGTATTCTGAGGAAAGTCGGGGAAAAGAAGTCAGGAGACAGAAGTGAGCAAATAGGCGGATGACTCCTGCTGGTTAACGATCGGTTCTGCGGCTTTCATCGATCTGGGCGGAGGGCCGGGTGTTCCTCCCGGTCGTCTGCATCGTGCCTGAACGTAACCCCGGAAAATATCCTTTCCCTACGGATGTTGGGTCAGGGGGCGAGAGGATTGGATTTTCTCGATCTTCTCCGGTCCGATCCTTTCGCCCTTTCTGAAAAAAAGGGGGGGCGGTCAGGCATGACACACAGGGAATCCTCTGATGGACGCTTCCAAAGGATGGTCTGCAATGCGCTTTACTCTCCCACGAACCCTGCTGTTTGTAACCTTGTTGTCGATTTCTCTGGCATGCCCGTTTTCGGTGTTTGCCGGAAATGGTCCTCAAGCCGTCCTTCCTCAATCCGAATATGACTTCGGCACAGCCCTCGAGGGCAACACCGTCGTGCACGATTTCGTGATCCAGAACAAGGGGGATGAACCGCTGATCATTCATCGGGTGCGCACGGGCTGAGGATGTACGGCCGTCTCGAGTTCGGGACAAATACCGCCGGGTGGCGAGGGGATGATCACGCTGAAATTCAATACGGAAGGATATGGCGGCCGCAAGGTTCGGGAGAGCGCCGGTGTCGAAACGAACGACACCGCCAAGAAGGATCTGACGATTGCCCTGATCGGAATGGTGGAGAAATTCGCCGTCGTCTCTCCGGATCGGGTGACGCTGATCGGCTCCGCCGGAAGCGAAGTAAAAAGCCATGTCACGGTCAGCCCTACGCCCCAGTATCCGTTCAAGGTGACGGGGATGCGGCTGAAGAACGGCGAATTCATCAAGGCCTCCTACGAATGGAAGGACGGCGAAAAGAAGGCCGTCGTCCAGATCGAGAATCGAATGACCGAAAAAGGACGCTATGTCGATGCGGTGATTCTGACGACAGACAGCCCGATCAAGCCGGAAATCCATATTCCCGTCTATGGCATCCTTCGGTGATCACCCGGTCGAACATCTTATCCATTTCCATCCGAACGAAACGACCGTAGCACCATGGTTTCATCATCTACAACCGGCACCTGCTCTTTCCATCCATCCCAGTCGGATGGCGTTTCCGGCAAATGGAAATGCACGTGGGGATTTGCGATTCAATTCGTCGCGATTGGATTGCTGGCGGTGCTGACGGCGGTTGCCGTCAATGCCTTCAGGTCCGATCCGCTCCCCTGGATCGGCTCGTATTCCGAAGAAGCCCGACTGACTTCTCCTACCGGTCGGAAACTGGCCATTTCCCTCGAAGAAGCCTTCCATCTGCATGAGCGGAGGGAGGCCTTGTTTCTGGATGCAAGAAACGCATCGGAGTATGCGGCCGGTCACATCGCCGGAGCCCTCAGTGTGCCGGTGTCGGAAGGCGAGAAACGGTTGCTTGAGGTCCTCGAAGGCGTTCCCGATTCCGCCGTGATCATCACCTATTGCGACGGGGAAAGCTGCAACCTCAGCAAGGAGCTGGCCGTCATGGTCGAAGCCTTCGGATTTTCGAATGTCCATGTGCTGGTGAACGGCTGGAGTGTGTGGAAGAACGCCGGCCATCCGGTCGAGGGGGCATCATGAGGGGTAGCGAAGGATCGAAGGTCGGGATGTCCGATGGTGGATTCGATCAGGCCCATGATCACGATGACGATCACGATCACGATGACGATCAAGGGAACGGGCATCACCATTATCACCACCATCACATGCCGGACATCGCATCCGATCGCACCGGCAGCAGGCTGCTGATCACCCTCGGGTTGAATTTCGGCATTCCCGTGGCCCAGATCATCGGGGGGATTGTCGCTCACAGCTACGCCCTCATTTCGGATGCCACCCACAATTTCAGCGATTTCACCGCCATCCTCATTTCCTACATCGCCTTTCGCATCGCCCAAAAAGGGCCATCTCTTCAGAATACCTTCGGATATCGTCGGGCCGAAATTCTGGCGGCGCTGATCAACGTGGCCCTTCTGGTCGGGGCATCCATCGTGATCTTGATCGGCGCATTCAAGCGGATGCTGCATCCGGAACCGATCGAAGGCATGTTGGTCATTGCCGTCGCAGCCATCGGCGTTCTCGGTAACGGCTTTTCCGCATGGCTGCTGCATCTCGATTCGCAGCACAACGTGAATGTCCGAGGGGCCTTCCTCCATATGATGGGCGACATGATGACCTCGGTTCTGGTCGTCATCAACGGGATCGTTCTCATGTTTCGGCCCTGGTATTGGATCGACCCGCTGCTATCCGTATGCATCGTCGGATTTATCCTGAAGAACTGCTGGGGGATTCTTCGGGAATCCGCCGGTATTCTGATGAATGCTACCCCAGGACATATCGATATCCGGGAGGTGCTCGATTTCTTCAAAGGAATTCAGGGGGTCGAAGGCGCCCATTTTCTGCATGCCTGGAATCTCGGGTCTTCCGGTGTGGCTTTTTCGGCGCATGTCGTCGTACCCGATCAGCCGGTCAGCCGCCTCGAAGGGCTCAGAGAGGAAATATCCAGGGGACTCATGAAGCGCTTCGGTATCGATCATCCGGTGCTGCAGTTCGAGACGGCTGCCTGCGGAAACGGCGGCATGTTCTGTGAGCAGATGTGTGCCGCTTCGAACGGAGAGATATGCGATGAGAGGACAAGCGGGAAGCTTTCTGAAAGCGCGCCCGTGAATTCATGCGCACAGCCGCCGAAATCCCCATGGGTTTCGTGGCTGTTTCGGTTGCTGCGCATCGGGCTTGGGATCGTCTGGATCTGGGCCAGCATCGACAAGCTGATGCATCCTGCGGCCTTCGCCGAAATCGTATACAATTACCGGTTGCTGCCCGATATGGCCATCCATGCCGTTGCGATTGTTCTGCCTGTTTTCGAAATCCTGCTCGGCCTTTTTCTGGTCATCGGGGTCTGGGTACCGGGGGCCGCTTTCGGCAGTCTTTTCCTGATGAGCATCTTCTTGCCGGCGCTCGGATACAACCTGGCTCGGGGGCTCGACATTCATTGCGGATGCTTTTCGACATCCGCTTCCGAAGCGCCGATATCGATGTGGGAAATCCTTCGGGACAGCGGCCTGTGGCTTGTATCGATGGTGCTGTTCATTCGGGAACAGTGGAAGAAGGAATAATGGGTGGGAAGTGGGCAGGAGATCGAAGGCGGAAGAAACGAGGATGACGGAAATGTTGCGTATCGGCGGGCGAAGACCCGCCGATATGTTTTGATGAGGTTCACCATGAGACGATCGATGCTTTGCATGCTGCTGCTCGGCCTTTTCGTCGGGGGAATCGCCCCGGCGCAAACGATTGACACCGGACGGCCGACGCTTGCGGATTTGTTCCAGCAGGCCCGAAGCCGACCGGACATCCAGGATGCGGAACTGGCGACTGCGGAAGCGTCCGCCGCTCAGGAGCAGGCTGCGGCAGGCCTGTATCCAAAAGTCTTCGGCATCGGAAGGGTTGAAAGCTACAATTCACCGACGAATCTTCGGCCGCTTCCGCCGACCGAGGTCAATCCGGCCAAAGGCGAAGCAGTGCCGTTCTCGGATACCATCACGCGCTACGGCCTCGTGTTTCAGATGCCGCTTTATGTCCAGCCGCTCTACACCCTGTCTCGAAAAACAGCCGTTCTCTTGGAAAAGGCGAACATCCAGCGACAGATCGAGCTCGTCCGGAAGGAAGCCGCTATCGTTTCTCTGAACAGTTCCCTGTATGCCCTCGAAGGTCTCGAAGCCGCCCTGCTTTCCCGCGAGAAATCGCTTCAGGAAACCCTGAAGACCCTACGGATTCGCGTCGATTCGGGCAAGACGCCCGAATCCGAATGGATGAAAGTGGATCGGCTGATCCTGGATATCCAACGACAACGCGTCGATGTGGAGCGCAGAAAATCGCAGGTCTTTCGAGACCTGTTTCAGCATACCGGGGTCACCTTGACAGGCAGCGTTCCCATGACCTTGGTCTCTTCGATTCGAACGGCTCCATATCCTGCCCTGCTTGCGGCCGGAAAAGACGTGGATGCCGCCCGATTCGAGGCTCGGCGCGTTCGGGAACAGTTTTATCCCAGCCTGAGCATCGAAGGCAGTCTGCTCGAAAACGACGGAACGGCCTACAACACCGATACCCATGTGCATCGCAGCTACGACAGTGTCGCCGTGATGCTCAAGTTGCCCTTGTTTGAAAAGGAAATCTGGAGCGCCGGGCGGGTCGCGGAGATTCGAGAGGCTCGGTCCAGACAGGGCTATGAAAAGCTTCGGATCGAACTGGAGGCGCTCGATGCGGAGTTGGAAAGACGCTTTCCGCTGCTCGATTCGGCGCTTCGGCTTGCCGAGCAATCCGTTACGAGGGCCGGGGAACTGCTCGATATCGCCCGTGTAGCCTATTCGGTGGAGCGGATGACGACGGAAGAATATCTGCGGTATGAGGCCGACGTGTTGAGCGCTGAGGCGGAACGGTGTCGTTCGATCGATGACCGTTGGCAGGCCCTTGCCCAAAAAGCCGTGTTGTACGGTCAGCTTTTGGAAGGAATCATCCAATGAAACAGACGTTTCGTATGCTCGTTCTTGTTCTGGTCGTTGTTGCCCTCGTCGTCGGAGGGGCTTTGGTGCTCAAAAAACGCAAGGCCATGCAGGCTTCTGCGCCGAAACCGGCTCCGGTCCCGGTCGTGGCCGATACGATCCGTATCGAACGAAAACCCGTTCGGCTCACCCTTCCGGCCATGGCCGAAGTGGTCAGCGATACATCGGTTCAGTTGTCCGTCAAATTTCCGGCTCGAATTTCGGCGATCTTCAAACCGGAGGGCTCGACGGTCAGGGCGGGAGAGACGGTCGGTTCGCTCGATGACGCGGATCTTCGGGCAAAAGCGGCTGCGATTCGCACGCAGCAGGCTTCGATCGATCTCGATCTACTGTCGAAGCAGCAAGCCATGGATGCGTCTCGGGTCGCACTCGAGCATGCGGAACGATCCCATGAACGTACCCGGGCTCTCTTTCAGGTCAAGGGGGCTTCCATCGAACAGATGCAGGACGAGGAAACTCGGATCGCTTCTTTGAAAGCCCAGCTCGAAGCCAGCAAAAGCGCCGTCGGAATTCTCAAAAATACCCGAATCGTTCTCGATGAAAACCTGAAGGAAATCGCAGATGCGCTTTCCTACACGCGGCTTGTGTCGCCGATCGACGGCGTCGTTGCCGCCTGGTATGCCCATGCTGGAGATATGGCCGTTTCCGGAAAAACCGTTGTCCGAATCGTCGGTTCGGCCGGGTTGGTGCTCGCCGTCCGATTGCCGGAACAGATACCGGCTGAGGCCGTTCTGTTTCGCGGGAAGAAGCTTTCACTGATCTCCAAAAAAATTGCCGGGCCGACGGGGTTGTGGGAGTATCGGGCCGCTCTACCGCCCGATGCCGGTGTGATCGAAGGGGATATGCCTGCCATCGATGTGGTGGTGTATGAAGGCGATGGGCCGTTGATACCGGTTGAGGCATTGCTGCGCATCGGAGATCGGGATAGTGTTCTGATGTATCGGGATGGAAAAGCCGTTCAGCAGCCGATCCATATTCTCGCACGGGGGGTCGAAGGGGTGGTGACGGATACGGAGGTGAACGGAAGCACCCTGGTTGCAGCACCTCCCGATCTTCTGTTGCGTATTTTGGCCGGGGTTCCCGTGAAGCTGCGGGCGGGGTGAGGAGCCTCACCAGCAAAGACCATTCCGACTGAAACGCCGTCTTCAGGTATCACGTGGACAGGCTTTCGGAGAGTGCAGGTTCTGGAAATCCCGAATCGTTCCACCATTCATCTTGATGGCCACACTTAGAGGATTCGATGTTTCGATTTTTTTACGATAGACCGTATCTGCTCTACAGCACCATCGCGGTTTTCTTTGTGATGGGGGTGATCGGGCTTGTCGTCATGCCGAAGAACCTCTTTCCGGATTCAGACCGGCCGAGCGTGATCGTCATGACCCAGGTTCCGGGCGCCGTGCCCAACGTCGTGGCAACGGCCGTCTCTCGTCCCATCGAACAGGAATTGATGGCCATATCCCTTGTTCGAAAGGTGAGCTCGGTCAACCTGGCCGGGATGTCCATCGTTACGGCTGAATTCGAATATGAGAAAGGGCTCGAAGGGGCGGCCGTCGATGTGGCCAATGCCGTCAACAAGGCCAGAGGCAATTTGGGACCGGACATCAATCCCCTGATCTATACGGCCGGTTCCTTCACGCTTCCTGTGGATGTCTTCGCCATGAGTGCGGCAGACGACGATCTTTCCATTGCAGATCTTCGAAAACTCGCCGAAGGGGACATCAAGCCGGCCTTGCTGCGTCATCCGGACATTGGAAATGTCGAAATTTTCGGCGGCTATCAAGGGGCGTTCGTCATCCGGATCGATCCCATGAAGGCAAAGGCTCATGGGATTGCATTGGATCGGATCGTTGCGCAAATCGCCTCGACCAATCGGGATCTTCCGGTCGGATTTCTGAAAGGGGACATGCGGTATCAAACCGTCATGGTGTATGGAGAAAGAAGCCATGCCGAAGCGCTACGCACCCTTGCGGTCGGTGCGAATGTCCACCTTGCAGACATTGCCGATATCCAATGGGATTCTCAGCCGACCTTTTCGGCGTACATCGGAAACGGGAGGCCTGCTGTCGCCGTATCCGTTCAGCGGGCGCCGGGTGGAAACGTGCTTGCTGCCAGCACGGCCGCCAGGTCCATTCTCGCAGAGCTGGAAGGACGCTATTCCCATATCCGTTTCGAAGTGACCGAAACCCAGCGAGACCTCATCCGCACGGCCAACACGAACATGCTCGAGGCTCTTCGGGATGCCATCCTCTTCACCCTGCTCGTCATCCTGTTCTTCTTGGGGAATCTGCGCGCCGTCGCTGCCGCCCTTGCATCCATTCCGATGGTCTTCTTCTCGACCATCGCCATCATTTGGATGGCCGGAGGAGAGCTCAACATCGTCATCTACACGGCGATTATCCTCGCTCTCGGGATGCTGGTGGACGATGCGGTCGTGGTGCTCGAAAACATCGAACGGCATTTGGTGGAACTTCGGGAAGACCTGAACACGGCCATCGAGTCCGGGACCCGGGAAGTCATTGCGCCGGTGTTCGCCGGCACTGTGGCAACGGTCGCCATCATGGTGCCTTTCTTGTTTGTGGGGGATTTTCCACAAAAAATCTATCGACCCCTCGTTTCCACATTGATCATCGCTCTTTGGGCATCCTTTTTTCTGTCGATCACCTTTATCCCCTCGTTCTGTCGGTACCTTTACCGGAACGGTTTCACCAAAACGCGTCTCGAACGCTTTTTCGAATCTGCCTATGAAAAGAGCTTCGGCAGACTGGCCCGCCCCTATGAGGCGATCTTGAGGTTTTCGGCAGGCCGCATGTCCGTTCTACGCAAATTGCTGCTCACCGCTGGGGTTGTTCTTCTGTTGGTGGTCAGTCTCAGACAGGTGATGCCGGTCATCGGCAGAGATCTGATGCCGCCGATGGATACGGGAATCATCAAGGTGCATTTGAAATTCGGCTCGAACGAAACCGTCGAACATGTGGTCGCTCGGATGGAGCCCTTTACGAAATGGTTGCACAGCCAGCCGGAGGTTCAGACCAGCTCCATCACCTTCGGAAGTGAGCCCGGCGTGCTGTCGCTCGGCAAAGGGTCTCTTCCGACCGAGGCCACGATGACCATCAATTGCGTCAACCGATTCGAGAGAAGGGATTCGATCTGGACGATCGAAGAGCGGATCCGGCAGGAACTCTCGAAGCTCAGGCACCTGAAGGTTCTGGACGTATATGATTTCGGAGCGACACCGCTTTCCAGCATCAAGGCATCGGTGGATGTGCAGCTGCTCTCGGAAACCTATGAGGATCTACCTGCTGCCGCAACCCGTGTGGCCGACCGAATGGTCGAAATCCCGGGCCTTCATTCGGTCAACACGAGCTGGGATACCGATTTTTCCGAAATCCGGTTGATCTTTGACGAAATCCGCTGCATGGCCTTCGGGGTGACGCCGGGTCAGGTCGCTGCACAGCTGCCGCTCAAAGGACAGGTGGTTTCAGTGGTGGGAAATCTCGTATCCATTGCCGCCCAACCGATCCGCTTGTATTTTGCTTCTCCCTTCGACGGGAGCCCCGAGAGTCTTCGGCTGGTGCCGATCCAGACCCCGAAAGGTGCTGTCCCGCTTTCGGCATTGGCAACCATTCAAGAAGGGATGACTGCGGCCAGGATCGAACGGGAGGGGATGCGCTATAGCATCGACGTGAACGGCTACCGCAGCAGGATGCCGATCAGCCACTTGCAGGCAGGGGTCGATCGGGTGATAGCGGGTGCCGTGCCGGCCGGAATAGAGATTCGGCATGTAGGCGATATCCAGCAGCTTCAGGATAGCTTTTCGCGGATGATCAAGGCCATTTCGGTCGGTGTTCTGGTGCTGCTTCTATCGCTGATTGCGATCTATCGATCGGTCCTGTTGTCCATCGTGATGGTGTTGGTGCTTCCCCTTGCCATGATCGGGGCTGCCTGGGGAATGGCGCTCTTCGACAAGCCGAGTTGCATGCCGAGCTTGATGGGCATTCTGCTTCTCTTTGGGGTCATCATCAAGAATTCGGTTTTGCTGATCGATTTTTATCAGGAGTTTCGCAAGCAGGCATCTGCCTTCGATGCGGCAATCGAAAGCGTACGGGTCCGGTTGCGTCCGGTGTTCATGACGGCGCTGGGGACGATTGCCGGTATGGTGCCCATCGCTTTCGAATGGGCCGTAGGACTCGAGCGGCTGAGCCCCCTTGCCGACGTGGCCATCGGCGGGCTTCTGGTCGGCACCATGCTGACGCTGATCTATGTGCCGATGTTTGCCTACTCCTTGGATCGGGGGAAGTCGGGACAGGACGTGAATGAACGATAGGGATCAACGTGATGAAATGGGCGACAGGGATGATCCGTTTGAGGAGGTCGAGGAAACTCGAAGAATAGGGGGCAAAGGGTTTCTCTGCAACTAGTGAGCAAGGCGGCGGCTGCAGCAGGGGAAAAACCAGGAGAGCGGGAACGATCGAATCGCATATGGCGGAAGTGCATGGGAATCGAACCCACCCGGGACGTTTTTAGCGCCCCACACCGGATTTGAAGTCCGGGAGCCCCACCAGTGAGCTGTGCACTTCCGAAAAGCCGGTGAAATCTATGCCGGATCGGTTTTTTTGTCAATCGTTTTATCGAAAGCCATGAGGAAATGGGCGATAGCCCATGGAAGATCGGACGGAGGGGGGATCACGGAGGCAAGGAAAGATGAACATCGATCTCAATTGTGATATGGGAGAAAGTTTTGGAGCATGGCGGATGGGGGATGACGAACGGATGATGGCCCACATCACGTCTGCCAACATTGCCTGCGGATTTCATGCAGGGGATCCCATGGTGATGCAGAAAACGGTGCGCCTCGCTGTCGAAAGCGGGGTCGGGATCGGGGCGCATCCGGGTTTCCCGGATCTTGTCGGTTTCGGGCGTCGCAATCTCCAGACAAGCCCCGGCGAAATCAGGGCCTTGATGATCTACCAGATCGGTGCGCTTCTCGCTTTTGCTCAAGCAGCAGGAGGCCGTATCCAGCATATCAAGCCGCATGGGGCGCTCTACAACATGGCTGCAGACAACGAGGCCATTGCCGACGAGGTGGTTCAGGCGGTTTATTCGGTCAATCCCGAATGGATTCTGGTGACCCAGCCGGGATGCGTGCTGGCGGAAATGGCCGAAAGAAAAGGGCTGCGGGTGGCCCGGGAGGTCTTTCCGGATCGGGCCTATCTTGAAACCGGTCGGTTGGCGCCTCGAAGCATGCCTGGCGCCGTGATCCATGACCTCGATACCGTAAAAAGACGAATGGTCCGACTGATTCGAGAAGGCGTGCTGGAGGCGATTTCAGGTAAGCCCATTTCGCTTCAGGCGGACACGCTCTGCATTCATGGGGATACGCCGGGGGCTGTCGATTTGGCGGCATTGATTCGCCGGGAATTGATGCAGAACGGCATCGGGGTGATGCCGATGGAGCGCATCCTGAAAGGCACAGGATCTTCCTGAGCGGAACGCTTTTGCTTTATCATCCTCTGCGCCGCAGAACGCCGAGCGATTTGGTCATCGGAAGCTCATCGAAGAGACCCGATTCGAGTGCCTGGCAATACACCCGGTAGGGGGCAAGCCCTCCTTCGGCAGGGTTCTTGAAGATGTCGTGAAAGACGAGAAACCCGTTGGGGACGATATGGGGGGACCAGAGCCGGTAATCGAGCAGCGCTGCTTCGTAAGCGTGGCTTCCATCGACAAAGACCATACCGAGGCCGGTCTTCCAGCCCTTGGCGACCACCTCGGAACGGCTCACGATCGGCACGACGGTATCCTCGAGATCGGCGGCCTGAAGGGTTGCCCGAAAAGAACGCAAGGTATCGATGTCGAGGGTTGTCGGATCGACCAGGCTCGGATCGAAGTAGAGTTCTCCCGGCTGTTGTTCTTCCGAGCCCCGATGATGGTCGATGGAATAGAGAACGGCGTGTTTGCTGCGACAGGCCGATCCAATGTACAAGGCCGATTTGCCGCAGTAACTGCCGATTTCCAGACACGGACCCAGCGGGGCGGCTTCGAGCGCGATGGCGTGAAGTCGTCTGCCTTCCTCGGGGTCCATGAATCCCTTGGTGGTTTGGATGAGCTGCTCGAGCGGTTCAATGGCGTTCATGACGGTTCCTCAGTGCTCTA
>Ga0272446_1005758_pt1 | contig 13411 bp, 8 predicted proteins | sample YNPCB0061_FD_194587 | JGI IMG/M metagenome (GOLD analysis project Ga0272446, IMG submission 194587) | Hot spring microbial mat communities from Yellowstone National Park, WY, United States - YNP-CB-006-1 | ecosystem: Environmental > Aquatic > Thermal springs > Hot (42-90C) > Sediment | place...
CCGATGATCCCAGCCGCCGCTACCGCCGCCGCGGTCATCAGACTGGCCAACGCCACCACCGCGCCGGTGGCCAACGCCACGCGCAAGCCCAACCCGCGGGCTACCTCGGTGCCCTCGGCCAGGGCATCGAGCGGCCGGGCCAACAGCCACAGCCCCAGCAAGCCGACCAGCAGCCAGGGCAGCACCCGCGCCAACTCCGACCAGCCGCGACCGGAGAAACTGCCCAACAACCAGGCGATGATGCGTCCGAGGTCTTGATCGTTCCACACCATCAAGACCCACACCGTCGCGTTCAACATCGTCCCAACTGCTACCCCGGTCAGCAACAGCCCCACCAACGACTGGACCCGTACCACGGTCGATAGGCCATAGGTCAACCCCGCGGCCACCAGCGCGCCGCAGAACGCCCCCAGGGGCACCGCCGCCGTCCACTGGCAGACGATCACCAGGGTCACGCCCAAGGCCGCCCCGCTGGCGGTGCCGATGATGTACGGCTCGGCCAACGGATTGCGAAACAGCCCTTGGTAGGCGGAACCAGCCACCGCCAGCTTCGCCCCCACACACGCCGCCAGCAACGCCCGCGGCAAACGCAGTTCCCAGATGATGGTTTGGATAGTTCGATCAGGCGTGGAAAGCGGGAGTAGCCCCAGGGCTTGCAGCGTCTCGGTCAAGTGGAGACGGACAGCCCCGATGGCGACAGCCAGCCAGACGGCCAACAGCAGGCATCCCCCCAACAGTACCAATCGAATCAGCTTCGACCGATCCGCCGGTTGCTCCACGATGGACCAAGCCATCTCATCCACCCCGCATTCGCCCGACTCGGCGACGCGGTGCCTGCGTCAGCATCGACGATGAACAGACAGGCGACGGCCAAGAGCCTAGCCGGAAGCGCCCGTCGATCCGGTCGCCTGGGTCCGAGGCACCGAGACAGATTGCGACAGGCAGGTCTTCTGGCTAACGGCTCATCTCGATTCTCGGACTGCCTTCCCACGCACCCCGTCGCAGTGGCAATCTTGGCCCGAGAGTCTGGCCGAACACAGCAGCGGCCCTGCGCCGGACTCGCACCGGCTTCCCTTTTCATCGCCCTGCCCATCGCAGAGCGAACCTGTCTGGGTCACGATAGCCAAAGCCAACGGACGCGACAACCCCCCGCCCTCCCCATCCGCGCACGCCAGCGGCCTACCGTGGCCGTGGACTAGCAACCGACCGATTGCCCTTGACAATCCCCCACACTGTTGGCATATGCCCGGGTTCGCAGTGATTATTTCCGGCTATGCCGGTCATGAGGGGGAAAAGCCATGTTCAATCAATCCGGTTGGCGGGTTTGTTGGGCGGGGCTGGGCATAGGTGTAGCGTGCTTGACCGGGGGAGTCGGCTGTTCGCACCTGTCCCACACCGAGCGGGGGGCGTTGGCGGGCGGCGGGATTGGCGCGGGGGTCGGGGCGCTGGCAGGCAGCCTCGTCGGCAAAGCGGGCGCGGGGGCGGCCCTGGGCGGGGTCGCCGGTGGGCTGATCGGCAGTCTGGCCGGCAACGAGGAAGACAAGGCGGAGCGGCAGCAATTGCAAGCGCAATTAGTCGCCGCCCAGGCCGCCGCCGCCACCCCGCCGTTGACCCTCGAAGACATCGTGCGCATGGCCCAGAGCCAGACCAGCGACCAGGTCATCATCAACCAGATTCGCACCACCGGCTCGGTCTACCGGCTCAACGCCGCCCAGATTCAATGGCTGCGCGAACAGGGCGTGAGCGATACGGTGATCCTGGAGATGCAGAACACCGCGACCCGCCGGCCGCCCACCGTCGCCGTGGCACCGCCACCGCAACCGATCATCGTGCATGAGCCGACGCCGGTGATCGTGCGGCCCGCGCCGGTGTATGTCGTGCCGCCCCGCCCGGCGTTCGGCTTCACCTACATCCGCACCTTCCCGTGATCGCCCACGCCCCCGCCGTACTGCCGCGACAGGCAGCGTCGGCGATGGGCGAGCGTCGGCGGTGGGCGAGCGTCGGCGGCGGTGGGCGAGCGTCGTAGGCGATGGGCGCGAGTCGGCGGTGGGCGAGCTTGGCCCGTGGCCGGTGGCCCACCGTCCGGCTTGGTGGTGGGGAGGTATTACAGCCGAAACTCCCGCAGTTGTTGGGCGCGAGCGAGTAGGCGGCGGACATGGTCGGTGCGGGCGGCGTTGGTGGTATCGCTGCGTTCCAGATACCGCCCGAACCAGGAGACGGCGTTGTTGGCCGCCTCCTGCACACCGCGAACCTGGGTCTCGCCGACCTTCTCTGCCGACTGCATCGCCTGGCGGGCTAGTTGCTCAGCCTGTTCGAGCTTGGTCAACCCCAGCAGATACAGCACCTCCGGTTCGAGTCGTTGGGCGATGGCCTGGTTGAGGATCAGTTCGGCAGCCTCTTTGCGTTCGAGCAGCTTACCTAGCTCGGCGTCGAGCCGAGCCAGCGTCGGGCTGGTCTTCTGCTTGTCGCGTTGCAAGCGCCGCTGCTCGTCGGTGATCTGGACGATCAAGTCGTCGAACTGCTTGCGCCAGGCTTGCGCCTGGGCGGGGATGGTTGGCTCGCGTTCCAGGCGCTTGCGGATGGTTTCAAACTCGCGCAACTGCGTGGTCAGGACTTTGGCCGCCTCCTCGTAATCGCCTCGGTGTAGGCGCGACCGCCCCGATGATCCTTCCGCATAGAACTTGATGAAACTCTGGGTGAAGGACAATTGGAAGTCCAGGTCGATGCGGGTCTGCCCGGCTTTGCCCTGGAGAATCTTGGGGAAGGCATCCAGCGGCACCAGTTGGGCGTTGAACAAGTCGATACGACGCTTGCCCGGCGCGGCGGAGTCGAACCCACCCTCGCTCGTCGGGATCAACTCGGCCTCGACCCGCCACGGCGAGCCTTGGCCGGCGATGGGGTTGTAGAAGTTGACCTGGGCATCGCTCAAGCCGGCGGCTCGCCCGGCCTTGCGGAAGCGTTCGCGTAGCTGGGCCGCGTCGGTGTACAGCCGCACGCCCACGCTCGGCCCGAAGGCCAATTCGGCAAAGTGCATGCGCGGCGACAGGGCCGAGAGCGTGCCGGTCAGCAGCAACTCGGCGGTCTTGGCCTGCTCGGCGGTCGGCCCGGCGTCGCCCGATTTGCCCTTGAATCGGTCGGGGTTGCTGCGAACTTGCGTCAGCGTACCCAGCGCCTCCCCCTTGGCTGGGTCGAGTACCTGCACCTCGCCCTCGACCAATACCCCGATCCCCCACGGCTGGCTGGCGGTGCCGACCAGACAGGCATCGAGCTTGAGTTGGCGGGCCAGGGCCAGGAAGACATACGCCCGCTCCAGCGGTTGGCCGAAGCCACGCCGCAACACCAGCCGGCCGGGCAACGGCTCGCCCTTGCTGGGGGCCAGGTAGACTTGCCGTGTCACCCAGGTCAGGGCGATCTTGGCCCACTCCAACGGCGGCAAGCTAGCCACGTCCAGACCGCGGGCGATGTCGCGGAAGTACAGCGCGGTTTCCAGATGGTGCGGGTCGAGTGGCGAAAACTCCAACGGCCGCAGCTCGTTGATCTCCCGCTCGGTCAGCTTCAACTCGTTGCGCCACAGCGTGACCGTCGCTTCGCTCGGCTCGACCAGCGCGCGTTTCATGGCTAGCCCGGCTTCATCGAGTTGATCGTTGGAGCGCGAGCGAAGGATCGGCACATACAGCCCCAGCGAGTTCAAGGCGGCCCGGCAGGCGTCCAGCGTCGTTTCCTTCCGCAGCGTCTCCCGCGCGTTTTGCAGTTGGTCTTCAGTAGTAGACGTGTCCGACTTTTTCACCGCGACCGACACCGGCCGACTGCTGAAGGTGTAGACGACAATCGGCAAACCGATAATCAGGACGGCCAGCGCGATAATCAGGTACGGCGGCTGACGCGGTGGATCGGATTCGGTCGGGGCGGCCTCGCTGCTCATAGACACTCTCGCAGGTAAACGGTTGGCATCACGGCAAGTTCCGTAGGTCATCTTACGAACCCGACCAGTCCTTGGTTCACCCCCGCCACCGCAAGCCCCCCGCATCGCAAGTATTGCCGGGCCACCCCGCCGCACCGCCTAGCCGCTCACCCCGGCTCGGTCAACGCCGCCCGCAGCCGCAAGCACTGCCGAACCAGCGCGGGGAGCTGATCGAGCGGGATCATGTTGGGGCCGTCGCTGAGGGCTTGGTCGGGGCGTGGGTGGGTTTCGAGAAACAGCCCGTCGCAGCCGGCGGCGACCGCAGCCCGGGCCAGGATCGGCACCATGTCGCGGTCGCCGCCCGTCCGCTCGCCTAGCCCCGCGGGACGCTGCACGCTATGGGTGGCATCGAAGATCACCGGCCGACCCGTCTGCTGCATCCACGGGATGGCGCGCATATCGTTGACTAGCATTCCGTAGCCGAAGGTGGTGCCGCGTTCGGTCAGCAGCACGTTGCGGTTGCCCACTTCGTCGAGCTTGGCGACGACGTTGCGCATCTCCCAGGGGGCCATGAACTGGCCCTTCTTGACGTTGACGGCTCGGCCGGTGGCACCGCAGGCCAACAGCAAGTCGGTCTGCCGGGCCAGAAACGCCGGCACCTGGAGCAGGTCGCAGACCTCGGCAATGGCCGCGGCCTGGGCCGGCTCGTGAACGTCAGTCGTCACGCACAAGCCCGTCTGGCGCTTCACCGCTTCGAGCGTGCGTAGCCCCGCGTGCAGCCCCGGCCCCCGGAACGACTTGCCCGAACTGCGGTTGGCCTTGTCGAACGATGCCTTGAAGATCAACGGAATCTGCCACTCTTCGGCCAGCGCCCGCAGTTGCGCGGCGATGTGCAGCGTCAACTCGTGCGACTCGATCACGCAGGGACCGACGATCCACAGTAACGGTTGGCCCTGCCCACAACGCCACGGGCCGATTGAGACAGTCTGCATTGGCGGTTCCTTCGCTGAATGGTTGGACACGGCACTGCCGAGTTCCTAGGCAACTGAGTATAATCGAAATACCCCTGCAAGCGAAAGCCAAAGCGAACTGCACCACCAAACTACCGAGGGCGTTGCCATGCCGGGCCAAACCATGACCGAAAAAATCCTCGCTCGCCACGCCGGTCGCGATCGGGTCGAGCCGGGAGCCAATATCTGGGTCGATGTGGACGTACTGATGACGCACGATGTCTGTGGACCGGGCACCATCGGCGTATTCAAGCAGCACTTCGGCCCCAATGCCAAGGTCTGGGACCGCGACAAGGTCGTCATCATCCCCGACCACTACATCTTCACCGCCGACGCGATGGCCAACCGGAACGTGGACATCCTGCGCGAGTTTGTCCGCGAGCAGCAACTGCCGCACTTCTACGACGTGGGCACCGAACGCTACAAGGGGGTCTGCCATATCGCCCTGCCGGAGGAGGGGCACACCCGCCCCGGCGAGATTCTGCTGGGCACCGACAGCCACACCTGCACCGCCGGGGCGTTCGGCGAGTTCGCCACCGGCATCGGCAATACCGACGCGGGCTTTGTCCTGGGCACGGGCAAAATCTGGCTGAAAGTCCCGCCGACGATGCGCTTCATCTTCCACGGCCAACTGCCGCCGTATTTGATGGCTAAGGACTTGATCCTGGCAGTCATCGGCGACATCGGCTGCGACGGCGCGACCTACCGGGCGATGGAGTTCGACGGCGAGGCAGTCTACGCGCTGAATATGGAGGAGCGGATGACGCTGTGCAACATGGTCATCGAAGCGGGCGGCAAGAACGGCGTGATCGCGCCCGACGCGGTGACGCTGGATTATGTCAACCGTCGCAACAAGAGCGGCAAGAGCTACGAAGTGGTCAGGTCCGACCCCGACGCGCGGTATGTCTTCGAGAAGGTCTACGATGTCAGCAAGCTGGAGCCGGTGGTGGCCAAGCCGCACAGCCCGGACAACCGCGCCTTCGTCACCGAGGTGCGGGGCACGCGGCTTGACCGCGCCTACATCGGCTCCTGCACCGGCGGCAAGCTCACCGACTTCCGCGCGGCGGCGGCCCTGTTGCGTGGCCAGACGGTGCGCATCGACACGTTCGTCGTCCCCGCGACCAGCGAAATCGCCGCTGGGCTGAAGACCGAACACATCGGCAGCCAGACCCTCGAAGAAGTCTTCCTCGCGGCGGGGGCGAAGATCGGTCAGCCCTCGTGCGCCGCCTGCCTGGGTGGCCCGTCCGACACCTTCGGCCGCATCAACTCGGCGATGGCCTGCATCAGCACCACCAACCGCAACTTCCCCGGCCGCATGGGCCACAAGTCTGCGGAGGTCTACCTGGCCAGCCCCTTGACCGTCGCCGCCAGCGCGATCCGCGGCGAGATCACCGACCCCCGCGAACTGCTGACTTGATCGCCGCGCCGACCGCACGGCCAGCCGCCAAGCGGTCAGACGCGAATCGTGACCACCGTGGGGATGAGGTGGTGGATCGAGTAGGTGCGGTAGTTGGGGTCGCGGTCGCGGGGCTGGGTGCGGTTGGCCGAGTCGGTGGCGCGCACGAGTAGGCGTGCCTCGCCCGCTTGACGTTGCACGCGCCAGGTCCACTCCCACAGTCGCCAAGCGAACGGCACCCGTTCGCCCAGCAAGCGGGCGACGTGCCAGCTCGCGCCGTTGTCGGTGCTGACCTCGACGCGGACGACATCGTGTTCACCCGCCCAGGCGGCCCCATAGATGCGATACTCCGCGCCGCCGCGCACCACCTCGCCCATCACCGGCCGGGCAATCGCCGATTTGACTTGGCCGCCGGTGATCGGCACCATCTCCGGCAAGCCATCGCGCAGGCGAAACTCCGAATAGTCGAACGTCTCCCAGAAGCCGGCGAACGGCCGATCCACCACGACGATACGCACCAGCCACTTGACCGAGGCCATGCCGTACCACCCGCCGACGACCGCCCGCAGCGGGAAGCCGTGGGCCGGCAGCAGGTCGGCCCCGTTCATGCGGTAGGCCAACAGCACCTCGGGGCGGCGGGCCTTGGCCAGCGGCAGACTGCGGGCGTAGCTGATCGGGCCGGGCGAGGCTGGCTCGGCGACCACGCCGCGATCCGCGCCCTCCAGCACCACCGCCACCGCCTCCGGCCGCACACCCACCCGCTCCAGCACACTGCCCAGCGGCACGCCGGTCCACTCAGCGGTACTGACCGCGCCCAATCCCCATTGCACGCCGCGCACCGGCGGATTGAGGAAGACCCGGCCATTGCCCGCGCACTCGAGGGTCAGCGTGCGGGTGGTCGCGGGCAACTGCCGCAATTCGGCCAAGCTCAACTCGCACGGCCGCTCGACCGCCCCCTCGATGCGTAGCCGATACGCCGCCGGGTCCAGCCGGGGCACCGGGAAATGATTGCGGACGTAGAACCGCTCGACCGGAGTGATCGGGCCATCGAGCAAATGGAAGGGAGACTCCAGATTCTGCGGCACCTCCTGCCGCACGATGCGAGCGGGTGCTGGCTCCGCCGCTGGCCCGGCTGGCTGCCCCGCCCCAGTGGCCGCTGCTTGCTCCTGGGCCAAGCCCCGACGGCTGGCCAGTGCCGACCAACCGACCACTGGCCCGACGGTGCCCGCCCGAATAAATGCGCGTCGATCCACGGCTTGGCTCCTCGTTCACCACCAACGGGGGTCACTTCACCTCGATGCCGACTTGCTCGAAAATGAAGCCGTAAATATCGGTCAACTCGTCGAGCGACTTGCTGCGGGGCTTGCCCGCGCCGTGCCCAGCCTTGGTAGCGATACTCAGCAAGATCGGGCGATCCGCCCCCGAGGCAGTCGCGGCTTGCATTTTGGCGGCGAACCGCCGAGCGTGCAGCGGATCGACGCGGGTATCCGACTCGGCGGCGGTAATGAGCATAGCCGGGTACTTGGTGCCCTCGCGGACGTTGTGGTAGGGCGAGTATTTGAGGATGTACTTGAACTGCTCGGGGTCGTCGGCCGAGCCATACTCGGGAATCCACAGCTTGGCGATGAGGAAGCGGTGGTAGCGGACCATGTCCAGCAGCGGAACCTGGCAGACGACCGCGCGGAACAGCTCGGGCCGCTGCGTGGTGACCGCGCCCATCAGCAGCCCGCCGTTGGACCCACCCTGGATGGCCAGGTGGTCGGCGTCGGTGTATTTCTCGCGGATCAGGAACTCGGCGGCGGCGATGAAGTCGTCGAAGGTGTTCTGCTTCTTCTCCAGCATGCCCGCGCGGTGCCACTCCTCGCCGTACTCGCCGCCGCCGCGTAGGTTGGCCACCGCTAGCACTCCCCCCCGCTCCAACAGGGCAAAGCGGCTAGCGCTGAACGCGGGCGTTAGCGAGATGTTGAACCCGCCGTAGCCGTAGAGCAGCGTCGGGGTTTTGCCGTCGCGTTTGACATCGTTGCGGGCGGCAATAAACATCGTCACCGGCGTACCATCTTTGGACTTGTAGGTGACTTGCTCCACCTTGTACTGGTCGAAGGGGATGTCGGCTTGCACGCGGTCCCACAGTTTGCTTTGCTGGGTCGTTAGGTCGATGTGGTAGACGCTCTGGGGCAGCGTGAACGATTGGAAGCCGAAGAGCAGTTCCTTGCCGTCGTGTTCGGCCCCCAGCCCGGCAATCGAACCGAGCGTGGGCAACGGCACCTCCTTGACGACCTTGGCCGACTTGTCCAACAGCCGCAGACGACTGGAAGCCTTGACCATCGAGACGGTGACGAACGTCTCGCCGATGCGCGTGAACGCTTCGAGTACCTCGTCGCTCTCTGGGAGGATTTCACGCCACTGGTCGCGGGCCGGCTTGAGCGGATCGACGGCGAAGACGCGGTATCGCGGTGCGCCGTCGTTGGTGCGGACGTAGAACATATCGTCGCGCACGGTGACATCGAAGTTGGCCGTCACTTTCTCGACCAGCGGAACGAAGGTCAGCTTCTCCGCGGTGGTGTCGGCGAAGTAAACCTCGGTCTTGGCCCAGCCCTGGTGTTGCTCGGTCACCAGCCAACGCCCGTTGGGCGATAGGGTGATGGTCGGCCAGTCGGTAGCCGGTCGGCCCTCACCGAAGACCTTGCGATCCGTCGCCGGGTCGGTGCCGAGCTTGTGGAAGTAGATATGGCGGTTGTAGTTCTCTTCGCCCTTGGGCACGCTGCCCGGCGCGGGGTAGCGGGTGTAGTAGAAGCCGCTGCTATCGGGCAGCCAGGCCACCGAGCAAGCCCGCGTATTCTCGATCTTGTCGGGCAAGTCTTTGCCCGTGGCCACCTCGCGCACATACAGCGTCGAGCGTTCATCGCCCGAGCCGGACAACCCGTAGGCGATGTACTTGCCGTCCCGGCTCGGATAATACCAGTCGATGGCGATGGTGCCATCCTTGGAGAGCGGGTTGGGGTCGAGCAAGACGGTGTCTTTGCCGTCCAGCCCCCGCCGGACCAATAGGACTGGCTGGTTCTGCTTGCCCTCGCGCTTGGTGTAGAAATACAGCCCGCCGCGCGGGGTGGGCACGCCCAGCGAGCCGATGTCCAGGAGCGTGTCGAGCCGCTGTCGCAGCTTGGCCCGGCCCGGCCACCGATCCAGCACCGAGCGGGTAAAGGCGTTCTGCTTCTCGGTCCACTCCCGCACTTCCGGGCTGTCGCCATCCTCCAACCAACGATACGGGTCAACCAGCTTAACGCCGTGCAATTCTTCGACGACCGGATCGACCTTGGTAGTCGGATAGTTAGGACGGTCACCGGCCAACGTCTCACATATCATGACCAACCCCAAGCTGCCTACAGTGGCGAGCCACAATACTGGTCGCATCGGTTCCCCCTCCTCTACACCAACCCACCGGTCCACCCGTGACCTGGCTTTGTCCGTTGGCATCCCCTTTGTTGTAGCCAACCCGACCACGCTGGACACCCTATCGTTGATTGCGGTAATCTCAGTCCACAGGCCGCGCGAAAATCGGTCGTGGACAGTCGGTCCATCACCGACCGGGGTATCGGGGCTGACCACCAATTCGCGCATCGCCGGGGTAACGGGGTTGACAAGCGAATGACGCGCGGCTACGATTTGAGTGGGAAATTGGCCATCCCAGACCAACTGACAACTCAACAAGCACACAAGCCAACGAACGACCATGCCGAGTCCTTTTCCAGGAATGGACCCCTACATCGAAGACCCGAAGGTGTGGGCGGACTTTCACCACCAGTTTATCGCGTGTCTGTACCAGATTTTGTTGCCGGGATTGGTGGATCGGTATCGTGCCCGCATTCAAGTCCGGCAATACACCAGCGAAATGCCCCTGTTCACCTCGGTGATCCGCGAGCAGCATTCCGAAGAGTACATCGAGATTCGCCATCGCAGCGACGACCAACTGACGACGCTGGTCGATCTGGTCAGCCCGACCAATAAGCAATTGGCCAGTTCACGCGAGGCGTACTTGAAGACCCGGCAGATGGGCCGCGCCCAGCGGGCCAACCTCGTAGAGATTGATCTGATCTACGGTCGCCCCCCGATGATCGAGTTTTCGCGCGACGGACTGCCTGAGTCGGACTACGCCGTGACCGTGACACGCTCCACGCACCCCGACCGCTACGAGATTTACGGCTTCACGCTGCGCAAGCGACTGCCACGATTCAAGATCCCGCTCGCCAACGACGACCGCGACACCGTCTTGGATTTGCAAGCAGCCTTCACCCGCTGCTACGATCAATCCGGGTTGGCCAACCGGCTGAACTATCGCAACCCGCCGCCGGTGCCCTTGAAGGACGATGACCTAGACTGGGTCGATGCCCTCCTGCGCCAACAGAAGTTGCGTTGAGCGTCAAAAGTTGAGACACCCCCATTCACTCATGCCCGCTCACCAATGCGCGATTGGCCCGCTGGGCACCGGGATTGCCAGGGCGTCGGCCGCGCTGACGGGGTGCCAGTGCGGCGGTGGGCCGGCCTGGCGCAGTTCATCCAGCACCGCTGCGAACGTTGCCGCGCTATCGAGCATCAACAGGCGTTGGTGCTGGGACTTGTTGACCCGCAACGCCTTGCTGTACCAGTTGGCGATCTTGCGGAACATCAGGCAACCGCCGTGTTCGCCGCGCCACTCGATCAGTCGGCGGAGGTGAACTTCCATGAAGTCCAGCCGCTGCTCGTAGCTCATGGCCGGTCCTGCTTGGCCAGTCTCGATCCACTGCCGCAGTTGGCGGAAAATCCACGGATTAGCCAACGCGCCCCGGCCGATGGCGATGGCGGCACAGCCGGTTTCGCTGAACATGCGGTGGGCGTCGGCGATGGTGCGGACATCCCCGTTGCCGATCACCGGGATACGCTCGACCGCCTCGACGACGGCCCGGATGCCGGCCAGATCGACCGTGCCGGTAAACCCCTGCTCACGGGTGCGGCCGTGGACGGTGACGGCGGCCACGCCGATTTGCTCGAACTCGCGGGCAAAGAATGGGGCAGTCAAGTTGCGTGCGTCCCAGCCCAGGCGCATCTTGACCGTCACGGGGATACGCACCGACCGGACGACCCGCTCGACTAGGCGGATGGCGTTGCCGGGATCGCACATCATGGCCGAGCCGCCGCCGGTACGCACGACCTTGCGCACTGGGCAGCCCATGTTGATGTCAACGACGGTCGCCCCGTAATCCTCTAACCACTGCGCCGCAGCGGCCATCTCCTCCGGCACCGCCCCGAAAATCTGTACCGACAACGGCCGATCCGCGGGTGTGGTGGCCAGCAACTCCAGACTTTTCTTGCTGCCTTCGAGAATCGCTCGGGCGTTGATTAAGTCGGTCACGGCCAAGCCCGGCGCGCCCTGTTCCCGCACGCTGAGGCGAAAGGGTAGGTTGGTGTAGCCGGCCAGCGGGGCAAGCGTGAACGGCAACTCGAGTTGCAACCCGCCCACGAACAGCGGCTTGCGCAAACGCGGCGGCGCGGGGGGCAGGACAACATCCGTACAGGGTCGGTTCATGCGTCACGGTCACTCAGTGCGTCACAGTCACTCAGCACCATCCATTCATTGTTTGGGCTTGTGCCTTATTCTAGGCAACCGCCCGCCCAAGCGACACCTCAATCCCCCATACCACCCGCCAACCGCGAGCCAACCGCCCAACCGAGAGTCAGCCCACAGTTCCAGCCAAGCCTGTAGCACCAACTCCGGCTACACTACCTCGGGGGCTTTCGCGGTCATCTGGCAGTCGATCTGGCGGTCGTCGGGCAGCGCGACTACCGGGATCGGTTCTTCGGGATACAGCACCCCATCACCGCGTGGCTCGATGAGCGGGGCGCGTTTCGCTAAGCGTGTGCTGGATGCCTACCGATGAGAGAAGCTGCGACCTTGACGGAAACCAGGCAAGAGCAATCATGATGCTTACCGGGGCAGCGAACGCGAGGATCGAGCATGCCACTAGACACTGCCACCGACGCGGCCATGCGTCAGGCGATCTTGGCCCAGCCGGACGAGGACGCCCCGCGATTGCTGTATGCGGACTGGCTCGACGAGCAAGGGGATAGCGCGCTATCGGCCCGGGCGGCATTCATCCGCCTGCAGTGCCGCTTGGCCCGCGCCACGCTTAGCCCGGCCGAACGCAGCCGACTCCGCGCCGAGGCTCGCGGCTTGTATACCGCCCATGCCCCGACCTGGCTGGGGGCCCTGGCCCGCGCTGTTGACTATCGGCAATTCGAGCGTGGGTTTCTAGCGTATGTCGAGTTGACGGGCAAACGCTTGCAACGCTGGGCCGAGGCACTGACGCAGGCTGGCCCAATTAGCGTCTTGCGGGTGTCCCCCCCGGCTGATGGCAAATGGGTAACGAGTGTTGCCCCTTGGCGCTGGATCGGGGCGTTGGAGATCACCTCCGGCGCGCACCTGCTGGAGTTCTTGCGGAGCCTGGCCGATTCGCCCCATCTGGCCGGGCTACGCACCATCCACACCGACACGCTGCTTTTGCGCGAGGTATTGCCCTGTCTACGCGAACTGACGAGCGGCTTTGCCGGGGTGGCGAATCTATCCATCCCGCTGACGCTATGGGCCAGGGACTATTCGGGCGTCATCCGGTATCAATCGCTGCGTGACCAGGCCGCGGCCGGGGTATCCGACGACGCGCGAAACTGGCTGCGAGAACTAGCCCAGACCCCCGGCCTGAGTCGGCTACGCTCGATGCACTGGCAACACGCCCACCCCGATTGGCTCGCGGAACTGGCCAGGGCATGCGAACCGCTGGACTTGGACTACCTGAGCATCCCCACGGCGGGGCTGGCCCGCTTGGTCGATGTGCCCATCCGGCGGGTGAAGTTTCTGCGCTGCACAGATCCAGTAGACATTCGCTGGAATGGCGGCGGCATACGCAGCGAGCCGATGGCTGAGTTGCCGCTGATGCGCACTGTCGAACGGTTCAACCTGGAAGTCGATGACCAGAGCGATCAGCTATTGCGGCCGCTGTTGGGGGCGAACCTGCTACCGTCGCTCCGCTGGTTGACGTTACAAAAATCCGTGCTGCTGACCACCCCAGCCTTTGT
>Ga0272446_1005759_pt1 | contig 13410 bp, 7 predicted proteins | sample YNPCB0061_FD_194587 | JGI IMG/M metagenome (GOLD analysis project Ga0272446, IMG submission 194587) | Hot spring microbial mat communities from Yellowstone National Park, WY, United States - YNP-CB-006-1 | ecosystem: Environmental > Aquatic > Thermal springs > Hot (42-90C) > Sediment | place...
TCGCTCAGGAGGTGTTCCTGCGCATCTATCGCGCGCGGAAGACCTACCATCCGCGCTCCAAGTTTTCCACTTGGCTGTTCACCATCGCCAACAACCTAGCCCTGAACAGCCTGCGCACACAGTCGCGTCGTCCGGTCGTGCCGCTGACCGCGAGCGAATCCGGCCCGCTGGGAAACCGACCGGAAGAACAACTCGTGCCCGACCCCGGCACTGGGCCGGTGCAACGCGTTCAGAAAGCCGAACTCGCCGAACGCATTCGCGCGGCTCTGGATTCGCTCAACGAACGCCAGCGGATGGCCGTCGTTCTCAACAAGTTCGAGGACATGAACTACGCCGAGATCGCTGAAGTGATGGGCCTGTCCACCAAGGCCGTCAAGTCTCTGTTGAGCCGGGCCAGAGTTAACCTGCGTGCTGCTTTGAGCGGCTACATCTACATGGATGGCCAAGCTCCCGAAGATACCGCGTCCAATGAGGAGGAGGAAGGCTGACGAATCTACGATCAGCCTGCCGAAGCGACCATGAGCCAACCTGCCCCTTTGACCGAACAGGAACGCTGCGAACTGATCGCCTTTCTCGATGGCGAACTCAGTGGCGAGCAGGCTCGAGCCATCGAGCAACGGCTCAGTCTCGATCCGCGCTATCGGGCCGAAGCCGACACCTTACGCCGTACCTGGGAGTTGCTCGACTATCTGCCCCGCCCCGAACCGAACAACGCCTTCACCGAGATGACTCTATCACGCATCGGAGCGGAATTGCGGCCTCGCCCTGCGGTGTCCCCGCCGTGGCGAATGCCGGCTCTGTTGAGCGTCGGCTGGGTATTGACGTTGCTGATGTGCGGCTGGCTCGGCTACGCCGGGTATCGCTGGCTCTGGCCGGCACGTCCCGGCGAACGCGAACTATTGCGCGATCTGCGGCTGATCGAGAACAAACGCTACTACGATCTCGTCGAGGATCTGTCCTTTCTCGATGAGTTGAGCCATCCCGATCTCTTTGGCGACGAGAGCGAGATTTGAGGGAGGCACCTACCATGCGACGATTCGGCACGATGCTGCTCTTGCTGGTAGTCCTACTGACTCTGGGGGGAGCCGATCCGACGGTCGAACTGGAGCGTAATCGTGTCTTGTTGGAGAAGTGGCGAGCCGACCCGGAACACTGGCAGCGATTGCAACACGATTTGCAGGCGTTCTATGCCCTGCCCGAGAGCCGTCAAAAGGCCATGCGTCGGTTCGACCGCCAATTGCACGAAGGCGACTTAGCCGTGCAGGCCCGTCGTTGGAGGGTGCTGGGGCGATACGCTAGTTGGCTGGAGAAACTGCCCGCCGAGGAACGCCGCCGCATTGACGAGGAAACCAATCCAGCAAAACGATTGCAACTCCTGCGTGAGTTGCGTAGCCGAGAATGGCTGGATCGCTTGCCGGATCGGTTGCGCAATGAGGTGCTACGCCTGCCGGCCGAACAGCGTGCGGAGCGAATCGCCCAACTGCGAGCCGAGGAACGTCGGCAACGGCAAAACTGGCAGCGGCTTTCCTCTTCGCGGAGTGAGGAGCCAGTGCCCCGACCAGCTCACCTGAACGAATTACCGACCGAAGTTCGGCAGTTCGTCGAACTGGCCGTGTTGCCGCGACTGTCTGCCGACGAACGCGATCGGTTGCGCAAGGCCGAGGGCAAATACCCAGAATGGCTGCGGCTCATCCACGACCTGAACGCGGCCCATCCGGTCTTGCCGCCGTTGCCTTCCGGGCCAATCGTTTCGCCCAAAGACTTGCCGATCGGCATGCGACGCTTGACTCGAATGGAGATCGAGTCGTTGCGATCGACCGTAGGACGCTGGCCTGAGTTTGCTCTGGAGGTGACCCGTCAATTGCGTGGCAAAGTGCCCAATCTCCCGTCGTTGGGAGCCAGTAAACTGGACGACTTCCCTCCCGAGATCCAGACCGTGGTGCGCAACCAGTTGTTGCCCCGGCTCAACGACTCGCAAAGGCAGATATTGCAAGCGTTGCAAGGCCGCTGGCCCGAATACCCTTTGGAACTGCTGCGGCTAGCTCAACAAAAACGTGTGATATTGCCCGTCATGGGACTGCCTGGCCCTCCGGCGATGTGGGAAGCCGTCCGAGCCACCTCGGGCGGATCGTGAACCGTAGCCGTAGACCGGCTTGTCTAGAGTAGCCTAGTTTGCCGAGAATGCCTGTCTTGCTCGCCAATTGTCAACCGTGTTCATCTGCGTTGACAGGCTCCCCTCTACTGGACTAAACTGCCGACGCGTGTTGGGTATGTTCTCGAGTCGCTTCGTGCGGAAAGGAGTCCATAGTGCGTCCCCTCTCACTTTGGCTCGCTGTAGGATATCTGTATCTGGTCAGTTCGGTGCATGCCGATCAGGTTTCATTCAGCTACAGCACGAGCCTGTACCTTCCCAAAGGCTGGTTGAGTGTCATGGGCGATGGGCCGATCTCCCTGTCCGGCGGATTGTCGGGAGATGGCAACACCGTCACAATCGATCACGTCACGGGTATCGTTCAATTCCGTCAAACCGCGGGAGGAACCCACGAAGTAACTCCCGGCGATGGTCTGACTGATCTGGGAATCCCAGCTGTGATCCCGCTGGGACACTTCAGCGCGGTGAGCAATCCCAATGGCCAGAATGGCGATTTCTTCTTTGGTGGGGCTTTCGGGTTGAATCTGTTTCTGAACGATCTAGAAACGGGAGAATCGACCACCCTGACGTTCTCTGGCGGCCTGTCCGGCAGTGCCAACAATACAACTCAGCCGGCTCATGGCGGACTCCTGGGCGACTGGGATGCCAATGTGCTGCTGGGCGGGAAAAACTACACGGTTCTCCTCGACTCACCGTTCGTAGACTTCGAGTACGACGGCGATCCGGTGACCATCTTTGCCAAAGTATTCGTCAACGCTCCTTCGCCAGTAACCGATCCCGATGATACTGTCACAGTTTTGCCAATAACCTATCCTGATGATAAGGTCAAAACTACGGGAACCAATCCACATCTGGTTCCTGAGCCATCCACTTTGTTGCTCGGTTTGACGGCTTTGGGTGGACTGGTTCCGTTGTCGAGAATCCGTCGTCGCCGGAGACCGGCCAACGAGAAGGGATAACTGTTCTTGGCAAAAGTAGAGAGCCAGATTTCTACATATCGTCAAGCGTCTCAGGGGGCATCAGCCCCCCTGCGTACCTGTATACTGACTGGTAGTAGAGATCTTAGAGTCTTCTGTCTTGTGCATTCTGCTCGCCTTGTCGTGCAGTAACCGCACCGGATAGCCTGTAGAAATTATGGCCAACGTCGCGATACCTGGTTCCCTCAATAGCCTAGCGCAACGCAGTGAGCTAATTCTTTCTGTCTTTCTGCTAGGCGTTCTGGTCGTCATGCTAGTGCCGCTGCCCACGGCCGTTCTCGACCTGTTGTTGGCCATGAATCTCGGCGTGACCATCCTGCTCATTCTGGTCACCCTGAGCGTCAAGCAACCGCTCGATTTCTCCGTCTTTCCGTCGTTATTGCTGTTGTTGACGCTGTATCGACTGGGGCTGAACGTCGCCACGACCCGACTGATCCTGCTCAACGGCAATGCAGGAGTGCTAGTCGATGCCTTCGGCAACTTCGTAGTCGGAGGCAATCTGGTCGTCGGTCTGGTCATCTTCCTGATTCTCATCATCATTCAGTTCGTGGTCATCACTCGAGGGGCGGGGCGTATCTCCGAAGTGGCAGCTCGCTTCGTGCTGGATGCCATGCCCGGCAAGCAGATGGCGATTGATGCCGAACTGAATGCCGGTGCCATCGACGAGGCCGAGGCGCGTCGTCGTCGGCAAACCCTGCTTCGCGAATCAGAGTTTTATGGCACCATGGATGGTGCCAGCAAATTCGTTCGCGGCGATGCGATTGCCGGCATCATCATCACAGCAGTAAACCTGATCGGCGGTATCATCATCGGCCTGACCCGTGGCATGTCGGTCACCCAGGCGGTCAGCACCTATTCCGTGCTGACCATCGGCGACGGTCTGGTATCGCAGATCCCGGCGTTGATCATCGCTACGACGGCCGGCATTCTCGTCACCAAGGCCACCTCGCAGACGAATCTGGGTCAGGAAATCACCGAACAGTTCATGTCCAGTCCTCGGCCGATGCAGATCACGGCGATGATACTGGTGGCATTGAGCCTGGCACCGGGCATCCCGATGCTTCCGTTCTTGGCTCTGGCCGGCCTATTGTACTTTGCTTCTCGACAAATGACGGGAATCAAGCCAGCCGTGCCTCCTTCGCCGACTTCGGGCCTACCGAGTGCCGCGCAACAACCCGGTGTAGCGGCGGCTCCCGGAGTGGGCGGACGAGTTGGTGCCGAGAACTATCTCGACGACTTCGTTCAGGCCGACCGCGTGGCGGTTGAGATCGGTGCCCAGCTGTTGCCCCTGGTCGATTCGCGACGCGGGCCGGGCTTGATTGATCGCATCAGCAGTCTGCGTCGCGATCTGGCCCGACAGGGACTGTGGGTGCCCCCGGTTCACATGCGCGACAACATCCAACTCGAGCCGAACTGTTATCGGATCTTGCTAGGCGGTCGGGAAATCGCTCGCGGCGAGTTGCATTGCGACTTGTGGCTGGCCTTCGACCCTGGAGGCACTCGCGTTCCCCTGGAAGGCCAACCAGAAGTTCGCGAGCCGGCCTTTGGCATTCGCGCGCAGTGGATTCCCGAAACCGAACGCCAGCGCGCCGAGATGAACGGCTTCACCGTCGTCGATCCCACCAGCGTTCTCATCACTCATCTGGGCGAAGTAGTTCGCCAACATGGGCACGAACTGCTCAGTCGCGAGGATCTCAAGACGATGATCGATCGCGTTCGCCAGACGGCACCCGCCGTGGTGGACGAGTTGATTCCCACTCAGATGACGATGGGCACGCTGCACCGCGTGTTGACGCTACTTCTGGAAGAGCGGGTTCCCATCTCCAATTTGGTGCGGATTCTGGAGGCTTTGTCCCATTTCGCCTCGACGGTCAAGGATGTCAACGAACTGGTCGAGCGGGTGCGTGCCGAGATCGGCCGGAGCATCTGCGATCCCTTCCGCGACGAACAGGGCCGGGTTCGCGCTATCGTTCTCGATCCTCGGCTAGAGATCGAACTGCGTCGTTCGGTACAGGATCGCACTCTGTTACTAGATCCAATGCGGCTGGAGCAGTTGATCTTGCGTCTGGGCAACGAGCAGCGCAAGGCCAACGCCCAGGGCATAGAGGTCGCGTTGCTGTGCGATACTAGTCTACGGCGAGTCCTCCGTCAGACACTGGCTCGCTCGCTCAACGGGCTGTCGGTACTGGCCTACCAGGAGATTCCGCTGGATCTGTTGATGGAGCCGGTAGCTCTGATCAAGCCAGAGGACTTAGTGCCGCCGCGAACCGAGCCGCCGCCAGTTAGCGTGTGGTAGCGAGCCGCCCCGCGTGAGCGGGCGGACTCGGCCCAGCGATCGCTGACTCCACCCGCTGACGCAAGGTGGCTCGCTCCTCACCGCGCTGATCCGCGTACCTCCCATTCCTCGACGCGAGTAAACCCCACCAGCGGATCGATGGGCGGCAGGATCAGCCGATCCTTGCGATAGGCCATCAGCGGGTCGAGTTGCCACAGCGGGATGAAGGGCATTTCCTCTTCCAGTAACTGGCGATGCATGGCTCGAGCATCTTTGCGCAACTGCTCGAAGTTCCGCAGCGACTCGGCTCGTTGCATCTGGTTGACCAGCGGGCCGGTGTAGCCCAGGAAGTTTTCGCGACCGTCCGGGCCGACTGGGCCGAGCAGCGGATACAGCCAGTAGCTCTCATCGGGATAGTCGTAGTGGTAATAGGCCAGATCGTAGCTGTGTATCTGTTCCACTCTCTGACGCAGCTCGAGGGGTTGCAGAGGAGTGGGCTTCAACTCCAGTCCCGGCAACTCCTTGCAAAGCCGTGCGCACAGGGCTTCCATTGCGGCTTTGACCTGGGGGTCGCCATTCGGATAGGCCAGCGTCAAACTCACCTCTTTCTGGTTCAGCTTTCGCAGTGCCTCCTTCCACTTGCTGCGAGCCAGGTCGCTGTCGTAGGGATCCAGACTCGACGGATCAGTTCGGCTGACGAGCATCGGATTCGTGGCCCACGATCCAGCGGGGTACGGGCCATTCAAAGCCTGATGAACGCGACGGCCCAGATCCTTGTTGCGGAAGAACTCATCCAGATCCTTGTTGCGGAAGAACTCATCCAGAATCTCCTCGCGATTGATCGCTCGGGCCAGGGCTTGCCGGGCTTCCGGCAAGGCCAGCACAGCTCGGCGGTGATTCACTGCTAGGAAGTAGATCCGTCGGTTGGAGCCTTTGAGCCGGGGCAAGGGGATCTCGCAGCCGGCTTTCTCCAGTTCGGCGGCCTGCTCGGCGGTCAGATCCATCGCTAGATCCACCGGCACTACCGAGCCAACTGCTTTCGGATCGCGCAGCGGTAGCAGAGCTTTGACCGGATCGGCAGGGGTCAGAATGCGAATCTCCTTGATGCGCGGCAAGTTGTGCTTGCTAGGACGCCTGGCATAGTTCGGATTGGCCTGGAACCGCACGAATTCCTGGCCATTGCGTTCCTTGCCGGTGCCGGCAAACAGGAACGGCCCGCTGGATACCGGATTCAGGGCGAAAGCCTCGCTGTTGGCCGGTGGCGTGGCCCGACTGGGCAGCAGTTTGAACGACATGGCCTCCAGTGGATTGAGCATGCCCTGTTGTAGACGTATGATCACTCGCGACCGATCCAACGCCTCGACGGCTCCGCTTTCGGGAAACAGTTTGCCCCAAGCCGGCGACCGGCCCGTCGCTCCGCTCTCTTGCAGCCAACGGATGCTGGTTCGGATGTCGCCTACGGTGATCGGTTTGCCATCCGACCAACGCGCCTGACGCGGCAACTGGAACTGTCGGCCCAGTGCCATCACCTTGGGCCGTCCCTCGGCCAGCATCGGCCGATAGCTCCACAGCCCCTTCTCGTTGGGAATCAGTTCCACCAGACTCTCGAACAGCAACTCCACACAACGTCGGTCGGCATCGGTCACGGCCCAGCCTGGCGACAGATAACGCGGTAGCTCACGCATCGCCACATACAACGTCTGGTAGGACTGGTCGATCTCCAGCCGATAGGTGCGCAGTTCGGGCAGTTCTGGATAAAGCTCTTCGGCCTGTCGCAGCACCGTCTTGGCTTCGTCGGGTTTTTGCTCCTTGACCAGTTGGCGGGCGCGATTGAGCAAGTCGCTAGCTCTGGCTCGCAGGCGTTCGGCAATGGGGCGATACAATTCACTGCGTGTGAACCGCCCTTCGAGAAGCCGCAACCGCTGTTCCGCTAACGCCAGTTGCTCTGCTGGGTACTCGGGATCGGCTTGCGCCTTGCCGAGCAAGTCGGCGACGGCCTGAGCAAGCGTCTGCTGCTCGGAGCCGGCCGTGAACTCCTCGATCAGTTCGCTCGCCAGTTGAAACGCGACCTCGTAGGAACGCTCTGCGGTCAATAGCCGCAATTGTTCCAGCCGCACCGTCAGCAACTCGCGACGCAACTCAGCCCGAATGTTTTCCCAGCCCCGTCCTGTGCGAATCCCACGTTCCACATTCGACTCGTGTTGCCGCAACACACGCGACAGGGCCTGATTGGCTCCCTGGTACTGAACCGCCCGACTCAGAAACAGGGGATCGGTGGCCTTGCGCTTGTCGTAGCCGGCACTCAAGAACGCTCGCACCCGGTCGAGCATCGCCTGCTCGTGATAGCGAAGCCGGTCGATGAAACGGGTCGGCAGTTGCTGCGTTCGCACGCGCTTGCCCGCCGCATCGACGATCTGCACCTCCAGGGATTTTTCGTCGTTCTTAATGTCCGAGTAATAGCGGGGCAGCAGTTCCACACGCAGGGTCTCAGCGAGTATTTCCTTGCCATCCACCTTGACTCCGCGCATCTCGCGGGTCTGAATCAAGTCGGCAGGATTGGCGATGGCGGCGAGTAGTTGCCGAAACGGTTCGTGGTCGGGGATGTCTTCCTCCATCCCAGGAGGACTGGTTTTCCCCTTGGGAGGAGCTTTCTCTTCGTCGTCGAGTCGGCGAACCTGACGGATCGGCTTGCTCGGCGGCAGTGACTCTTCCTCTTCCTCCACACGCTTCGTTGGCGGGGCTGACTTGGCCGGCGGTTCCTCGTCCGCCAGTCCGCCCAATGTCAGCAATCCCACCAAGCTCACAGGCAGCAACACAAGCCACCACTTGCTCGCCAGGAGAACGGATTCGCGACCGGCTGACATGCTGTTTCCCCTCGTCGGGTGCCTGAAGATTCCCCATCCGCTCCTGTTGTCCAAAAGGTGAAGCAGGAATCGCGGGAGGAAGGGACTTCTGCCTCCTTCAGCATAGCAACCAACCACACGCCCTGGAAGTGTGCCGTACTCTGGGACACGAAGCGTTGTCATCGAGTATCGCCCAGCGTAGAGTAGGCAAGCAATGGTGTGTTTGTGGAGCAGGCATCAGAGACGAAAAGGGCGATCCTGGTGGACAAGCAGCACTATCCCGCCTCTGCCGATTCGCTCCTGGACACCTCCACGTCAACGAATGGCGGCTGGGCTGGCTGGCTGTTTCGCCATGTGCCCGCTCTGGATGCGTTACGAAGCTATTCGTGGACGGCATTGTGGCGAGATGCGTTGGCCGGCCTGACGGTAGCCACGGTGGCGGCACCGCAGGCGATGGCCTATGCCAGCCTAGCGGGGCTGCCGCCACAGTACGGACTGTACACCGCCATCGTGATGACCGCCGTCGGCGCGCTGCTGGACTCGTCGCGATTGCTCATCAATGGGCCGACCAACGCCATTTCGATTGCCCTGCTCAGCGCCCTGACGCTAGTTCATGAAGAAGACCGCATTGCTGCCGCCATCACCATCGCTTTTCTGGTCGGGGTGATTCAGATCAGCATCGCTCTGCTGCAACTGGGAGATCTGACTCGGTTCGTCTCGCACAGCGTGATCCTCGGCTTCATGCTCGGTGCCTCGGTGCTGTTGATCCTCGATCAGACCCGGCACTTTCTTGGCCTGGAGCCACGCGGCGATGTCCACGATCACCTGCTGCTGCGTTTCTGGTTGATGCTCACCACCGGCAACGGGATTCACGTTCCTACGCTCATGGTGGGGTCGGCCACTATGCTGGTCGTGCTGGGCATTCGTCAGCTCAACGCCTGGCTGCAGCAGTACGGCAGTCGGTTTCCCATTCCGCAGCATCTGGTAGCCCTCGTGGTGCTGTCGCTGGTGGTGTGGGGCTTTCGGCTGGATAGCGAGCAAGGGGTCAAGGTCGTCGGTGCGATTCCGGGCAGCCTACCCGCTCTGCAACTGCCGCCGCTGTCGTGGGATCTGATCCGACTGCTCGTGGGCAACTCGTTTGCCATCGCCGTGCTGGGATTGCTCGAAGCGTTGGCGATGGCCAAGGCGTTTGCCGCCGTCGCCGGGCAGAAACTCGATGCTAATCAGCAGTGCCTAAGCGAAGGAGCGGCCAATCTGGTCGGCAGTTTCTTTCAGTGCTTCCCCGGCTCGGGATCGCTGACGCGGTCGGCGGTCAACCAACAAGCGGGAGCCGTCAGTCAATGGTCGGGTGTCTTTGCGGCGGCTGCCGTGGCCGGCATGGTTCTGCTGCTGGCTCCGCTGGCGCAGTACATTCCTCGCGCTTCGCTGGCCGCTCTGCTCATCCTGGCGGCTTATCGTATGGTGGATGGCCGACAACTTCGCTTCCACCTGCGAGCAACTCGGATGGATGCCGGCGTGGTCATCGCCACCGCTCTTTGCGCACTGCTCATCTCCATCGAGTTCTGCATCGTGATCGGCGTGTTTCTGTCGTTCGTCCTCTATGTGCCACGCGCGGCTCAGGTCAAACTGCTGGCCGTGCCCGTGCCTGTGGCAATGCACTTGCCCGAGTCGATGGGGCTGACCAGGGATCAACTGCTCGCCTTTGAACTCGAAGGCGAACTGTTCTTTGGGGCACAGGACACGCTGGCCAAGCATCTGCTAGTCGTCGAACAGGCCGCACGCGGTGAAGTGCGCGGTATCGTGCTAGTTCTGCACCGAGGACGCAATGCCGATGCCGCCTTTCTCGCCTTGCTCAAGACGCTCCGCGATCGACTAAGGGTGCGAGGGATCGCCCTACGCGTGGTCGGAGCCTCGCCGGAACTGGCGCAATCGCTCAAGGCCGTCCGCTTGCACGAGGTACTGCACGAGCCGAGCAGCACCGTATCCATTTGCCCTCAATCATTGTTCGGATGAGAAGCGAGGGATCGGCCGGCGAGTCGAGCAGCGAAGCGTGCGGCCTGGGCGGGGGAAAGCTCGCGGGTGAAGCGACGACGCACGGCGTTGATCCAGCGTACCGGACGATTGCCGTAATCACAGGCTACGCGAACCAGAGCCGGCCCCGGCACACTCAGGATACCGCGAAGGCGTGCTTCCAGATCCTCCAGGCTGGTCAGTTCGTAGCAGTCCAATCCCAGTCCCTTGGCCAGAGCGGGGTAGTCTAGTCGGGCCAGCACGGTGGCGGTGGTGCGGCGATAGGCCTGCTTTTGCAGCGCCTGCATGTAGTGATAGGCCTGATCGTCCAGGACGAAGAACTTGACGGGCAAGTTCTCGCGAACGGCGGTTGAGATTTCCAGCCCGCTCATGAAGAAGCAGCCGTCTCCTGTCACGGTAAGCACCTGTCGGCCGGGCATCACCCGCTGCGCGCCCAGAGCTGCCGGAATCGACCAGCCCATCGCCTGGTTGTCAGCGGGGTTGAAGTAGGTGCGTGGGCCGAAGGTCGTGAACACCTCAGCGGCCCAGTGTTCGGACAGACTGACATCGACAAACAGTAGCGCATCTGGACAGCTGGCCCGTCGCAGGGCCAGCAGGAACAGATACGGATCAATGCCGCAGCGAGCGTAGTTGTGGCACTGTTCGACGGCACTGGCCTTTTTGGCTCGCTGGATGCCGTGGATCATGTCCGAGCAAGCGGGGCGAGTGATTTGCGACTTGTGTTCGAGCAGTTTGTTGAGGAACAGACCGGCATCGGCATGGACGCATACGTCGGTCTTCATGACCCGGCCGAGATTGTCGGCGCAGGCATCGACGTGGATCATTCGCCGAGGTTGCGGCTGCGAATAGAAGCCTGTGGACACCTCGCTAAACTTAACCCCGATGGCCAGGATAGTGTCCACTTTCTTGAAGGCGACCTCAGCCGTTCGAGTGGCCTGTGGGCCATAGCCCCAGCCGACGGCCAGGGGATGGGTTTCGTTGATGACTCCCTTGCCGGAAACGCTGGTGGCGACCGGCGCGCCGAGCAGTTCGGCGACGCGAACGAGACTGGCTCCGTGATCCATGCAGCCCAGCCCGGCGTAGATGCCGACCTGGTGCCGACAATCCGAGAGCAGAGCAAGAGCCTGATGGAAGCCGGCCTCATCGAAGCACAGCGGAGCAGGGCCGAGCGGTGCCGACTGGAACTTGTGCGACTCGATGAGTAGATGATAGGGAATGACCACGCCGACCGGGCCGGGTTCACCGCAGCAGGCGAGTTGGAAGGCCTGACGGGTCAACAGCGGAATCTGGGCCACATGTTCGACCACCAGAACCGCCTTGCAGACGGGTTCGAGCAACTTGACGTTGGGCAGTTCGTGAACCTGGAAGGGGCGGTATTTCTTACCTTGGGCGACATCGCCGGCCAGACACACCAGGGGAATGCTATCCAGGCGTGCTTCGCCCAGACCGGTCAGGGCATTGGTAATGCCTGGGCCGGGCACCACACACAGCACACCGGGCCGGCCCGTGGCGCGAGCCGCGCCGTCGGCCATGCAGGCGGCCGAGAATTCGTGGGTGACCAGCAGATAGGGCAGGCCACAACTCTTCATCTGATCCCACAATTCATTCTCCTGTGCGCCGGGGATGCCGAAAACGCACAGGGTGCCCTCGGCCTGCAAGGTTTCGACCAGAGCGCGGGCACCAGTCTTGTAGCCGACCACCCAGCCCGCCGGGGCTGCCTGGGCCGACGTGGGCAGGAAGCTGGGCAATCCGCTGGCCAGACCCGTCGCCGTGGCCACCTTGAGTACGTCGCGTCGGTTGCAATCGGACATGGCCCTTGAACCTCCCTGTCCTGGTGTGGAATGTCTCTCAGAACTTGTGATGTAACCCCGAGCCAGCAGCATCAGCGACCGGAGAGTCTGGAGAACTCCGGTCGCTGACGCTCCCGGCTCGCCTAAGTCGTCACAACCTCTCTGAGAAAAGATCGGCTGACGCGACCTGCAAGGTTCACATGGTTTGTGTCGGATTTGCTTGAGAGCGGGAGGTGGGCGACTGGCGCGGGTTTTTCGTGGCCTGTGCAGGCGGGATGGACTACACTGCCGGAACACCGTTTGTCCATCCGACGACTGGCACCATCGACTCTTCAGGAGAAGTTATCCATGATCCGCCGTGAGTTCCTTTCTCGCTCGCTCGCCACCCTGTTCGCCACCGGCATCGCTCCCTGGGGCGTGACGGCTCGCGACAAGTCCGGCACCAAGAATCCCATCATCGGCACCGGCGAGTTTCGCTACGAGTGCTTCCATAACTGGGGCCAACTGCCCTCGTCGCTCCGCTGGGAGACGACGCACGGCGTCACCGTCGATGAGGAAGGACTCATCTACATCAAGCACCAGGGACTCAATCGTGCCGCGATGGACACTATTGTGGTCTTCGATCCCAAGGGCAAGTACGTCCGCAGCTTCGGCAAGGGCTACTATCCCGGTGGGCATGGCATCGACATTCGCAAGGAGGGCAGCGAGCAGTTCCTGTATCTGTGCGATATCCACCATCGTCAGGTCATCAAGACCGATCTCAAGGGCAAGGAGGTCTGGAAGCTCGACTATCCCAAGGAATCCGGGGTCTACAAAGACGAGACGGGCTATCGGCCGACCAACGTCGCCTTCGCGCCCGATGGCGGGTTCTATGTGGGGGACGGCTACGGCTCCAACTACATCCATCAGTACGACAAGAACGCCAAATACGTGCGGACGTTCGGCGGCACAGGCACCAAGCCCGGCCAGTTGCGCACGCCACACGGTCTGTGGCTGGACGACCGCGCCGGCCGAACTCCCTCGCTGGTGGTCGCTGACCGAGCCAACGCTCGCTTGCAGTATTTCTCGCTGGACGGCAAGTATCTGAGCATGAACAAGGAGGTGCTGTTCCCCGCCCACTTCGACATTCGCGGCGAGGTGCTGCTGGTGCCGGATCTGCACGCCCGCATCAGTTTGTTCGACAAGGACAACCGAGTGATCGTCCATCTGGGCGAGGATGCCGAGTGGCGGAAAAAGGTGCTGGACGGCTTCAAGGTACGCCAGAAGCCGGAAACCTGTCCGGCGGGCAAGTTCATTCATCCGCACGATGCCTGCTTCGATCGGGACGGCAACATCTACGTCG